>Ga0194126_10010190_pt1 | contig 12354 bp, 9 predicted proteins | sample TA2KigC150mmetaG_FD_148641 | JGI IMG/M metagenome (GOLD analysis project Ga0194126, IMG submission 148641) | Freshwater microbial communities from Lake Tanganyika, Tanzania - TA2015035 Kigoma Deep Cast 150m | ecosystem: Environmental > Aquatic > Freshwater > Lake | place: Tanzania: Lake...
TATCAGTATCGCGACACCGCTGTCAGAACCGGCACCGTGTACGAGTACCGGCTGCATGCCTACAACGCATCCGGAGCGGTCGGTCCGGCGCCTGAAGCCGTTGCCGTGCACTATGATGCCGCTCCCCTTTCACCGCAGGGCTTTGCGCTCGAGCGCAGAAACCGCCTGATCGTACTCAGCTGGCAGCCGGTCAGCACGCTTGTTGACGGACGGGTTGCTGAAGATATCGCAGGATACAACGTCTACCGCAGGCTGGAAACGGAAGAGTTTGCAGCGCCGCTGAATGCGGCCCCGGTTGAGGCCCTGCAGTACGAGGATATACCGCCCGCCTATGACACGGTGTACTATTACACGGTGCGCTCGGTGCGCATGATTGAGCAGAGCATGATCGAAAGCGACGGCGCGCCTGAAATCCGCCTTGCCTACTTTGATACCACGCCGCCCGATTCCCCGCGCTTTCTTACCGCCATCGCGCAGCCTGAAGGCGTGCTGCTGAAATGGATGGCGAAATCCGAAAAGGGCTTTGCCGGCTATCATGTCTATCGACGGACAGCCGGAGCGGGAGAATTCAAGCGGCTTAATGCCGACCTTCTGCTGAACAATTCGTGGGTCGATGCCACGGCCGTCAAGCGCCAGCGCTATGAATATGGGGTCTCGGCGGTCGATGATTCGAAGAGCGCCAACGAGAGCCCGCTCAGCGAGACCGTGTATATACATTATATTCTCGATTGAACCTGTTTACTGACTACAGCCGGAGCCGCAGCATGCATCATTTTTCTTTTCACGACAGTGAGCTGTACTGTGAATCAGTACCGCTCGCCCGGATTGCCGAACGCGAAGGCACGCCCCTGTACGTGTACAGCCGCGCCACGCTCGAGCGCCATTTCACGGTTTTTGACAATGCGTTCGCCGCGGTCAGGCATCTGACCTGCTATTCGGTCAAGGCCAATTCAAACCTTGCCATCCTGCGGCTGTTCGGCCGTCTGGGAAGCGGTGTTGATGTTGTCTCGGGAGGTGAGATCCTGCGCGCGCTCGCGGCCGGCATAGCGCCTGAAAAAATTGTGTATTCCGGCGTGGGTAAAACCCGGCCCGAGATCGAGCTCGCGCTTGCGAGAGGCATTCTGATGTTCAATGTTGAGTCGGCCCAGGAGCTCGAGCTTATCAACCGGGTCGCTTCTGAAAAGGGAGCGCGGGCGCGCATTGCGCTGCGCGTCAACCCTGATGTCGATCCCCGGACGCATCCCTATATTTCAACCGGATTGAAAAAAAACAAGTTCGGCGTGAGCATTGATGAGGCCCTTGACGTATACGCCCGCGCCGCGGCCATGGATTGGATCGAGGTCGCGGGCATCGACTGCCATATCGGCTCCCAGATCACCACGGTGAGCCCGTTCGTTGATGCGCTCGGCCGCATCAAGGATTTTGTGAAGCGCCTGCGCGGCCGGGGCATTGCCCTTCGTTTTGTTGACCTGGGCGGCGGCCTCGGCATTACCTATGACCGCGAAGAGCCGCCGGAGCCAGATCAGTACGCTGCAGCGGTCATCAGTGAACTGGCAGACCTGGACTGCACCCTGATTCTTGAGCCGGGGCGCTGCCTGGTCGGAAACGCCGGCTGCCTGGTTGCGCGGGTGCTCTATACCAAGCAGACAGCGCTGAAAGAGTTTGTGATTGTCGATGCGGCCATGAATGACCTGATCCGCCCCAGCCTCTATGAAGCCCATCACGCGCTTGTACCCGTCAGGCAGCATGACGGCCCTGTCATCAGAGCCGATATCGTGGGGCCGATCTGCGAGACCGGTGATTTTCTGGCGCGCGACCGCGAGATTACCCGGCCCGCCCAGGGCGATCTGCTGGCGGCGATGAGCGCGGGCGCCTACGGGTTCAGCATGTCATCAAACTATAATTCGCGCCTGCGCGCAGCCGAGGTTCTGGTTGACGGATCGCACTGGCATGTCATCCGGCGCCGGGAGACGTTCGAAGACCTGGTGCGCTGCGAAACAATACCGGCCTGTCTGGGCTGACTGTCAGAAAGAGTATCCGTATGCATGCAATTCCATTTACCAAGATGAACGGCACCGGCAATGATTTTATCCTGATCAACAACATGTCCGGCGCCTATGATATGGTGAAAGACCCTGCGTTTGTGCGTGCGGTATGCCGGCGTATGGTTTCGCTCGGTGCTGACGGCCTTATTTGCGTCGAGCCGTCTACACGGTGTGATTTTGCCTGGCGTTTTTTCAATGCCGACGGCAGTGAGGCTGAGATGTGCGGTAACGGCGCGCGCTGCGCCGCGCGCTTTGCCGTTGAGAAGGGCATTGCCGGACCCGATCTCGCTTTTGAAACCCGTGCCGGTGTAATCCGGGCGCAGGTTGCGGGCAGTCGGGTGCGTGTCGGGCTTTCCGCGCCCGGTGGTTTTGAAAGTATCAGGCTTGCGGTCGACGGCCGGGAGCTTGAAGTGCACTGCCTCAACACCGGGGTGCCGCATGCGCTGCTGTTTGTCGATGATCTTGAAAACGCTCCGGTTGAAACACTGGGCCGCACCGTGCGCTATCACGAGCGGTTTGCACCGAAGGGAACCAATGTAAATTTTGTTTCACAGCTCCGCGACAATATGCTACATATTCGTACGTACGAACGCGGTGTCGAGGCCGAGACGCTTGCCTGCGGCACCGGATCGGTTGCCTCCGCGCTGATTGCCGCAGCGCTGGGCAGGGTTGTGCTGCCGGCTGTTCTGCAGACCCGGGGCGGCGAACAGCTCCAGGTGGACGCCGAATCGGCCCGCCCTCCATTCGGTCGGGTGTATCTGGAGGGCGGTACGCGCAGGGTCTGTGATGGCATGCTGTGTGCCGAGGCCTGGGAATAATTGCGGCGGCGCATGGTTTGATTGTATCTGTTGAGAATAATGAACGAGGAGCTTACTATGAAATGCAGAATGAATACGCTGGTGTGCGGATGCATGATGATTGCAATGTGCTCGGCTTTGCCGGCTGCGGTGCGCGCTGAGGGTGCTGATTCGAAGGTGCTGGTTACGGTCGGCACTGAGAGCATTACACAGGCCGACCTCGATGCAAGGACCGCGATGCTGCCTCCACAGATTCGCAGCCGTTTTGAAAACCCGGCCGGCCGCCGCCAGCTGCTCGATCAGGTTGTGCTCATCAGCCTGATGTCGCAGGAAGCCCGCCGGCTGGGCATCGACAAGCAGGACGATGTCGCCAAACGCATCAAGGAGGCGGCCGATAATATCATGGTGCAGGAGCTGACCCGTCAGCAGATTTCAGGCGATATCGTGGTTTCCGATGAAGACGTCTCGGCCTATTACCAGGAGAATAAAAAAGACTTTGTGCGGCCCGAGCAGATCAACGCCAGCGTGATCATGTTTGCAGCAGGAGCAGGAGCCGCAGCTGATGTGAAAAAAGAAAAGAACAAGCTCGCCCGGGAGACGCTGAAACGCCTGAAAAAAGGCGCTGATTTTGCTGAGGTCGCCAGGGAAGTCTCCGAGGACCAGCGCACCCAGCGCCGTGGCGGGGTTACCGGGTTTTTCGCTGAAGGCCGGCGGGAGCGCATTTACGGTAAAAAATTCGAGGAAACCGCTTTTGCTCTCAAACAGGGTGAAATCAGCGATGTGATTGAGACCGAATTCGGCTATTTTATCGTTCGGCTCGACGACCGCCAGCCGCGTACCGAGGAAAGCCTGGAGTCTGCCAAGCCCAAGATAGAGCGCCGGCTGCAGCAGTCAAAGCAGCGCGAAGCCTATGAAAATTATGTTGAGAGTCTGAAAGAGCAATATCCGGTGACCTACAGCGAGTGACATCGCACTGCTGAATTGTTCTTTTAAGGGTGCGGCCTCACGGCGCGCCCTTTTTTATTGATTGCGGGATAGTGCGTATTGTTTTGTTGTGCCTGTTGCGTTAGGGCCGCGCATTGTCGCGGCCGGATTAAACAAGAGGTTCCCCTTCGGCGCGGAGAGGCTCTAAGTCGGAGCGCAGCATTTCCTTCCAACGCCGAACTCCCAACTGCGAACTTTACAACCTTAGCGGCGGGATTTTTTGCGGGACTGGCGGGCCTGCTTGCGCTTGTTTTTCTGCTTTTTGCGGTCTGCCGTTGAGAGCTGCTTCGGGGCTTTCATGGCGCTGAGTGAAAGCGCGCTCGTATCGGGAAGCCCGCCGGGCAGCATGTCGCCCAGGCCGGGAATCTTGCCGAAGCCGCTGGCCAGCTTGCCCAGCAGGCCGCTTTTGCTCATGTTCTTCATCATGTCGCGCATCTGGTGGAAGCGCTTGAGCAGGTCGTTGACGTCCTTGACCGTGCGGCCGCAGCCGGCGGCAATGCGGCGCTTGCGTCTGTCGTTGAGCAGGTCGGGTTGCAGCCGCTCACCCGGCGTCATCGAGCTGATAATGGCCTCCACCTTGACCGTCTGGGTATCGTCAATTGCGGCGCCGCCGGTCATCTGCCTGAAGAACGGAATCTTTTCAACCAGGTCCTGCAGCGGCCCCATTTTCTTGATGGTTTGAATCTGCTCAAGGAAATCTATCAGCGTGAACTTGCCCTTGAGCAGGCGCAGGGCGTCTTCCTCGGCTTTTTTTTCGTCGACAACCTCCTCGAAATCCTTCATCAAGCCGACAACATCACCGAACCCGAGTATGCGTGAGGCAAGGCCCTCGGGCCGGAATTCCTCGAGGTTCTCAAGTCCTTCGCCCATGCCGAGGAACTTGATCGGTTTGCCGGTGACCTGCTTGATGGACAGGGCCGCGCCGCCGCGCGCATCGCCGTCGAGCTTGGTCATGATGAATCCGGTCACATCAAGCCTGCGGCTGAACGTCTCGGCGGTATTGACCGCGTCCTGGCCGATCATGGCATCGCATACCAGAAAGATGTTTTCCGGACGTGTGGCCGCGGCGATGTCGTGCAGCTCCTGCATGAGCGGCTCGTCGATTGCCAGGCGGCCGGCAGTATCGAAGATGGCGATATCGCAGCCGATCTCGCGCGCATGCTGCAGGGCGCGGCTGCAAATCTCGGGCGGGCTGGCGTTGTCGGCTGAAAACACCGGCAGGCCGATTTTTTCGCCAATAACCTTGAGCTGCTGTACGGCTGCCGGGCGGTAAATGTCGGCTGCGACCAGCAGGGGCTTGCGCTTGTTTTTCGCCAGATGGCGCGCGAGCTTGCCGGCGGTGGTCGTTTTACCGCAGCCCTGCAAACCGAGCAGCATCACGGCCGACACGGGACGTGATCCGAAACGCAGACCGGTCTCAACCGGGCCCATTAAATTGATCAGTTCCTGATGGCAGATATTGATGAAGTGATCGCCGGGTGAGACTTTCAGCCTGCGCTCGCCGTGCTTTACGCGGGTTTCGACAATTTCGCCGAGCGCTTTTTCCTGCACCTGCGCGATAAAGCTTTTTACAACCGCATACTGGACATCAGCCTCAAGCAGCGACAGGCGTATGTCCCTGAGCGCTTCTTCAATATTGTCGGCGGTCAGCTCGATTTTGCCCCGGAGCCGGTCGCGGGCTTTGTTAAAACCATTTGAGAGCACTTCAAGCATGCAGGAAACCTCGCACACGCAGACCTCCTGCCGGAGCGCGCAGCCCGGCAGGAAGTGCGGTTATGTTATTTGTTGTTCAGGCCTGCTTTGACTGCAGCGATCAGGTCGTCAATGCCCAGGCCGGCAGCGGCGTAGGCGGCATCGGGCGGACCGGACAGCCCGTAACTTGAGACTCCCAGCCGGGTAAAGCTGACCGACAGGCGCTCTTCGGCAAGCACACCGGCGATGATACTGCCAAGCCCGGTATGTGCGTTGTGGTCTTCATAGGTAACAATGCAGCCCGAGGCTGCCGCGGCCCTTACGGCTGCGCGGTCAATATCGCCGGGGCAGGCTGCGTTCAGCACGGCCACGCTCAGTCCCGCGCTTTTGAGGCGGTCGGCAGCCGCAACAGCGCGCCAGGCCACGCTGCCGCAGGTGATGATGGCCGCGTCAGATCCGCCGCGCAGTGTGTCGATCCGCCCGTATTCAAAAACATAGCCCTCGCCGAAGAAGGGTGCTCCGGCATCATCGAGAATAATGGGCGTCACGGAGCGGCCCATGCCGAGAAAAAAGTTGCCCGGCGTTGCGGCCAGGTAGCGGGTTGCGCGGTCGGTCTGGTTGGGGTCGGCCGGCAGGATGGTCTTGAAGCCGAACAGGTTGTTCATCAGGCCGATGTAATCGATGCATTGATGGGTTTTGCCGTCCTCGCCCACATCAAGGCCGATATGCGTGGTGACCAGTTTCAGGTTGGTCGCGTTAATGTCGTTGAGCCGGTGCTGGTTATAGGTTTCGCATACGCCGAAGACGCCGAAGTCGGCGAAAAATGTGAGTACGCCTTCGATTGAGAGTGCTCCGGCCATGGTGGCGGCGTTGTGCTCCTGAATGCCGGTCTGGAAAAAGGTATCCGGGCTCAGTTTTTCAAAACCGTTTGTCTTGACCGAGCCGGCCAGGTCGCAGTCGAACACGGCGATTTTTGCGCCGCCAGCGAGCCTGGCGGTTGCTTCGGCAATTGAGCACAGGGCATTGCCAAAGGCCGAGCGGTTATCAATCTTGCGTCCGGCTTCATAGATGATCGGCTCGCCTGAGTCAACCGGGCATTGCACAGGCGCGGGGGCCGCATGCGGGGCTTTTGGCAGGGCCGGCAGGGCTGAGCGCAGCGCGCGGTAGTGCTCAAGGCGCATCTCAAGGCCCATCTCCTGCATGGCAGATGCAAGCTGCTCCGGGGTCAGGGCAACGCCGTGATACTTTTCGATGTTTTCCATGAACGAAACGCCCTTGCCCATGAAGGTTTTGGCAATGATGACTGTGGGACGGCTTTGATCCTGCACGGCTGTTTTCAGTGCATCGGCGATCTGCTGAAAGTCGTGGCCGTTGATCTCGATCACCTGCCAGCCGTCGGAGGCAAAATTATCCCTGATGTGCTGCGGCATTACTTTTGCGGTGCTGCCCGATATCTGCAGATTGTTTTTGTCAACCAGTGCCGTGAGGTTGCCCAGGCCGTATTTTACGGCAAAACGACGTGCTTCCGTAATCTGGCCTTTTTGCTGTTCGCCGTCGCCCATGAGCACGAATACCTGCGAGTCCCTGCCGTGCATGCGCGCTGACAGTGCGAATGCACATCCCGCCGAGAGGCCCTGACCCAGATTTCCGCTGCTCCACTCAACGCCGGGCACTGTGCGCTCGATGTGACCTTCAAAAATCGTGGCAGGATGCCGGAAGCCGGCAATGGCATCATCGCTCTCGAAAAAGCCGCTGCGTGCCAGGCCGGCATACACGCCCGGCGAGGTGTGGCCGTGGCTGACCACAATGCGGTCGCGTTCCGGATCATGCGGTCGCTCAGGATTGATGCGCGCATGCTGCATCAGCGTGATGTACATGTCGATCGAGGACATGGACCCGCCCGGGTGGCCTGAACCGGCCAGGGTAGTCATGTGCAGAATGTCGCCGCGGGCCGCACGGGCAAGCTCGCTGAGGCGCTTGATTTCAGCCTGGTCAAGGGTGGTATGCTGCAATCCTTTGTGCATGGTGCTCTTTCCTTACACGATGATTAGGGTGTGTGTTTTCCCGCGCGCGCATTCGCGCCGGGTCGAGTCAGTCTGTGGCGCAGGCGCTCGGGTATTCAGCAGGCTGAATACAGCAGGGCGGGGTACCTACACTGCACATGCCGTTTGACGATAAAAACAAAAAAAGCATTATAAAAAGGGTGTAAAAATAAGTCAACAGATATCATCCCCGCGCCCGCATAACGCCTTTCCGCTTCGCTGACACGTTGGGGGCTCTTGAAAAAAACTGCGGCAGGGCAGGCCGCTCAGGCAGTTACGGTCGTTCGGCCGGATTCAAAATTTTTGTCGCGGGCAGTATGGGCAGAAGCCAAAGCCTGCGTGGCGAGCTGGTCGCAGCACTCATTTTCGGGGTTGCCGGCATGCCCCTTCACCCAGGCAAAGCGAACGTTGAGCGGTGCGCAGACATCAAGCAGTTCCTGCCACAGGTCATAATTTTCAGCCGCATCGGTTTTGGTACGCATCCAGCCCTGCGCGCGCCATCGGGCGGCCCAGCCTTTCGAGATGCCGTTGACCACGTATTGCGAATCAGAATGCACGAGAACGGATGCGCCGGGTGTAATGCTTTTGAGTGCCACAATACAGGCCATCAATTCCATCCGGTTATTGGTGGTATGCTTGAATCCGCCTGAGAGTTCGCGTCGTTTGCCGCCGGCAAGGATAACCGCTCCGTAACCCCCGGGGCCCGGATTGCATGAACAGCCGCCGTCGGTATAGATAATGACGTCTGCATCATGGGAGGAAACTGCCGTTGCTGTGCGGGCTGCCGTTGCATCGGGACGGGGTTTGCGCGCGGTGCGTTTTTTGTTCGGGGCCGACTGCTGTTCGCGCAGCCAGATCCTGGCTTCCTCGATATCGGCAAAGCCCTTGTAGCGCGCGCCGGCAAACCCTCGCACCTGTTCCTCGGCATTGCCGGTGCCGAACCAGGCTGAAAAGATGCCGGTTGCGCGGCCGCGCGCGACAGCATAGTATTTTTTCGCAGGAGCCACGTGATGCAGCCTTATGATTGTGTTGTGACAGCCTGTCAGATTTGTCCAAAATAAATTATTGGATCGCTGCTGAAGGCCCTCTGGCCGGGGCAGTGCCGTCCCATCCGGAAAAGAAGACCTCATTTCATTATCGGCCCGTATGCCGGAATATTTCAAACGGGCCAGGCACGCCCCAGCGATTGTTGTATACAGCAGTGCGCCCGGGCCGTGTATACAATGAATTTTACAGGACGTGCCGTTGCATCGGCAGTGCAAAAACTGCCGGATGGGACGGCACTGCCCCGGACAGAGGGCCTGTTCTAAATTATTTTGGACACTACTGACAGCCTGTATAAAAAACTTTTTCAACACCCTGCTACGGCAGGCTGCGATGCGCAGACCCGACGTAGACCTGCCGCGGACGGCCGATTCTGAACGGTTTGGTGTCGTGCATTTCACGCCACTGGGCTATCCAGCCCGGCATGCGGCCGATGGCGAACATGACGGTAAACATGCTTGCGGGAATTCCCAGCGCCCGGTACAGGATGCCGCTGTAAAAATCGACATTGGGGTACAGCTTGCGTTCAATGAAGTATTCGTCGCGCAGCACAAGTTCTTCAAGCTCAAGCGCGATATCAAGCAGCGGATCGTTCATGGAGCGCCCGGACAGAAATGAGCTGCATGCGTCTTTGAGGATTTTTGCGCGCGGGTCATAGTTTTTGTACACCCGGTGTCCGAAACCGAACAGCCGGAAGCTGTTGTTTTTATCTTTTGCCATTGCAATGACATCCTGCACGCTGTGGCCTTTGCGGTGGATATCCTCAAGCATTTCAATCACCTCCTGGTTGGCGCCGCCGTGCAGGGGGCCCCAGAGGGCGCAGATGCCGGCGCAGACCGAGGCGTACAGGTTGACCATGCTGCTGCCCACCAGGCGCACGGTCGAGGTGCTGCAGTTCTGTTCGTGGTCGGCATGCAGAATCAGGAGTTTGTTCAGCACCCGCTCGGCTTCCTGATCGCATTCATAGGGCTTGACCGGGCTTGAGAACATCATGTTCAGGAAATTCATGCAGTAGCGCAGGTCATGGCGGGGGTAGACGAAGGGCTCGCCGATCGACTTCTTATAGGAAAACGCTGCAATGGTTCTGATCATGGAAATCAGGCGCGCGGCAATCAGGTCGAACACGGCGGGATTGTCGTCATCGATAAACGAGTGCGGGTAGAATATCGAGAGCGAGTTGACCATTGCACACAGGATTGCCATGGGATGCGCATGCGGGGGCATGCCCACGAAATAATGGGTCATGTCCTCGTGCAGCATGGAGTTCTCGGTCAGGTGGCGCGAAAAAACGCTTTTCTGGTCAATAGTCGGCAGCGTGCCGTAAATCAGCAGATAGGCGGTCTCGACAAAGGTGAGCTTTTCGGCCAGTTCGGTGATGTCAAAGCCGCGATAGCGCAGGATGCCCTTGTCGCCGTCGATATAGGTGATGGCGCTGGCGCAGGCGCCGGTGTTTTGAAAGCCGTTGTCAAGGGTTATGCAGCCGGTTTGCGCATACAGACTGGAGATGTCGATTGCGCGTTCCTGCTCGGTTCCGGTTATCAGCGGGAATTCATATTCGTTTTTGTCGATGATGATTTTTGCGCTTGTCATGATATCCTTTCTGTAGCGATGAGGCCTGAGCGGCCTGATCAGCACGCTGTGAATACGGTCTGGCGGCACTCGGGCCGCGGGTGCTGGTTATGATTTACCGGCGCTTGTGTCAGCCGCGGTTGCAGGGCACTGCGGACGATGTGCCGGAGCGTTTGCCGCGCCGCCTGAGCCGGTGCCATTTTGTGAGCGCGTGCACCCATAGCGGGCTTGGGCGGGCGAAGCTGCGGGCTGAGCGCAGGTTGTGTAAAAAATCAGAGGCGTCCTCAAACTGCTCCATGACCATGGTGGCGCGGCCGACCTCACAGGCCAGATGCGCGTCACTGCAGGTCACGGGCACCACGCCCAGGGCGCGCGCGCGGTTGAGCAGAATTTTATCAGGTCGCCTGAACATATCGCGGGCATTGAAGACTTCAAGCATGTCGATCTGGCTGATAATGTCTTCAAGGGCTGCGGGGCGCAGGCGCGATGAGCGCAGCAGGTCAAACGGGTGCGGCACCGACACAAGCCCGCCCTGGCGCCTGATCTCGGCCACGGTTTCGCGCGGGCTCAGTCCCGGTGGAATCCGCTCGCTCAGAAAATAGCCGATGATTTCCCCCTGGTTTGTCTGGATTTCCTCGGCGATTATAACGGTTATGCGGCTGGCCAGGCCTGCGGTTTCAAGCGCGCCGCTGAGGCAGTTGTGATCACAGACCGCCACGGCATTCAGGCCGCGCGCAAGCGCGAGCTCTTCAATGCGCTCCGGCCGCAGGTTTGAACAGCCTGAGAAGTGCGTGTGTACATGCAGGTCAAGTGTGATTTTCATGGCAGGTGCGCCCTGATATACAGCATTTACATTACAGTATAATGCGAGGCCATGCATGGTTCCGAACAGCCTGAATAATCATAAGGAAAAACAGGCCGGGTGTCAATTGAATTAGGCTGGGTGCATGAGCCGTTGCTGAGAAGTGCGCTTTTTCGCCGCGATGTTTTTATTGCCACAGGTGTATTGTGTGCTATTGTTTCCGGGCGTATGCAGCGCGCTGACCGTTTACTTTTGTGGTGTGAGATGACCTTAATGCATCTGCTTGCCTGTACCTGTGACGTATTTTCCGCATGCATGCATACTGTGCCGGGAGGTCGCGAGCATGCTGTTGACCTTTATCGGCGGGCTTTAAAATACGGCGATTGCTCAGGTGTGCCTCCTGAGATCGACTGCCGCGCACCCGCGATCGACGCAATGGTTGAGAGCGAAGGCGCCGTGAAAGTGGTTTTCCGGCTGGACGATGGTGCGCGAGTCGAGTCTGTTGTGATCGGCCTGCCGCGCAGAACAACGCTGTGTGTGTCCAGCCAGGCCGGCTGCCGCATGGGATGCCTGTTCTGCACGACCGGCGCGCATGGTTTCGTGCGCGATTTGCGAACCGAAGAGATCGTCGGGCAGCTTTTTGCCGTGCGCCATGTCCTGGGGCGCACGGTCGACAATATCGTTTTCATGGGCATGGGTGAGCCGCTTGACAATACCGCCACTGTTGTGCAGGCCATACGGGTTATAAGCGATCAGCGCGGCTTTGATATCGCCCTGCGGCGTATCACGGTTTCAACCGCTGGCCTTCCGGACGGGATCCGGCAGCTGGGCGCCGCGGGTCTGCCGGGATTGCGCCTGGCGCTGTCTCTCAATGCGGCCAATGACCATCTGCGCTCACGCCTGATGCCCGTGAACCGCAGATATCCGCTTGCGGTGCTTAAACAGGCGCTGCAGAGCTATCCACTGCGTAAAAAAGAGGTTTTTTTTATCGAATACGTGCTGCTCAAGGGGGTGAATGACACGCCTGGACATGCTGTTGAACTGGCCCGGTTTCTCAGCGATATCCCGGCCCGCGTTAACGTGATCGGCTGCAATCCAGGCCCGGCCGGACGGTTTGAAAATCCCGGAGAAGAAGGCTTGCGCCGCTTTTGCGCGCTGCTTGCCCGCGAAGGAGTGTTCGTACGCCTGCGCTCATCGCGCGGTCAGGATATTCAGGCTGCCTGCGGTCAGCTGGGGGCTGCTCCCCGGTGAAGAGACTGTGTCGCAATTAAGGCCACATGTTCTTTGACAATTAAATAACAGGTTATAGAAGATACGTCATCAAGTGCTATGCTGGATGTGATAAAATATCCGGCAAAGGAGGCTACTTGATGGCATAT
>Ga0194126_10010191_pt1 | contig 12351 bp, 9 predicted proteins | sample TA2KigC150mmetaG_FD_148641 | JGI IMG/M metagenome (GOLD analysis project Ga0194126, IMG submission 148641) | Freshwater microbial communities from Lake Tanganyika, Tanzania - TA2015035 Kigoma Deep Cast 150m | ecosystem: Environmental > Aquatic > Freshwater > Lake | place: Tanzania: Lake...
TCAGGCTCTCACCTCCCTTCCCTGCGGGTACTCTTCTATTATACTACCATTGTCTAGCCTGTAATCCATGGTATTCTTTGGGGTCACGGTCGTTTTATGCCTTCGTTTTCTTACCCAGTATCCCCTTACCGAAGAGGATTCCAATGGTGGCACCGACTGCTGCGAGAACTGCGAAACCGATAATCACGGGAATTAGTGGGAAGCCGGCGCCTGCTCCCTTGGCTCTCTTGTTCAGGGTATGCAGCTTGCCCCTTTGTTCGCCTGTAGCCCAGTTCTCGGGGGTAATCTCGGCCCTTCTGCCCCGTTCCACTGTTACGTCTTCCTGAACTGATGCGGGGATGTATCCATGGTCGATGTTGGGGTCCAGGGTGTTTGCAGATTCGGTACTCCTGGTGACGGCGTCGAACTGAATATCATCGCCGTAGCTTTCTACTACGAAGGTGTCGCCGCCTTCTTCGACATACACTGCAAAATCGCTGTCTTCGGTGGCTGCCACATCCTCCATGGTGTATTGCCTATCGATTGACTCTCTTCCCAATGCTTGCACCAGACCCTCGAATGATGCGGCTACTAGAACCATGAAGTTGTCATCGGCAACTCCGGGTTGAATTCTGAACCGGTAGCCCAGTGAGCCTTTCCATGGCTCGAAACCGAGCAGGTCTTCGACACCTTTTCGTATTTTTTTCTTCTTTATGCTGTATAACGTGTTTTCGCCCATTAAGTTTAGGTTGTATTCGCCGTCGCTGGTGCCCTCAGCATGGATGGATAGCTTCTTGCCTTTGGGTATGATATACATCTCATGGTCGGTGAAAGCGCCGCCCATCAGAGGGATGACAGCCATTGAGCCGGGGATTTCCTGCCTTAGCTTACCTTTGCACATGCCGGTGACGTTCCCCTCTTCATCCTCAAAATAGACATCAGCGCCGGGTGTCACCCATGCAATATACCAGTCGGTCGAGTTGGGGATGTCGTGGTCGCTGAGATATGGTGCATCGGTACCAAGACGGAGGTCAGTGACAGACTCACCCATATCACCGCAGGCCTCCTCATAGTGGGAATAGTTGATGTCGTCATCCCACGTGCTGGTGGAGTCGAACTGGTAGCTCCAGTTACGGCCGTCGATAACGATGTAGGGGTAATGATTGAAGTTGTTGATGTCAGCATTGGCGTTGTGTATGCCGTTCACATGGTTAGAATCATAGACGTAAATCCGTGCGGTGCCATCTGCCATGTACCTGACCATCCAGGGGGCGACAGCGTGCCCGCTATCGCCTTCGGATATGCAGACGATACCGGGTTTATCACGCTCCAAATCTCCCTCTGTTCTGTGAAGTGTTCCCTGTGCCCCGATGATCCCTCGGTTATAGAAGGGTATTTGCACTTCTTCACCATACTGGCCAGCCTGTCTGGCTTCAATCCATTCCCTTGTGTAGGAGTTATTCTTGCCAAGTTGCCATGTGTTTAGAGGCATCTCGAGGTCGGATGGTGATATTCTGCCGTTATATATCTCCGTAGCCAAGGTGGAAAAGCCGTAGCACAGACCGCCGCCTGCAGAACCTCTAACGTGGTCATCCCAATAGTTTTCAGCGCTTACATCTCTCCAGCCCCATGATTCCACGCTCCAGCACTCGGCGTCACTGAATATCTGGCGCATTCTATTCCATGTAATGTCAAGCCCCAGGCCATCCAGGCCAAAATTATCAAAGCTTGGGGCACAACTCCATATCATTCTGATGTCCTGCGGCTGGGCAATCTGGTAGTCGCCACCTTGGGCGGTAGTTGTCTGGCCTTCACGGTCTCGCGCTTGAGCGTAGTAATAGAAACGGGTGCGAGTGGGCTGGTTATTTATCCATTCTACTGTTCGGCTTACGCTGGTAGGGCGGCTATCGAATGTAAATGGGTGGTCTATGCCGTTGATAAATATGTGGAGGGTCTGAATACCATCAGGGTCAGAAGCCTCCGCCGTTACCTGTACTCGTTGCCCGTCGTTCTTAATAAGCCGGTATCTATCCGGTATCACCCTCTCTACATCTAACCATTCAGCGGTGACTGTAACAGTGGGAGCAGTGCCTGAGCCAGTTACAGGAATGGTGACCATCCTGCTTACCGGGGATGCCGAGGGGCTGAGGTCATCAGCAAAAATCTGGTAGCTCATAGAAGGCAGTTGGGCATCTTCGGAATAGGATACTTCCAGCTCTCTCTGGCCGGCTGTAGCATCACGCCTGGCAAGCTCGATGGAACCTCTCATAATGGTGAGGTAGTACATTGCCTGGTTGTCGGTAGCTCTGGCGGTGATGGTGATGCGCTGTCCCGGCCTGGGATTTGTTGGTGTTACTGTGTAGCTGAGCGTGCAGGGTGTAGTGTCGCCGGGGGTAGGAGCTGGTGGAGTTGGTGCTGGTGTAGGTGCTGGTGCTGGTGTGGAACCTGGCGGTGCTGCTGCCACTTTATAATAGATGACCAGCTTAGGAGCCAGACTGGGATGTTCGTTGCTGTGAAAGGCGATGCTTTTATTTATGGTAGTCCAGGTAGGGCGCAAGACAACTCTGGCTGCGCGGTTACCCGCAAGGGCATCTCTAATTATGAAATCAGCTAGCTCTCCATAGCACCATCCATTTGCCGATGGCGCATTCATGTTGCCTCCCAGTGTGTTGTAAAGACGAGGTTTGTTATTCCAGTTCACGGAGCTCTCGTTGAAATCCTCCTGTGGTCCCCATAATCTGATGGCACCCGAGGTGCCCGATTCCTTATATAGCTTTATTCTGGAGCGAGTAACCTCTGCATCGTCGGGCAGGGGGCCACCCTGAGAGCGCTTGATGGGGTGGAAGCTGAGCAAAGTCCACATCTCACCGCCGAACTCAGGTCCTATTCCAACCCTGAGGTATGCTCTCTGAGCACCGCTGTTCATGTTGGTGTTGGGATTTTGCTCGTCAACATAGACTGCTTTGTTGCACCTGGCTTCAACTGAGACTTCTGAAGTGGGTGGCGCCGATGGCTCAGGATTCTCCAATGTGCTTGTCAGGGGTATTTCTACTACCTGTAAAGAATGGTCTAGCTGTGGCTCAGAAGACGCTGGTAGACCTGCTGCTACGCCTGGAATGATAAATGAGGCGAGCAGGAGTAATGAAAATATGACCTTGACGTACTTTGATTTCATCTGACATCCTCCCTTCAACTTGTTACAAACGGTAGGTGACTCTGAGCTTGGGGGTAGTAGTGTTCCAGCCGATATTATCAGGCTGATTATTATTGTCCGTCATCTTCACGAAATTGATTCTCACCTGGAAACGTGGTGCTCTTGCCCTTGCCACATCCTGCACCTGGGCAGTGACATCTACAGGCACCACCATCTGTATTTGGCTCATGCCTTCCCTTATTGCCGGACCTACGAAGGTGAAGTCGCTGGGTTTTAGTGCGCGGGGGCCATGATTTATCTGGTAGATGCCGAGCGATACCAGGTTAGGCCAGGGTCTGCCGTTTAAGCTATCTGGTGAACACACCAGCTCGGCTTTTACAATATCCTTGCCTGCTAGTGTGGTGGTGTTGAAACTGAAATAAGCCCAGAACGTCTTGTTGGTGCCAGCATCGCCGGTGATGAGTTTGGTGCCTACTAAATGGTCTGAGTTGATTGAACCGCTTTCAGCAGATACTATCGATAGTGTAGTTGTTTTTGATGTAGCAGTTGGAGTTTGAACGGTAACTTTGGCAGTGGCAGTTGTGGGGCCGGCTGCGTTAGTGGCAGTTAGAGTATAGGTCATAGTCGATGATGGCGAGACGGTGGTGCTGCCGACCATACTGGATAGCGATTTGGTAACCGTAGAGGTCAACGTGAGCTGAGTTGCATTGGAGACGTTCCAGCTTAACGTTGAGGAGTCGCCCGGGCTTATGGTCTGTGGGCTGGCAGTAAAGGAGTTGATGACAGGCAGGCCTGGAGTCGATGGTGATGGCGGTGGTGGGGCAACAGCCCCGCTGACGATTACATCAACTGTAGCCATGACACTGGTGCCACCACCTGTAGCCGTGAGAGTGTAGGTCGTCGTTCTGGTGGGTCGTACCGTGCCGCTACCGGTCATGGGCAGGACAACTCGAGTCATGTCATAGCTGCCGACTACTGATTCGGCGTTTGACACGCTCCAACTGATGCGGGATGAGCCACCGGGGGCGATGCTCGCCGGCTCAGCGGTGAAATAGTTGATATAGGGCAAGGCGCCTGGTGCGCCGCTGCTGCCAGGTGTTTCAGTACCAGCCCCGGGCGTAAGCTCAATGCCAGCTTCGCTAGGAACACCCACTATCAATGTGCCTTCAACTTCCTTGGACCAGGCTCCGTTATTGTCCTGGACTTTGAGGTAGATAGTGTGTGTCCCTTCTGATAATGACGAGGATTGGAAGTCGGCCGCGGTGCCTATCTCTCCGTCAATGCTTGAGCTCCATCTGTAACCTACAACGGTGCCGTTAGCGTCGGTGCCATGTCCTGCAAAGGAGACGACCTCTCCCAGACTTGCCTCTGCAGGGGACATCGAGTCTATGTAGGCTACTGGGGGTTTGTTGCCTAATCCGGGGATACAGGTGCAACCGGAAGCCAACAATAGGATTGCTATCAAAGGAAAAAGAAACCTTTTCATTTGCTACCTCCAGGGGATAAGCAGTGGAATGGCGCTATTTTAGGTGGCTATGGGGGTGATGTCAATACGTCAAATTGCCTGGCACCTGGGGCAGAAGTAGCTGCCGCGGTTGCGTATGGGTAGGCGCTCGATGGGGGTAAAACACTTGGGGCAGGGCTTGCCTTTCTGGTGGGCGACATGGAAATCTTGGTGGGCGGCGCCGGTGGCACCGCCAGGGCGCTTGTAGGTGTCGATGCTGGCACCTTTGCTGTCGATAGCTTTTTGCAGTACCTGGCGGATGGCCTGATATAGTTCTTGGACTTCCTGGTGCGAGAGGCTGTTTGCTTGTCGCAGGGGGTGAATCCTGGCGAGGAACAGGGCTTCGTCGGCGTACATGTTTCCGATGCCGGCGATTAGCGACTGGTCGAGGAGCACTGCCTTTATGGGCGCCTGGCGTTTTTGCAGCAGTTTGGCCAGGATTTCAGTGGTGAAGTGTGCTTCCAGTGGCTCCGGGCCTAGCTTGCGGGTTACAGCCTTTGCGTCTTCTGCCAGCCAGATGGCTCCCAATCTGCGGCGGTCGGTAAAGGCAAGCTGGCTGCTATCATCGAAGTGGAAGATAACTCTGGCGTGGTTTGGGTCTCTGGGGTTCAGCAGTAAAGCGCCGGTCATCCTGAGGTGGACAATCAGCGCCTGGCCGCTGGAGAGGTGGAATATGAGATACTTCCCGCGGCGTTCGAGCCGGTCAATTCTCTGCCCTGCCAGGTTTTGGCAGAACCTCTCTGGTTCGGGCTGTTTAATTGGCTTGTCATCGCAGATGGTGACGCTGGCGAACGTCCGCCCGACTACGTGCGGAGCCAGTTCTCTTTTAATAGTCTCGACTTCAGGCAGTTCGGGCAATTCACTCCATCTCTGCCCAGTTTTTGCCTTGCTTGATGTCTATTTTGAGGGGGACGCGAAGCTGGAGGGCATTGGGCATTATTTCTGAGACGAGGCTCTTCATGATGTCGATTTCCTCAGGCGGGACTTCGAAGAGAAGCTCGTCGTGAATTTGCAAGGTCATTTTGCTTTTGAGGTTGCGGCTTTGCATCTGGCGGTGAAGCCTGACCATGGCTATCTTGATGATGTCGGCAGACGTGCCCTGCACCGGCATGTTGATTGCCATTCTTTCGGCGGCCTCCTTGACCTGGCGGTTCGGCGAGTTGAGCTCTGGGATGTAGCGCCTTCTGCCCATCACCGTCTGTACATAGCCCAGCTTCCCGGCTTGGGCTTTGGTGGTTTCTATATAGTCCTTTACCCTGGGATATTTCTGGAAGTAGGAGGCAATGAACTGAGCAGCTTCATCGCGGCTGAAATCGGTGGCCTGCTCCAGGCCGTAATCACTCATGCCGTAGATGACGCCGAAGTTCACCGTCTTGGCCACGCGGCGCATGGCGGGCGTTACATTCTCAGGCGGCACATTGAAGACACGTGAGGCGGTGGCGGTATGGACATCCTCGTCTCTGGTGAAGGTGGCGACAAGCTCCTCGTCCTGGGAGATGTGCGCCAGTGCCCTGAGGTCTATTTGAGAATAATCGGCAGATAGCAGGAACCATCCTGGCCGGGCGATGATGGCCTGCCTGATTTTGCCACCCAACTCGCCCCTTACTGGCAGGTTCTGCATGTTCGGCTCGCTGGAGGAAAGCCTGCCGGTGGTGGTGCCCGTCTGGTTGAAGCTGGTGTGCAGCCTGCCTGTCCTGGGATTGACCAGTGCCGGGAAGGCATCGGCGTAGGTGGACTTCAACTTGGCGAGCTGTCTGTATTGGAGGATAAGCTCGATTGCAGGGTGTGTTCCTTTAAGTTCTTCGAGAGTCGAGGCTTCTGTGGTATAGCCGCTCTTGGTTTTTCGCGGTCGTGGCAGCTTGAGGTCTTCGTAAAGGATTCTGGAAAGCTGCTGCGAGGAGTTTATGTTGAACTTATAGCCCACGCTGTTGTAGATTTCTGCTTCTAACCGGAGCATCTCCTTTCCCAGGTTGTGGGACATCTCACGGAGCAGGTCGGAGTCCAGCGCCACGCCGGTTCTCTCCATATCCATGAGCACCGGCACCAGCGGCATCTCTACCTCGTTGAAGAGCTGCCATAACTCCTCGCGGTGCAAGTCATTCTCCAGGACATCTTTGAGCCGTAGCGTTACATCGGCATCGGCGCAGGCGTAATCGGCCGTTTCTTCTATGGGGGCCAGGGACATGGAGATTTGCTTTGGTCCTTTGCCGATGAGGTCAGTGATAGGAGTCATCTCGATGCCCAGCTTGTTGAAGGCCAGCGCTTTCAAGCCCAGCGATTTCTCCCCCAGCAAGTAGGCGGCGAGCATGGTATCGAAGGCCAGGTTCTGGAGGTTTATGCCGTGTTCAGCCAGCACCGTCATATCGAATTTGCCGTTCTGGGCTATCTTGGCTATTTTGGTGTCTTCGAGCGCGGGTTTGAGTTTGTCGATAACATGAGATAGTGGCAACTGGGTTATGTTGGTTAAGCTGCGGTGTCCGAGCGGGATGTAGAAGGCTTGTCCTGCGGCTGACGCAAGGGAAATGCCGACCAGCTCAGCCTCCATGGGCTGCTTGCTGGAAGTCTCCACATCTACGGCGAACTCCTTAGCAGCAGACAAACGCGCGACCAGCTCATCAAGGTCTTTTTCGGTGCTGACTATGTGATAGTCGCCTTTAGTCATGGCATGAATATGGGTAGGCGCTGGTGCTCCTCCCAAATCCTCCGGGAGGCGGGAGAGCAGCTGGGCGAAACCAAGCTCACGGAAAAGCTCCACCACGCGCTGTCTATCGTAGGCACTGACCCTGCAGGTATCCATGTCCAGGGCTACTGGAACGTCAGCGACCACAGTAGCCAGTTCCTGGTTGCGCAAGACCTGTTCTTTGTGCTCGCGGAGTGAGTTCTGCAGCTTTTCGGGGATAACCTCATCTATGTGGGCATAGATTTCTTCCAGGGTGCCAAACCTGTTTAGGAGCTTGGCCGCTGTCTTATCGCCAATGCCGGCGATGCCCGGGATATTGTCTGAGGGGTCGCCGGTAAGCGCCTTGAGGTAGACAAGCTGATTGGGGGCTATACCGTATTTCTCTTGTACTGCGGCCCCGTCATAGATAACGGTATCGCTGAATGTCCGGCGGGGTGACATTACTTTTATATTCGGCGAGACCAGTTGCAGGATGTCGTTATCACCGGTGACGATGATGGTATCCACGCCCTGGTCGCTAGCCTGTTTGCTCAAGGTAGCAAGCACGTCATCAGCTTCGTAGCCATCTATTTCGAATGCAGGCAGATGAAAGGCATCGGCCAGTTCATGTGCCCGCTGCATCTGGCTGACTAGCTCTGGAGGTGCCTTGGGGCGTTGCGCTTTGTAGTCCTGGAACTGCTCATGCCGGAAGGTAGGGCCGGGCCTGTCGAAGGCGATGGCCCAATGCGTGGGCTTGATTTCGTTGAGTACCTTGAGTATGGTGGAGGCAAAGCCCTGTACTGCGTTGACCATTTCCCCGGTCCTGGTGATGGTCAGTGGGGGTATAGCGTGGAAGGCGCGGTGGACCAGGGCGTTGCCGTCGAAGAGAAGCAGCAAAGGTTTCTGTTGAGTCATCGCTATGAACCTTGGGGGGCTGGAAGTAGCTTTGATTCATTATATATCATGTTGACAGTGGTTAAGTTAACTCATGGTTGATTTAACACGTAATAAGCTGTATTCTGGTATTAGAGAATCATTAAAAGCATGGTTAGAGAATAGAAGCATGTCAATATTATTAGACCGTACCTATTTTGGATATACAGTTACTGTAAGACCCCTTCGTGATTGCATGAGGCAAATATTGATGATTCCAAAATGGAACTATGTTTTAGTGCCATATTTCACTGGTGCTGATATTGTCTACAAGTTGCAAATAACACCAACTAAATCTGCAATACCTTGCTCAGAATTGAAATACAACTGGATATTGCTCAAAAAGGACACTGACAAACCCGAAGACACAAATGGTGGCATAGTTAAATCTCCAAGTAAAGAACATACGGCTGAAATAAATTTAGGACATTTCCCTTTCTCTAATGAATATAAACTAGATTTACAGGTTACAGTTAATAATACCACTGAAAGCAAGACTGTGGCAGACATTGAAATAATAAGTCGTGCAAACGTACAACTTACCCTAATTTGGGCTATATTAGCCTTCATATTTGGCATTATTACTTACTTTATAGGGAAATTAAACTAAGTGAACAAAACGAATTGTAAACACTGCAATTTCGAAAACACTGTTAAATTCGGCACATACAAAGGTAATCAGCGTTACTACTGCAAAGATTGCAAGCGCAAGTTTACAGCACTTGATACACTGCCCAAGATGAAAACACCTGTCAATCAGATTTCATCAGCTCTCAGCATGTACTATGGCGGAATGCCACTTGACAGCATTCAACGGCATATAGACCAAGAACATGATAACTACCTCTCTGAAGCTGGAATCTACAAGTGGATTATCCGCTTTACCAGAGAAGCTATAAGGCAATCAAGGCTATTCAAACCAAAAGTAGGCAATACCTGGATTGTAGATGAAACCACTGTGAATATAGAAGGCAAGAAGGTCTGGTTCTGGGATATTATAGATATTGACAGTCGTTATCTCTTAGCTTCTCATATCTCAACTGGCAGATTTGCAGAAGATGCCTATACCGTGCTTACATCCGCAGCAACAACAGCCGGCAAGTTACCACAAAGGATAATATCTGATAGGCTAGGTTCTTACCAAGAGGGTATTGATATAGCTTTTGGCGATAAGGTAAAGCACATCAAGAGCGAGCCTTTCACAAAAGAGAACAGCACGAACATTATCGAGAGGTTTCACGGTACGCTAAAAGATAGAGTTAATGTACTCAGGGGCTTCAAAAACTGGGACGCAGCAAGGCTATTGACCAGCGGATGGCTGATACACTACAACTTCTTCAAGGAACATGAATCACTAGGCAATGTCTCTCCTGCACAGAAAATGGAGATACCTGTACCTTTCCAGAATTGGCAGGACATAGTAAGGAATGCAGGCAAAACTACAGCATTCTCAAGCGAACAGGACACAGAGATAGCACCTTTCCCGAAACTAAAAGGCAGACAACTGCATCGCCACCAAGTTAGACAAGCCAAACGAAGATACTATCAAAAGAAAAAGGCTGAGAGGAAGTCCCAAACAGTTCAGCGAATAGTAGCCACAAGGAAAAGAGGGAGGAACTTATGAAAACCAACGTTCTTTACTATGGCGATAACCTTGAGGTAATGTATCGTTATATCGAGGATAACTCAATAGACCTAATCTATATTGATCCGCCATTCTTCAGCAGCAAACAGTATGAGATTATCTATGGCGATGCCAAAGAAAAACGCATGTTTGAAGATAGATGGAAGGGTGATGTTTACCATTACGTAAATTGGATGGAGCCACGATTAGCACTGATGCGTGAAAAGCTGAAATCAAGTGGCTCAATCTATCTTCATTTGGATTGGCACGCTGTTCATTATATGAAAGTAGCTATGGATAGGATATTTGGTTATGACAACTTTCAAAATGAGGTTATTTGGTACTACAGAGGTGGTGGTATCTCAAAGAAAAGATATGGTAGGCGACATGACAACATCCTTTTCTATACCAAGAGCAAAGAATGGAAGTTCAATCCTGATGCCATCAGAATACCATATTCCTACGAAAGCCTTGAAAGGCTGAAGTACAAGGCAAGAGCTTTTCGTGGTGATAGAGTTTATGATTCCTATGAACCAAATCCTGAAGGCAAACATCCCGATGATGTTCTTATAATGCAACCGATAATGCCATCAGCAAAGGAACGGCTTGGCTATCCTACCCAAAAACCAGAGCGGTTGCTCAAATGCTTAATTGAAGCAAGTAGCGATGAAAATGATATAGTTGCCGATTTCTTCTGTGGTTGCGGTACGACTTTAGCTGTAGCACAAATACTGGGTAGAAAATGGATAGGCTGTGATGTTTCACCCACAGCCTTAAGATTAGTTAAGGAACGTCTGATAAATAAGTGCGGAGCACATGATGTTGAGGAAGTAGGTGTTCCGAAGTCACTGGAAGCACTAAAAGCTATGCAACACTTTGAGTTCCAAAACTATATTGTTAGTTTTATTCAGGGCATTAACAATCCTAAGCTGATTGGTGATGCTGGTATTGATGGCTGGACTGTGTTCAACCGTTATCCTATTCAAGTCAAACAAAGCGAACATATCGGAAGACCTGAAATACAGAAGTTCGAATCAGCAATACGAGCAGAGAAGAAAGACAAGGGCTATGTCTTTGCTTTCAGTTTCAGCAAGCCAGCCTACGAGGAAGTAGCAAGATGTAAGCAGGAGGATAAAATTGAGGTCGAGTTATGCCCTGTGATGGATCTAATAAATACAGACCCTGCACCATCAATCCTGTGAAAACAATCATGAGTAATTAGTTGGTGATAATGTTCAGTGAAATTATCGAGATTCTAACCAATCCACTATTTCCAGTAGGTGTTAAATCAGTAGCATGGCTTGCTTTACTGTCATTAGCCTTGAATTGCATCTTCATTGTCGTACTTATAATTGCAAGAAGTGAACTCCGCAGGCTTAAAAAAAACTACTGTCTGCCGAAAAAAGATTTGATTAAGGTGAACATACCTATAAACGAGAATAAAGTCAGTGCAGCGAAAATGACTACCATAATTAAAGATTGATAGAATTCAGAAACAGGGAGCGATATTATAAACTTGGCAATAAAATCATAAGTAGTGATGTCAACAATAACAGCAAATATAAAGGCAGCTACAGCAGGTATAATCCAGTTCATTTTTCAGGTAATGATATTATATCTAGGAAATTATCTGTAAAACAACCATGAGTAAACTGAACCTTGACAGTCGTGGTATACTTTGGTTTCATTTCTGGAGGGGTTTATGGTGAAATCGAGGGATTTTCTCTCAGTAGCTGATTTGACTGCCGAAGAGGCGGATAAACTGCTTAAACGGGCGTTGGACATGAAGCGCAAGCCGGCGTCCCCATTGCTCAGGGACAAGATACTTGTTCTCCTTTTCGAAAAGCCGTCGCTGCGCACGCGTGTGAGTTTCGAAGTAGGGATACGGCAGCTAGGCGGCTCCTGTCTTTACCTGTCTCCTGATGAAGTAGGACTGGGGAAGCGAGAGCCTGTGGCAGACGTAGCGCGGGTGCTCAGCCGCTATGTCAATGGCATCATAGCTCGTACTTTTGCCCACGGGACTTTGCGGGCGTTGGCACGTTATTCCACCGTGCCTGTGATTAACGCTCTTTCTGACCTGGAACACCCCTGCCAGGCGTTAGCCGACGTGTTGACTGCCCGCGAGAAAAAAGGCAAGTTGAGGGGACTGACGCTGGCCTATATCGGCGATGGCAACAACGTGGCACACAGCTTGCTTCTGGCGACTACGCTTAGCGGGCTTAACTTCAAAATTGCCTCTCCCGCCGGCCATGAGGTGAGCAAGGACATAGTGGAAACAGCCAGGAAATTTGCAGTCAAGAGCGGAAGCCAGATAATCTTGACGAAGCATCCTTTCGAAGCGGCGAGGGATGCGGATATAGTCTATACTGATGTCTGGACAAGCATGGGCCAGGAGGCCGAAGCGGAACGCCGGCGCAAGGACTTTGCTGGTTATCAGGTTGATAACAAATTGCTGTCATTAGCTAAGAAAGATGTCATCTTTATGCATCCCATGCCAG
>Ga0194126_10010193_pt1 | contig 12351 bp, 11 predicted proteins | sample TA2KigC150mmetaG_FD_148641 | JGI IMG/M metagenome (GOLD analysis project Ga0194126, IMG submission 148641) | Freshwater microbial communities from Lake Tanganyika, Tanzania - TA2015035 Kigoma Deep Cast 150m | ecosystem: Environmental > Aquatic > Freshwater > Lake | place: Tanzania: Lake...
CCCAGGCGGTAGGCCAGGCGGTTGACGAGGACGAACTGGCCGTCGTCGAGGGTCGGGCGCATCGAGTAGCCGTCCACCCGCACACGCGCCGAGACGGCATTGATCGCCAGGAACAACACAACAGATAGAAAGAGGGTTTCCAATACATCCCGCAACAGGCTGCCCCAATTGTCCTGCCTCTGCCCGGCCTCTGCTTCCGGCAACGGCTGCGGGTCATTCGAATACTCGGTCAAACCAAACCTCCGCAATAATGAAACATATGCCGAAATTATACTGCTACTTGATTAAAACCGGGCTGACGTGGGATGCCCCCTTGGTCAAACCTGTCCCCAGGCATACCAGGTCGGCACGTGTAGCGCCCGTTTCCCGGACTGCCAGGCTTGTTCATCCAATTCGCGCATTTTTTGGAGATCATCCGCCGGGACGCTCCCCGCCAGGTCGGCTGACAGCACCGCCCACTCCAGTTCCCGTTCCCTGGGCGTCAACTGACGCTGGCCGGCCTGCCGCAGGGGTCCGCTTTCTACCAGCCGGATTCCGGCCTGATGGAACAGGCCCGCCAGGCGCGGGCCGATATCGGGATCAGCGCCTTGGCGGCGCAGGGAGGCGGCCTGCCAGCGACCGAGTTCGGCCAGTGAATGCGGTTCGTCCACCCGCTGCGAGTAATCCGGTTCGGCCATCGCCAGCACACAGCCACCGGGCCGGGTGACGCGTTTCATCTCTCGCAGGGCTCGCTGGGGATCGGGCAGCCAGAGGAGCAGGAAGTGGCTAACCACGGCGTCGAAGGCGGCCGGCCGGTATGGCAGGCTCAAGGTGTCTCCGCAAACCAGGGCGGCAGCCGGAGAGTGGCGCTGTGCCAGCGTCAGCCGCGCCGGGTCCAGATCCAACCCATGCAGGTCACTTGCATCCAGGTCCATCAAAACCGCCCCGGTGCCGCAGCCGGCCTCCAGTACCCGACCAGCCCCGCCGAGGGCGGCATGCGCCAGGTAGTCCCGCAGCGGTTTCGTCCAGGCAGCCTGCTGGAGGAAGCGGCTGTGCCAGTCCAGCCTCTTATCCATGCCGCTCCGGTTCGGTCCAATCCCGGATGAAACGCGCCTGGGCGTCGGTCTCCGGGGAGCGCGGGTAGATCCCACTCTTGGGGACCGACCGCCACCAGTCGGCCAATTGTTGCAAGGCCTGATCGCCGATCAGACCGCGCCGCACCAGGAAACAACCGACCGTCGTACCGGTGCGCCCAATGCCGCCCCAACAATGGAGGTAGACTCTGCGCCCGGCAGACAATGCGCCTTCGATCGCATCCAGGCTGGTTGCCATCTGTAAGGGCTCAGGCAGTCCGAAATCGCCGATCGGGAATCGCCGGTAATCCGGTTGGATGCGGTACTGCCCGGCCACACTCCGCAGGATGGATTCGTACGGTTCGAGTTCACCCGGGCGGGTCAGGTCGAAGAAAGTGTCGAAGCCTTGTTGCAGAAAGGCTTCCAGCCGCCGGCGGGACTCCCCAGGCAGGGAGTGGCCGGGATACTCACCCGCCAGGAAATGCCCGGGGATGACCCAATAGGATTCAGGAATTGGGCGGACAGCCAGATTCATGTTCTACCGGCGGTGACGCCCATTTCGACCAGGATGGATGCCGCATCCCGCACCAGGCAGGGGCAGAGGGTTTTGAAAACACCCCGTTCGCGCGCCGCCTGGCGTTCCGCCGGCTCGGCCATATTACAGCCGATCAAGACATTGCATTCGGTCGCCTGATGCAGTCGCTCGAAACGGTGGATGAACTGCCGGCCCATATCGTACAGCCGGTCCTTGGCCTGTGCGTCGGCTTGCGGGTCGGCGAAGCGCAGGCCGATCACCATCAACTCCCCGCTGACCGCGCCGCAAGTCTTCCCCTGGCGGGCGATGCCGCCGCCGAATGGCGCTGCAATGCGCAGGGCGGTCTCCTGCGGCAATCCAAGCGCCGGGGCGAAGGCCGCCAACACCGCCTGTGAACAGGCATAACCCTGCCCGAAGAGCAGTTCGACTTTCTGGATGACATCATTCATGGATTATTCTCCGGTGATCGTAACAGCCCACGGGGCGATGGGGCGTTGGGCGGGATTCAATACTACCTGCATGCCGGAAATTACGGCGTGTCCGGCCAAAGTTCGGGCGTGAAGACCATTTGCAACAGTTCGGTCCGCTCGGAGACTGTCATCGGGCGTGGCCGGGCATAGTCCTCCAGCATGGCGGTCAGTAATTCCACGCCGATGTAACGACCGTCGTAGAAGACATGCCGGTCGATGAATTCACGGCGGGTGGCGATGTCGTCCATCTGGTCGAAGAACAGGTTGCCCAGTCCATAGTGGACGAAAGCGCCGTCCTCGAATGCCATCCCCTGCGGTACATGCGACTGGCTGCCGCTGACGATGACCGCCCCGGCTTGCGCCATCAAGCGATAGTCCGCCACCTGGTCGGCGAGCGGGGCAGTGGTGTAATACTCGTTGTATTGGAAGGTCGCCACTGGGAGATAACCTTCCCGGCGTAAACGTGCAACCTCGGCCTGCATCCAATCCCAGTTGCAAGGCGCTGCCCCTGGCCGTGTTCCGGTCGCCCAGGCAAAACCCGGCCCGGCTGCATTACAGCCGATGAACGCCAGCCGGTTGCCGTTGTGTTCGATGGAGACAGCCTGGCTGGCGTCCTCCAGGTCGGCCCCGCCGCCGTAATACGTCCAACCGCGTTGGCGGTAGAGTTCCAGCGTGTACAGGGTGGCTTCAGAGCCCCAGTCCTGGAAGTGGTTGCCTGTCAGTTCGACGATATCCGTTCCGATGTCTTCCAGCAATGCAATATAGGCCGGGTCGCTGCAAAAGACCAGTTGCTGGTAATTCGGGTCGGGGAAAGGGCAATCCTCGGCGAAAGGCGCTTCGTTGCTGATGTGGGTCAGGTCGGCTTCCAGCAGCCACTGACGGATGTCGCGACCTGGGGTGGCAATCCCCTGTCGTTCCATGAAATATGCCGTCGCCCGCACCAGGGCTGTCACGCCGGTCATGACCAGGATGGTGATTTTCTGCGGGTCGCGGTTGGAGGGGGGGAGGGCAGGCGCTCCGGCCAGGTCGGTCTCCATGGTGAAATCGACAACCAATGGATAGGATGCCGGGTCGAAATCACGGCGCAGCGGGGATTGGCCGTCCACAGCCAGTGTCTTCCAGCGCGGTTCCAGCGCTTCGAATGGGATGATGCCCCATGCTCCCGGCTGGGACCAGGCCTGGGCGAGCAGTTCGTCCGACCCCGCCAGTTGCGTTGCGCCCGGGGCCGGTGCGCCCCAGGCGGCTGTCAGCGCTGCGAGTGTCGACTCCTCCATCCATAACGGCTGGCCGGCGAAAGCCCCTCCGCCGCCGCCCTGCCAGGCAGCGAGCAGGTCAACCGAGGAGACCTCGTCCATTACTGTCGGGAAGGGGGCCACCAGGGCATAGACCCAGGCAGTGGAAACCGACCCGCTGGCAGGCGGCACTGCAGTCACATCCAGCCGCAGGGAGGCTTGCGCAGCATCGTCGGTCAACGGGTAGCCCCAAGCAAGGGATTGCTGCCGCAGGGACTCCGGGACCGCTGGCGCGAGCCAGAGCGCCGGCAACGGTTCCGGCGTCGGCGATGGCGGTAATGCAATCATCGTGGGGGTTCCCTGCAAGTAGGATGCGCCGGTAGCAGCCTGCACGCGGGTGGCTGGGGCAGCCGGCGCGCCCGACTCGCCCCACAGGGAAGTCGGCGGGATACAGGACGATAACAGGCTGCTGACCAGCAGCAGGCAGCAGGCTTTGGTTCTCAATTTAGAGGCTGTCCGGCGGGAGGACAGGGTCATCGGCGGGCAGTTGTTCCGTATTCTGGTCCGCATCCGGTTCCGGGACCGGGATATTCTCCCCTTCCGGCTCCAACTGCAAGTTCCGCAGCGCTTCATCCATCGTCATCCCCTCCCGCCGCACACCGGGGACCGGCGCGCCGCAGAACGGGCACAGGTTCCAGGGCAGTTCCATCAATTGCCCGCATTGGTGGCAGGGTTTGCGCAACTTGGTCTGGCAGTGGGGACAGACCTGCCAGGTCTCGCGGACACGTCGTTCGCAGCCCGGACAGACAAACTGGTCTTCGATGGCCTGGAGCAGGGCTTCCTCTTCGAGAGTGCGCTGGTACTCCTCTTCGAGAGTGCGCGCCGGTCGCAGGATCAGGTAGACCAGGATACCCGGCAGGCTGAGAAGCGCCACCAGCACCGCCGCCAGGATGTGCACCAGAGGATCACGGGCGCGGCTCCTGATATCCCGGTAGGTCCAGATGACCAGCGCCACCCAAAGCGCGGCCAGGAATGCCCCGGCGAAACCGGTCAATACCAGCATCAGGTTGCGGAGGAAGACAGGATCGAAGGACATGTTTTTTTCCTGTGCAGTCGAGGATGGATAAATCTTATCACAGGTTGCGCTTCATGGTTCGAGGTCGAACTCTTCGATGTTCCATAACAAACTGGCTTGCGAAGGATCCGAATCCAGTCCTGTGACCTGAGGCCGGGCGGCCGCCACCTGGAGGCGCATGAAGAGCGGCAGGGCGGGCAATTCCTGTGCGAAGAGCAACAAAGCCGCCTGCCGGGCCTGAACGAAGCCCGTCGATCCCGGCAGTGCAGACATGGCCGCCAGGCAGGCTTCATCGTAGCCCGGACTGGCAAACCCGCCCAAGTTGGCGCCGTCCCATGCATTGGCTGCGGACGGGATGGCAAGTGAATAACCTGCTACACAGCCATCCGCCCCACTGTCCCGGCTGGCGACGAGCGCCAGGTCGAAATGACGCCCAGCAAGTTCAGCCTGGGGCGTCTCCGCCAGCAGTTCGCGGGCCGCGACAGTGCGGAAGACGGTATCCATCCCGCAGGCCAGCAGGTCCGAGCGGATGAGGGCTGCCGCCTCCTGCCGCAGCCTGAGTTCGGTGGTGACGAAATTGAGGCGCAGCGGCAGGTTCTCGGTCACCCCGGCGATGCCATGCGCCTCGCGCACCCCGTCGCCATCGGCGTCCTGCCAGCCGGCTTCCTCGAGCAGGTCCGAGGCAGCCAGCGGGTCGTATGGGTAGAACGGCAACTGGATGTCGAACAACAACGGGTGGCCGGGAGGGAGATAGGTCTCCATCGGCTGCGCCAGGTCGCCGTAAAGGGATCGCGCCAGCGCCGTCCGGTCGATGCAATAGGCGATGGCTCGCCGCACCCGCACATCCCCGAAGAAGTCGGGGCGGGTGTAGGCCTGGTCCGGTTGTATGCCGAGGAACAGTTGTTCCCAGGTGACCGGCATGGAGACCGGGGCGGCAACCAGGCGCAGGACGCCAGAATCGTGCAGCGCCAGGTATTCGTCCAGCGCCTCGGGTGGGATGGCGTCCGGGAGCAGGATGTCGCACCCGATATTGGTCGGGAGGCTGGTCCGCACATCCATCCCTGCCGCTTCGATGAAGGTAAATACCAGCCGGTCGAAGACCGGCAATCCTTCCCCGGCGCGGAAGTAAAGGGGGTTGCGTTCCAGGATGATCCTTTCACCGGACACCCACTCCACCAGGGAATATGCGCCCCAGCCAAGCGGCAGGCGTCCAGCATCGGTCGAGCCTGCCAATTCGACGGCAGTGTAGCCAGACAGGAGGTGCCCAGGTAATGGGGTGAAGAACAAGGCGGCATGATCTTCAGCCAGGTAACCCGGCAGCCCCTGCCATAGCAGGGTGGCTGCATCCAGGGCTTCGTAGGAGGCGGTATTCTGGAGGGAATCCGGGTTGCGGCTCGCCAGCCCCTCCGTTCCGTACGGGGTTGCTGGCTGCGAGGCGACCCGGTAACTGAAGACGGAGTCGGCGGAGGTCAACGGCGCGCCATCGGCCCAGGTTAACCCGTCCAACAGGTGGAAGATGGCCGACATGCGGTCCATCGACAGGCTCCCGCCGCTGTAGACCAGTTCGCACTGGGCGGTGCGGCATCCGGCCGGTCGGACCGTGAGTCCGTCCGCCAACTGGCGGCGTTCCCCATCTGAGGCTGTCACCCAGTCCCCGGCTTGCACCTCCACCGCATCGATCCAGGCCTCCCCATCCTCCAGCGACGGCAGTTTTTCGAGGATGACCGGCTGGTACCCATAGGAACGCAGGTCGACCGGGCCGTCATAAATAGCCTCCAGGATGGCCGTCTTTATCGCAGATGGCTGGCTATAGAGATAGAGCGTTTCCGGTTCGCTGGCGGTGCAAATAGTAAGTGTGGCTGGAGGCTTGGGGGTGGGAATCGGTGACGGGGCGACAGGCAGGGCGGTGGTAGCGGTCGGGCTGGCGCCGTCCGGGACGGGTCCACAGCCGGTCAGGCAAAGAACTGTTACGAGGATCAGATCGGTGGGAAGTCGGATTCGGAGACGGGACATATACTACCGCTGGGTGGATTATACCCTCGGCAAAGAGAATGCCAGGCTCCGGTGGGGAACCTGGCATCGACAGGATAGAGAAGGCCGGGTCAATCCTTGGCGCTGTAACCGGGTCCGCCCTGGAAATAGGCGGCATTGGCCTGGATGTCGGGAGTCAGGTCGACCGTCTCGCCGGCAGCCAGCGGACGGGTGGTATGGAGCGAAACCAACTGGCCGTGGTGGTTCCTGCCTTCGTAGTGACCGGTCAACCCCACCTGGTTCAGCAATTCACCGCCGCGCGCCGTGTAAGCGGAAGGTACTTCGTCGGCTGGGAAGATGGCCGCGAATGGGCATTCCGGAATGCAAGCGCCGCAGTCGATGCAAGTATCGGGGTCGATGTAAAAAAGCGGGTATTGTTCCTGCGGCTTTCCGGGTACGATACATTCCACCGGGCAGACATCCACGCAACCGCTGTCGCGCAGGCACAGGCTGGTAATGACATGGGTCATGGTTCCTCCTTTTGGGAATCGGGTTCTGGCCTTGCGGTTCCGATTCTACCGCATTTTCAGAGAGTTCTTGTCCGGAATATCCCATTGAAGCAGTTACTGCTTCTTGTATAAATATCTGAACTGGAACTAACAAGAATCAGGCAACTAGTGAAGTTTTGGTTCGTTTATTTTCGCAGTACCCTGTAGGTTAAAGCGCGCACCGGCCAGCGCAGACCAGCGAAGGACAAGACGCCTGCGAGACCTAGCGCGCCTCCACCACAACCGCTTCCAGAGAATACAGTTCACCATTCGCCATGCTGTATTCTGAAAATTCGACCCGCAGCAGGCCAAAGGACTGAGCGCTGGCAAGGTCGAGCGTCAGCGTGAATAACCCAGGCAAGCCCGGTTCGGGCGAATCGGTCATCACCGTCCCGCTCTCAATGACCCGGTTGCTTGAGTCATATACCGCGTACAGTAATGTATTCTCGAACGGACCGATGCTGGCGCTGCCGTGGACCGTGAATGGGTATGAAACCTGGGCCATGTCCAGGGGTGAGAGGATGTCCAGCGAGCGGGAACGGCCGTCTGAGGCGCTGGTGACATAACGTGTCATCACCAGGCTCTGGGCGATCAGGCGGTACCCCTGGCTGGTGACGGCAGTCGGGCAGCACATCGGGTCGCCTGGGCCATGGAGCGTGACCTCGGCTAGGATCTCACCCGCCTCGATCGTTACCGGGCCTACCAGGGGCCGGTCGTCGATGAAGACCGACGCAATATGGGACGGGCTTCCATTGGAATCGAGCACAGCCGCCAGCGAGACGAAGATACCCGTCCCGCCGTAATTTTCGCCCAACAAGAGCGCCGCGTCCAGGTCTCCATCTGAATCCAGGTCGCCATAGGCGACCGGTTCATCGATCAGCCAGTAACGGGCGAAGCCGGGATCTTCCGGATCATCACCTGTCTGGTACGCCCCGCCGGTGAAAGAGAAGGTCTGGCTCAATCCGTCGATGCCTGTGAACGTATAGGACGCCTGGCGCAGTACTTCCAGTGTCAGGGAGGATGTCTGGGAAGGCTGGGGCGAGGCCGCCGGGACGGGCACAGCAGCGCAGGCTGTCAGGAGCAGTCCCATGAACAGGCCGGTTGGAGCCAGGGAGGCTGTGCGGGTCATGGGATGAGCGCGGTCCAGGTCGCGCCTGAATCGTGAGTCACATGGAACGCTGCATGACCTGCGGCGTCCATCGTCAGGGCGAAACCGGCGGCTGCATCCACGAACTGCATGTCCCGCAGGTCCTCGCCAAAGGCCGTATCCGGCGTGACCTCGTACCAGAGCACGCCATCGGGAGTGTAGTCGATCCTGCCATTGTCCCGCATACAGAAGAATACCGGGCCTGGCAGGACGGTGAAGTGGCGCGCACGCGGGATCATCCCGGCTATCTGGGTCCAGGTCTGGCCGCCGTCGTTGGTGCGGTATATGTAATTCTCCAGGAATTCACCGCTCAGGGAGACAACGATGTAGCCGTCCAGGTCGCTGGTGAATTCGACCTCTTCCACACCGCTGAAATACCCGGCCCGACCTTCGGGCCAGGGCAGGCTGCGCGGGAACCAGGTAACACCCGCATCCTGCGTCTGGTAGAGATAGAAGGTGTCGGTCATCGGGATGCTACCGCCGATAAAACCTTCGGAGGAGTGGCGGAAACCAATGGCGGTTTTCTGGCCGCTCAATGGCAGGGTATCGGATGACCCGGGAATGGATGGATCGTTCGTGAATACCAGTGTCCAACCCGCCCCGCCATTGGTGGTGCTGTAGAGGGCGACCGCCTCCGAGCCCGCACCGGCTCCCAACGAGACGAGGGCGATACCGGTTTGCTGGTCGAAGAATTGCATCTCCGCCCCGCCGAATGGCGCCGGGTAACCGGTCCAGGCGTGGCCGCCGTCCGAAGTGACATAAAGCGTCCCGGTGGCGAAATCCGGCGTTGGGAGTAACACCCAGGCCTGGAGCGCATCATGGAAATAGGCCGAGACCGTCTCCCCGGCAATGGTCGCGCCGGGCGGGGTGGCGATACCCCAGGTCAACCCGCCATCGGCAGTACGGACAACGGCATTGGAAGCCACCGCCCAACCGGCAGCCGCATCCAACATCGTGAACGCGACGATCTGGGGCAATGCTGCCGGAACTAAAGCGGGTGTGGGCGGCAGGGTGACCGTCGGGAGGACCGGTGTCTCCTGGGCTGGAACTGGCAGGCCGGGCAGGTTGCACGCAGCCAGGGACAACAGCAGGGCGACCGTCGCAAGGTAGTTCTTCCTGGACATGATGTTCTCCTTTCCACCGGTAATACTTTTACCAAGGGTACCGGGATATTATATGCCAAGCCGCCGTCAGGGACGGCGGCTTAACGGATGGTTTTCAGGAAGGTCGTAAGCGCTATTTGAGCGTGATTTCGACCGAGACCATCGCCAGGTACGATCCGTCGGTAAGATGGATATCCGAGACCTCGATCCGCAGCGGCCCTGCTGTGAGACCCAACCCGGCCAGGTCGATGGAAAAGTCGAAGGTACCGCCCCCGCCCTCGTCCGAGACTGTCACCGGCGCCGAACCGATGAAGACCTGTTCTTCAGCAGCATCGAGCACACGGACCACCAGCAGGTTCCCGGCCGGGAGGATGCTCACGCTTCCCCTGAGTGGGAAGGTCGCTGCAACTTCGTCATCCGGGGCGGGTGAGTCGATCGTGATGACGCGCTTTCCACCTGTCTCCGTCTCGGAAGTCAATTGGGTCAGCGCCAGTCCATGCGGTCCCAGGCGATAGGTGCGGGTCTGCGCCAGCGAAGGACAGCAGGCTTCATCCTCCGGCCCATGGACCACCGCCTGTAGATGGATCTCACCATTTTGGATGGAAAGGGCATAGATCACCGGGCTGTTATCGATGAAGGCCGAGGAGACATGGTTCGGCCGGCCGGCTTCGTCGAGGACGGCTGCCAGCGATAGGTAGACGCCGGTCCCGCCATAGGATTCGATCAACAGGACGATGGCGTCATCCACGCCATCCCGGTTCAAATCACCGAAGAAGAACTGGTCGCCGACGCTGATGGAGACATAATCCTCCGCCAGCGGGTCGGAGCCGTACTGGTATCTTCCATCCACCAGGCGCACGAGATATGGCTGGTCGTCCTCTACGATGATGTATTCCGCATTCCTGAGGGACTCTTCCGACAGGCCGGCGGAAGGCAGCGGAGCTGCATCGGGAGGGGTATCGGCGATGGCAGGATCAGCGTCCGGGACGGAGGCCGGGTTGCAGGCGGCCAGCGCTAAGGCCAGCGCCAGGAGTACAGGCAGATAGTATTTCATTTTCTAGATACCTTTATGGGAGCAGCAACGACCATGTGGCGCCGCCGTCCGTCGTTTTGTAGAGCGAGGTCTGGGCGCCATCCGGAGAGGCCAGCGCCCAACCGGTGCTCTCATCCACAAATTGCATTCCGACCAGCATGGCGGATATATCCAGGTTCGTCTGGATCGTCTGCCAGGTCTGCCCGCTGTCATGCGTGATGTAGAGTTGCTCCGCGCCGGTCCAAAGGAAGATGGTCTCGAAGGAGATTGGCGAGTAGAGGCCGAGACTGATGATGCGCTCGCCCGGGATCCAGGTCTGGCCGCCGTCGGTTGTGTGGTAGAAGATGCGGGCATAGGAGGAACCGTAGAGGTCCACCGGCAGGATGCCTTCGGTGGCGGAGAAGAAAATTGGAGCGTTTACGCCAGTATAGAAATCATGGTAGGCATCGGGTAAATCCAGGTCCTGGTACTCCCATGTCTGCCCGCCATCGTCCGAAGCGTAGAAGTAGGTATAGCCCAGCATCGGTATGTTCCCCCCGATCCAGGCATGCGAGGCGTCAGAATAACTCATGCCATATTTCTGGCCGTTGAATGGCAGGTCCTGTTCGATACCGCCCTGGTGGGCGAAGACAACGCTCCAGGTCGCGCCGCCGTCGGTCGTCTTCAGTAAAGCCACTGCCTGGGAACCGGCTGCCGCACCCAGGTCCGACATGGCAAAGCCCTGCTTGGTGTCCAGGAATTGGATCAAGGCCGTCCCCAGGGGGGCGCTGAACGATTCCCAAGTCAGGCCTCCATCGAAGGTGCGGTATAACACGCTCTCTTTCTCCTGGCTCGGATCGACACTCAGCATCCAGAAGGTCTGTTCATCCAGAACATAAAATGGGGCGAAATCCACTACATCAAGGTCTCCCGGAGTAACAATAAACCAATTTGCCCCGCCATCGAAGGTGCGGAGCACCTGCGTGGCTGTCAGCCCCCAGCCGGCATGGGGACTGGTCATGTAGAACAAAAGCAGGTCCGGCATCTCCACCGGCGGCAGGTCCGGAATCCCCGCCTGGGGGGTGGAAAGCGGGGTATCGCTGCCGGTCGCCGTGCAGCCGGCCAGCAGGAGAACCACCAAACCAAAAACAAGCCATTTAACATTCATGCAGGTATTTCTCCTTCGAAGTATTTGATCGCCGTCCGGCAACGCCAGGCGGCAGGAATGGTCGATTCCAGGAACCAGGGGAACACAGGATAAACAGGTTGGCTGTTGTTGTCAACCCTGAGTCTGAAGGCTGGAGAGTGGGACTAGCCTGTCCACTGCACAAGGGTCGCCTCGCCCTGCCCAACTCCCACGCATAGTGCAGCCAGGCCATAAAAGGGCCGTTTCTCGCCCGGGGCCCGACGTTCCATCTCGTGCAGCAGGGTTGTTAGGATGCGCGCCCCGGAGCAACCCAGCGGATGTCCGAGGGCGATTGCCCCGCCGTTGACATTGACAATCTCCGGGTCGAGACCGAGATCCTCCATGACCGCCAGCGACTGTACGGCAAAGGCTTCGTTGATCTCGACCAGACGGATATCCCCGACCTGTAACCGGGCGCGCGCCAGGGCTTTCCTCACAGCCGGGACTGGACCGTAGCCCATGGTGCGCGGCAGGACGCCGGCTGCCGCGGATGTGACGATGCGCGCCACTGGCTTCAAGTTCAGATGCGCGGCTTTCTCCTCGCTCATCAACAACAGGGCGGCCGCGCCGTCGTTGAGGCCGGATGAATTGCCGGCAGTGACCGTCCCTCCTTCCTTCCGGAAAGCCGGGCGCAGTTTCGCCAGGGATTCGAGGGTCGTATCCCGGCGCGGGCGCTCGTCGGTGGCAACCAGCAGTGGGTCGCCTTTTTTCTGCGGTACCGGCGCCGGGACGATCTCGGAAGCGAATGCCCCCGAGTCGATGGCGGCGATCGCCCGCTGGTGGGATCGCAGGGCGAAAGCATCCTGTTTCTGGCGGGTGATGTGCGGTTTCTCGGCAGCAATGTTCTCGGCCGTCTCGCCCATGGATTCTGTTCCGTAGATCTCCTGCATCTTCGGGTTCGGGTAGCGCCAGCCGAGCGCAGTATCATAGGCTGTCAGGTTGCCAAAGGGATAACCCGCTTCGGCCTTGGGCAGGGAGTAAGGGGCGCGGCTCATGGACTCGACCCCGCCGGCGATGAAT
>Ga0194126_10010199_pt1 | contig 12348 bp, 7 predicted proteins | sample TA2KigC150mmetaG_FD_148641 | JGI IMG/M metagenome (GOLD analysis project Ga0194126, IMG submission 148641) | Freshwater microbial communities from Lake Tanganyika, Tanzania - TA2015035 Kigoma Deep Cast 150m | ecosystem: Environmental > Aquatic > Freshwater > Lake | place: Tanzania: Lake...
GATATCAATACGCTTCCGAAGTTCAAAAACCCTGACAATCTGAATGTTTATATTACAAAATGGGAATACGGAACAGTGGCGGAAATCCTGCACATCGGCTCTTATGCCACAGAGACGCCTTCGATAAAGAAACTTACTGAATATATCACTCAACAGGGCTACACGATTGTTGGCGAACACGAAGAAGAATATCTGAAAGGACCCGGGATGTTTGGAAAAGGAAATCCGAATAAATACCTGACGATTATCCGCTACAGGATAAGCAAAACAAATGAAGAGGTGAACTCTTCTACTCCTTAAAGAAGGTGTTGCAATAATATCTTGATGTCTATGCCAATCAGAATGATACCACCCAGTACTTCCATTTTAGAACCGAGTCTGCCGCCTGCCTTGTTGCCGATATAAACTCCGCCTAAGCTGATGCTGAAGGTAATCATACCAATAATCAGGTCAGGCGAGATAATCGCGATTTGAAAAAGGCAAAGGTTACTCCCACAGCCAGAGCGTCCATGGATTGACCGATGGCAATCAGAACGATGGAAAGCAGTTCTGTGCCAGAGAAGTTAATTTAGGTATATTGCAGACGATAGAGGTCGTAGTACAGCCCCTGCTTTTCCAGCAGTTCAAAGTGGCTGCCTTCTTCTACGATTTCGCCTTTGTGCAGAACAATGATTCTATCCACATGCTGGATAGTGGAAAGGCGGTGGGCAATAATGATGCTGGTTCTGTTTTGCATTACCTTCTGCAGAGCGTCCTGAATCAGGATTTCGGTTTCCGTATCGATATTGCTGGTGGCTTCGTCCAGAATAAAAATGGAAGGATTATAGGCCAGAACTCTGGCAAAGGCAATCAACTGACGCTGTCCCGTGGACAGAGTAGCGCCTCTTTCCATAACGGGTTCATTGTAATGCTGCGGCAACTGCCTGATAAAAGTATCCGCATTTACATAGCGGCAGACCTGCTCCAGTTCCTCCTGAGTCAGTTTTTCGTTATTGAGGGCAATATTATCCCGCATCGTTCCGGAGAAGATAAAGACGTCCTGCTGCACGATACCGATATTGTTTCTGATATCGGCGAGAGCATACTGATGCAGTTCTCTGCCGTCCAGCAAGATGCGTCCTTTCTGATAATGATACATCCCGAGAATAAGATTTACAATGGATGTTTTTCCTGAACCGGTGTGACCTACAAGCGCTATTTTTTCTCCGGGTCTGATGCTGAAAGATACATCCTTGAGCACCCATTCGCCCTCATTGTAAGCCAGCCAGACATTGTCAAAGGATATCTCGCCCTCAAGTTTGAGATTATGCTTCAGGTGTACCCGATAATCCTCCGGCTTGGTATCCATCAGGTCAAAGATGCGCTCAGCACCAGCCAAAGCACCCTGCAGGATATTAAACTTGTCGGCAAAGTCGTTGATAGGTTCAAAGAGTTTATGAACATAGGTGGTAAATGCCATCAACAAGCCGATAGTGACAATCTCTCTCAGGATTTGACCGCCACCGTACCAGATGATGACAGCAACAGCCAGCTGGGAAGAAACATGGATAATGGGTCTGAAGAAAGCAAAAAGTTTTAACTGAGATACGGATACCCCGAAGTAATTCTTGTTTATCTCCGTAAAATCGTCTCTTTTACGGGTGTATTGATTAAAAAGCTGGATAATCTTAACACCGGCAATATGCTCCGCCAGAGTGGCATTGAGCGCTGCCAGATGCTTTCGGACTTCCCGATAAATCACTCTTGTTTTACGCTTGAAGACATAGATGGTCAGGATTACAAAAGGCAGAATCGCATAACTGACCAATGCCAGTTTCCAGTCCAGCAGCATCATCAGGACAACGATGGCAATAATTAAAATTACATCCTGAACAATAGTTATTACTCCGGAGGACAGCATCTCATCTATGGCTCTGACGTCGTTGGTAACCCTTGTGACCAACCTGCCTACAGGATTCTGGTCAAAAAACTTTACCGGCATTTTCTGCACATGGGCAAACACATCGTGCCGCAGGTCATTCATTGCCAGTTGTGAGAAGTAATTCGTCAGATAAACCTGAAAGTAACTGGCGATAAAGCGCAGGGTCGTTAAACCCAGAAAGATAAGTGCCAGAAGCATTAAGCTGTGATAAGCGTCGTTGCGTAGTCCTTTTCTTGCGTTGACAGGTATTTTGCGAATTGAACTCTGCGAAACAGCTATCGTCTTATTATCCAATCTGAACCACCCCTGAAACTTGTCCTGAGGGTTTACCTGATTATCCGAATTTGTAATATATTTTTCGATAATACTTTGGTTTTGCCCTATGTCTTTGACGAAGTAGAAGTTTTCCCGGCTCAGTTGACCGCTTTTCTTGAGTTCTTCCAGATAAGGTTTATCGATTTTGGAACGGCTTTTGGTGGGAAGGATAAATATAGTTCTGCCGTTCAAAGGATATTGCTTCAGTTTCAGAAAGTGATACTTTTCAGCAAAAGATTGCAGTTGTGTTTCGTTATTCAGAATAACCAGCGCTTTATCAGAAACGATGTAATCATCTATGGCTTTAAGTGTAATAAGAGGAAGTACGAGTTCTGTTGCAGTAATGACAGTCAAAACAAAAAAGGAGATGACTACCATCCAGAGATAGGGTTTGAGATAACTCAGAAGACGTCTGTAGAGTCGGCTGTCATATACTTTTCCCAGCAGTTCATCATCCTGAAATCCTCCACCAACGCCGCCGCCACGACCTCCGCCGCCACCGTGCATCATTCCTGTTCTCCTTCCAGCCGAGCTCTGATTTTCTGCTTTTCCACCAGGTCGTTATACAGGCCGTCTTGAGCAATCAACTGCTCGTGAGTTCCAGTTTCTATAATCTTGGCGTCTGAGATAACAATGATTTTATCGGCATGCTGCAGTGAGGAAATCCTATGCGCTATGATAATGGTGGTCAAGCCCTTACGCAGGGAAATCAGCTTTTCCAGCAGATATCTTTCTGTTTTGGTATCGACTGCGGACAAAGCATCGTCCAGAATCAGGATATTGGGTTTGGTAAGCAGCGCTCTGGCAATTGCCACTCTTTGTTTCTGTCCGCCGGAAAGGGTGATGCCTCTTTCGCCGATGATGGTTTCAAACTTATGTTCAAACTCCATTATCTCATCATAAATCTGCGCCGCTTTGGCTGCGTCATAGACATCATCCATCGTAGCATTGGGATTGCCCAGCCGGATGTTGTTGGCTATGGAATCAGAAAAGAGGAAAATATCCTGTGGCACCATTACCATATCTCTGCGCAGGACTTTCAAGGGTATGCTGAATATATCGTGTCCGTCAATATAAACGGTATCAACCGGAGGATTATATACCCGTGTCAGCAGGTCAATAAATGAAGTTTTACCGCAACCCGTAGGACCTACAACTGCCAGTGTTTGTCCCTGTTCCAGAGAGGTAGAAACATCATCAAAGACAAGCGGCAGTTCGTCTCTGTATTTATAGGTCAGGTTTTTCAGGTCGATACTTCCCTTGAGTTCTGTAATACTGAAGTCCGCTTTATCGTCATTGATTTCCGGATAGAGTTCAAAGATTTCGTTGAGGCGTTTAAGCGATGCAGTGCCTCTTTGATACATATCCACAATCCAGCCGATGGCAATCATAGGCCAGACCAGCATTCCCAGATAGGAGTTAAATGCGATGAATCCGCCGATGGTGATTTTTTCATCAATGGCTGCTTTACCACCCAGAGCCAGAGTCAGCACGATGCTGAAGCTGATTACATATCCCATAAAGGGATGAAACACACCTGCCAGTTTTGCCATTGAGATATTGTGTTTTACATAGTCCAGAGAAAAGACGTCCATCTTTTTGATTTCCGCATCTTCCTGTCCGAAAGCTTTGACTACTCTGATTCCGGAGATGCTTTCCTGCACTGCTCCGGACATTGCGGCAAAGGACGCCTGCACGTTAGCAAAGCGTTTGTGCATTTTCTTGCCGAAGTAGGATATGGCAAAAGACAGGATAGGCAGAGGGATTATTGCCAGCATAGTCAGTCGGAAATTGATGGAGACCATAAAGGAAAAGGATGCCACAGTCATCAGAAAGATATCACTGGCAGCGATAAAGCCCATTCCAAAGAGCATCCGCACCGCATTCAGGTCATTGGTGGCATAAGCCATCAAATCACCGGTCTTGGCTCTGTTGAAGAAATTGGGCGATTGCAGGAGCAAGTGGTCATAAAAGTCCTGTCTAACGTGCCTTTCTATGGTAAAGGAATTGCCGATGATGAGCACCCGCCAGAAATACCTCAGAATCATGATACAGATTGCCAGTCCGAACAGCAGTAATCCTACATACAGCAGTCCTGTGGAGTCTATCTTTCTGTCCTGGATATGGTCAATGGCATACTGCATTATCTTGGGCATGGCAAGTTGGACAACGTCCACCAATATCAGCATGACAATGCCCCAGAAGATTTGTTTGTAACTTTTTTTCAGGTAGGGAATGACCTGTCTGAAAGTTATTCTCAGCTTTTCGCTCATTTTGTCCTTTTTTCTCTACTCATTAATCCAGCGGACTACAATTCTGAAAGGGCTTTTTTGTCAAAGGTTTTGAGTTAACAAGTGCCGTCCTACGGACTTTTCTGTTGGGTGTATGCCTACCCCAGCACTCACGTGCTGGGCTATATAATGCCGTCCCTTTCGGGACTATTTGGGCTAAAGGAAAAGGATAATACCAAAGCAAGTTCGCATGAGGATATATCCAAGCCCTGCACGTTGGTGCTGGTTATCAGACATTATACCAATCCAGTCCGTCAGAACATTACATATTAGCCCTGCACATTGGTGCTGGTTATCAGGCAGTATACCAATCCAGTCCGTCAGGACATTACATATTAGCCCTGCACGTTGGTGCTGGTTATCAGACATTATACCAATCCAGTTCGTCAGAACGACACATATTAGCCCTGCACGTGAGTGCTGGGTACAGATGCGTACACCGAATAAGTCCGTCAGGACATTACATATTAGCCCTGCACGTTGGTGCTGGGTATCAGACATTATACCAATCCAGTCCGTCAGAACGACACATATTAGCCCAGCACGTGAGTGCTGGGTACAGATGCGTACACCGAATAAGTCCGGCAGGACGATACAACATAGCCCGGAATGTGAGTTCCGGGTGAAACCCTCATCCAACAACCAGTTCCATAGGGAAGACACTACATAACACCGTTTTATAGATTAGGGATAAAATACTATCATAAAACCGTCTATTCACAAATAGCTAACTTATTATCAGGCAAGCATCTGACTGGGCTTAGCCCAAGAGGACCCCAAGAGGATGCCGGGATGCGTTTAGGGAAGAATAGAAATTTGAGATTTGCATACGAAAAATGAACCCTATAATCAAAGAATATCACTTATAAAACAATGATGTCCCAAAAAAATAGTTGACAATAAACAGATTGCCAAAGATTTTAAAATTTGTATAGGGTCCATATTATTCAACAGAGGAGGAAAGAATGTATAGGCAATTCTGTGCAGTAATTCTGATAGGTTTTTGGAGTGGTTTGAATTGTTTATCAGTTTGGCAGAACGATGTTTTGGCAGCAAATTATCCCAATTACTTTTTAAATCCTAGTTCAACACAACGGATGGCTCCGACATCCGATAATGGTATTATTTATGTGTTCGAACAAGCTGCAGATTTTGGCAACAGGGCACGTGTTCAGCGCTTAAATTCAGATGGAGAACAGGTTTGGTCAGAACCCTTGATGTTTCCGGACAGTTTATATGCAGCGTATTCTGCAGCTATTTGCCGGACTTCTGATAACAACTATGTGGTGGTTTGGACTAGCGACTTATATGAGTTTAATGCACAGAAAATAAACGAAGCTGGTCAGATACTTTGGAGTAATGCTTGTGAGATGTATGTCTCTAGAGTTTATAGTCCGTATAAAATTATTCCGGATAATCAGGGTGGGATTTATCTTATTGTAGGTGACATGCCTGGAAATCGAATTATTAGGGCTTTTCACGTCGGTTCTGATGGCTCTGCTATCTGGGGCGGTTTTGGGCTTGATGTCAGTGAACCCAATGGAGACGCTTTTATAAATGAAATGGATGCCCTTGTCCTTTCTGATGGTACTCTGCTTATTAGTTATTGCTGGAGTAATATATCAGGTAGCACTTTAAGGATTAAAAGATTTGATTCACAGGGTAGTCAGGTCTGGAATCAATATTTATCTCCCATTAACGCTTCTAACTCCGGACAATATAATTCAAAACTTAATCATACCGGGGTAAACAGCTTTGTGGTGTCTTGGCTATCCAGAACAAGCACAGACAGCACAAGTTTATCTTCAATGCGCTACAATTACAACGGTGAACCTGTCTGGAGTTTTCCCATCAGTATCGTATCAGAACAAAATATTCAAAAACTGCAGACAGTTCAAAGTGATTCCACTTCATACTTAGTTTCATGGCTAACAAACAGCCAGATATTTACCAGAAAGTTGAATTCACAAGGCATACATGCTTGGACTTCAACACCAGTTATTACAGGTAATGGAACAACAAATCTTCAAAAATTCCAAATGATATCCAATAACCAAGGAGGAGCAGTCTTTATTTGGGAATCAACCGATTCAGACATAATGCAACTCTATGCGCAACACATCTCTTCAGATGGAGTTTTGCAAATTACCGGCAACCTGCTCCTGTTTTCAGCTTCGGAGTCAACTCAGATGTATTTACCCTATTGTGCTTTATGTACAGATTATATATATGTTTACTACCTGAAAAACAGCTTCGAACAATCAAGTATCAGGCTGCACAAGTTGTCATTTGGAGGGTTTCTTTATTATGGATGGGAAGGTCTGGTTCTGCATAGTGGATTGAATGGGTACATTTATGATTATGCTTTCTCTTCTCATAACGGCAAGCTGCTTGTATCATGGACGGACTGGATACCCAACCAACAACAGCTTTTGTACAGGATTGTATGGCCAGATGGCAGTTTGGAAGATGAAATTCTGCTTGCAGACTATACAACAACATATGGCTATATGTGCAATGTATTATCCTGCGCTTCTGCTGGTGACTACACTCTTGTTTTATGGCAGGTTCCTGATGTTTCTCAGCGTCTGATGATGCAAATGATTGGTCCCGGTGGTCTTCCCTTATGGCAGAATGGGGGTGTGATGTTGGGCGTCAATGTTTCCTATGGACTAGCCACTTCAGATTCATCTTCAATATATTTATATTGGGAAGATGTCACCACTGCTGGCAAGCGAATTTTCATGCGAAGATATCCTAATAACCAGACTGATTGGGATACACCGGTTTATCCAGTATCTGAATCTCTACCTGAATATTATGGTTACAACTATAATCTGATTGCCTGCGAAGGTCGGTCAGTTATCTGGCGAATCAATACTTCAAATGGTTCAAGGATTATGGCTATACGATTGAACCAGTCATGCAATGCTGAACAAGGATGGCCGATTTATGGTTATCCCATAGGGCAGATAGACCCGCCGTATATACATCAGAATTGCACTTATCTGAAAACCTGTAATCAGGGTATGTATATCAGGTGGGCAAACTACTATACTTATATGGATCAATATGGATACGAACAAACCGTCAATCAATATAAAAATGCCTATGTCCCAAATCCTAACCCTGATGGAGTCTTTCCGGAAATAATAAACTTGCCCGGCGGCATTGCTGATTTGAAAGATGGGATATATATTTTTAGTAATTCTGTTAGAAAATACGAATATGACGGAACACTGCTATGGACTGCTAATTTGGGTGGTGTGTATCCTCTGGCGTTTTATTATTTTTCTTCGGGAGCAGGTGTTTGCTTTTATCTGGATTATTTGATTCTCAACTACAAGTATGTAGATTCAGTTGGTAATGTTATCTTACCTACTGATTATTCTCCTGAAGGGGTGGGCTATGAATGGTCGATTTCCACCGCTGCCTTGGAGAATAATATCTATGTGGCGAGTTGGAAACCCTATCTAATTAGGGTTAGAAAATTTAATCTGGAGCCGGTTTCTGCTCAAGACGAGATACTACCATCACCAAGTTCTATCTGCAATCTCAAGATATTGCCTAATCCCAATTACGGAAAAGCAGAAATCCACTTTAATCTGCCCCAAGAACTGTATTGTTCATTTGATGTTTTCAATGTAAAAGGGCAACTGGTGCAAAGACAAGATCTGGGTTTATTAAAGAAAGGTTCTCAGCAGTGGGTTTGGGATAATAAAGACCAAGAGGGCAAAGCAATTTCCACTGGAGTATACTTAATCAGATTAAAAACGGGAAATCGGTTCCATACGAGCAAGCTCTTGTTATTAAGATAATTCGATTGGTAGTAGTGCTTAAAAATTAGTAGCGTCTGTATAATATAAGTAGATAACTAGAATTGCTATTTCCGAAGTGCAATCGTTTTTGTATTCAAATTGCTTTTCACAGCTTGATATTCTGGATGTGAAAAAAGTTCTTGACAAGCAAAGCACTTTGAAATACAAAGTATCTTGTCTTTACAAAGACGAACAGGAGAATGTTCAGTTTCAAGGGAGAAATTATGGTAAACAGCGATTTTGAAAAAGACCTCAGGAGCATTGGCAATCTTAACCAGGTGGTTCACACACCGGCGCGCCTGATGACGTTGCTGCTGCTTCAGCAGAAGAGTACTGTTGATTTTATCCAACTTATGAAGTACACGGATTTGACCTGGGGCAATCTTTCCACGCATCTGTCCAAACTGGAGGAAGCCGGTTATGTGATGATTACCAAGACTTTTAAGGGCAAAAGACCTCAGACCCTGATTAGTCTTACTGATTCCGGCAGGCAGGCATACACGCAATGGGGACATACCATTATCAAAGCATTGCCTTCAGTAATATCCCGCCAATACTTTCCTCAGCTTGAAAAATCGGACAAAGTTCCCCAAGTTGCCATTTATTCAGATGAATCCGATCTTGCAGTCGCATCAGCCAAGGATATCTTTTTCCTGCCCAGATACCACCGTTGGAGCATGGATTTACCGCCAATAAAGGAATATAGCCCTTTAATTTAGATTAGATCTGATTTTTAGAAAACATAGATTGATTATAAAAGGAGGTCCGATGAAATATCTGGACATTGCTATGAATGCTGCCCAATCTTTGGGAGCCGATTATGCAGATATCAGGATTCAGAAATCCACCACTGAAACTATCTATCTGCATAACCTTAGTTTGAAAAACACCTCCACCGATACTATGGAGGGATATGGTATCAGGGTATTCAAGGATGGAGCATGGGGCTTTGCCCATTCCAATATCTTTGACCCGGATCAGGTGCAGGCAACGGCCAAAAGAGCGATGGATATTGCCTTGCTCTCTGCCAAAGTCAAGAAAGGTGCGGGATTAATCCTGGCACCCGAACGCAGCTATATTGCCCATTACAAAACCCCTGTCAAATGCGACCCGTTCCATATTCCGTTAAAGGAAAAAGTGGATGTGATGCTGGAAGTTAACAGGATGATGATGAACTATGAAGGCATCCGGCAGGCGGTTTTTTATCTGCTGATTCATAAAGACGAAAAGCTTTTTGCCAGCACTCTGGGAACCCGGCTGGATATCACAACCCAGTTTATTAATCCTATGATAAGTGCCACAGCAGTGCTGGAAGGCGATAGCCAAAGCCGCACCTTTGACGAAGGCGGACGCGCAACCGGCTGGGAATGGATCAGAGAACTGGATTTGACCGAAAAAGCCAAGCAGATTGCAGAAGAAGCTATTATCAAGGTCAAAGCCGAGACCTTGGGCGAAGAGAAGCGTCGGTCATTGATTCTTGACCCGGGACATCTGGGACTTACTATGCACGAGTCCGTCGGACACGCCACCGAACTGGACAGAGTTCTGGGCTGGGAAGCCGACTATGCAGGCATTTCCTTTGCCACACCGGAAAAACTAGGCAACTACAAATACGGCTCGGACATCGTTAACTTTGTGGGCGATAATACCTTATGCGAAGGGCTTGCCACTGCAGGTTTTGATGATGACGGCGTTCCCAACCAGAAGTGGTATATCATCAAAGACGGTGTCCTCAATGAGTATGGCAGCACACGTGATACTGCGATGCAGATTGGTCTTACGCACAGCCGGGGTTGTTCTCGTGCTACTTCTTACTACAACCAGCCGATTAACCGCATTCCCAATCTTTATTTACTGCCCGGGAAGCAGGAACTTACTCCGGGACAACTGATTGCAGATACCGAAGACGGAGTCTATATTCAGGGCAGAGGCAGTTTTTCCATAGACCAGCATAGAGTTAACTTTCAGTTTGGAGGAGACTTCTTCTGGGAAATCAAGAACGGAAAACTGCACCGACCCCTCAAAAAAGTGCTCTACAAATCCTGTAATCCCGAGTTCTGGAACAGTTGCGACGCCATCTGTGATGAGCGTTTCTGGAGACCATTCGGAGTGGTGAACTGCGGAAAAGGTCAGCCCAATCAGACCGGCAGAATGACGCATGGTGCTGCGCCAACACGCTTCCGTAACATCAGGGTGGGAGGTTCACAATGAAAACCAAATTTGAGAAAATAGCACAATACATCAAAAAGCATGTAAAAGCAGATGATTATAATCTGCGGATTTCTGCACGCAACAGCCACGAAACCCGCTTTGCCCAAAATGCCATCACGCAGCATATTGCCGGCGAAAATATCAGTATTGACCTGGTAGTGGCTTTTGAAAACAAAACAGGTAATTGCTCTATCAATCAGACCGATGAACAAGCGCTTGCTCATCTGATTAAGTCGGCAGAAGAATTGGCGATTGTCAATCAGCCCGACCCGGAATATGTAACGAGTGCTCAAGCCCAGAAATATCCCGAGCTAAAAAACACTTCTGAAGCCACTCTGAACCTGATTCCCCAGCAGATGGTCGATATCGTAAAAAAGTCCATTGCCAATGGTGAAAGCAAGGATGCGCTGGTTTCCGGAATGACGGAAAAGCATATTATTGAAGTATATAACAGCACCAAGAACGGTTTTGAAGGATACTACGAACTATCTGAATTCGGGCATTCAATGACCCTGAAAAAAGACCATATCGAAACGAAAGTATCCTTTTCTTCCAAGGACTTTGCTGTTTTTAACCTTGATAAAACTATAAGTGATTTAAATGAGCAGTATGCTTCTTTAAGCGATCCACAGCCCTTTACGGCAGAGAAAATACCGGTGATTATCCGTCCTGCTGCTCTGATGGAGTTCTATTGGTTTATGGTGTGGATGATGAACAGAAGGCAGTCTGATGAAGGGTTAACGCCTTTTACAGACCAGATTGGCAAGAAGTTTATGGGGGAAAAGTTCTCCCTGCTTTCCACTTTTTCCATCCCCGATATGATAGCGGTTCCTTATTCGTGGGATAATGTTGTCTCCGAAGAAACATATTGGATAAAGAACGGAGTGGTGGAAACCATGCCTACTCCCAGATACTGGGCAATCCTGAAGAATCTGAAGCCTGCCTCTCCTTTCAACGTCTATATTCCCGGTGGTAAAACATCTGAGGAAGAGATGATGAAAATGGTGCCCAGAGGATTGATTGTTAACCGTTTCTGGTACATCAGACCCGTGGATATGAAGGTTGGCGAACTCACAGGTATGACACGAGACGGCGTTCTCTATTTCGAAGATGGCAAGGTAAAACACGCTGTCAATAACCTGAGATTCAATGAAATCCCGCACGATACAACCAAGAGGATATTAGCACTCGGAGAAAGCATCCTTTGCGACAGTTCCGTAAAAGCACCCACCCTTTTGGTGGATGGATTTAACTTTGTCGATTCGACATCGTTCTAAAGTGTATTTATGTATGGCTCGTCACTTCTTGCGGGGTGACGAGTCATAGTTTAGTTTGTTTAGTAGTGATTATTAACGATTAACTAACATATGCCTTTTGTGGCTTGGAAATTGCACTAATAACAATTACTTAGTCTTTTGATACAGATATGCAGATTTAGGTATTGACAGATAATGCAATATCTGTAGTTTATTGACTAACAAAGTAATATCAGGCGGTTTATACGATGAAAAAGGCACATCAGACAAGCAGCATGCTCAGAGCAATGATAGTAATACCGTTGTTCATTTTTGTTTCCATTTCATTATCAGCATTGACTTTAATCAATGAAAACATCCAAAGCTGGACAGCATACACATCTTACGGCTCCTATACACAGACAATTCCGGCAGGCACGGTATCTATGACACGCTGTATGGTATCACCCAATGCGGCAGCTACTGGAACCTGTTCATCCGGCAGAATCCAGTGTGAAGCCGTCAATGGCATTGTGGAATTTCCGCAATTGTCATCA
>Ga0194126_10010200_pt1 | contig 12347 bp, 10 predicted proteins | sample TA2KigC150mmetaG_FD_148641 | JGI IMG/M metagenome (GOLD analysis project Ga0194126, IMG submission 148641) | Freshwater microbial communities from Lake Tanganyika, Tanzania - TA2015035 Kigoma Deep Cast 150m | ecosystem: Environmental > Aquatic > Freshwater > Lake | place: Tanzania: Lake...
CGAAAGGCAGCGACAGTTGCGCTTACGACGGCGAAGCGAGCCCGAAGGTGCCGTGCAGTTGTCGGTCATGATCCGGCTGACCGCGTCGGTCAAGTTGCATCGCCTCGCGCGGTTTCATGGGCTCACAAAGCGCGCAACGATCGAGCGGATCATCGCCGAGGCCGAGGGCACCGCGGTGGCCGGCATGGTAGACGCCGCAGTCGAGGCCTACTATCGATCTTGGTGACATGTCACGCGCACTATCCCGAGCAAAACCCTCGGGGGGTACCGAGGTCATCTTGGGGGCATATTTGGGGGCATCTCGAATCTGAGAAAACCCGTTTTCATAGGTAAATTGAGGTTCAATGTGGTGGAGCGATACGCCACCGAACTCATGAATACGATGCCTCTGAAAGATACCTCTTGAGGATACCTGCACCAACGGTGTACTTCGGGTCAACGAAATTCCCGAGTCTCACGATCCCACACTGACTGAGCATCATGTAGGCATCCCAGCGGTCGAAGCCGTATTCAGCCTCCATCCAGAGCACCAGGTCCTTGTAGGCAATCCGCGCGGCATCCTCCAGGGGACGCGCGCTACCGATGCACATCACCATCTGCTCAGTCTCGAGTCGAGGCCATTCGAGGGTCCAGTGCTTGATCAGATCCACGCGGATTGTTGTTGTGCTCGGATATTCGATCGCCGTACCACAAACCTCGCCGTCGCCCTGGCAGGCATGCGCATCTCCGATGAAGAGCCGTGCGCCATCGGTGCGAACCGGCAAGTAACTGATGCTCCCGGGCCCCATATCGGGCAGATCCATGTTGCCACCGTGACTGTCCGGCGTAAGCGTGTTGATCGAGTCGATTTCAGGTGAACAACTCAGGGTTCCGATGTGCGGCCGGTAGGGCAGCGTGACCCGCTTGCTCCAGTACACACCCTTTTCGTCCACATCGATCTTGCGCACGATCTCCGGTAGATCGGCAGCGAGCAGAGCGGTGAGCGAGGTGCCCGAGAGCGCGCCGAACTGCGGAATCATGGCGCAGGTGCCGCGCGGGTTCGGCCCCCGCGGCAACATGGACTCGATATGGACTGCCAAGGTGTCGCCCTTTTCGGCACCCTCCACGAGGATGGGCCCGTTCTGCGGGTTCACGAATGGCATACGCAAAACCTTCGAGGGCAGGTCCTGCTCGGTCTTTACTGCGCCCTCGAAGGCGTCCCGGGTTTCCACCACAATGCGGTCGCCCGGAGCAATCCGCAGGACCGGGTTGGAATAAGGACCGATGGTGTAGTGATACCTGCCTTGTACCGCCTCGCTCAGAAAGTGGGTAACCGGCTCCCTGCTCCACCCCTCCCCGCGCCGTGCAACGATCGAATCATCCATCCAGGCCATGCTCGGACCTCCTCCCAGGGGCGGGACGCTCGGCGTCCACAAGCGGATACGGATCAGCCTCGTAGCCCGGCCCCTTCATCACCATCACCACGATGCAGCCGATCGCGATCGCGGCAAGCAGGCTGAAGTGCAGGCCCACGTAGCCGAGCAAGGCGTAACCGGTGCGCTCAACCCAACGCGCGGTTTCAGCCGCCGCAGGATCGTTGGCCTCGGGAAAAACGGCCTTCAGGGTCACCCACACCGAGGCTGGAACCAGCAATCCAGCAAGTGCGAGCATGGGCAGGCTGCGCCACGTCATCCACTCCAGTCCCGCAGGTGCACGACGCGATCCTGGTCTTCGCTTGAGCCAATTCATGCAAGCCCCCTGGGGCGAACGGCACCTGCCGCATTTCCCGAATGCATCACCACGCAGCCTGGAGCTTAGCACCTGCGTCAAACGATGGCGCCTACCTGCTTAGTCATCGGCTAGTCGGGTCGGCAGTCTTCAGGAGCTTCGCGAAAACTCCTCAACGAATAATCGCCAGCCCCCGGAAAGTGCGTCTGCATGCGTAAGGGCCACGGACCAGTCGAGACAGTGGCGCACCGCGAGGGACAGTATGTTGCAGCCGGGTCAGCCCTGCGCGCGTCAGGCCACGCGGTATTCCGACGCAGCGATGCGTCAACACCCTACCTCTCACTTTTCAGGAGCAATGATTCATGCGTACGCACTTCACGCAACAGGTCGTCAGCAACACGGTCCGACCTGGCAAGTCGACCACCCGTCCGACCCGACTCAACCCCTCGATCAACGCGACCAACGCGGACAACCCGCTCAACCAGCCCGGTCAGGTCGAGAAGACCGGGCTGAACGCTGCGACAGCCCAGCCCACATCTGCCCCAAGGCGCCTCCGCTTCAATCCGGCCACGCTCACAAGGCTGCGCGAGCGTCTCGGACTCAGCCTTCGCAAGACTGCCCGCCTCGTGGGCGTGACACCGCGCGCAGTGATGCTCTGGGAGCGCGGTATCTTCGTCCCCACGCTCAGGAATCAGGTCAACCTGCGGAATCTCATGCGCCTCACCAAGCGTGAGGCCCACGATCAGCTTGTGGCCGCAAGCTGATCGGGTAACGCGGGGCCTGGCTTTGGGCCGTCAGGAAGGCCCCCGGTTCGCCCATTTCGCCTGGGGCTTCGCCACGACGTCCGGTGCGACCGAGCGGCACGGCGCCTCAGGAGGGAGGTTGTCTGCGAGGCCCGGCATCGAGGCGCATCAGATTGAAGACGGGCTGCCAGGCCCACCGGTGGCGGGGCGAAATCGTCCCACCCGCCGGATCTGGCGTGGGGCTGCCTTGTAAATGGCGAAAGCCGACACAAGGCTCAGCAGCAGGCAAAGCCAGAATGCAGCGCGGTAATTTCCAGAAGCATCATGCAGCACCCCTGCAACCCAGGGTCCGAAGGCACCGCCGCCCAGAATGGCCACGTTGATCAGCCCGAAGATCGCAGCGAAATGCGGTCCTTCAAAGATCTCGGCAACGATCGCCCCCATGACCGATGTGAGCGAGTAGCCCAGAAAGCCCTGCACGACCACCATCACGACCAGGAGGGAGTGCCACGGCGCATGCTCCAGCGCCAGCAGGCAACCGTAGCAGATCGCAAACCCCGCGCATCCAATTGCCCAGACAATTTCCCGGCCAACGCGATCCGACCAGGCGCCAAGGAGGATCTGCCCCGGAATGCCGACGACACTCACAAGGCCGAGCGCCCACGCCGCTTCCGAGGGCGTAAAGCCGATTTCCGTGAGGTATCGGGTCTGGTGCACCTGCACTGCGTACCAAGCCACCAGCGCGCTGAAGAAACCCAAACATATCCACCAGAAGCGAGCGGTTCGCACCGCAGCGGCGAGTGTCCAGGTTCGCGCAACCCACTGGGGGTCGACCACTGCCGCGGATCGACGCACCGCGCCAGCGTGTTCTCCCGGTGCATCGCCATCGGGCCACTGCCCCACGTCCTGGGGTCGCCGCCGGACGAAGGCGCTCAAGGGGATGATCGTGAAGCCGAGCATTGCCGCAAGCCAGAGGCAAGCCTCCCGCCAGCCGCTTTCCACGATCACCGTCTGCAGCCATGGTAAAAGCGTGATGGCCCCAACACCCACTCCAGAGAAGGCGAGGCTGATCGCCAGACCCCTTTGGCGAACAAACCAGTTGGGCAGGTACTGAGACTGCGCCGAGTAACTCATCAGATTCGCTCCCGCGCCCACGAGCAAGCCGAGGCTGAGGTAGAGCTCCACCAGCGAAGACACTCGTGTGGCAAGCAGCAGACCCGCAGTCATCATCAGCGCCCCGCCTGCAATCACCACCCGCGGCCCCCGTCGGTCCATCACACGGCCGGCGAGCGGGCTCATCAAGGCCGAACACAGAAAACCAAAGGAGAAGGCCCCGGCGGTGTCGGCCCGGTCCCAGGCGAATTCCTCGAGCAGCGGGGGCAGAAACAGGGAAAATGCAGTCCGCGCAGTGACACTGAGCGCCATGGTGCAAAAGGCGATCGCGATGATGATCCAGCCGTAGTACAGTCGCGGCACACTGTGGTGGACCGGCTCCGACCCGCCGGGCACCGATCCCTCGTGCTGCGTCGCTCCCTCAACCGCTGCTCCGCCCCTGCGTTCCATCTCGCTCAAGCCTGCCTCCATGCCACACGCATCGTCGATGCTCAGTTCAGCGCAACGCTCCAGCTACCGGAGCGACGGATACCTGATCCCCGACTTTCGCATGCCCGAGGAGGTCCTCGAACGGATCCGGGAGCATCACACCGCGCTTGTCGACCGCTACCCAGAGTACCGCGATTACTGTCCAGCGCTGCTTGACCTGGATCCCTGGTTTCTCGAGGCCTGCAGTCAGCCCGAAATCGTGCAGATGGTGAGCGAGTTGATCGGTGAAGACCTCGCGCTATGGAACTCGAGTTTCTTTGCCAAACCCGCGCGCAACGGAAAGCGCACCCCCTGGCATCAGGACGGCGAGTACTGGCCGATCACGCCACTTGCCACCTGCACCGTCTGGCTCGCGGTGGATGACTCGAACACGACCAACGGCTGTCTGCGGGTACTCCGTGGATCACATCGCGAGCAGCGCTTGCGTGCGCATCAACGTCTGGCGTCCAACGACGTGACCCTCACCCAGGAGCTTGCGCCCGGCGAGTATGCCCCCGACGACGCAGTTGACCTCGTCCTTGAAGCCGGGCAGGTTTCCCTGCACGACGTCTACCTGCTGCACGGATCGGAGGCGAATCAATCGGCGTATCCCCGCCGCGCCATGACGATGCGCTTCATGCCAACCACGAGCCACTTCGACCGCGAACTCGCGGTTCGCAAGGCCCTGGATCTGCAGATCGTCGACCACTCGCGACGGCCGGTGTACCTCATGAAGGGCATCGATCGCTGCGGAAAGAACCTTTTCGTGAACGCTGTTGCCCGCCAACCTTCACCCTGAGGTGGCCGCAGGCTTCATGCCGCACGCCTGGCCTGGTGCACCTCAGCCGCGTGAACGCCGATCCGGAGAACCCGACCGCGCAGGCCTGCGCCGCGCCCCCACAAGCGTGGGGGATCAGAAGCCGCGCGACCAGCGCGCCGAAAGAAGATAGGCGCGACCTGGCGCCGGTTCGAAAAAGCGATCGTTGGCCTCGTTCACGATCACCGTGCCAACCACCCGGCGGCCGGCGAGGTTGTCGATGCGCGCAAGCAGATCGAGCCGCCCCCGCCCTGAACCCAGATCAGCGCTCTGACGCGCCCTCAGGGACGTGAGGACGAAACCGGGGGCGAAATCGCTGTTGGCGTCGTTGACCGGGAGGTCGCCTTGGCCGCGGGCCTCCAGGGCGATCTCCGACTGGCGGGTCGGTTGCCAGGCAAGTTCGGCAAAAGCCACCCTTGCCAGCGTGCCTGCGATGCGGTTACCTGCCGGAACCAGTCGGGTTCGCTGGGCCTCGCCGCAGGGCGTGGCCGCGCAAATGCGGAAGTCGTCGCTGTAGGTGGCGTCGAGCCAGGTCAATGCAAGCCTGCCGCGCCACTGGGGGGAAAACAGGGCACGCAGATCGATCTCAGCCCCCTGACGCTGGGTACGACCCACGTTACGGAAGGTCTGCCGGCCATTCTGGTTGGTCGCGACTGCGATTTCGTCGTTGGTTCTGGCACTGAAAACCGCAGCATCCAATGCCCAGGCAGGTCCGCCCTCGCGCCGATCCGCGCGCCATTTCAAGCCTGCTTCCGCCTGCTCGCTGGTCTGTGGTTTGAGCGCAGTGTTCAGGCCTGGATTACCGTCGGCCCGGTAGGCGAGTTCGGTGAGCGTGGGGGACTCAAAGCCACGGGCGACGCTCGTGTAAATCTGAAGAGCACTCGAAGCGCGCCACTGGAGGGCTGCGACCGGTGTGGTGAACCGGAAGTCCACGGAGCCCGAATCGTCGCCATTCACACCCACGATGTAGCGATCCACGCTCCGGTAGCGAATACGCCCGTCCCGCACACCGACAGTACCTGTGATTGCCGACGAGAATTCGACTTCTCCTTGCGCATAGACATCGGTCCGGTTGACACGGTTGCGTTCGTCGCGCCGCAATCTTCCTGTGACGCCGAGCAGTTGTGCTGCTCCGGCCCCATTGAAATTCTCGTACCCCCTACGCTCTTCGGTGTTTTGGTCGGTGGAGACACCCGTGACGAGTTGGGCACCACGGTCACCGGGAAGCACCCACTGCCAGACAAGACGCCCGTCGAGCCCGTCGTAGTCGCGGTCGAAATCGATTACCCCTCCAGGCTGTCGGGCAGTCAACTCCGGGCGCGTTGCGTTGAATTGGGTGGCAACCGGAATCGACTGCCATTGCGTGACCGAACGCCTGCCCCGGTAGGCGGAGACCAGACTTTCGCGAAGTGCGCCATCGCTCCCGAAGCTATGCCGCCAGCTTGCACCGGCCTGGGTTTGTGCGGTGTCCTTTCGGGTATTGAAGCGCTCGGGCACCCCTGGCGAGGGCTGAGGCAAAGCAATCGTGGCGGTCTGGTCCGGATTCGCGGCCAGCTGTGCCCGGGTGAGTCCCAAGGGATCCAGAGAAGGCTGATCGAGACTGTTGACCAGAAATACCACGCGGTCGCGCGGTCCCTCCCATCCAAGACGGAGGTTGGCCAGTGTTCGGGTGGCGGAGGACTGCGGCCGGAAACCATCGGTCTCGAAGCGGCTGAACTGCGCCCGGAGATTGAATCCACCGTCGAGCGGCGCATCCACACCCAGCCGGGCTTGCCGCAATCCGTCGCTTCCAAGGTCGCCGTCGACGGTCACGCGGCGCTCCGTGGCCGGCGCACTGACCAGCGAGATCACGCCTCCCGAACTGCTTCCGTAGAGCGCGGAAAAAGGGCCACGGAGCACCTCGATCCGCTGCGCGCCAGCCAGGTCGAAGTGCGAGACCTGTCCCTGGCCGTCGGGTCCGCTCGCCGGAATGCCGTCGGTGTAGAGCCGTATGCCGCGCACGCCGAAGCTTGCGCGCGCGCCGAACCCGCGGGAGTTGATCTGCAGGTCCTGTGCGTAGTTGCTGCGGTTGTTCACGACGATCCCGGGGACCCGCGCGAGTACCTCGGAAAGATTCACCATCGGGCCTGCGCCGCGCAGGGTGTCGAGGTCGACCGAGGAGGCCGCATAGGGCAACTCGAAAAGACGCCGTTCAGCCCCGCTTGCGGTCACGATCACTTGCTCGGTCTCTGCGAGCACTGGCGATAGCGCACTCGCAAGGCCCGTTGCAATTGCGTTCAAGAGCCGTACGCGTGCGCCTCTGCCCCGGGGGATGGCCGTGAGCCTTGGCTCCATCAGTTCTTGTCCTCCACGCTGATCCTGAGCGAGGAATACCAACTCGACGTGAGTACGATATCCTGATCGCTGAGCGTTTTTGCAATCACTGACATCACCTCATGATGCCGGCGTCCATTCCGGTATTGCCTGAGCTGTTCGACCAGGTAGTCCTGGTCCTGGCCCGCGAGGTGCGGGGTCCGCGGCAGTGCGGCCAGGCCTTGCGGACCATGGCAATTGGCGCAAAGCTGCATTGCCTTCAGTCTGGCAAGCGCAGCCTCATCCGCATGCACGGCTTGGGAAAAGCCCAACACGCAAAGAGCAATACCCGCCGCAGTCGCCAAGGCCCTGAAGCGAACGCCAGATGTCTCCCGGACGACAGGACGTAACGCTTTTCGAGCATTTCTTGTGAATTGCCGCACTGTAAACCCCCGCAAATGAAGAACATGACGCCGGACTTGCACCAACTCCCTGTCAGGAACGGTTCGACCCCCCTGCCTAGTGCGCCAGGCCCGGAAGCGTCTCGAGATCGAGCAACGTTATGGGTTGTGGCAGTGCAGGTGAGGCATAGGCCTCCGCCTTTCGTCGAAGACGCGCGCGCCGTTACTCCGTCGGAGGCCCGAGCGGTGGCGACCCGGCGCAGGTGGGAGGGCCGGATGCAGTCATCCGGCCCAGGCGCCAGGAGAGACTTACTCGTAGCTGATACGGTAAATCGCACCAGCGAAATCGTCGGACACCAGCAATGATCCGTCCTTCATCACTGCCACATCCACCGGACGACCGCGGTAGAGACCGGTCTTGTCATCGAGGAAACCCGATGCGAAAACCTCCATCTTTCCAGCTTTCCCGTCGGGGCCGATCGGCACAAACTGCACTTCGGCGCCACTTGGCTTGGTACGGTTCCACGATCCGTGTGCCGCCACAAATACGCCACCCCGATACTTTGCCGGGAACCGGTTGCCGGTGTAGAACGCCATGCCGAGTTGCGCCTGATGGGCTGGGAACTCCACCTCCGGGAAGATCGCGCCTTTGGGTTCGGGCATGTCCTTCAGATCAGGGGCTGCATCGGAACCTGCCACCTTGAACTTGCCGTTCCAATAGGGAAAGCCGAAGTGCTGTCCCGCTGCGCTCGAGCGGTTGAGTTCTCCCGGGGGGATGTCATCGCCAAGGCCGTCAACCTGGTTGTCGGTCCACCAGAGCGAGCCATCCTTGGGGTTGAAATCCATACCCACCGAATTGCGCGCCCCCATTGCAAACACTTCGCGCTGGGATCCATTGAAGGCGTCCATCCGCACAATACCGCCGATCCCCACCTGGTTGTAGAGATCGATCTTTTCGCGCGGTTGCACGTTGAAGGGCTGACCGAGCGTGATGTAGAGCTTCTTGTCGGGCCCGATACGGCAGGTGCGGGCGCCGTGGTTGAACGACTCCTCGTCGGTGGGAATCAGTTTGCCCTTGGGCACCACCTCGATAACGGCAACGTCCGGGCCCTCGTAGAAGAACTCGGCAGCAGGAAAGTTGAGAACACGGTTGTGCTCAACCACCAGCAGGAAACCGTCGGGGGTCCAGCAGACCGCGTTCGGATTGGAGAAACGCAGCGAGGGTGCAAAGGCCTTGACCTCGTCGGCCACACCGTCGCTGTCACGGTCGGTAACCGCCCAGACGGTTGTCTTGCGGGTACCCACGAACACCATGTTGACATTGGGAGCCACAGCCATGTGGCGAGCGTCAGGCACGACCGCAAAGAGGTCGATCTTGAATCCCGGCGGGAGCTTGACCTGCTTGAGGTTTGCGCGAATGTTGTCGGCGCGGCGTCCCTCTTGCGCAACAGTCGGAATGTTGAGATCGGTTGTGGCAACGCGGAACTGCTTGAGCGTCTCAAGCTTGTCCTGCGCGCCGGCCACCGACGCTGAGAGCGCCACCGACGCAACCGTCGCTGCGACGGCCGTTTTTTTGAACAACTTCATCATCTGAGTGACTCCTGTTTTGTGTTGGCTTTACAAACTGATTTGAGAAGAAACGCGGATCAACGGGCGATACCACCGCAAGGAGCGGGGTAGCTTGACGCCACCCGCTGAAGGCTTCCTACCCGCAGGGTCGAATCGTGCGGTATCAAGGCAGTGAGTACACGCGTAATTCCACACCGCGAGTGTGCACAAACCCCGCATCAAAGCGGATTTCGAAACCAGGCAAGCAAGGTCAGGCCTGCGGCAACGCGCAACGGAGCCGCGGTTTCGCCGGAGGCAAGGCACTTCGGGGCCGGCGTTTCGCCGGCCACAAGGCACCTCGACCTCAGACCCTCAAACGCAGGAAAGCTCGAGCGCCTTCTGCAGCGTACTGCTCATCATCCCGAGGGTGAGCGAACGCTTCGAGATGATCTGAAGCACGCCACGACGGTGGTACTCACGCAGGTCGGCAGGTTGAAGCTCGCCGCTGAAGACCACCACACCAGTACTCGGGCGCAGGACCTGCCTGATGCCATCGATCCACTCGATGCCCGTCATCGTGCCAAGCTGATGATCGAGCAGGATCAGGTCATAGCGGTTCTGACGGCACAGCCAGTTGGCCCGCTCCACCGTGCTCGCGGTCTCGAGCCGGACATTGGCCTGCATTGCCCTGCAGGCAAGTGAAATCATGGTGAGGGTGGTGAGATCGTCGTCGATGGCGAGTACGCGCTTGACTTCAGGGTCGCCCAGCATGGTGGGATCCTCCGTTTGGGTTTGCAGAAACAATCCACGGTGCGCGGTGCAGCAGGCGCTCTGTGGCCTCGGATGGTGCGTGCGCCAGCGTTGGGTTGGCCGGCGTTGTGGCAGCGCAGGCGCTGTTTTCGATGCCCGAATCCAGCACCGATGGGTACTCGCGAAGGCGTCGGCGAACGTCGCGCGAGAGCAGCCTTAGCAGAGCCGCCACGTTCACGCGGATGTCGCCCAGTTCGCCTGCGAGGTTCTCCTGGTGGGATTGCTGCGCCGCACCAAGCCGGCGTGCGTTTCGCTCCCACTCGAGGAAGGATGCCGCAGACCTGCGATAGCCGATCAATCCGCAACTGCCACCGGCCCGATGCGCCACCGAGGCAACCTCGATGCTCGACAGAAGTCCGGTGGGCGCCGCATCCAGCGCGCCACGGAGCGCAGCCCAGGACTCGAGCGCAGAGGCGAGCAACGCCCGACAGTCCTCGGGATCGACGTCGCTGAAGTTTTCGGCCCAATACTCTGCATCGAAGCAAAGCTCGCTGCCCGATGCACGGGCCGCCGCTTTCTCGAGCTCGCGGCGCCGGTAGGGCTTTCCCAGGATCTCGTCGGCGCCCGCCAGCCTCACCCTCGCCTGCTCCTCAACCATCACGCTCGCTGTGAGCGCAATGATCGGTGCGTCGCGGTTGGGTCCAGGCTGCGAGCGGATCCGCTCGATCACCTCGATCCCCGAAAGCACCGGCATTTGCAAGTCCATGAGGATCAGGTCGAATGGTGTTGTGAGGGCCTCATGCAGCGCCGCTTCGCCGTCCCACACATGCCGGTGCGACCAGCCGATCGTCTTCAGATGCATCGCAGCCACCTGACGATTGACTTCGTTGTCTTCCGCAAGCAGCACATGCAGCGGGAGTCCGGGTACAGGGCGGTGGGCGCAGCTCGTGCCCTGCGGAACCTCGGGCGCGGAGGGCAACGGCAGGAGGAGTGCCACCACCGTCCCCTTGCCTGGAGCACTTGCGAGTGCAAGACCTCCTCCCATGCAGGCAACGAGTCTTGCCGTGATGTTCAGCCCGAGTCCGGATCCTCCAAAGCGCCGGGTAATGCTGTCGTCGGCCTGCGCGTAGGCATCGCCCAGACGTCGAAGTTGCGCGGCATCCATGCCGATCCCGGTGTCAACCACACGCAGCCCGAGGAAATCCAACGGTGCAAGCTCCGCAGACTCCGCAGCCTGAGCGCACGCAGCAACTCCCGGGATGAAGGCTGCGGCCTCACCGGGTGCCCCGAGCGAGCCCGTTCGGCTGCATTCACCGAGGGGAACCAGCCAATGCCAGCTGGTGGTGGCATCGCTCAGGTCTGTGGATCTGACGAGTTCCTCGAAGCTCCCGACACGGGTTACAGCGAGGCTTACACTGCCGCAGTCCGTGAATTTGATGGCATTTCCGATCAGGTTGTTGAGGATCTGGCGCAGCCGCGTGGGGTCGCCGGTAACGCCGCGGGAGCGGGCATCGACGGCCACCGAAAAGTCGATCGCTTTATCGCTGGCGCGCACCGCATGCATGCGGGCGACTTCGCCAACAAGGCCGTGGAGGTCCACCCGGATTTTCTCCAGCGTGATGCGACCTTCCTCGAGTTTCGAAAGATCGAGAATGTCGTTGAGAATGCCGAGTAGTCCATCGGTGCAGCCGATCAGGGTTTCGGCCATCTGCCTTTGCTCTGCAGCGAGGTCGCTGCGCGCCAGTGCTTCGGCGATTCCCATGATGCCGTTCATGGGTGTGCGGATCTCATGGCTCATGTTGGCCAGAAACTGGCTCTTGCTCCGCGTGAGCCGCTCGGCACGCGCTGCCGCCTCGAGTGCCCGCGCACTTTGGGCTTCGAGTTCGCTGGCGAGCTTTTCCTTCTCCACGATCAACGCCGACTTCCGACTGAGCGCACGCCGCAATTCGAACTCGTCTACTGCGATCGCGGCAAGTTGCCGCAGGACCTTCTGCTGCTCAGGCGACAGCTTGCGAGGCTGGGAATCAATCGCACATAGCGCACCCAGCCGTTCCCCGGTGGGAACCCGCAAGGGCACACCCGCGTAGAAGCGAACTGCCAGTGGACCCGTGACGAGCGGATTGTGACAAAAGCGCGGATCCGCGTGCGCGTCCTCCACCACGAAGATATCGTCGGGGTGAGCGATCGTGTGATGGCAGAAGGAAATGTCGCGCGGGGTCTCGTCGGCGTCGATCCCGCACTTGGCGAGAAACCACTGACGGTCCTCCGCAAGCAGACTTATGGCGCTTCGCGGCACCTCCAGGAACTGCGCTACCAACTCGACGATGCGGTCGAAATTCGGTGTCCGCTCGATGTCGAGCAGTGCATACTCCTTGAGACGCGAAAGCCTCGAGGATTCAAGGATGGCCTCCGGATACATGATGACGAACCTCCCAGTGCAACATCTTCTGGCCGAGTCTTCTGCCCAGCGCAATCCGCCTATCTTTCTTCGTGATCCGGTGGCCGATC
>Ga0194126_10010208_pt1 | contig 12343 bp, 10 predicted proteins | sample TA2KigC150mmetaG_FD_148641 | JGI IMG/M metagenome (GOLD analysis project Ga0194126, IMG submission 148641) | Freshwater microbial communities from Lake Tanganyika, Tanzania - TA2015035 Kigoma Deep Cast 150m | ecosystem: Environmental > Aquatic > Freshwater > Lake | place: Tanzania: Lake...
GGGATCCGCTCCTTCACATTCTTTATCCTTTCGTCCACAAAGGCCTGCATCTTGGCGATGTGCTCCGGCTTCAGATGGGCGAAACGGCCCTGATGCTTCATGTACTCGCCGACCGGTTTGTACTTTTTGGGAACATTCGTATATTTATACTCGCCGTCTTCCCACTCGAACATCGACCACATGCCGGTTTCCACGGCAAGCTTGGCCATTTCGCGGGACAGCTTTTCTTCAAAGAGCCATCCCTTGGGACAGGGGGCCAGCATGTGCAGGAAGGTCGGCCCGACGAAGGTCAGCGCCTTGCGGACCTTGTTCATCAGGTCCAGCGGATGCGCGATCGTCGTGGTCGCCACGTATTTCACCGCGGGATGCCCGCCGATCACCATCTGCGGGACGTCTTTGGGAAAGAGAACCTTGCCCTCGGGAATCTCCTTCCCCGGAGGCGTGAAGGTGGTGTTGGCGCCGTAGGGCGTCGTCGGCGAGGTCTGGATGCCCGTGTTGGCATAGGACTCGTTGTCGTAACAGATGAAGAGCACCTTGTGGTTGCGGTACATCATCCCCGACATGGCCTGAAGACCGATATCCACCGTCCCGCCGTCACCGGCCATGACGATGATGTTCGGAAACGGCCCGGTGTGCTTCCCCTTGCGTGCGAGGACCTTGAAGGCCGCCTCGATTCCCGACGCCACCGCCCCGCCGTTGGTGATCTGGGCATGGATCCAGGAACAGGCGTAGGGGGTGCAGAGGTAGCTGGAGTTTGCCACATACATACAGCCGGTGGGGCCGATGAATATCGTATCCTTACCCGCCGCTTTGGCAGTCAACCGATAATTCAAAGCGGGGCCGCAGCCGGCGCAAGTGCGGTGCCCCGGTACATACACCTCCAGCTCCGGTGCGCGCTTGAACGATTTCAGTGGTTCAAACTGCTGATATTTATAGTCAAATGCTTGCATGTTTCCTCCTTAAGTATGTAATGGGATCGCTCGCCTACATCCCAAGCCAATAGACATAATTCTTGGTCCTCTTCTCTTTGACCATCTCGGTGAGGACCTTCGCCATGTATTCGAAATCGCGCGGCCAGATGGTCTCGCCGCCGAGACCGCCCATGAAGGAGGTGACGAGCGGCCTTTTATCCAGATCGTACAGGCTCGCCCGGACTTCGTGAATCAGATTGCCGCCCCGCATCGCCCCTCCGTAGGAGGTGCTGGTATCGATAACCGCCAAGGCCTTCACGTGGCCCAAGGCGTTGGCGATCTGGTGGGTCGGCCAGGGGCGAACCCAGCGCAGACGCGCCATACCGGCCTTCACGCCTTTTTTGCGAAGGGCATCCACGGATGTCCGGCAGGTATTGGCGTGGGCGCCCTGGATGAAGAACGCGATCTCGGCGTCCTTGAGCTTGTACTGCTCAAGGAACGGATCGTAATTCCGCCCGAAGATGCGGTTGAAATCCGCCGTCGCCTCCTCGATCACCTTGGGAACCGCAAGGAATGTCTGCGCCCGCATGGCGTCCATCGGGGCGCCCTGGTCCGGCCTGATCTGGGGGCCGTGGGAAACCGGATTGGTCAGGCTCAGGGGACCGATCGGCCGATAGGGCGGAAGGAACTCCTTCACCTGCGACGGATCTCCCAGGGTGACCTTGTCGGGGATATGGGAGATGAAATATCCGTCCTGACACACCATCTGGGGAAGCATGACGCGGTGGTCTTCACCGACCCGGTAGTTGATCAGGGTATTGTCATAGACCTCCTGAGGGGAGCAGGCCCATCCCAGGAGCCAGCCCTGATCGCGGGTCGACATGGCATCGGTGTGCTCGGAACCGAAGTCGCCGGGAGGGTCGAGCGTCCGGTCGGCGATCGACATTTGGGCCGGATACCGGCCGCCGGCCATCGGGCTGTACACTTCCATCGCGTAGGTGACGCCGACACCCGAGCTTCCCGTAAAGGCGCGGGCGCCCGAGGCGCAGGCGCCCAGGACCACGGACACCTGGGCGTGCTCGCCCTCGCCGTGGAGAAATTCCGCATTCAGTTCGCCGTTGGCGACCATCTTCGCAAGCTCCATCATTATTGCCGTATAAGGGCGGATAGGATAGGAGCAGATCACTTCCACTTCGGCCGCCTTTGCGCCTTCCGCGGCTGCGCGGCAACCTGTCATCATCTGTTCTTTCGCCATAGTATTGATCCTCCTTTAGAAAGGTTTCTCCAAACGAACCACGCCGTCGGGGAAGTCGAGCTCGGGCACCGCGGTGAGCGCCCCGGTCGGACACTCGTTGATGCAGATCTGACACCCCTTGCAGAAGCCCGCGACCCACTCCATCACGTCCGCTTTTTCATTATATATCCAGCAGGCATCCGGGCAGGATAGATAACAGATAAGGCAGCGCGTACATTTCTCGTCGTCCTTCACAGGGCGGACGATCCGCCAGTTCGATGTCTGAAACAGATTCTGCGTACAGACCGGCGCCGGTGTCACGGCGCCGAAAGGCACTTCTCTGTCTTTTGGAACGTTGATTGTCCCGTAACCGGGAAGTTGTTTAGCCATGGCATCCTCCTTGTTCGTGATTTTTAAATCATGCATTTACGCTAGACCGCCCCTGGGGTCTCCCGTGTGTATCAACCCAATTTCTTTATCTTGACCTCTTTGTATCCCCGTTCCATCCCGGAGACGTCGGCAACGATCTTGGCAAGATTCCCTTTTTTGATCAGGCCGGTCACCTTGGCGATCGCTCCGCACAGCGGGGCCGCGATCCCCCTGCCGATGCCGGACGTGTCCACGCCGCCTTCCGAACCCGAAAAATCGACGGTCCTGACACCGGTAATCCCGTCGGCGTCGACCGTGGCGATCGTCGCGAGCAGCTTTGCATTGGGGATGAATTTCAGCATGGAGTCAATCGAACGGTTGGTGTTGATGATGAGGGTCCCGCCTTTTTTCATGCCCCTGAGGACATCGATGCCCTTGACGATGGTCGCCTCGGTCACAACCACGACTTCGGGCTGATCGTTCGTATAGACGTACTTGTGTTCGATCTCCTTGTCGCTGAGCCGTACATATTTGCGGACCGTCACGAGTACGCGGTCGGGCAGATCTTCGTAGTTGTCGAATGCCTGCGCGTGCTTGCCGTCCATCTGGGCGGCTTTAGCAAATATGTTGATCACGTCGCGTCCCTCCTTGTCCATGAGCACTCCCCGCGACCAAACGGTTATTTCGTGTACCTTTGCCATACACACCTCCTTGATGTACTGAATAAATGGGATAAGACTTGTCGCTACGATTCCAAATTGCATCCGCACCTACGTGACACGAAAATCAACCACCCCCTCCCTTATTTTCAAAAGTAATCCGCTCTATATTTTCTAAGTGCTGCGACATCGCTTTTTTCGCTTCTTCGCTGTCACCCTTTTTCACCGCTGCAAGCACCCGCCGATGACCGGCAAGGGATTCTTTTGCCCTGCCGTTGCTTTCATCCTCTGCAAGGTATTCCTTGCGGGCCTGCTTCAAGAGATCCACCAGGGCAAGGCTGAGGCGCTCGATGACACGGTTCTTCGCCGCCCCTGCCACGATGCTGTGGAATGCCGAATCCGTTTCGATAATACTCTCCCCCCGCTCGATGCACTCCTCCTGCATCCGCAGTGTACTCTCCATCTTTTCTATATCTTTAAGCGTGGCGTTTTCCGCCGCCAACTGGGCCACATGGGGCTCCACAATTTTTCTGGTGTAGAAAATGTCACGAATGTCGTCCTTGGCATTGAAAAGCGCCGCTGCCAGAGGTTGGATGAAGTCCTCTTCGCTCGAAGCAAGGACGTAGGTGCCTGTCCCCTGGCGGCATTGAAGCAGCTTCATCGATTCCAGGGTGCGTATCGCTTCACGGACCGTGGTTCGGGATACTTTAAAGATCTCCGTCAATTCCCGTTCCGAGGGAAGCTGATCGCCTCGCTTCAGTTTACCCTCTGCGATAAGGGCGGTGACCTGTTGTACGATGTCCTCATAGGCCCTCTTTTTTTCAACGACCCTCAGCATCGTTTGACTATTCATCCTTATGAATCCTCAACATCAGAATGCCCCCTTTGGGGGCCGGGGTGCTTCACACGTCTGCAGCTCCGCGAGCGCCGCTTCAAAATGGGCGGCGGACACTGAGAGTCTGCCCGGGGTTTTCACCCTCTGCGAACGGATCATCTCGGCGATCGCCAGCATCGCCGCCCTTTTGCAGATGAACGCGATATGCGAGCCGACAAGACCCTCGGTCGCGCAGGCCAGCGCCTTCAGATCGACGTTCCGCTTCAGGGGTCTTCCTTTTGTGCTGATACGGAATATTTCCAGCCGCTCCTCGCAGTCGGGGACGGCAAACCTGAGAATGAAATCGAGGCGTCCGGGCCGTATCAGGGCCGGATCGAGCAGGTCCTCGCGATTGGTCGCCCCGATGACGGTGACCTGAGACAGGTCGCTGAGCGCATCGAGCTCATTGAAGAACTGGCTTGCCACACGCTCGACCGCCCCGGTGTCGGTTTCCGCGCCGCGCCTGGGCGCCAGGGCGTCGATTTCGTCGAAAAAGAGAATCGTGGGGGCGGATTGCTTCGCCTTTTTGAATATCTCGTGCAGCGCCTTTTCCGATTCCCCCAACCATTTCGAAAACAGAATGGAGCTGCTGATGGAAATGAAATTCAGCCCCGTTTCCCCCGCCAGGGCCTTCACCATCAGGGTCTTGCCCGTCCCGGAAGGACCGGTCAGGAGGATGCCGCGGGAAGCGACCTTTCCCAGCGAGAAAAGCTCGGGATAGCGGAGGGGCCAGTCGACGATCGAGATCAGTGTCTCCTTGACCTTGGCCAGACCGCCTACATCGCACAGCTTCAGGATCGACCTTTCGCTGAAGAACTGGCGGGTGGCGGTCGGTTCCACCTCCCGAAGGGCAGACAGAAAATCTTCCCTGTAAACCTGCATCGCCTCCGGTGTCACGGGCAGGAGATCGGCATGACCTATGGCGCCCACCGGCACGTACCGCCGTACGGCGGCCATGCCCGCCTCCTTGCAGAGGGCCTCGATATCGGCGCCCACAAATCCGTGGGTGATCTGGGCGATCTGGTAGAGGTCCACCTCCGGCGCAAGGGGCATGCGGCGGCTGTGGATCTTCAGTATGGACAGCCGCCCCTCCGCGTTGGGCGCCGAAATGCTGATTTCCCGATCGAAGCGGCCCGGCCTTCGCAGCGCGGGGTCGATCATCTCGGGAACATTGGTCGCGCCGATGACGAGGACATGACCGCGGGGAACCGTGCCGTCCATCAAGGCCAGGAGCTGCGCCACCACCCGCTTTTCCACATCACCGACCACCTCGGCGCGTTTCGGGGCAATGGCGTCGAGCTCATCGATAAAGATGACGCTCGGCGCCTTGCGCGTCGCCTCCTCGAATATCTCGCGCAGCCTGGCCTCGCTGTCGCCGTAATACTTCTGGATGATTTCCGGCCCGTTGATTCGGATAAAATGGAGCCTTGCCTCTCCGGCGATGGCACGGGCGATGAGGGTCTTTCCCGTACCCGGGGGTCCATAGAGGAGCAGCCCCTTGGGCGCCTCGACGCCGAGCCTCTCGAAGATAGCCCCGTAACGCAGCGGGATCTCCACCATCTCCCTGACGGATCGCAGCTCCCGGTCGAGCCCGCCGATATCCTCGTAGGTGATTCGGGAGTCCGTCTTTTCGGAATAGTCGGGCCGGTTGACCTTGAACTGTGTCTGGAGATTGATGATGACCGGACCGGAAGGCGAAGTGCCGACAACGGAAAAGAAACGGTCCTTGCCGCCGAAAAGCGGGATATTCACCTTGTCGCCGGAGATGATGGCAAGCCCCTGAAGGATCTTGCCGATATATCCCATCTCGCTTTCATCTGGCCACCAGTTTCCGGAATCCAGGGGGGTCAGAACGACGGCCGTCGCGGTCTGCCTCGGCACTTTTTTTATCCGCACCCTGCCGCCGATTTGAACCCCGGCGTTCTCGCGGGTGTTTCCATCGATCTGGATGATCTTCTTCCCCAGGTACTCGGGAAAGATGCCCGAAATTCTGGCGACGGTTTGCTTCTCCCCCCTGATCTCGACGACATCCCCCATCGACGCGCCGAGTATGGCGACGTCACCGGGGTCGATGCGGGCCAGACCTTTGCCCACATCCTCGATAAAAATCTCTGAAACTTTTAATTGGATTTCGCCCGCGGAACGTGAACCCGTCATGAAAAACCTCATTCCAAGTTGATCTTTCTCTCGGACTGCTGGTCTGACCACCGGACGGCTGGCCCTTAATACCTTTTCACACCTTCTGTCAAGGACTTTTTTATCCCAAGAAAAAATTGACCTTTCCTTCCGATGGTGGTATTTTTTTTCAAACAGCGTAGGAGGAAAATCATGCCAAACTTTGCAGGAAATCTGACCTTTCTCTTTACGGAACTTCCATTCATGGAGAGGTTTTCCGCGGCGCGGAAGGCCGGCTTTCAAGCCGTTGAGTTCATGTCGCCCTACGAATTCGACATGGCTGAAATCAAGTCCCGTTTGAAAGAAACGGGACTGCGGCTCATCTTGTGCAACCTCCCCGCGGGCAACTGGGCGGGCGGCGACAGGGGAACGGCCTGCAACCCGGAGCGGAAAGCGGAATTCCGGGAAGGGGTGGCCAGATGTATTGAAGCAGCCAGGGTCCTGGGCTTCGACCGCACGAACTGCCTGGTCGGTCTAAAACCCGAAGCCCTCTCCGACGAGGCAGCCTGGGAAACGAGTGTGGAGAATGTCCGCTTTGCCGCCACCGCCCTTGGTCAGGAGGGTGTCCGGCTCATGGTGGAACCGATCAACCGCTTCGACATGCCGGGTTTTGCACTCAATACCGCAACCGAAGTCCTCAAGATGATCGAGGAGGTGAACCATCCCAACGCCTATCTGCAGTTCGACACTTATCATACCCGGCGCGAGGGCGAAGACGTGACGGCCATTCTCCGGAACCACCTCGACAGGATCGGACATATCCAGATCGCGGACTTCCCCGGCCGCCATCAGCCGGGAACCGGCGAGACGGATTTCAGGTTCCTCCTTCCGGAGATCGACCGCCTCGGTTACAAGGGATTCGTCTCCATGGAGTACATACCCACGCCGGACACGTTCACCTCGCTTCAGTGGCTGGCGTCATACGGATATTCGCTCTAATCTTTTTCTGAGATCATCGAGCTGTTTGCGGAGCCGCTGGGGAAGCCGGTCGCCGAACTGGGCGAAATGCCTTTCGATGTCGGCGAGCTCGGCCTTCCAGGCATCGGTATCGACGCGCTGGAGCGCATCGAGGTCGGCAGCGGTGACGTCAAGGCCGGTGAGGTCGATGTCTCCCTTCCGCGGCATCAATCCGATCGGAGTCTCGAGCGCCCCGACTTTCCCTTCGACCCGGTCGCACATCCATTTCAGAACGCGGCTGTTATCGCCGAAACCGGGCCAGAGCCACTTCCCCTCCGGGCTTTTACGAAACCAGTTGACATAAAAGATGCGCGGGGCCTGTGCGCCGAAACGGTCGCCCATCGCGAGCCAGTGCCGGAAATAATCCCCCATGTGGTAGCCGCAGAAGGGTTGCATGGCGAAGGGGTCGCGCCGAAGATTGCCGACGGCGCCGATATTGGCCGCGGTAGTCTCCGAAGAGGCGGTGGCGCCCATAAATACGCCGTGATCCCAGTCGAAGGCTTCGTGGACCAGCGGTATGACGCCGCTGCGGCGACCGCCGAAGACGAAGATGTCGATGGGGACCCCCTCGGGTTTCTCCCAGTCCGGGCAGATGACCGGGCACTGTCCTGCCGGGACGGTGAAACGGGAATTGGCATGGGCCGCCGGTCTTTTCATTGCCGGGGTCCAGTCCCGACCCTGCCAGTCGATGGCATGGGCGGGCGGCGCGCCGTCCATCCCCTCCCACCAGATATCCCCGTCGTCGGTGAGCGCGCAATTGGTGAAGATCGTGTTTTCCTTTACGGTCTCCATGGCGGAGGGGTTCGATTCGCAAGAGGTGCCGGGGGCGACGCCGAAGAAACCGTATTCGGGGTTGATCGCATAGGGCCTGCCGTCCGGACCGATCTTGATCCAGGCGATGTCGTCTCCGATACACTCGCACCTCCATCCGGGGATGGTGGGGATCAGCATCGCGAGATTGGTCTTGCCGCAGGCCGAAGGGAAGGCGGCGGCAAGATGGACCTGTTTCCCGGCGGGGGTCGTCAGACGCAGGATCAGCATATGTTCGGCCATCCACCCCTCGCGCTTCGCCATGGCGGAGGCGATGCGCAGCGCAAGGCACTTCTTCCCGAGCAGGGCGTTGCCCCCGTAACCGCTCCCGTATGACCAGATGAGGTTCTCTTCCGGAAAGTGGCTGATGTACTTTTTGTCCAGGGGGGCGCAGGGCCAGGCCGAGTCCTTTTCACCCGGACCGAGCGGCGCGCCGATCGAGTGGAGGCAGGGGATGAATTCCCCGTCGGCGCCGAGCCTTTCGACGACCTTGGTTCCAACCCGGGTCATGATGTGCATGCTGCAGACCACGTAAGGGCTGTCCGAGATCTCGATCCCGATCTTGGCGATGGGGGAATCGATGGGACCCATCGAGAAGGGGATCACATACATGGTGCGCCCCTGCATGCACCCTTCGTAGAGACTCCGCATCGTCGCCTTGAGCTTTCCGGGAGCGACCCAGTTGTTGGTGGGGCCGGCATCGTCCCTGCTCGTCGTGCTGATGTAGGTTCGGGATTCGATCCGTGCCACATCGCTCGGCTGGGACCGAAAGAGAAAACTGTTGGGACGCCGGGTAAGCGGCAGGGCCATGCCGCTTGCCACCATCTGCCCCATCAGACGGTCATACTCCTCCTTGCTGCCGTCACACCAGTGCACGGCATCGGGCCGGCAGAGCGCAGCGGTTTCCTTCACCCATGCATCGAGCGTCGCGTGTTGAATCGCCATTTCGGATCCTCCCGGGTATGTTTTCACGTGATTACCTATACCTGTTTGGGTTTTTTATCAAGAACATATCCGCGTTGACAGGCATGGACAGTTCCCCGCCCTCGGTCCCATCCGGAGCGGGACATTGTATGTATGCTATTGACAACCGGCATCAATTCTGGATAACTGCAAACGACGTTTCTCGGTCCATAGGCAACTCGCAGGGCGGGCGGCGTTTTTCATGGCGGCTTTTTCGGGAGGGTAAACCGTGGAGTGGTGGATCTGGCCGATACTGCTGTTTGCAGTGAGCTTTTTCATCGGTATCGTGGCCGTGCTTTCCGGTGTCGGCGGGGGCGTCCTCTTTGTCCCCCTTGTCTCGGGCTTCTTTCCTTTTCATCTGGACTTCGTCAGGTGTGCGGGACTGCTTGTGGCCCTCTCGGTCTCATTGGCTGCCGGGCCCGAGCTTCTGAAAAAGGGGATGGCCGACCTTCGCCTGGCTATACCCGCGGGCCTGATTGCCTCCACCACATCAGTCATCGGAGCGCTGATCGGCCTTTCTCTGCCTGCACATATCCTTCAGATCGCCCTGGGCGTGGCCATACTGTGTATTGTTGTCGTGATGACCGGCGCAAAAAAATCGGAATACCCCGACGTACGTGAACCCGACGCCCTGTGTTGCGCCCTGAAGATTGGCTGCGTGTATCACGAGCCAACCGAAAAGAGGGACGTCAACTGGCAAATCCACCGAACGCCGCTCGGATTTTTTATGTTCATTTTTATCGGTCTGCTGGCGGGCATGTTCGGTCTCGGGGCAGGATGGGCCAATGTCCCCGTCCTCAACCTCATCATGGGGGCGCCCCTGAAGGTGTCGGTTGCGACAAGCGTATTTTTGCTTTCCATCACCGACTCCTCCGCCGCATGGATTTACATCAACAAAGGCGCTCTTTTCCCTATGGTGGTCATCCCTTCGGTGATAGGTGTTATGCTCGGCTCGCATATCGGCGCCAAACTGCTCTGTAATACGAGGCCGAAGGCGGTCAAACTCATGGTGCTCGGCCTGCTCGTCTTAGCGGGTTTACGGTCTATCACCAAAGGATTTGGATATTGAGACAAAGGTGGGAAGATGAAGGAAGATGATTCATTTGCTGACCGCCATCGAGGAGTGACCGGGGAGCAACTTCTCTACACCCGGTGCCTCCGGACCCTAAGCAAGATAGGACTGGGGCTGCTGGTCGTCACTTTCCTGCTCTATGCGGGGAAGTTCCTGCCGCCCAAGATACCCTTTGATAAGTTATCCACCTATTGGTCATTGTCCTGTGAGGAGTATCTCAGGGCGGCAGGTGTACAAGCAGGCTGGTCCTGGCTGTATCTCCTGGGATATGGAGATTATCTTACTTTTCCGGCTGTCGCCTTTTTGGGAGCGGTCACCACCCTCTGCTATCTGTCCATCATTCCATCGTATTTACGCAGAGGCGATGCCATTTACGGCTCGCTTGCGATTATCGAGGTCGCGGTCTTGATCCTTGCCGCATCCGGACTTCTCAAGACAGGCGGACAGTAACCTTCCCGTGGTTGTATCTATCGTTATTTTAATCGGAAAACTCCTGCTTTACAATTTTTAACCGGATATGTTAGATTAAACAAACCCCTTGCAGAGCATCCGGGGGAGGGCCGGGCTAAGGTATATCGTCCGGGAAACAGACAAGCAGGGCTGCCGCTCCATGGACCGAAAAGACATCATCAAGATCACCCTCCTGCTGCTTATGATCCTGGCAGGCGTTTTCTTGTTTTTCTATTTTGACCTTTACAGATTCTTTGTCGACAGGGAAAAAATCGTCACTTTTGTCAACTCCTTCGGCCCCCTTTCCGTGGTGATCTTCATCGGCCTGCAGGTCCTTCAGGTGATCGTTGCGCCGATCCCCGGCGAAGTCAACGGCTTTATCGGCGGTTATCTGTACGGCCCCGTTCTTGGAACCCTCTATTCCACCATCGGACTCACCATCGGTTCCTGGCTCGCCTTCTCTCTCGCCCGCTGGCTAGGCCTGCCGTTCGTGGAAAGGGTCATCAACCCCCAGCAAATTCAGAAGTATGACTATTTCATGGAACACCGGGGGATATTCATCACCTTCATCCTCTTTGTGATCCCCGGATTTCCCAAGGACGCCCTCTCATACATCATCGGCCTGAGCCATATGAAGACGACGACCTTTCTCACCATCTGCACAGCCGGGCGTCTCCTGGGCACCATCATGCTCTCGATAAGCGGTCATTGTGCCCGGAACGGACAGAATATGACCGTGCTGGCCCTTCTCGGAGTCAGCGCCGTGATCGTCATTCTGGCCTTTTATTATCATGATGAACTTCTCTCGCTGGTGAAGAGAACAAAGAAACCCCTATAGGAACCCGTCAGGCTGCGACTCTAAGGAGGTAGATACGTTTGGAGTGGATTTTCAATGACTTTGTCATCATAACGATACTGATCCTGGCCAATGGTTTTTTCGCGGGCGCCGAACTGGCCGTCGTTTCCGCCCGCAAGAGCCATATCGCCAGTCTCGCCGCGGCGGGCAATCGAAAGGCCAAGCTCGTCGAAGCGATTCAGAAGGATCCCCACCGCTTTCTCGCAACCGTCCAGATCGGGGTGACCATCGTCGGCTCGTTCGCATCGGCTGTCGGCGGCGCCGCGGCGGTCCGGTCGCTCAAACCCCTGTTGCTGAACATCCCGATCCCTTTCATCCAGCATTCGGCGGAGCCCCTCGCTATCGCCATCGTTGTGCTCGTGATATCCTATTTCTTCCTCATCCTGGGGGAGCTGGCGCCGAAAACCATCGGTCTTCAGTACGCGAACCGATTGGCCCTCAGTGTCGTTCGGCCGATCCATTTTTTGTCGATCGCCGCCGTCGTCGCCGTCCGTTTTCTGACCTTCTCCAATAGGGCAGTCCTTTCGCTTTTCGGTATCAAACCAAAAGAAGGGCACGCCTTCGTCACCCGGGAGGAGGTGCAGCAGGTCCTCTCGGAGGGGAGCGAAGCCGGCGCCCTGACCGAGACCGAACATCGGTATATCGAGAACATTTTTGAATTCACCCATACCTCCGTTCGCGAGGTCATGGTGCCGCGGACCCGGATCGTCGCACTGAACATCGACCTGCCGCACGCGGAGATCCTCCGGACGGTCCAGGAGCATATGTATACCCGATATCCGGTCTACCGGCGGGACCTGGATCACGTCATCGGTTTCGTCCACACCAAAGACATCCTTCTGGGCCAGATGTGCACGAGTTCCGATTTCGACATCACCAAGATCGTGCGCAACCCTCTTTACGTCCCGGAAGGGAAAAAGGTGAGCAGCCTCCTCAAGGAGATGCAGCGCAAACGAATCCAGTTTGCGCTGGTCGTCGACGAATATGGGATCATGAGCGGCCTGGTCACGACG
>Ga0194126_10010211_pt1 | contig 12339 bp, 16 predicted proteins | sample TA2KigC150mmetaG_FD_148641 | JGI IMG/M metagenome (GOLD analysis project Ga0194126, IMG submission 148641) | Freshwater microbial communities from Lake Tanganyika, Tanzania - TA2015035 Kigoma Deep Cast 150m | ecosystem: Environmental > Aquatic > Freshwater > Lake | place: Tanzania: Lake...
ACTCATCTACTATCTTCTTAATTTCTATTTCCGCTTCTTGAGAAGAGACAGGAAGTGCAACAACAAGCTCTGATATTTTCTCCTTTTTTAAAGTAGATATGGCTGCCTTCATAGTTGCACCTGTGGCAACTCCATCATCAACCAGTAGAATAATCTTTCCCTCAAGTGGTGGAATACTTTTTCCGCTGCGATAAACGGACATCCTTCTTGAGATCTCCTTCTTTTGTTTCAAGATTTCCCTTTCTATATAATCAGTTGTAACACCATGGGTAGATATAATATCTTCGTTTAACACAACTGTGCCTGTTTCAGATACTGCACCTATAGCCAATTCAGGCTGGCCGGGAAACCCGATTTTTCTGATTATTATTATGTCGAGCAGGCAGTGTAATAGTTTTGCAATCTCGAAGCCAACAACAACCCCTCCCCTCGGAAGTGCTAACACAAGCACATCTTCTCTGTCCTTATAATGCAACAGCTTTGAGGCAAGTCTGATACCTGCATCTTTTCTATTTTTAAAAATCATAAACATGAGGGAATCTCAAAAATATTTCCTGATTATAGAAAGTACCTCCTCATCTGTAAGGTCATACCAGTTTCTGTATGCATCTGCAACAGCAAAATGAAACCCGCCTCTTACGTTCAGGCATACAAGTTCATCGACCTCTGGCAGAATAAAATCAGCCGTCCTATCTGAACCTGTAGGAACAGCGACAATAATTTTATTGGGCATATTTTTCTTTATAAATGTAACAGCAGAGAGCATCGTATAGCCCGATGCAAGACCGTCATCAACAACGATGACATTCTGATCTTTAAAAGATGGTAAAGTCCTCCCTCCCCTGAATAACTGACTTCGTCTTTTTATTATTTCCCTTGTCTTTTTAATCTGTGCATTTATCTCTCCTTCTGTCAGTCCCAGCTGTCCTAACAACCTCTCATTCAATATGACTTCCCCATCAGGACCCACTGCACCAAAACCAGCCTCAGGGTTATAAGGTATCTGTATCTTTCTTACTATAATGAAATCTATTGGCAGGTGGAGGGCATTTGCAATCTCTGAGGCAACAGGCACACCACCTGATGGAATCCCCAGAACTATAGTATGAGAATCCATGTATGTAATAAGCTCTTCCGCAAGAAAGCGACCTGCTTCATTTCTGTTTTCAAAAACATAGAGCTTATCCCTTAAAGAAATTTTTTCAGTGAGTTTTCCCATATATCTAATGATCACATTCTATTTCGCAATCAATGAGCAATAAAAACAGCCACTTATTTCTATTTGATATAAGACTACCATATTCAGAAATAATGTCAATATTTCTACTTTAACTACCTGTATCGAGGAATGACACTTTATAGCATCTGGAAAATGCATCTGGTGATATAATAAATTTTCAAGATGGTGTGAATGTAATACACTTTACGGATACTGATAATTTTGAAAAAGAGTTTTTAAAAGTAAAGGAGGTTATATGAAAATACAAAAACAGATAGTTGAAATTCTGCATCGTCTGAGAAAAGAGTATCCTGAGCCAAAAACAGCCCTTTGTTTCAGGACACCTTTTGACTTGCTTGTTGCCACAATACTCTCAGCACAGGCCACCGATGTCCATGTGAATAAAGTGACGGAACATCTTTTTAAAAAATATAAATCTGTTAAAGACTATTCAAATGTCCCTCTCCAGACACTCCAGGAGGATTTACGTTCCATAAATTTCTATAAGACCAAGGCCAAAAATATTCAGGCTGCAGCAAAAATGGTAGTTGAACAATTTAACTCAAAGGTTCCAAAAACAATGGATGAATTGACGAGACTGCCTGGTGTTGCGCGCAAGACTGCGAATATTATACTTTCCAATGTGTATAGTATTAATGAGGGGATTGCCGTAGATACACATGTGAAAAGGCTCTCGTACAGGCTCGGTCTTACCAAAAATGAAGATCCTGTCAAGATAGAAAAGGATCTGATGGCTATAACTCCTAAGGAAGAATGGGGAAATCTGTCGCATCTTTTAATATCTCACGGCAGAAAGATATGCCAGGCAAAAAATCCCAAACACCATGACTGCGTCTTATACGATATATGTCCATCAAAAAATATATAATAGATACATTATGAGAAAAGTAAAACTTCAAATCCTTGAACCGAAAAAGAAAGTCGGCCTTGTTGTGGTTATCACAGGTCACGGAAAGGGGAAGACTACCTCTGCATTGGGTATGGCATTGAGAGCTGTGGGATATGGCATGAAGGTATGCGTCATAGAGTTTATGAAGGGTGACATGTACTCTGGAGAGGTAGACGGTATAAAGAGACTTGCCCCAAATGTAGAACTTCATCTTACAGGTAAAGGATTCTGCGGAATAAAGGGTAATCCCTACCCTTATAAAGAACACAGGAAAAATGCTCAGGATGCCTTAAAACTTGCAAGGGAAAAGATATTTTCAGGAAAGTTTGATATCCTCATCCTTGATGAAATCAACAATGCCATCAAATTGAAACTGGTAGATCTTCCTCAGGTGCTTGATTTGATAAACAATAAGCCCCCTCTCATGCACCTCATTCTCACTGGCAGGCATGCTCATCCCAAAGTGATAAAAAGAGCTCACACGGTTACAGAAATGAAGGAAGTAAAGCATGCTTACAGACAGGGTATAGAACCTCAGAAAGGAATAGATTACTAAAATCTTCATTTAATATTGTGGCTCTGTCAGAGCCTTTAAAAAAAGAACACTTTGATTTTCTGCTTTTTGAGATAACTTTAAAAAGCTCCTTTAGCCTTATTGTTATTATTTATCGAGAGGACCCCGTACACCAAGGATATTTTTCCATTAATTAAACATAGAAAGATAGAATTTTTCTTGACACGCCTTTCAAATTGCCCTAAACTCATCTCAAAAGACGCATGCGACATAAAAAATAATGTTAATTTCATAAATCTGTCCAACGGACTTTGGAAGATTTATATGAATAATGAGTAAGTAATGGACCTTCATAATCCTGAAAAAATTTTACCTCTTTCAATTGAGCCTGATCAAAAAGAGGTTTTTAATGTCTGGATCCAGCAAGGAGATGTGCTCCATTTTCTGGAAAAAGAAATTGAAGATGAAAATATTATTATTTATGCGTCATTGCCACATGTTTTCATCCATGCTGTTCTAATCCCTGATGTCAAACTAAATGACTCCACCATCGAGGACCTTTTAGGGTGGAGTCACAATCCTTATTCAACTTGGGGGATAGCCTGCTCCCAAGATGATGCTTGGATTGAGGGGCCGCTTTCTAGTGCTGGCAGTAAAGCACTAAGTAAGGGAGAGCAGATAATATTCGGAAGATCTTTTGAGGGTGTTGAATCCAAAAAGCGGTATTTTGAGTTAGAACAAAAAATTTCTCATATTTTGGGTGTACACTTCATATCAGAGCGAAACGCTTGGTGCAGACTTGATAAATTCGGTGACCTTGAAGATGTTGTAAAAATAATTGAATTGAGAGGTTTGCCTAACAATGAGACTGGTACGATAATCACTATAAACAAGTGGATTCTTGGGGAATATACCGGCGTATGTATTTTTTCTTTAATTCGTATGTTTGACTTTACTCGGTATAAATCAGGTAGTTTTTCCGGTTGGGGTAATCGGAATGAGCCGATAAAATTTGAGGGGAAGAATAATATTTTTGGAAGTTTGGTAGTATCCGATGACTATGGAAGCTACTCAAGAGGATTTCAACTAACCAATATTAGCGTCCCAAAAGAGAAAGTGATAAATAACATGTGGGGCAGGCCTACACCTGAGGAGCCAAAACAGTATGCAACATTTATTGCGCATGACTGGAAGAACAAAAGAATTGCTGAAATATCCTGCGATCCTTCATGCTTAGCTAATTACTTTACTGAATCAGATCTTCCTTTCGAAATTACTCCAGCATTCTTTAGACCTGAAGTCCTGTTAAAATACAAAAGCGATAGGGAAAAGTACCAGATAGAAAACAGGTCTGTTGGCTGTCGTGGGGCGTGGCATTTAAAAACATTCGATATAAATACTGCCGGTCAAGTTCATACCTATCTTATATATTTGAGCCACCTCCCTTATGAGGAACAACTGCATTGGAAACAATATAATGAAAAGCCCAAAGCACCTCTTTCAGAAAGGGCGATTACTACAGATTTTGAAGGCCAATTTTATGATGGATACGACCCGCTTTCTAGCTTAAAACATAAGCTCGAAAATCTTCATCGGGCAAAAGTCGGTTGGTGGACCTTGAGGGACCAAAATGTGCCCAAGAAGGTCCATTACCCTTTTACATCATCCAGCGATGAATGGGCAGAGGAAGTATTGAACCTGGATCAGTTGGTTGTCGAGGGTTTTGAAGAAAAGTGGTTGCGTAATAAGGCAAAAGAGATGGGCAGAACTCCAGATATAAAGCTAAGAGGCCTTAAACTTACTGAAGAATGTCTAATTGCCGTAGGATTTGAGGAAGAACATGCACACCTGTTGATGTCGCCATTCCATGAAGTTCACAACTTACGCTCTATATTGAAAGGGCATGCTTCTGGTAGCGAAGCAGAGAAAGTTAAAAAAGAAGCATTGCAACGATTCGGTAGCTTTCGTCAGCATTTTGAGCATCTATGCGCAGCATGTGATGATAGCCTAGAAACAATTATCGAGGCTTTCCAGGAGGGGTAATTGCAATCACTCAAAAATGCTCAAATATAAAATAAAATATAAGGGACACATCCCATATTTGTAGGTGCAAATTATTTTGGAAGTTTTTGAATGAAAAGATAATTAATGATAAAAATAATGAATGTCTTTTATAAAAGATTTAATGATTTCTTACAGACTATAAAATAAGAAATCTCAAGAAAATATTATCGTTGATTTTATTAGATTATGTATTTTGGAAAATTATAAAATGTGCTATATTCGTTCCGTGAAAGATGTCAACAGATAATTCGTGTAATAATTGTTAGCGGCATAATATATTTTAAATGTATAAGTAAAAGGAGTTACTATGCAAAACATATCAAGAAGTACATGGTTTTTCTGTATCATCTATCTAATAGTCTCAGGGGTATTTTCTGCGGTAGGAGCAGAATCTGAATTTAAGGATACACCATTTTTTTCAGGAATGCCAAATTATAAAATAATCGATGCCGCAGAACAGGAGTTCACTGATTATCGTTTCTTTAATGGAAAAGAATGTATTACAGTGGAAGGAAAGAAACAACATAGAGCGTACACACTGAAGGAAAATGCCAAACGATCAAGCGATCTTCAGATTTCGCGCAACTATGTGAATGCTGTTAAAAACATGGGAGGAACTATACTATTCGATGGAGAATGTTCCGGTGCGAATTGCGCCGAAAATTGCGGCTACCGAATGATGATTGGGAAGGTCATTAAAAGCGGCAACGAGCTTTGGGTAGAAGTCGTGCCATTTAACGACGGGGGCGACTATTACCTCACTGTCGTAGTGAAAGAAGCGATGAAGCAGGATGTCACGGCAAGTGACATGTTCGATGCCCTCAACCGTGAGGGGCATATTGCCCTTTACATAAACTTTGATACTGACAAGTCAACAATTAAACCTGAGTCAAAGCCCATCATCAATCAGATTGTAGAGATGATGAAGGCAAATCCCGGTCTGAAGATAGGCGTGGAAGGCCACACAGACAACGTGGGTAACCCGAAATCTAATAAGATACTCTCTGACGACCGGGCGAAAGCTGTTGTGAATGCAATAGTCTCACAAGGTATTAATGCAAAACGCCTGAACTCTGTCGGGCATGGTCAAGATAAACCAATAGCTGACAATAAGACCGAAGAAGGTAGAGCTAAGAACCGCAGAGTAGAACTAGTCAAGAAATAACAGGTAATCAATATGCGATATATAATACATAATTTTATCATTCTCATTACGATCTTCGTCTCGTTAGCTTCTATTTAGGCACTATGGCAAAACCTTATCAGGTTAAACAAGTAAGAAACGTTATAGTGAAGTATAAACACGATATACACATAAATATTTTTGCATAACAAATCCTCGTGCGGATGGCTGATAGCCACCGTACAGATAAAGCATTAGACATTAGAGGTGATTTAAATGAGTATTAAGAAAGCAGTATGGAATAGATTAAAATGGAGTCTTCTTAAGAAACGTCTTGGCTACACAAATGACGAAATGGAACTGTTTAAAAGCAATGCAAGAAATGAAGAAGTTGTTGACAAGGGCATTGAATTGGAGAGAAGAAAAATCATAATAAAGGTAGTCGAGTCTCATGGCTGTAATAGCCAGCATAAGGTAGGCGACAAGTTTGTGTTTGATGGAGCAGGAAACCTTTTAACAAAGGAGAACCCTGAGAAAATATGTATCTATGCATTAAGTGCATGTACCTCTATGATATTCTCATCCAACGAGTTGTTCTATGCAGGTGTCAATCCTAATGATATGCGTTTCAAAAGAGCAGGATGTTTCGATGTCGGTGTCCAATGCGGTGGTTGGGGAAAAATAGTTCTTGAAATATCCATGACTGAAAATACTAAAGACTGACAAGTGGCTGCAGGATTTTGCCGTAAGGTTATCTATTACTTAAAATTATACTTTTTTGTATGAATCCAGGGGAAGAATCGCGAGGGTACCTTTTTTTTATAGAGCCCATAATCTTCACCGAAACGGATTAAAAGTTCTCTCTCCTCTAAGGGAATTACCAGGATATTGATTACGAGAAGATCGAGTAGAGTGATAATCACAATAGTTATTACACCGGTTATAAGGAAAACGCCTGAAAACATCAAAGTATGCGCTAAATAGGTCGGATGTCTTACCACTAAGAAAGGGCCCTCTGTGACAAGCCTTCCCTTTATTTTGTCAGATATTTCCGGGACACCTATAATTCCCCGGATACCGAGAATTTTTGCAGTCCAAATATGGAGCACTGTACCCATGATCAATAAAATGATTCCTAATATAGTTAACACAACAGGAATTTCAATTTTTGATTGAAGGATAAAATCCCTGTTTTTATAAATAAAATATACTAACGGGAGCCATACAATAAGAGGCATCCCATAAGTGAAAAGCCCCAATTTTCTGAAGAACCTTGATGCAAAATGAACAGGGATCCAGAAGAGAGGTATTATAGGCCAGAGTATTATTGTAATGAGGGCAAGAGAGAATGTGAGTTCGTGAGAAAGCAACCGTAATCTCCTTAAAGTGTATTTAGAAATGCAATGATGTTTTGTATATCATCATCGGGAAGATATGAGAAGGACGGCATATCCTTATAAGGAGTTTTCAACTGGTTCGCGATGTTCTCAGGAGTTGCTGGTTTTTTACTCGAAGGAAGCAATGGGTTTTTGAGGATACCTTTATGTCCCGGTCCTACAATAGTATCTGTTCCATAGGGGGGTCATGGCAGAAAGAGCATTTGTTCTCATAAATTTCTTTACCCTTCCTAATACTTTCAGCGTCTGTTTTAACAATAATCCCCTTTTGAGTGATTTCTTCCTTGTAGTCGGTAACTTTATAAAATGTCTTCTCTGTGCCGAATTTGGTAATGATGAGATAGTATCCTCCAGAAGTTCCTACCATTCCAAAGGTGATAAGAGCGATTAAAAGGCCGATTGTCTTTACTTGACCATAAAATTGTTTATAAATCCTCACGAAGGAAATTTTAAGGAGAAGGAACATAATTATTGTTAAAGCAAATACCGCATGCATTGTAGCGCGTGGTGATAGTTCTGCCTTAGTCTTTACCATAAAATCTATACAGAAATACGCAATGATAAGATAGAGCACAAAATAGATTTTCCCGTTGAACCTGTGGACTTTCATAAGCTTTGACACATTAAATTTCTTCTCACTTCTTCCTAATGCCTCAAACATTGTGAGCATTGCAAGAAATGTAATAAGAAGGAGAACAATGGAGAGTATTGTTTTTGTTAAAAATATTGGCATGAAACTACTTTTCTCATTTTTTCATCTTCGTTGATTAAAAGTTAATAGAGTACTCATTATATCAAATGTGATTATTTTTCTTTTTCTTCATTTTTAGAATGAATATTACTATTATTACTGCGGGGATAACAACAAACCAAATAAAAATCTTGCCCAGTGTAAAGAGAGCCGATGAAAAAGAAACCCACAACTTTGTAAGCCATTTCATTGGTGGGACTAACCATAACAGCACAAGGATGATCACAGGAAGTAACAACCATGCCAATTTCATAATCTGTCTTTTTTCTAACTTTCTCATCTTATTCATTTACGTAACTCTAAATATTTTCAATGACTTTTTTATTTTCCATTACCCTTACATTATACATTACTTCGTCTCACCTGTTATCCTCAATGTATACCGAGCTACCCTTGGAGCTTCTAAAAAATCCCACTCTCCTTTTACGCAATAATTCAACAAAGCTACTTCAATGTGGAGCATTGCAATACCACAATCTAAACGTTTTGATATGTTAAATGTGTCTTTAAGGTTATCTACAGAAATAGTTATGCTGTTTTGTTCTATTTGAAATCTCCAGGGTTGGCGGTTCATAGCAGAAGGGGCGAGCCTGGCACCTTCAAGAGCTTCCTTAATCCTTAGAGGCCACTCTTGTTCTTCAAGTCCTGTGACCAGTTCGCTCAGAGGTTTACGTTGGTGTTTACGACCAAAGCCCGCCATTATTTTCTCCTCCAATGACCACGCTTCACTGGCATAACCAATAGGTGTTACCGCAAAGACTCTTTCGTTTTTATTTATATTTGCAAGGGACGCGGCTACTTCTGGCCTGAAGAACCCCCCTACCCAGCATGTGCCAAGGTTTAAAGCTGTTGCCTCAAGAATAATGCCTTCTCCTAAATAACCAACCTGTTCATGAATATTCGGGTTATCCATATTCCCAATAAAAGCAATAAAAGCAGGAGCACCCTTGATCTTACCGTAGTGGCCAATAGCACCCTTAAAAACATCATTGACTGACTGTGTGACGAGTACAGCACAGGCTTGTGGAAAAGGTCTAAATTCTTTGCACACTGTGTTGAGGGTTACTAAAAGGTTTGGCTCTAACAGCCTCTGGTCATATTGGCGCCTCGACCTTCGTATGAAAATAGCATCATACCATCTTGAAAAAGGGATTTCCATTTATGACTACCTTTTGAAGCATATTTTATCATTCTTGATAGCTTTTATATAACCTTGAGCATAAGTGAATTTAGCCTTTATTTAGAATGAACTATTGGGGGACTTTACTTTACTACATAAAATATATTAAAATTGCAATTGTTTTAAGGAGGTGATGGATTGGTCAAGATAAGACTTACAAGGTTAGGAGCACATAAGAACCCCTATTACAGAATAGTTGTTGCTGATTCAAGGGCACGGAGAGATGGACCTTTCATAGAAATTCTCGGGACATACAATCCCCTGAAAGATCAGCCAGAAGTGAAACTCAACCTGGAGAAGACAAAATTCTGGTTGGAGCGAGGAGCACAACCTACTGATAGAGTTAAAAAACTTATACAAAGGGCTGGATAGACAGTCTAAAACTCGCATGGAGGTAGGAAACGATGAAAGACTTAGTTGAAAAGATGGCAAAGGCTCTGGTAGACAGGCCTGAAGAGGTTATTGTTTCTGAGGTTGAAGGTGAAAAGACAACCGTTTTTGAACTCAGAGTCGCTCAGAGCGATCTCGGAAAGGTTATAGGTAAACAGGGCAAGACAGCCCGTGCAATGAGGACAATACTCAGCGCATCAGGTACAAAAATGGGAAAGCGCTGCGTACTTGAAATTCTCGAATAAGAAACAACCTCAAGGAGTTTAATCCTTTAACCCCTTTTAATATCAGGATAAAAAGTAGGAAGTAAAAAGATTTTACTTCCTACTTCTCATTTATCAGGAGTATAGAATGTCTCAAAGTTCTCATTTTCAAAAACTGTCGGTCAGGGAAAACACATGAAATGCGATGTTATTACAATCTTCCCTGAAATATTTCATGCCTATCTTGGTGAGGGTATTCTTAAAAGGGCTCTCGAGAAGAAGCTTATCGAGATAAGAATCCATAATCTCAGAGATTTTTCAAAAGATAAACATAAAACAGTTGATGATTATCCTTATGGAGGTGGAGCAGGCATGGTGATGAAGCCTGAACCTTTTTTCTCTGCTGTTGAGACATTGTACCCTGAAAGGGCGAAAAGAAGGGTAATCATGCTCAGCCCTGCAGGTAATAAATTTGATCAGGATATGGCTGCAGAGCTTTCAAGGGAAAAAAGAAAACTTATATTGTTATGTGGAAGATACGAGGCAATAGACGAGAGGGTAAGGACAGCACTTGTTAATGACGAGATATCCGTAGGAGATTATATACTCACTGGCGGAGAATTGCCTGCCTTAGTTATAATAGATGCTGTTGCACGTTTAATACCCGGAGTATTAGGAGATGAGCGTTCTGCAGAAGAAGACTCATTTTCAAGTGGGATACTTGATTATCCCCATTATACAAGACCTCCTGTCTTCATGGGCATAGAAGTGCCAGAGGTTTTGCTGTCTGGAAATCATAAAGAGATATGGCAATGGAGGAGGAAAGAGGCACTACGACGAACACTTGAAAGGAGACCTGAGCTTCTTGAAAAAATCAGACTCAGTGATGAAGACTATACACTAATTCGCGAAATAAAGGGGGAACGACAATGAGCTTACTTGGAGCAGTTGAAGAATCATTCAAGAAAAAGATTACAGCCTTTAATGTCGGAGACACAGTACGTGTTTCAGTAAAGGTTGTAGAAGGTGATAAGGAAAGAATTCAGCCATTTGAAGGTATTGTGATCGGAAGACACGGAGGCGGTACAAGGGAAACATTCATGGTCAGAAAGGTATCTTTTGGCATTGGAGTAGAAAGAATTTTTCCCCTCCAATCTCCTATCATAGACAAGATAGAAGTTCTGAAGAAGGGGAGTGTACGCAGGGCAAAATTATATTATTTAAGGGGCAAGAAAGGCAAAGCTGCAAAGATCAAAGAAAAAGCACGAGAATTTGATAATGGACCTCTTCCAGCATGATGAAGACCTCAGACAAAAAGGCTTCACAAGGATAGCGGGTATTGATGAGGCTGGAAGGGGACCTCTTGCCGGACCTGTTGTTGCTGCTGCAGTTGTCCTTTCAGAGGACATCAAGATTAAGGGGCTCAGGGATTCCAAAAAAGTACCTGAGAAAGAAAGAGAACCTCTCTTTTTCGAGATCATCAATTCTTCTTTGGACATAGGGATAGGAATTGTTGGTCATGAAGAGATAGACACATTAAATATCCTGAGGGCCACAAAACTTGCAATGAAGTATGCGATAGAAGACCTTTCCACCTCCCCTGATTTACTTATCATTGATGCACTCTCACTCCCATTGATTCCAATCAAGCAACTCCCTCTTATTCAAGGAGACAATAAAAGTGCCGCTGTTGCTGCTGCCTCGATAATCGCAAAGTTCTTGAGGGATAGAATCATGTTGGAATATCATCGGCAATACCCACATTACAACTTTGATAAACATAAAGGCTATTCCACAAGAGAACACCTTGACATGTTACGACTCTATGGCCCCTGCCCCATCCACAGAAAAAGTTTTCACAGGGTAATGTCGCTGGAACTACCCTTTTGAATAGCCTCACTTTTTTTCTGATCATTCAAAGCAAAGTATACTGTAGTTTTGTGATATAATAAATAATGATAACTCTATATAAAAAAAGCCTTTTTTGGGATGTTGATAGGGAAAAACTTTCATATGAAAATGACTGGTTTTTTATTATTGAAAGGATTTTAGAATTTGGCGATATTGATGATCTTTTCTGGATGAAAGAGACATTCCCAAAAGAAAAAATCAAAGATACTATTCAGCAGAGTAGAATTCTTTCGGACAGAACACGCTCTTATTGTAAAGCTTCAGGCTATGCATCTTGAGACAATAGACCAGAATATGCTCCAGCTCAGCAAACGGATGGGATTCCTGAAAGAGTTTTTATTTTACCTTGCCGGAGGCACAAGACTTGCATTTCAGATAGGCCACAGAAAATCTCTTGACCTTGATTTTTTTACCAGTAAAGAATTTTCCCCTGAAGAACTTTCTTCCGTTATTAAAAAGCTATTGTTAGAGGGAGAAATGCGAAGGTACGGAACTCTTTATTGTGTCCTTGAGGGCGTAAAATCATCGTTTATATTTTATGATAGTATATTGTTGTTTCCCACATTAGAATTTAATGCTATAGAAGTTGCAGACTGGCGTGACATAATAACTGAGAAACTCCGCACTGTTGGAGACAGGGGACAGAAGAAAGATTTTTATGATCTTTATTTTGGAGC
>Ga0194126_10010214_pt1 | contig 12337 bp, 9 predicted proteins | sample TA2KigC150mmetaG_FD_148641 | JGI IMG/M metagenome (GOLD analysis project Ga0194126, IMG submission 148641) | Freshwater microbial communities from Lake Tanganyika, Tanzania - TA2015035 Kigoma Deep Cast 150m | ecosystem: Environmental > Aquatic > Freshwater > Lake | place: Tanzania: Lake...
AGAGATCGCCGCGGTCGAATCCCGGATCAATAACCGGCCGAGGAAGTGCTTGAAGTATCGAACACCCTTAGAAGTCTTTACCCGAGTCGTTGCGCTTCGAGGTTGAATGTGCAGGCCTAAAAATCGTTTGCCCGGCCCGCCTATATATCTTCTATTTTTAGGCCCAAAAATGAGTGCTTCAATCAATAGGCTTTGGCCAAAAGCAGCCTTATCTTATTGAAAATATTAATTATATTGTGGTCCGACCCCAAAGGAATAAAGGCTGATGCTGAGGGGCGGGACCGTCAGCTTCTTGCCGAACGGGGCGTCGGCCGTTTCGTGGACGGCGACGGCCATGGGCTCGCCCGGCACATTGCAGGCCTGCGGATCGTCGCCCGCGATGAGATAGAGCCGGGCCGTTCTCGGGAGCTTCAGCTTTCCCGCATCGATCCGCAGCGTCACCGGCCGCCTCGTGGGGTTGACGATCGACACCGTCAGCTCGCTCTTCGCCTCGTCCTTCCAGCAGGCCATGACGTCGAGCGGCTCGAGGCTCCCGGTGACCTCGACCGGGACCGTCCCGAAACGCTCGCGGTAAAGCGCCAGGACGACGCCCGTCGAATCGAGAACGGCCGCGGTCTTGGAGGTCTTGATGGCCCCGATGACGTTGACGGTCTGGGCGTAATTGGCCATGTCGAAGACGTCGCTCTGACGGGCGAACTCGTGGAGGGCCGCCGCGACGCCGAGCGCATCCTTGAGGAAGTACTGGGTGCCGAGCTCGCCGTACACGTGAGGCCCGTACCAGTAGTTCCATTCGTCGAGGGCCACCGGGACCGGCTCGGGCCTCAGCGTCGGGATCTCCGCTCGGTACTTGCGGTGGGCCTCGGCAATGCGCCGGACCGCGTCCGGCATCTGCCGGACGTGGCCGAGAAGGCCGGGCTTCTCCTGGACGTAGAAATGCTCGCTGATGAGGTCCATGTGATGGGAGGCCTCGGCCAGCATGGTCTCCGACCACCGGCCGACCTCGCCCACGGCCACGACCTTGATGGACGGGTCCATCTCCTTCATGGCCACGGCGAACTGGGTGTGCTTGCGGACGTAGTCGGCGAGCGGCATGTGGCCGAGCTGCCAGCTTCCGTACATCTCGTTGCCGATGGCCCAATACTTGACGCCCCACGGCTCGGCGCGCCCGTTGGCCGCCCGCAGCTTGCCCATCCTGGTGCCCGCCGCTCCGTTGACGTACTCCAGCTCGTCGAGGGCCATGACGACGTCGCCCAGCCCGCTGTTGACCGTGATGTACGGCTCGGAGCCGATGAGGCGCATGAGGTCGAGGAACTCGTGGACCCCGACGTCGTTGTGCTCGACGCCCAGCCAGGCCGGGTTCTTGCGCGGCGGCCGCCGGTCGCGGTCGCCGATGCCGTCGCGCCAGTCGTAGCCGCTGACGAAATTCCCGCCCGGCCAGCGATAGATCGGCGCGTCGAGCTCCCGGAGCAGGGCCAGGACGTCGGGCCGGAAGCCCTCGACGTTGTCGGCCGGCATGACCGAGACCGTGCCGATCTTGAACCAGCCGCGGCCGGCCGAGACGATCTCCAGGCGCGCGCTTTCGGTCGAAGCCCCGGCCATGAACGCGAGCGGGAACGTCTTGTAGGCGGTCGTAATCCCCCTGATCTCGACGGTCCGCCGCGCGCCGGGCTCCTCGCCCCAAACGAGGCTGGCATTGACGGGCACGGCGCCGGTATCGCCGGCCAGGACGATCCGGCCGACGTACTCCTTGCCCTCGACCAGGGCCAGCTCGCCCTGGGCGATGCCCGCCGGGGCCTTCCCGCCCAGCGTGACGCGAGGGGTGTGCTCGCCGGTGAACGCCCGGACCTTGTCCATCCGGACGAGGCCCGCCTCGCCGACCGGCTTCCACGGCGACTCGCCCTCTCCGACCGGCAGGAAGAACTTGCGGTCCTCGAGCATCTCGGCCCAGATGCCCTGGTAGATGCAGCGGCCCAGGTGCTCGATGAACTGGCCGTAGATGTACTTGGACATCGGCTGGCCCGCTCTTTCGGCGTCGATCGCGGCCCTGGGCGGAGCGGGCTCCTTTCCGGAAAGCCAGCTGAGCTCGATGTCGTCGAACATGGCCTTGCCCGCGGACCGTCCCCAGCCGCCGAGAAGGCAGGTGATCTCCAAGCCGTCGTTGGCCCCGGCGTCGAATTCGACCTCGACCTTGGTCCAGTCCTCTGTGCCGGTGACCGGCGGCGTCCGCCAGGCTTCGCTCCCGTGAACGTTGATCAGGGCGCCCCGGCCCGTGCCGGCGACGACGTTCTCCGTCTTGATGAAGCCGCTCAGCCGGTAGCGCGAATAGGGCCTGACGGGGACGGACGTCACCCACGACGCGTCGGCGCCGGCCTCCGACGAGATCGATACGCAGCGCTCGCCGGTACGCCCGGGCGATCCGACGTCGAACGACACCTCGCCGCGCTGCCAGCGGCGCGGCCGCCAGCCCGCGGGCCGCTCGCCATCCATCTCCTCGAAGGATCCGTTCTGGATGAACTGGGTGACCCCGGCGAACTCGTCCGCCGCGCCCGGAGCCCCTGACTTGCAGCCCGGAAGCGCCGCAAGGAGCAGGCCAGCCGCAAAGAGCGCGGCCATCGCTCCGGCAGGTCTTGTGCGGTGTTCCATGGGTCCCTCCCTCCCGAGCTTTCCCGGCACCCGCCGGCCTACTTGCGGGCCCCTTCGAGAAGATCTTCCCAGATCTCTCTGAGCCCTTTGCCCTGAGTGATGGATGCGATATACCCGAGGTCCAATTCTTCTCCGGAGATCTTGATGATCCCGGCGATGTCTCTCAGATGCTTCTCCGAACGGCCTTCCCGGTAGAACTCGAGCTTGCTGATGATGATATCCTCCGGGGACGAATATTGGATGGTCAGACCGTCCGGGGTCCGGACCGCGCGCCGCCTCTCGAATCGCCCGCGGTCGAACGACCCTCCCTTAGGAATGATGACGTCGATCTTGTTGCCGGAGGACGGGTGGATGATATTGAACTGGCTCTTGGCGAGGACGGCCCGCCGGATCGAGAATTCGTCGATATAGAACTCCGTCTCGGGGAAGGACCGGAGCAGGGCGGGGATATGGCCCTCCTGGATTTCGGCGACGATGTCGATGTCCTGAGTGAACCGCGGCTCCCCATAAAGAAAAGTGGCCATGGATCCGGTGACGAAGTACCGGATCGCCAGGTCATTGAAGCAGCGGGCGGCGTGATGAAGAAGTCTACGTTGATCCACGGAGCATCCTCTCGGCGACCGTTCTTTGGACTTGAGCCTCGGTCCATTCCGGGTGGAAAGACCGGATAGCGTCGTAGAGCATATGCCTCGCGGACAGCCACATGTCGAGGGCGATCTCCAGCCTCTGCTCGGGCCTCATTTTCCGGTAAACGCCGGCCATGATGTCATCGACTTTTTCGAACGCGGGGACCCGATCTTCCATGGCTATGGATTAGTATATAGCATGACGGGGGATGCCTATCAACCGCCCGCTTTTCGCCCGCCCTCGCTTCTCCTGTCGGCCGCCGGCCTTGACAGCCGGCACGGGACGCGGTAAGCCTATGGCTTGATATAGGAAGGATCGCCCGCATGCCGCCATCGCGCTACTTCTTCTTCGACTGCGAGACGACCGGTCTGCCGCGGATCCGGTATTTCGCGCCGGAGGTCGCCGACGACTGGCCCCGCCTCGTCCAGGTCGCCTGGACGCGCTATGATCCCGAGGGGAACGCGGAGGATGCCCGGTGCCACATCGTCCGGCCGGAAGGGTTCCGCATCCCGGAGGACGCGACCCGGATCCACGGCATCAGCCACGCCCACGCCCGACGCGCGGGTCGGGACCTCCTCGAGGTCGTCGATGAATTCCTGGAGGCGGCCGCCCGGCCCGGCACCGTCCTCGTCGCCCACAATCTCGACTACGACCTCGGCGTCGTCGGCTCCGAGCTCGTCCGTCTGCGAAAGCCCCTCGGCTTCCTGGACACGCCCGGCATCTGCACGATGAAGGGGACGACGGATCTGTGCCGCATTCCCAGGCCGGGGGGCTACGGGTACAAGTGGCCGACGCTCGAGGAGCTGCACGCGTTCGTCTTCGGCCGCTCCTACGAAGGCGCCCACGACGCGGCCCGCGACCTCGACGCCTGCGCCCGCTGCTTCTTCACCCTCCTCGGGCAGGGGCACTTCCGCGCTTACGGGGAGTGAGGAGCGCCCAACTCTTCCCGGATGATGCGCCGGAGGGTGGATTCCAAGGCTTCCCCCCCGAGACGGACGTGTTCTTTAAGAGCCTGATTGATCATGGTCTGATAGCTCCCCCCGCCCCGGGCTTCCGCCTGGGAACGGAACCAATCGAGGATCTCGTTGTCCAGGCGGATGGTGATCCTCGTTTTTCCCGGAGCTATCGGGACAACAGCTCCCCGTTTCCCCTTGCTGAAGTCATAGGATCTCTTCATGCGCTTTTCCATACTGACGGCGTTCCTTCGGGCTTGCCTTTCTCGCCGAAAAAATTCTGATCTCGTCGTAACGATAAGTATACGCCACGACCAGCAAACGACCGAACAGATCGAGCCCCAGGGTCACCCATCGCCTTTCGTCTGAACTCTCATCCTCGATGGTCAGGGCCCAGTCGTCTTCAAGAGCGAACGCGGCATCGGCGAAATGAACGCCGTGCTTACGAGCATTGCTCCTGGCTTTTTCCGGGTCCCAAACATATCGCATTCTATGATATGCACATTTGTGCATCCTGTCAAGCTTGCGGAGATTCTCGATGAATGATGGCCGCGCTCCGGTTTAACCGATGGCTTGACGAAGAGCGGCCTCATAAGGATAAACGCCCCTCCCCCTTCAGATATCTCAGGAATGCAGAAAATTATTCCCCGGATCCGCCGCCCTTCTACTTGACCTTCCACTCGTGGACGCCGGCCGACCAGTCCGTCTGGAGCTGAACCTCGAGGCGGAGGCCGGTCGTGCGGACGGGCGCGAACTTGACGGTGTTCCAGGCGTCCTTGGCCGTTCCGTATTCGCCGGCGTTGCGGACCGGGACCCAGGCCCCGCCGGCCTTGTAGTAGAGGCACCAGGACTCGGGGACCCGGCATTCGCCGCCGCCCGTGTCGTCGAACCAGTAGACCGAGGCTTCCGAGACGGCGACCTGCCGGTCGAACTCGTACTCGAGCCACTCGACCGTGCCCTTCTTCGGCCACCAGTGCATGTAGCCCGCGGCGTCGTCCGAGCTTTCGGGCTCGAACTGATCGTTGACGCGATCGGGATTGACGGCCCTCTCGGAGGCCGTGACCTTGGCCTTGGCGGAAAGCCCGGGCTCGCGGGCGACGCGGGCCTTGCCGGGCTCGCGGGCCAGCCAGACGGCCATCTCGCCCTTGCCGCGGTTGGCCCAGGCGTAGTACGGGATGAGGGTCAGAGTCTTTTTCTCGGCGACGACCTTCCCGCTCTTTTCGCTGACCGCCTCGGCCTCGCCGGTGATGACGGTGACGCCGCCCAGGAGGTCGGGCCGGTGTTCGGCGGCCAGGGCCGAGCCGTCCGGCAGGACAAGGTTCGAGACCCGGCCGTCGTTGTCCGCCCATTCGGCGCAGTAGACGAGAGGCCCGCGCTCGACGGCGACGCGGCCGCGGTCGGCCTCGACGGCCTCGTGGGCCGCGACGCGCCGGACGGGCATGGGCAGGCTCAGTTCGACGGTGTCGCCGGGCTGCCAGGCGCGCGTGACGAGCGCGTAGCCTTTGTCGAGCTGGAGATCGACCGCCTCGCCGTTGACCTTGAGGGTCGGCGTTCCCCCGGCGGGTTCGGTGTAGGTGTAGAGGTCCGAGGGAACGGGGCGGTTGAGGGCCCAGCCGGGGACGCGGACGGCGAGGGTCAGGGCCACCGGCGCGGCCGGCTTGACCTCGATCCGGATGTCGCCTTTCCATGGGTATTCGGTCGTTTGGACGAGCTCGAGCTCGGTCCGGCCGGCCTGGACCTTGGCCGTGCCTTGGGCGAAGAGGTTGACGTAGACCTTGTCGTCGGCGGCCGCGTAGAAGTAGCCGGGCACGGAGGTCAGGATGCGGGCGACGTTGGGCGGGCAGCAGGCGCAGCTGAACCACGGCACCCGCTCGTGCTGGCCGAAGGAGGCCAGGGGGTTGGGATAGAAGAACCGGTCGCCGGAGAGCGAGATGCCGGACAGGACGCCGTTGTAGAGGATGCGCTCCATGACGTCGGCGTACTTGGCGTCGAGGCCCAGGCGCTGCATCCGGGAGTTCCAGAGGAAGGTGGCGATGTTGGCGCAGGTCTCGGCGTAGGCGCTGGCGTTGGGCAGGCGGTAGGGCGGGCCGTAGCCTTCCCACGAGCCGGCCGCGCCGATGCCGCCGGTGACGTAGAGCTTGGTGCCGGCCATGTCGGCCCAGATCTTCTCAAGCGCGGCAATGTAGGCGGCGTCGCCGGTCAGGGCGGCGATGTCGGCGGCGGCAGCGTACATGTAGCCGGCCCGGACGGCGTGCCCGACGGCCGTGGTCTGCTCGATGAAGGGTACGTGGTCCTGGGCGTATTCGCCGTAGAGGAGCTCGTCGGCGCCGGAGCGTGCGTTTCGCTTGTAGGGGACGCGGCCCTCTTCCTTGCCGCGGGCGTCGATGAAGAACTTGGCCAGGTCGAGGTACTTGCGGGTGCCGGTGACGCGATAGAGCTTGACCAGGCCGATCTCGATCTCCTGGTGGCCGGGCGGGTTCGTGCGCTTGCGGGGGCCGAACTCGCGGGCGATGAGGTCGGCGCTCTTGACGGCGACGGCGAGGAGGGTTTTCTTGCCGGTCGCCTGGTAGTGGGCGACGGCCGCTTCGTAGAGGTGGCCGACGTTGTAGAGCTCGTGGCTCATGTAGAGATGCGACCAGCGCTCCTCGCCGAGCCAGGGCTGGGGCGGGGGGCCGCCGATCGTCCGGGCGGCGTAGAGGTAGCCGTCAGGCTCCTGGGCGGCGGCGATCTTGGCGATGAGGCCGTCGAGGTAGGCCTCGAGCTCGGGGTCGGCGTGGGTCGCCAGGGCGTAGGAGGCCGCTTCGATGACCTTGAAGACGTCGGAGTCGTCGAAGGGGTAGCGGCTGCAGTACTTGCCGCCGGTGGCCCCGCCGAGGGCGGCTTCGGCCAGCTCGAAGTTCTCGATCCGGCCCGTCTCCTCGCTCTGCGTGAAGTTGTGGGGAATGGTCACGGTGCGGTTGGTCTCGAGGCGCGGCGCCCAGAACGTGTCGGTCAGCTTGACGTCGGTGAACGGCACGGGCTTGGCCGGGTAATCGGGCTTGGCGCCCGAGCAGGCCGCGAGAGCCAGGGCCAGGACGATCGCCCCGGCGGCCGGGGCTCCTGCGATTCGCGCTCTCTTCATCGCTGCCTCCTTTTAATGGGGGACATGATACCTGTTCCCCATTTTCTCGAGTGTCATACTAACACGAATACGGCCGAGCGCTAAATGGGAAACAGGTATCATGTCCCCCTTTTAAACAGCCAGACGGCCATTTCGCCGTCGCCGCGGTGGGCCCAGGCGTAATATGGAATAAGGACGAGAGGGTGCGGGGCGAGCTGGGCCTCGGGCGAGAGCCGGCGCCGCGAGACGGGCGGGGATTCGTCCTCATCGTCGGCCGCGGCGTCTTTGGCGGCGGCGTCGCGGACGATCGACACGTCCGAAGGATCAGCGGCGAGCGCCTGCCCGACGAGGACGACGACGCCGCCGAGCAGATCGGGCCGCTCCTCGGGACGAAGCTCCGTCTCGTCGGGAAGCACAAGGCTCAGCGCCCGGCCGCCGTTGTCTGGCCCTTCGGCGCAGAAAACGAGCGGCCCGCGCTCGACGGCCACCATCCCCTCGTCATCCTTGACCGCGGGGTGGGCCGCGACGCGCCGCGGTTCCATCGGCAGGTCGAGCTCGATCGTGTCGCCTTTTTTCCATGTGCGCCGGATGCGGGCGTAGCCCTTGTCGAGGTCCGCGCTCACGGGCCGGCCGTTGACCCGGACGGAGACCCCGGCCCCGGGGCCGGCGACGTGGCCGCTCCCGTCGCCGCCATAGCGGTAGAGATCGGTCGGCACGGGTTCGCCGCGGGCCCAGCCGGGGATACGGATATGGACGGCAAACGATCTCTTTCGGTCGGGCTCGAGAGTGATCCGCATGCGCCCCGACCATGGATAGCTCGTTTCCTGCGTCACTTCCAGCGCTCGTCCCCCGAGATCGAATTCGGCCTTCCCGGCGACGAACAGGTTGACGTAAAGGGCCTCGCCTCGGGTCGCATAGACGTATCCCGGCACCGAGGGCAGGAACCGGCTGACGTTCCCGGGACAGCAGGCGACCCCGAACCAAGGCGCGCGCCCGGCCCGCCCCTTGTTGAACCGGTACGTGCCGTCGGATTCGAGCGGGTTGGGATAGAAGAACAGCGTCCCGTCGAGCGACACTCCGGCCAGGACGCCGTTGTACATGGCCCTTTCCATGACGTCGATATAGCCGGCGTCGCCGGTCGACAGGAACATCCGGTGGTTCCAGAAGACCATGCCGATCGAGGCGCAGGTCTCGAGGTATCCGGTGAGGTTGGGCAGCTCGTAGTCGTCACCGAACCGCTCCCGGTCGTGGCGCGAGCCGACCCCGCCCGTAAGATACATCTTCCGTCCGACGACGTTCTCCCAGAGCCTCCCCACGGCCTCGAAGTAGGCCGCGTCCCCGGTCATCGCGGCGACGTCGGCCATCGCCGAGGCCATATAGGTCAAGCGAACGGCGTGCCCGACGGCCTCGTCCTGCTCGAGGACGGGCTTGTGGGCCTGGATCTGGGTCGCGTCGTTGTAGATGGCGAAGCGGTTCCCCGGCGGGTATTGCCTCAGCTCGACGCCGCGGCCCCGCTGGTCGAGGAAATACTTCGCTAGGGCCGCGTAATCCGCGCTGCCCGTCAGGCGCCCCAGCTTGACCAGGGCCAGCTCGATCTCCTGGTGGCCGGGGAAACCCTGGCGCTTTCCCGGCCCGGGCCCGAAGGTCCGGGCTACGAGGTCGGCGTTCTTCAGGGCGACATCGAGGAGAGCGCGCTTGCCCGTCGCCAGGTGGTGGGCGACGGCCGCCTCGTAGAGATGCCCGGCGTTGTAGAGCTCATGGCTGACGGCCAACTCCGACCAGCGTTCCTCCCCCGTCCCCGGCTGGACGCGGCCGGGGCTGGCCGTTCGCGGCGTGTAGAGGTAGCCGTCCGGTTCCTGGGCCGCGGCGATCTTGGCGATGACCCCGTCGAGATAGGCCTCGAGCTCCGGGTCGGGGCGGACCATGAGCGAATAGGAAGCGCCCTCGATCGTCTTGTAGACGTCGGTGTCGTTGTAGCGCTCGCCCTTGTACTCGCCGTCCAACAGCCCGGCGGCGATCGCGAAATTGTCGATGCGCCCGGTCTCCTCGCACTTTTGGAAGATGGCCGGGATGGTCACGGCCCGGTTTGTCTCGATGCGCGGCGCCCAGAATCCGTCGGCGACCTTCACCGCCGTGAAGGGGACGGGAGAGATGGGGTAATCGCTCACCGCGGTCCGTCCTCCAGAGCATGACGGGCCAAAGAGCAGGACAACGGCCACGAGGGCCGCGGCCCCCGCCTCCCGGCCCTGACGGATTCGATCGATCGTCTTGATCTTTTCGCGCAACGCACACCTCTTTGAGAGCCGCTCGTCCCACGGCAAGCGGGGGACACGTACCTTTGGTACATGTCCCCTTTCGGGGCGCCGCCTCAACCGGGAGAATTGCTCACGGCAGAAGGGCGATCCCCCGGTCAGGAAATTGGGGAATGGGTATCATGTCCCCCATTTAATGGGGACGGCGCCAGCCGTCCAGCCCTGGCGGTAGCGGATGACGGCTCTCTTGACCGCCTTCCGGCCGCCGGCTTCCACCGTTACCACGTACTCTCCCGGATCGACCATCCCCGCCCCCGGGCCGCGGAACCGCGGGGCCTGCTGGCCCGTCCGCTGCGGCCTCATGCCCCAGGCGACGCTGTTCAGTCCGGCCTCTCCCCTGCCGGTGATCTCGGCGACCACGGTCCCGAAGGGATCGGCCACGGTGACCTTGACCGGCCCGGCGGCCTTGGCCTTGAGGTAGTAGTTGACGATGACGGCGTTGGGCTCGTTCGGGGTGAACAGGTGGGAGTCGCCGAGGAGCCGGTAATTCCCCATCCCTCCGTAGATCCGCTGGGTCCTCGGCTCGATGTCGAAAAGGTGAAGGTCCGAAGCCAGCGCCTCCGCCGTCATCTCCTGGAGCGGCGAGATGTCGACGATATACGCGCCCCTCCCGTACGTGGCCGCCACGAGGTCGTTCTCCCGCGGATGGATGACCAGGTCGGTGACCTTGGCCGAGGGCATGCCGGCCCGGAAGGGCAGCCATTTCTTCCCGCCGTCAACGGTCACATGGACGCCCCACTCGGTGCCGACGAAGAGCAGGTTCGGGTTCCTGCGGTCCTGGACGACGACGTTGATGGGCTTGCCGTTGGGCAGGTCGCCGGCTATGGACGTCCACGTCTCCCCGTAATCGGTCGTCCTGTGGATCGAAACGCGGTAGTCGTCGAGTCGCCAGCCCGTCTTGGCCACGAAGGCCGTGCCCGCCGCGTGCGGCGAGGGGAACACCCGGCTGACCCAGAAATCGGCCGGCCCGCCGGCCGCGGCGAGCTTCGACGTCCGGTCGAGCCAGGTCGCGCCGCCGTCGCGCGTCACCTGGACCTTGCCGTCGTCGGCGCCCGTCCAGATGACGCCGGGCTCGACGGGCGACTCGGCCAGCGTGGTCAGCGTACAGAACGAGATGTGGCCCTCGCCGTGCTGCTTGGCGTCCTCGTCGGTCGTCAGGTCGGGGCTGATCTCGCGCCAGTTGTCGCCGCGGTCGAGCGAGCGGAAGACGACCTGGGCCCCGACATAGACGATGGCCGGGTTGTGCGGCGACAGCGCGATCGGCGGCGTCCAGTTGAAGCGCAGCGGCCGCGCCCCCGCCGGGCGCGCCGGGGTGATCGTCTTCTTCTCGCCCGTCCTTTGGTCGAGCCGCCACATGGGGCCGAACTCCCGGTTGTTGTAGAGCCAGCGCGAGTCGGCCGGGTCGACGCAGTTGTACATGCCGTCGCCCTCCCCGACGGTCACCCAATCAGCGAGCGTGATGGCTCCCGACCAGCCGTTGGACGGCCCCTTCCAGGATTCGTGGTCCTGAAGGCCGACATAGATGTTGTAAGGATCTTCCATGTCCACGCCGACCGCGTAGATCTCTCCGAGCGGCATGTTGTAGGCGTGATGGCTGGTCTTGCCCCGGTCGTAGGAATAATTGACCCCGCCGTCGGAGCCGAAGATCAGCCGGTTCGGATCGAGCGGGTCGACCCACAGGGCCCGCCAGTCGCCGAAGGCCCGGGGCATGACCCCGTCGGTCGGCCAGCCGAGCCCCTTCCAGGTCTTGCCGCCGTCGTTGGTCGAAGCCACCGAGACCCCCGTGATGTAGACGGTCTCGGGGTCGTTCTGATCGAGGCGCAGCTGGTTGAACGAATAGGGGGCCTTGTTGAGGGCGTCCTCGTGGCCGGCGTTGACCTTGCGCCAGGTCTTTCCGGCGTCGTCCGAGCGGAAGACCTCGTTGCCCATGGTCCGCGCCGGAGGCGTCCCGCCGCGCTGCTTGTCCAGCTCGGCCTCCTTGGCCGTGGGCGGGCGCCGGTTGCCGTTCTCTACGACGGCGTAGAGGATCCGCGGGTCCTTCTGGTAGACGTCGAGACCGATCCGCCCGATGCGCCCCGTCGGCAGCCCGCCGCCGAGCCGCTCCCAGCTCTTGCCGCCGTCGGCCGTTTTATGGATGGCGCTCTCCGGACCGCCGATCTCGTAGTGCCAGGGCAGGCGGACCTTGTCGTACATCGCCGCGTAGAGGGTGTCGGGCGCCGAGCGGACCAGGGCCAGGTCGACGGCGCCGATCTTGTCGCTGACAAAGAGGACTTTCCGCCAGCTCCGGCCGCCGTCGGTCGTCTTGAAGACGCCGCGCCCGGCGTTGTCGGAGAACAACGTTCCCATGGAGGCGACATAGACGACGTCGGGATTCGCCGGATGGATGACGACCCGGGCGATGTGGTGGGAATCGGCCAGGCCCATGTGGGTCCAGGTCTTTCCGGCGTCGACCGACTTCCAGACGCCGTCGCCCGAGCTCGAGCTCCGGGCGCAGTGGGCCTCGCCCGTGCCGACCCAGACGATGTTTGGGTCGGAGGGGGCCACGGCGACGTCGCCGATCGAAAGCTTCGGCTGGCCGTCGAAGATGGGTTCGAAGGTCGTGCCGTTGTTGACGGTCTTCCAGACGCCGCCGTTGCGGGTGCCCACATAGAGCGTGTAGAGCTGGTCTCGGGCGGGGGTCTCGGGCACGGCGAAAGCCGTCA
>Ga0194126_10010215_pt1 | contig 12337 bp, 10 predicted proteins | sample TA2KigC150mmetaG_FD_148641 | JGI IMG/M metagenome (GOLD analysis project Ga0194126, IMG submission 148641) | Freshwater microbial communities from Lake Tanganyika, Tanzania - TA2015035 Kigoma Deep Cast 150m | ecosystem: Environmental > Aquatic > Freshwater > Lake | place: Tanzania: Lake...
TTACTACGGCACACCGACGCCGCTGAACCAGCTTGCGACCCTGGCCATACCGGAGCCGCGCATGATTACCATTCAGCCCTGGGACATGCAGGTAACCAGGGAAATCGAAAAAGCGATATTAAAGGCTGATCTGGGCCTTACGCCCACGAGCGACGGCAAACTGGTGCGCGTTTCCATCCCGCCGCTGACCGAGGAGCGCCGCAAGGATCTCGTGAAGGTTGTAAAAAAAATGGCCGAAGCCGCCCGGGTCTCGATCCGCAACCACCGCCGCAAGGTAAACGACGACCTCAAGGCCATGAAAAACGACAAGAAGATCAGTGAAGATGAAATGTTCAACTCCCAGGCGGATGTGCAGAAAATCACCGATGACTACATTGCCAAAGTCGATGAGCTGACCAGAGTCAAAGAGGCTGAAATACTTGAAATCTAGCCCTGCCGGGCCCTCCACCCCCACGGCCGGTTTCCGGACAGTGCGCCCCGCAGGGAATCGCGTCTGCTCAAGCAAGGCGACAGGGCGCCGGAAAACGCCGGCGTCCTGTTTCTGTTTAAGCGCACATACGGTATAAAATGAGCTTGAGGCGATTATTTTTTTGTGATAAATTATATATTTATACATATACGTCCCGGATTATTCTTGTAAGACCGCAGCGACGTATTGACAGGCTCCACCCCGGACAGACGCTATGAAGATCAACGATTTGAGCAGGGAAAACCTGCCGCGCCATATCGCCGTTATAATGGACGGCAATGGCCGATGGGCCAAAAACCGCTCCATGCCGCGCATACACGGCCATCAGGTCGGCATGGACTCGGTCAGGGCCGTTATCAGCACCTGCGCCCGGGTCGGTGTTGAGTATCTGAGTCTTTATGCGTTTTCAGTGCAGAACTGGCTGCGGCCTGAAACGGAAGTACGCGCGCTGATGCTGCTGCTTAAAACCTTCATTCAGAAGGAAATCGACAATCTGCACCGCGCCAATATCCGCGTTACGACCATGGGCGAAATTGACCGCCTGCCCCGCGACGCCTATAGCCTGGCCCAAAAAGGTCTTGAGAAAACCCGCAACAATACCGGCATGGTTCTGAACATAGCCTGGAGCTACGGGGGCCGGGAGGAAATTGTGCGGGCCGCACAAGAGATTGCCCTCAAGGCCGTTCGCGGTGAGCTCGACCCTGCCGCAATTGATGAGCAGTGCTTCGCCCGGCACCTCTACACCGCGGATATGCCGGACCCGGACCTGCTGATTCGGACCAGCGGCGAAATGCGCATCAGTAATTTTCTGCTCTGGCAGATCGCCTATACCGAGATGTACGTGACTGATGTACTCTGGCCTGACTTCCGCGAGGAGGAAACGCTGCGGGCGATTGCCGAATACCAAACACGCAAGCGGCGTTTCGGGCGAACCGACGAACAGCTGTCCGTAAACGCTTGAGCTCGCGCCGGGGTGCGCCCCGCCTGCTTAGCACACGACACACTGCCATGCTTTCCCGCTCTATCACTGTTTTGATCGCTGCACCGCTTGCAGTCGCCCTGATCGCGCTGACGGGCACGGGCGGATTTTTTCTGCTGGCGCTGCTGGTCTGTCTGCCGGCCCTGTTCGAATATTACGCCATGGCGCTGAAGTCCGCACATAAAGCCGAACTCGCCGGCGGCTTTGTGCTGGGTGCGCTCGTGCTGGGCGCAGGCTATGCAGACGCCGCCGCACACACCCCGGGACTGGCGGTGACCGGCATGTGCATGGCTGCGTTCATGCTGATATTCACGGGCTATATCTGCCGCGGTCACAGAAGCAGCGTACCGTTTGACCGGGTTGCGATCCTGTTTTTCGGTGTTTTTTATATAGCGATGCTGCCGTCGTTCTTACTTCTGCTGCGCGCCCAGCCGCACGGCGTCAGCCGCGTATTGTTTCTTCTGTTTGTGACCTGGGCCGGCGATATCGGCGCCTATCTGGTCGGCCGCTCCCTGGGCTCGCACCTGCTGTGCCCCCGGGTCAGCCCGGCCAAAACCGTGGAAGGGTCCTGCGGCGGCATGGCCTTCAGCATTGCGATTGCGCTCGTGTGTCAGGCGACATTTTTGCGCCACATCAGTGTGCCGCATTGCCTCGCCATGGCTGTGGGTATCAATGGTTTGAATCAAATCGGCGATTTGAGCGAATCGGCCATCAAGCGCTCCTGCGGCGTCAAGGACTCCGGTACGATCCTGCCGGGCCATGGCGGCATGCTCGACCGCATTGACAGCCTTGTATTTGCTGCGCCGTTTCTCTATTACTATATGCGTGTTGCCGGTCTGTGATTGCAACCCGGATAGCTGGACACACAAGCCCATGAAACGCAAAAACATTGCCCTGCTCGGTTCAACCGGCTCAATCGGCACCAGCGCGCTTGACGTTATCACGCGCTACCCTGAGCGTTTCAACGTGTGCGCTATCGCCGCCGCGGCCAGCGTCGACAGCATGCTGGCGCAGATAAAATCGTTTGCGCCGTCCCTGGCCTGCCTAGCCGACCCTGCGGCCGCCGACGAGCTGCGCCGCAGGCTGCCCCCTGACTGCCGCACTGAAGTCGTTGCCGGTGAGCAGGGCCTGCTGCGCGCGGCCACCATGCCGGAAGCTGACGTGGTGCTCGCCGCCATTGCCGGGTCTGCCGGACTGCAGCCGACATTCGCAGCCCTGCGCTCCGGCAAGGATGTTGCTCTTGCGAACAAGGAGTCCCTTGTTATGGCTGGAGAGCTGATGATGGCCCAGGCCCGCCGAAGCGGCTGCCGCATCATCCCGGTCGACAGCGAGCACAGCGCCGTGTTTCAAGTGCTCAACGGAGAAGACACGGCGCACATCAGCTCGATCATCCTGACCGCATCCGGCGGCCCGTTTCTGAACACAAGCCTGGAAGACCTGCAGCGGGTCACCCCGGCCGAGGCCCTGCGCCATCCGCGCTGGAACATGGGCAGCAAGGTTACCATTGATTCAGCCTCGCTGATGAACAAGGGCCTCGAAGTCATCGAGGCGCGCTGGCTGTTCGGCATTGAGCCTGATCGCATCAAGGTCGTCGTGCACCCGCAAAGCATCGTGCACTCCATGGTGGCCTTCGTGGACGGAACCGTGCTGGCGCAGCTGTCGCAGCCGGATATGCGCGGCCCGATTGCCTACGCATTCTCCTTTCCCGGGCGCCTCGAGTCGATCATGCAGCCGCTTGACCTTATCGCGCTGGGCGAGTTGAGCTTTGTGGCCCCGGACACCCGGCGTTTTCCAAGTCTTAATCTGGCGTTTCGCGCGTTGCGCCAGGGGGCCCTCATGCCGGCGGTCATGAATGCCGCCAACGAGATCGCGGTTGAAAACTTTTTAGCCGGCAAACTGCCCTTTCCGGCCATGCCGGTTCTGATTGAAAAAGTCATGGACACCTTCAGTGCCGAATGCGCTCCGCTGAGCATGGAGCGGGTGCTGGAAGCCGACCGCTGGGCCCGCACCCGGGCGCGCGAACTGCTCGACAACGGAATGGGCATTGACCGCGGCTGAACAGATGCGAGCACAAGACACACTGCACTCTGCGCCCCTGTTAAAATCGCTATCGGGATCGGAATCGGTATCGAACAGCCAGATAGACCGGCGCAAAAATGCTGCTCCAAAAACTATCATAACCCTGCGCCCTCAAACGTGCGCACATCGGAAGAGACATCATGGACATCATCACCAGCTATGCCGCCAGCGGCGTAAATTTAGTGATCAGCTACATCATCCCGGCCATCGTGCTGCTCGGCATCCTGATTTTTGTGCATGAACTGGGCCATTTTCTGCTGGCAAAGCTGTGCGGCGTGCGGGTGCTGAAATTCTCCCTGGGTTTCGGCCCCACACTGATCGGCAAAAAAATCGGCGATACCGAGTATGTTATCTCCGCGCTCCCGCTTGGGGGCTATGTCAAGCCGCTGGGCGAATCTCCGGATGAACCGGTCTCGGATGAGGACCGGCCCTTTGCGCTCAATTCCCAGAGCGTTGGAGCGCGCTTTCTCATACTGGCTGCCGGCTCGGCCTTTAATATTATATTTGCGGCTTTTTTGTATGCGTTTGTCTATATGGTCGGATTTCCGGTTCTGACAACGCTGGTCGGCCAGGTAATTGAGGATTCACCGGCCGCGCGCGCAGGCATTGCCGCCGGCGATATCATTGAGGCCATTGACGGCCGCCCGATACGCTACTGGGATGATCTGCAGGCAATCGTCACTGAATGCAGCGGGCGCGAACTGCGCCTGAGCATCCGGCGCGGCAGCGACAGCCTTGAGCTCGCGCTGCAGCCTGAGCTCAAGCAGCGCGAAGACGAGATCGGACGCGAACAGGATGCCTATATGATCGGAATCGCGCCTTCAGCTGAAGGCTTTGAAATGCGGCGCTATGGTCCGCTGGCGTCCATCGGCAAAGCCTGCCAGGATGTCTGGAAGTACACGAAATTGACCTTCGAGCTGCTCGGCATGCTGATCACAAGCCCGGTTGAGAATAAAGAGCATCTGGGCGGGCCGATTCTGATCGGTAAAATCGCCGGTGATTTCGCCCGGCAGGGCATTATCAGCTTTGTGCTGCTCATGGCCATTATCAGCCTTAACCTGGGCATATTCAACCTGCTGCCCATTCCGATCCTTGACGGCGGCCATATCCTGTTTCTGCTGATTGAGACGGTCAAAGGCAGCCCGGTCAGCGTGCGGGCCATGGAAATTTCACATCAGATCGGGCTGGCCCTGCTGCTCGCGCTCATGCTGTTTGTCTGCTATAATGACGTTGCCCGGCTCTCAACGGGCCTGTTCTGAGGCGGGCCGGATACGGAAACACCATGATTGAAAAGCCCCTGTATGTTCTTGCGTTTGACAGCTCGTCGGCCTGCTGCAGCGCGGCCCTGACAGCCGGCGGTGTTCTCATCGGTGAGGACATGCGCAGCGGTTCCGGCAATTATTCGGTCCTGCTGCTTACCATGATCGACCGTTTGCTGCGGGATGCATCCATTGATGCGCGAGATCTTGACTGCATTGCTGTTGCGCAGGGCCCGGGTTCATTTACCGGTCTGAGAGTCGGCATCAGCACGGCCCAGGGGCTGGGCTTCAGTCTCGACAAACCGCTTATCGGGGTTTCATCGCTTGAAATTCTGGCCGCACAAAACATGCCCTGCAGCGCGACCGTATGCCCCATGCTGGATGCCCGGCGCGGGCAGGTGTATACCTGTCTGTTTCAGCAGGGCCCCGATGGCGACGCTCTGGCCGTGAGTGAAGAGTGCGTCGTCTGTCCTGAGCAGTGGGCCGCCGGGCTTCAGGCGCCGGTGCTGTTGTGCGGCAGCGGCGCGCAGCTCTACCGGGACGCCATTGAGCGGGTCTGTACGGCCGGGCATCATTTCGCGCCGGACATGAACACCCGGCCGCGCGCTGCCATGCTTGCCCGCATTGCCCTGAAGCGCCTTGAGTCCGGGCTGATACAACCGCCCGCGCAGGTGCTGCCCGGTTATGTCCGGCGGCCGGATGCAGAGCGGGCGCACTTGCAGAAAAGTTGAAAAAAGGGTATCACGTACATATATATTTTTTTTATCTGGCTGTTCAAAAACATACAGATGCATAGCGCGCGATGACATTTGTAGGGGCACGGCATGCCGTGCCCCTATCCCGACCCTGTCGGGACAAATGCGACCATACTCCGCAGCAGAACCGCGGCTGAGGATGGGTGTTTTTCAACAGCCTGGTACAGACACGGGAGCACCAGTTGAAGTTAAAAGGCGCGCACATTCTGCTTGAGTGCCTGAAAAAGGAAAAGGTCAAGGCCGTGTTCGGCTATCCGGGCGGCTCGGTGCTTGACATCTATCACGCACTGAGCGAGCACTCGATCAAGCACGTACTGGTTCGCCACGAGCAGGCCGCCGTGCATGCCGCCGACGGCTATGCGCGCGCAACCGGCGAGGTGGGCGTGTGCCTGGTAACCTCGGGCCCGGGCGCTACCAATACGGTCACGGGCATTGCCACCGCCTATATGGATTCGATTCCGCTGGTAATCCTCACCGGTCAGGTCCCGACCGCCCTGATCGGCAATGACGCTTTTCAGGAGGCCGATATCGTCGGCATTACGCGGCCCTGCACCAAGCATAATTATCTCGTGAAGAATATCGCTGAGCTGCCGCGCATCATGCGCGAGGCGTTCTACATCGCGCGCAGCGGCCGGCCCGGCCCGGTGCTGATCGACCTTCCCAAGGATATTATCAACCAGTCGGCCGAGTTCAGCTACCCCGAGCAGGTCTCGATCCGCAGCTACAAGCCGACCGTGAAAGGCAACCCGCGCCAGATCCAGCGCGCCCTTGATGAAATCATGCAGGCCGCAAAACCGGTGATCTACGCAGGCGGCGGCGTGGTGCTGTCAAATGCTTCCCCTGAGCTGCAGCGCCTTGCGCGCCAGCTTTCGATCCCGGTGACAACCACGCTCATGGGGTTGGGCTGCTTTCCGGGCACTGATCCGCTGTGCCTGGGCATGCTCGGCATGCACGGTACCTTCCGCGCGAACATGGCGGTCACGCACTGCGACCTGCTCATAGCGGTCGGCGCGCGCTTTGACGACCGGGTCACCGGAGATGTGCGCGCGTTCGCACCCGAAGCGAAAATCATTCATTTTGATATTGACCCGACCTCCATCAGCAAAAACATCAAGGTGCACATTCCCGTGGTCGGCGACTGCCGCGAAATCCTGAAAGACTGCCTCGCGGCAATCGGCACAAAGAAAATAACCCGGCGCGCCCGCGCAGCCTGGCTGGCCGATATTGCCGAGTGGAAAGCCGGCCACACCCTTGACTACACGCAGGGCAAAGCCATTAAACCCCAGTTTGTGGTTGAAAAGCTCTATGAGCTTACCCGCGGGGACTGCATTGTTTCAACCGAGGTCGGGCAGAACCAGATGTGGGCCGCGCAGTATTTTCAGTTCGACCGGCCCCGCAGATGGCTCACCTCGGGCGGGCTCGGAACCATGGGCTACGGATTGCCGGCAGCCCTGGGAGCGCAGGTTGCGTTCCCGAAGGCGACCGTGGTGGATATTGCCGGCGACGGTAGCATTCAGATGAACATTCAGGAACTGGCGACCGTTGCACAATACAACCTGCCGGTCAAGATCGCTATTTTAAACAACCGCTGCCTGGGCATGGTCCGGCAGTGGCAGCAGCTGTTTTACGGCAAACGCTATTCGCACTCGACCTTTGAGCAGCACCCTGATTTCGTCAAGCTGGCCGAAGCCTACGGCGCAGTCGGCCTGCGGGCCACCCGGCCCGACGAGGTTGAGCCGGTCATACGCAAGGCGCTGGCGGTCAAAAAGCCGGTCATCATGGACTTTGTGGTCGAGCAGGAAGAGTGCGTCTATCCCATGGTTCCGGCCGGCGCGCCGATCAGCAACATGATGCTGCTGTAACAGATTTTTAATAATGCAGTTTTTCAGGCTGTTCAAAAATATCCCCCTCCGTAGCAGAGCTACTGCTGAGGACGGGTTCGGATGCAAGGCGTGTGATATAATACAGGCACGGCATGCCGTGCCCCTACTGTCCGCCGTAATGACGAATGATAAGCACAATGAAGCAGACGGGTGTGTTTCAAAAGCCTGGTTTCTCAGGAAGGAGTACCCATGCGTCACACAATCAGCGTCCTGGTCGACAATAAGCCCGGCGTTCTGGCCCGCATTGCCGGTTTGTTCAGCGGACGCGGCTTTAATATTGAAAGTTTGTCGGTCAATGAAACACTTGACCCCACCATGTCGCAGATGACCATTGTCACCCGCGGCGATGACCGCGTGCTGGAACAGATCACCAAGCAGCTCAACAAGCTGATTGACGTGATCAAGGTTATTGACTATGAAAAAGGGTCTGAAAATCATATCGAACGCGAACTGGCGCTGATCAAGGTTGCGGTAACAGAAAAATGCCGCGCGGAGCTTTTGAGCATCATTGAGATCTTCCGCTGCAAGGTTATTGATGTGGGCAGAAGCCATTACACGGTTGAAGTCACCGGCGATGAAAATAAACTGAATGCGATTATCGAGCTGCTGCGGCCGCTGGGTATCCGTGAAATAGTTCGCTCCGGCAGGGTGACGCTGCAGCGTGAAACGAGGGTACAATGAATTCAAACAGGTTGCACCGGAAAAAGAGCAGGCGCGCACGCCGCTCCATTGATTACAAAAAGGGGGTCTATCTGCTGCCCAATATCCTGACCTCCATGAGCCTGTTCTGCGGGTTCTACGCGATTGTCGCCACCATGCAGGGCAGCTTTGTGCTGGGCGCATGGGTGATTATCCTGGCCGCGGTGTTTGACGGCCTTGACGGACGCGTCGCCCGCATGACGCATACGACGTCGCATTTCGGGCTTGAGTATGATTCGCTCAGCGATCTGGTGGCCTTCGGCGTGGCACCGGCCGTGCTTTCCTTCGGGCTGGTGCTGAACCAGTTCGGCCGTGTGGGCTGGCTGGCCGCGTTTCTGTTTTGCGCCTGCGGCGCCATGCGCCTGGCGCGCTTCAATACCCTGAGCGGATCCGTGCCCGGCGGTTTTTTCCAGGGCCTGCCGATTCCGATGGCTGCCGGCATGATTTCCGCCAGCATCATTTTTTTGAACCACTATCATCTGGACGACAGAACATTTTTAAGCTATTTTCTCATGGCGCTGATATACGGGCTGGCCTTTCTGATGGTGAGTACCATCCGGTTCCGCAGTTTCAAGGATTTCAATTTGCACAGCCGCAGGCCGTTCAGCGCGGTCTTCGTCGCCATTCTTGTAATTGTGGTTGTGGCCATGGAGCCTGAAACCATGCTGTTTTGCATCGGAGTGATCTACATCGGATCAGCCCTTATCGAATACCTGCTGTACCTGACGCGCCGCAGGCAGCAGACTGAACCGCAAACTGAGGCAATCGAGGAAAGCAAATGAACACCGCCCAACAGGACCAGCATGTAAAAATTTTCGATACCACGCTGCGCGACGGCGAACAGTCGCCCGGCAACACTATGAACATTGCCGAGAAGCTGCGCGTTGCGCGGCAGCTTGAAATCCTGGGTGTTGATATTATTGAGGCCGGATTTCCAATTGCCTCTCAGGGTGATTTCGAAGCCGTGCAGCAGATCGCACGCACGATCAAAAGCAGCCAGATCGCAGGCCTTGCGCGCGCACATGACGCTGACATTGACCGGGCCTGGGAAGCGGTCAGGGATGCGGCCCATCCGCGCATCCACACCTTCATTTCAACGTCGGACATACACCTGCAGCATCAGCTGCGCAAAAGCCGCGACGAGGTTTTAAAAATCGCCATTGAGGCAGTCAAACGGGCGAAATCCTACACGCCTGTTGTTGAGTTTTCCGCCATGGACGCGACCCGCAGCGAGCGCGAGTATTTGTGCAAAGTGTTTGCGGAGGTGATTGCCGCGGGCGCGACAACCATCAACGTGCCGGATACGGTCGGCTACTCTGTGCCCAGCGAGTTCGGCGCTCTCATCCGCTACATCGTCGAGCATGTACCCAATATCGGCGAGGCCACCATCAGCGTGCACTGCCACAATGACCTTGGTCTGGCCGTGGCCAATTCGCTTGCAGCTGTACAGGGGGGTGCCCGCCAAGTCGAGTGCACCCTGAACGGCATCGGCGAGCGCGCCGGCAATGCCTCGCTCGAGGAAATCGTCATGATTTTGCGCACACGGCGCGACCTGTTCGAGGCCGACACCCGTATCGTGACGGAAAAAATTTATCCTTCAAGCCGCCTGATCACCTCGATTACCGGTGTCGCAGTGCAGCCCAACAAGGCGATCGTGGGCGCAAACGCGTTCGCGCACGAGTCAGGCATTCATCAGGACGGCCTGCTCAAGGACAAAACGACCTACGAGATCATGACTCCTGAGTCGGTCGGCATGAACCAGAGCCTGCTCGTTATCGGCAAGCACTCGGGGCGCCATGCCTTCCGCTCACGTGTTGAGGAGCTCGGATTCAGCCTCAATGATGAGGAGCTCAACAAGGCCTTTGTGCGCTTCAAGGAGCTCGCAGACAAAAAGAAGGAAGTATTTGATGAGGATATTGAGGCACTAATTGCCGAAGAAGTGCTCAGGGCGCCGGAGCACTTCAAGTTCCTGAACATGACCGTGGCAAGCGGCACCGTTGCAATACCGTCGGCAACGGTTGAGATGGATGTGCGCGGCGAGATCATCAAGAAGGCCGCGTTCGGCGACGGACCGGTTGACGCGGCCTTTCAGGCTATCCGCCAGATTACCGGCACCAACAGCCAGTTGCTTAAATACATGGTCAACTCGATCACCGGCGGCACTGACGCGCAGGGTGAGGTGACCGTGCGTTTGAGCGAGGGCGACACGATCGTGGTCGGTCAGGGCGCGCACATGGATATAATCATCGCCAGCGCGCTTGCCTACGTCAACGCGCTTAACCGCCTTGCACACGCCCGCACAAAAAACAAAGCAGGCCTGTACCACTGACAGCTTAGTTGGGAGTACAGGGGCAGGCCCCTGTGCCTGCCCTTTCGCTCAACATTAAAAAAATCGCCGCCGCTATCGGGATCGAAATCGATTTTTTTGGAAAAACCGCAAGGTAGACCCGCGCAGCGCGTCCACCGACAACCTGACAGTGTGCGGAAAGGGCTCACGCCCTCCCTGCACTCCGAACTCTCTCGGCTTTGCTGCTTCGGTACTATGAAGGCTCTGACTCCTGCACACGTCACTTCGCATGCAGGTTTCCCTGCTTATCTCGCCATAACTTCCCGACGTTCCGCCTCCAACCACATGATGCGACTCAGCATCGCTTTCCACAACAATCTCAGGGTACCGAGCGTTTTCGGACTTCGCCAAGCATGAGCAGTCTTATCGCTACAGCCCGCTGAATCGAGTTCGTTTCCTGCGGACCGCCGATTCGTCTCCGGTTGCGCTCCAACCCGCTTCACAGCGACGCAGTTACCTTCCGGGGACCTGGCTGCCCGGCAATGACTTTTTAGGAGACTTATTACAACTTCATTAACTTTGGACTTTGAACCTTAAACTGCCGCGCTCCGTGCTGCCAACTCCAAACTCAGAACTGTTGTGCCCCACTAACGCTACACCTCGTCATGGCTGCCGATATCAAGCACCACGATCTCTTTTTCAAGTATCGCCAGCGTAAGCTTTACGCGAAAGCCGCAGCTCAGGTTGACCGCATAGCAGCCCTGCAGCCGCCCCTTGAGCTGGTGCCGTGTTTTCTGCCTGCGATGATATACACATACGGGAAGGCAATGCGATCTCCGCTTTTAATGGATCCCGGCGCGCTGCGCTTGGAATGACATGCGCACCTACACTCGCGAAAAGTCAAAATCCAGCTGTGCAAGCCGGTCCCGGCAGGCGGAAACATCTTTTTTATCTTTAATGGCAGCCATTACCGCATCGCTTCCGCGCGTATCGCCGAACAGAATCGCGCCCGCGAGTCTGCCGCTGTCGATAACGAATTTGCGGTACAGGCCCTTGCTCGGATTACTGTACACCTGAGCTATGATCAAAAGTTGTGTATGAGAGGTTAAGCAGTGTATCCTCTCCGGGAATAAAAACGACGAAGAATTCAAACCCGGAGAAGAAAGGATACACTATGGCGCATGGTAGCGTACTTGAATTCAGAAATCCAGACCCAAAATTTCATGATCATTTAACGGAGATTATACGCTCAGGCTGTCAGCAGATCATAGAAGAGGCGCTTGAAACCGAGCTGCGGGTTTTTCTTGAGTATTATCAGGATGCCAAAGACGCTCACGGCCGACAGCGCATAGTGCGTAACGGTCACCTGCCGGAGCGACACATCCAGACCGGCATCGGTCCGGTAGCGGTAAAGGTGCCCAGGACCAGAGACCGTGCCCCTGATGGCGGCATACAGTTTAGATCAAGCATTGTACCGACATACCTGCGCAAAACGCGCAGCATTGAAGAGTTGCTGCCCTGGCTGTATTTGAAGGGCATATCGACGGGAGATTTCAGCGAGGCATTATCTGCGATACTGGGCACAGATGCGCCGGGACTGTCGTCCAATACTATATGTCGCTTAAAGAGCAAATGGCAGGCAGAACTCGATCAATGGCATAAGCGCGACCTGAGCCAGAAGCGCTATGTGTACTGGTGGGCTGACGGCATTTACTGTAAGGTCCGCATGGATGAGAAGCAGTGCCTGCTGGTCGTGATCGGCGTTACCGATGATGGGAAGAAGGAGCTGGTAGCCATTGAGGGCGGCTTTCGAGAAAGCGAGCTGTCCTGGAAAGCACTGCTGGGATCTCTCAAGCAACAGGGACTCAGCCGCGCTCCAAAGCTGGCAATCGGCGACGGTGCTCTGGGATTCTGGAAAGCCCTTAAC
>Ga0194126_10010227_pt1 | contig 12330 bp, 10 predicted proteins | sample TA2KigC150mmetaG_FD_148641 | JGI IMG/M metagenome (GOLD analysis project Ga0194126, IMG submission 148641) | Freshwater microbial communities from Lake Tanganyika, Tanzania - TA2015035 Kigoma Deep Cast 150m | ecosystem: Environmental > Aquatic > Freshwater > Lake | place: Tanzania: Lake...
GCACCAGCTACAAAACAAGACGGCTTTTTGAAAGCCAAATCGTGGGCGGCACAAAGTGCCGCCCATTGGTTTTTGTGCGGAGAATCCTTGCCGCTCGGCGCGCTGACGCGCGCCTCGCGGTTGGCCAAAACGAGGTTCGAGCCGAACAAAGTTCGGCAGGCAACCTTTTTTTCAAAAAGGTTGCCCTCTTGTGCGATTTTAGGCAGATTTTCTGCCTTTTTTATCCATTCTGCCATCGGTTCGAGCCAGCCAGTCCGCTTTTGTTCAAGATTGATAGTTTGTTCTTCCAGCGACTTCTTTTCAGAAAGGAGTTTTGCCTTCTCGCTTCGGTAGGTTTCTTGCTCTATGACTTGTTCAAGGTAGCCGTCCAAAAGTCGCTGGAGCTTTACTTGAATAGCGCGGATTTTCTCTCGCGCTTCTTGGACAAAAGCGATTGCGGATTGGGTGGCTTCTGTTTTGTCTCGTTCCAGCATTTTTCTCATTTCCGCCGCCCAATCCGGTCTCAAAGAAAATTTTTGAAGGAGTTGGGATAACTGCCGATTCAGTTCTTCCTCGCGAATATAGGGTTGCGAACAGTTGCCGCGCCTTTTGGTACAGCGGTAGTAAATATGCCCCTTTTGCTTTTCGGCAGTTATCCCCATGCCACACTCACTACAACGCATGAGGCCGCAGAACGCTTGCGGTTCATTTTTAACTTTATGATGCGGCCGTCCGCGCTCTTTCAAAACTTCCTGCGCCTTGTCAAAAATTTTCTTTGAGACGACTGATTGGTGTTTGCCTTCGTGGACTTCGCCAACATAGCAGAATAGTCCAATATAAAACGGATTTGAAAGGATAAAAGAAATTCTGTCTCGGTTGATTCGCTTGCCGCCAGAGGATAAAATCCCATGTTGCGCCAAAAAGTTTGAGATATCCTCAAGGCGCGAATTGTTTTGCGCGTACAATTCAAAGGCACGGCGAATGATTGGAGATTTCTTTTTATCAATGACGATTGATTTTACGCGAATATCATTGATATAGCCAATCGGCGCAACGCCCGGATATTCGCCTCTTTTCACTTTTTGGCGCAATCCGCGCCGTGTATTTTCGGCAAGCGAATCAATATAATATTTGCTTTGCCCAAAGGCGATATTGAGCATGAACTTTCCTTGTGAGGTGTTATCGCACCAAAAAGTCGGAAACTTCAAGTCCGCAAGTTTTCCACCGTCCAAAAGGTAGATAATCTTTCCTCCGTCAACAGAATTGCGCGCCAATCTGTCCGGGTGCCAAGCAAGAATAGCGTTTGCGTCGCCGTTTTCAATCCGCGAAATCATCTTGTTAAAAATCGGACGACCTGTAACTTTCGCGGATTGTTTTTCAATAAATTCCTCGGCGATATGCAAACCCTCCTGCTTGGCAAAAGCGCGCAATTCTGTGATCTGCGCTTCAATGCTCAAAACTTGTTTGTCTTCCACATCGGTGGACTTGCGGGCGTAGAGAAAATACTTGTAGTTGTTCATGCTCATAAAATTATTGGGCAAAGCAAATCCGAGACAGAATTAAAATCGCGCGGGAGACGAACCTCGTCTTGGCCAACCGCGAGGCGCGCCTGCGCGCGCCGAGCGGAGAGGATTTGTCGGGGCAAAACGCATGGGCGGCGCTGTGCGCCGCCAACGAAAAAATCGGTCAATTTTCCGAAAGTCAGATTTTGGTGTGTCTTTACAACTTGGCTCGAACTCATTTTATCCGAAATTCCTGACCGAAACCAGACCAAGGAAGCCGCCCCGCCACCGCTCGCTAACGTTCGCCAGCCAGCAAAAAAGTTTTCTCTGCTTTTCTTTTGCGCGCGCCGGATTTTCCCTTCTAAAAGGGGAAGAAAACTTTTTTGCTGGCTTCTGCCTCTAACGATGCAGGCGGCGGGGCTGGCCTTTATTTTTTGCAAAGGCAAGGCGGAATTCCCCCCACACCCCCCTTCCGCCTTGCCTTTGCTCGGACGGACAGAAATTTTTGCGGCGGCAATTATTTAGTTGCACGAATGGCAAACTCAAATAAAGCTTTATTTGAGTTTCTTTTCCTTATCGTCTCTATATCTATTTTTTTGAAACCAACAGCGGACATCAATTCTCCATACCATTTTTCGGCAGGCACGACGTAATCATAAAAAGAGGAATTTCCGATTATATATGTGAGTTGCGCTCCTGGGTTAAGAACCTTATTTAGCGCAATAAAGTGGTCCCACATGTCATAAAAATATTTTTTTACATAGATACTGAGTAGCTGGCCATTCTTGCCATTGGCGCAAAATATTTTTCCTATAAGCTGTTCGAAACCATCAATTGGAATTTTCCTCTCATCAGACCAAGTATTCAATTTACTTGTCGCGGTTCCCCAAGTACCACCAATCGCTTTCCAATCCAACTCACCTGCTTCTTTTGCTTCTTGCAAAAAGCCGAGCCAATACATATATGGCCTTAATTCTCTTATATAACTCATACGATTTACATAAGGCGGAGAAGTAATAACCACATCGGCTTTTTGTGGTATTTTAATTTTCCGAGCATCACTCTCAACAACTATCACCTTGCCACTCAAATTAGTTTCTGCGCTCTTTATGACTTTTTCGGTATTGTCTAGAAAAATACTAAATACATTTCTTTCCTCATTTTGTAACGATAATTCTTCCGGTATTTCTCTAAAGGAAACTGATTGATGATTGAAAGAGGCGTTACTGACTTTTATTAAGGTGTTACAAAAACCAACCAAAAGCAAATCATTCTCTTTCCCTGCTGAAAGAGATTTTATTGATGCGATAAGGCGCGCAAGAGCAGTAAGTTGGGGTTTATGCCACCAACGCTCAATATTGTGAATGGGCGGTGTCCATAATTTTTCTGTACTCAACCGATTCGCTGTTTTAAGTATTCTTTTTAGTTTAGTACGCGCTTGCGAAATCTCTTGCGCCGAATAATTGTAGGACTTTGTTTCCGCTAACCAAATCAGAAAAGGATTAAGGTCAGCTAGTATGGCATCATGGCCGCTTTGGGCCGCACAGATTCCGGTCGTGCCTGTCCCGCTGAAAGGGTCTAATATGACACGCGACGAGTCGTGTTTATCAAGCTCTTGTTTAACAAGATGTACTGAATACGCAGGCGTAAGTCGCAACCAATCATGACGCCCATTACCATTATTCCCCTTGAATGTGAGGTGGGCGTTTTGTCTATAAATATTTTGTAAAGTCGTAGTGTTAATCATTGGGGTTCAAAAGTGCAGATAGTATCTCCGACACCTCTTTTCTCAAAGCAGCTTTGTTTCTCTCAAAGAAATTTTGTAAATCATAACCGAGGATTTTCTGAGAAAAAGCAAATGTACTGGTCGTTTCATCGGACACGCTCGGCATTCCGGCAAGCACACCCCACTTCCCAACTTCGTATCTCAACCTAATATCAGCGTCTAGTTGCGATGACATTATTGTAAGCACAGGAATATATTTTTCTGCTATGGCTTGAGCCGCATTATGTAGATCAGCATTTTGCCTCTTCGAATCCTTGCTCTTATATCCCTGTCTGACTTCAAAAACAGCTCCCTCTATTGGTGTGAGTATCTTGAGTTTTTCTCTCATTTTCTTTAGCCACGCATCAATTCTCTTTTTTGCCTCAGCGTTTTTTACATCGCTTAACAAAATGCGGCCGTCCAAATAAAGAGTTCTAACTGTGCCGGATTCTTCCGCAACTTCATAACTCCAATTTGCTTGTTCAGCAGTCAAATCAAGCTGATCTTTAATTATTTGACGGAAAAGACGTTCACAACCTATACCAAGTTGGCGATATAAAGAGGTCATTCCTCCGGCGGCTTTGTGCGCTGCATACATCAGTGGCGAATCAAAACCTATCCATGAGTAAAGTGGGTCTGCGCCATAAACTCTTGTAAAGTCGTCGAGCGTGTAGCCCTTTTCTCCTTGCCCTTGCCCGAATTTAGGAGTGTAGTCGGCGCATTTCCTCAGCGGCTCTAAAATAAGTTCGCGATATGCTTCGTCTTTTTTGATTATGTCCATAAATTTATTTTACTTCTTCTGTAGCTTCAGGTTGGCTTTTAGAATTTGAAAAAGCGGCTTTCATCTGTCCCAAAATTCCCAATCTTTCTTTCCGTTCCTCCGGTACAACATACATTTCGTGTAGTGTTGCTTTTGCTAGCTCAATAATAAATCGCAATTTAGGGGAATCCCACGCTTCCCATGACCCTTCATGGACATTATCACTTGTCATCTCTTGGATATGTCCAAGCGCATCAAAAAGTTCTGGTGCAACGGCGGGAAATTTTGTTTTTAGAGCTTTAATACTTTCCTCGTAGTCGGCGTGTCCAGTTTTTTTATTTTTTATGATAGCTTTTTCATGCTCAAGTAATTCGTAAACAGCTTTTCTCAAGCAAGCAGACGCGCCGACAAGATAGTTTGATTTTCGGCTATTTTCCGCTTCATAAATCAACTCTCTTACTTTTTCTGGGATTCGATTATCCAAAATGAAATAAGATGTAGGTTGCGAAAAGAAAAGAGCCGAATCAATATCTAAACCATCCATAAATTTGTCTTTATAGTAGGTCTGGTTGTATTGCCTATACGACTCTCTCAATTCTTGAAAACTCAAATGCATTGAGGTTTTTTCGCAGTTTTCAGAATTGCACCGGACGATATAACCATAACAAATTTTGTGCTCGCCCCAATGAAAGGCAAAATGGCCAATCAAAGAATAGGATACATTGTTCCTTTTGCAAAAAGGACAATTATAGATATGCGCGTCTATGAAATACTTCTTGTCTAAATGTGATAAGTCCATAACTACTTCATTAAATCATCAAGCGACACGCCGAGCGCGTCTGCGATTTTCTTGACCGTTTCAATAGTCGGGTTCGGCGTCGCTCCGGCTTCGATTTTAGCAATGGTATGAAAAGCAAGGTCGGCCTTTTTGGACAACTGATCTTGCGAAATGCCGAGTTTGTTTCGGTATTTCTTTATATTCTCGCCGATTGACGCACCTTGCTTTGACATAGTTCGTATAGTTATACTATGATAGTTAGTAGTTAGCCAAAAGTTTTACTATCACAATTTAGTATATGCAATTTTTTAGATTTATGCAATCAAAAGGGAGTTCCTTAACCTTTTCCGCGCAGGGAGGGAGGGGCAAGGAAAAGTACTTAGCCGCCGCAAAAATTTCTGTCCGTCCGAGCAAAGGCAAGGCGGAAGGGGGGTGTGGGGGGAATTCCGCCTTGCCTTTGCAAAAAATAAAGGCCAGCCCCGCCGCCTGCATCGTTAGAGGCAGAAGCCAGCAAAAAAGTTTTCTTCCCCTTTTAGAAGGGAAAATCCGGCGCGCGCAAAAGAAAAGCAGAGAAAACTTTTTTGCTGGCTGGCGAACGTTAGCGAGCGGTGGCGGGGCGGCTTCCTTGGTCTGGTTTCGGTCAGGAATTTCGGATAAAATGAGTTCGAGCCAAGTTGTAAAGACACACCAATCAGGAAAAGTCAATGCCTCGCGGCGCGGAACGCGCCGCTCGGCTACCAAAACTATAAAAAGTTAACAGATCAATTTATTTAATTTTTCTGCGGCGGCCGTGAAAAGCGCGGTGAACATCGCGCAATTCCTTATCGGTTAAGTGGGTGTAAATCTGAGTGGTGGAAATGTTGGCGTGGCCCAGCAGGGCCTGAACCGAACGCAAATCGGCGCCGCCGATTAAAAGGTCGGTGGCAAACTGGTGCCTTAACTGGTGGGGCGTAATTTTTTCCGGAATGCCGGCTTTGCGGCTGTAAAAATCAACGATTCTTTGGACGGTTCGCGGAATAATCCGGCCGATCACCTTCGGGTTTTTCGTTTTGCTTAAACTAATAAAAAGCGCTTCTTCCGGGTCGGTTCTTTTGTTCAGATAATTTTTAATCGCTTTTTTCGCCCGTTCGGAAAGAAAAACCACTCTGATTTTTCCGCCTTTGCCTCGGACGGAAATTTCTCCCCGGTCAATATCGAAACAACGGTTAAGGGAGCAGAGTTCGGAAATCCGCAAGCCGGTGGAGAACAGAATTTCCAGAATCGCCTTGTCGCGCAAAGAGCGCAAATCCGCGCCCCGCGGCGCTTCCAGCAGTCTTTCCAAGTCGTCATATTCAATAATTTCAATCTGCCGGCCGGGAATTTTGGGCAGTTCAATTTTATCGGGCGACAACACATCAAAGTCGTGTTTAATCAGATATTTTAAAAAATTGCGCAGAGCGATAACGTAATATGCCTGCGTGGTTTTTTTAAGATTTTGTCCTTTAGGAGTTTTCAGCCGCGCCAAATACAGGCGGAAATCGCGCACCTTTTCAGAGGTGATGTCTTTTTCGGTTTTGATTTTGGCAAAATCAATCAATGTTTTAAGATAGCGTTCGTAATTTTCCCGCGTTTTCGGCGAGCGGTTTTTTTCTATTTCCAGATAATTGAGATAATCTTCAAGCAGTGTTTGAATACCCATACTTTTATTTTATGTTTATCTGTCGCAAAATCAAGTTTATTGCAAAAAAACCTTTTATTTATTAATATAAAAAAATGTCGGATAAAGTCCTGAAAAATTTATTGAAACGGGAAATCAGGCGGCAGAAAGAAACGATTAACTTAATTGCCTCGGAAAATTTTGTTTCCCGGGAAATTTTGGCAATTGTAGGCTCTCCTCTGATGAATAAATATTCGGAAGGGTACGCGGCAGAAGGCCGGCGGTATTATCCGGGAAATCAGCACTACAACGAGATTGAAAATTTGGCGATTAAGCGTGCCAAACAGGTGTTTAAACTGGGTAACGGCTGGCATGTTAATGTTCAGCCTTATTCCGGCTCGCCGGCTAATCTGGAAATTTATCTGGCTTTGTTGGGCGCGCCGCTTAAAGAAAAAAAATCGGGCGTTGATATTTTGGGAATGTCGCTGGCCGCCGGCGGCCACCTAACTCACGGCCATAATGTCAATCTTTCCGGCTTGGCGTACCGGGTTGTTCAATACGGCGTTGATAAAAAAACCGGCTTGATTGATTATCGGGAATTGGAACGTTTAGCCAAAAAACACCAGCCAAAAATTATTGTTTCCGGAGCGACCGCTTATCCGCGGAAAGTTGATTTTAAAAAAATCGGCCAAATTGCCAAAAAAATTAACGCTTATCATATGGCGGATATTTCCCATATTGCCGGTTTAATTGCCGTCGGACTGCACCCCCCACCCTTTCCTTACGCTGATGCGGTGATGACGACCACTCATAAGACGTTGCGCGGTCCCCGGGCAGCGGTAATTTTCTGCCGAAAAGAATTGGCGGATAAAATCGACAAAGCGGTTTTTCCGGGCATGCAGGGCGGGCCGCATAACAACACGATTGCCGCTATTGCCGAAACGTTTTTTGAAGCCAGCCAGCCGTCATTTAAAAAATATCAAAAACAGGTAATTAAAAATTCCCGGGCCCTTGCCCAATCTCTTAAAAAATTCGGTTTTGCGCTGGTTAGCGGCGGCACAGACAATCACTTAATGTTGATTAATCTTAAAAATTCTCCCAATCTTTCCATAAAAGAACCGGACGGGCTGGAGGCGGAAAAGAAACTGGAAGCGGCCGGCATTTTAGTTAATCGCAATTCAATTCCGGGCGACACCCGGCCGTTCCGACCCTCTGGTTTGCGGCTGGGCGCGCCGGCAATGACGACGCGGGGAATGAAAGAAAAACAAATGCAGATAATCGCCAAATTGATTTATCAGGTTTTAGTTGAGGCGAAAAATCCGAATTTGGTCAGAAAAGAAGTCAAAAAATTATGCTTAAAATTTCCGGTCGCGAGATAGCCCAGAAAATTATTGATAGATTAAAAAACCAGCCCAAGCCAAAAAAAATCTTGGCGGCGATTTTGGTTGAAGAAAATCCGGCTTCAAGTAGTTTTTTGGAACAAAAAGAAAAAATTGCCAAAGAATTGGGAGTTGATTTCCGAATTTATCGCTTTCCCGAAACAATCAAAAACGACGAACTGCGAAAAGAAGTCGGAAAAATTGCTTTGTTGAAAAGAGTCGGCGGCGCGATTGTTCAGTTGCCCCTGCCGGAACAACTTAACCGTCATTATATCCTGAACGCAATTCCCCGCGAGAAAGACATTGATGTTTTAGGAGAGCGGGCGCTGGGCGCTTTTTACGCGGGCCGGAATGCAGTGCCGCCGCCGGCTGTCGGAGTCGTGGAGGAAATCCTAAAAATGTCAAATGTCAAATATCAAAAGTCAAAAGTCGCAATTGTCGGTTTGGGATTTTTGGTCGGCAAGCCAGTGGCAACCTGGCTGATGGGAAAATACCCGGAAATTTATCTTTTAGACGAAGGCGGCGATTTGGGGATTTTGAAACAAGCGGATTTGGTAATTTTAGGAACAGGCAAGGCCGGTTTAATAAAAGTGGAAATGCTGAAAAGCGGCGCGGGAGTTATTGATTTTGGCTACAGTATTAGCCAGGCGCAGAAAGCTGGTTTTCCGACGCAAATAAAAGGCGATTTTGACGCGGAAAGTTTGGCGATGGGCGATTCGCGGGTGGCTTTTTATACGTCTACGCCCGGCGGCACCGGCCCTGTTTTAGTCGCCAAAATTTTTGAGAATTTTTATAAACTGACCGCGCAGCCTTAATTGCGTTGCGGCAAATAATTTAGGGTCTTGCGATGACGCTAAAATGACGCGACGCTAATATGCGGCGGGCGGTTTGACATTTTTATTATTCTTCTCTAATCTTTAATAATAAGAAAGCCCGTAAATGGGTATTTTTTTTAAAATGTTAGACCTTAAAGCTTTAAATCGGGCAATTGAAGTGATTGCCAACGAAAGAGGGATTGAACCGGAAGCGATTTTAGGCGCGATTGAAGCGGCTATTGCCACGGCCTACCGGAAAGAATATCGGAAAAAAGGAGAAATTATTAAATGCAAAATTAATACCAAAACCGGAGCGCTGAAGTTTTGGCAAGTTAAAACCGCGGCGGATGAAAGTTTGGTTAGAACTAAAGAAGAAGACGGAGGACAAAAAGAGAAAAGCGAAGAAGAGTCGCGGCCGCTGTATAATCCGGACCGCCATCTTTGGCTTGAAGAAGCCAAACAAATAAAATCAGATGTTCAGCTTGGCGAAGAATTGGAACTGCCCCTTGAGGAGCATGACGAGTTTGGCCGGATTGCTTCGCAGGCCGCCAAACAGGTTATTCTGCAAAAAATCCGCGAGGTGGAAAGAGAATCGGTCAAAAAAGAATATCAAGGCAAGGAAGGAGAGGTAATCAGCGGATTGGTTCAGCGGATTGAACGCGGCAATGTTTATGTTGATTTGGGTCGGGCCACCGGCATTATGTTTTACAGCGAAGCCATTCCCGGCGAGCATTATCGCATTGGCGAAAGGCTGCGTTTTTATCTTTTGGCGGTTCAGGAAGAGACAAAAATACCCGGCTTAATTTTGTCCCGCAGCCATCCGAAATTCATTACCAAACTTTTTGAAATGGAGGTGCCGGAAATTCATGATGGTTTGGTGGAAATCAAGGCAATTGCTCGGGAAGCCGGCAGCCGGACAAAAATAGCCGCCGCTTCAAAAATGGAAGGAGTTGATCCTATTGGCTCTTTGGTGGGTCAGAGAGGAACGCGGGTAATGGCGGTAAATAATGAATTGGGGCAGGAAAAAATTGATATTGTTGAATGGTCAGAGGAGTCGGAAAAATTTATTGCCTCCTCGCTTTCACCGGCCAAAGTGGTGTCGGTGGAAATTTTGCCCCGCCGGGAAGCCAAAATTTTGGTGCCGGAAGATCAGCTGAGCTTGGCCATCGGCAGGGGCGGTCAGAATGTTCGATTGGCCGCCAAATTAACCGGTTGGAAAATTGATGTTCGTTCTTCTTCCCGGCCGGAAGTGGTTCAATTTGACACGAAAAAATTAAATATTGAAAACGCCACCATGGAGGAAGCGAAAAAAACAGAGGTGGAAGAAGCGCAAGTAATAAAAGAAGAGGCGGAAAGCGAAGATGAAAATAAAGACGGAGATAAAAAAGAAAACAAAAAGATAAAAAAAGAAAAAGCAAATGATGGTAACGCACAAAAATTGGCGAAATAAAAATTTCAAAAAAGTCGATTATGTGTTACAATTTAAAAATAAAATTATATAATTTAAAACTATGCCCGTAGAATTAATTTTCACTTTGGCGGCCAGCCTGGTCGGCATCGCTTTCGCCGTTTTTTTGATTTGGAAAATTAAAAATGAATTGACCGGCGAGGGAAAGATGATTGAAATCGCCCAATATATTCGCGAGGGAGCGATTGCTTTTCTGAAAAGGCAATATAAAACAATTGGAATAATCGCGGCCGGATTAGCCTTGCTTTTACTTGCGATTTACGGCCTGACCGGCAACTGGCTTTACGGTTTTCAGGTTTCAACCGCCTTTGTTTTTGGGGCGGCTTGCTCTTTGCTGGCGGGATTTATCGGAATGAGAGTGGCGGTAATCACCAATGTTCGGACCGCCAAAGCGGCCCAAACCAGTTTTTCCCGCGCTCTGACCATCGCCCTGCGCGGCGGCGCGGTTTCCGGAATAATAATTGTGGCAATGAGTTTGGTGGGCATCAGCGGGCTTTATTTTATTTACACTCTTTTTGGCTATCAGGCAATCAGCATTCCTTCTTTGATTGTCGGTTTCGGATTCGGCGCTTCGCTGGTGGCTTTGTTTGCCCAGCTGGGCGGAGGAATTTATACCAAAGCGGCTGATGTGGGCGCTGATTTGGTCGGTAAAATTGAAACCGGCATTCCGGAAGACGACCCGCGAAATCCGGCGGTGATCGCCGATTTGGTTGGTGATAATGTGGGCGACTGCGCCGGCCGCGGAGCAGACCTTTTTGAATCAACTGCCGCGGAAAATATCGGCGCGATGATTTTGGGAATCGTTTTATATCCGCATTTCGGCATCAGCGGCATTCTTTTTCCCTTGGTAGCCCGGGCTTTCGGGCTTTTGTCCAGCATTATTGGCGTCTTGGCGGTCAGGCCAAAAGACACCGATGAACCGATGAAAGCGTTGAATCGCGGTTATCTGGTTACCAGTTTTTTGGCAGCCGTGTCTTTTTATTTTGTTACTATGGAAATGCTGGGAAGCGTTTGGTTTTTTTACGCCGGCCTGGTCGGAATTTTGACGAGCATCGCTTTTGTTTATATCACCCAGTATTACACACAGGAAAAATACCGGCCGGTCAAGGAAATCGTCCGCAGTTCGGCAACCGGCCACGCCACCAATGTAATTGCCGGGTTTTCTATCGGGCTGGAATGCACCGCGGCCACGGTCGCGACTATTTCAACGGCTTTAATCGCCGCTTTCAAATTAGGCGAAGCGAGCGGTTTTGCGGGCGGCGGGCTTTACGGCACAGCCGCGGCGACCATGGGAATGTTAGCCACCGCCGCTTATATTCTGGCGATGGACGCTTTTGGGCCGATTACCGACAATGCCGGAGGAATTATTGAAATGTCGGGCGGCGATGAGAAAACACGAAAGATTACCGATAAATTAGATGCGGCTGGCAACACCACCAAGGCGCTGACCAAAGGATACGCTATGGGCAGCGCCGCTTTGGCCGCTTTCCTGCTTTTCTCGGCTTATCTGGAAGAAGTTAAATTGAAAATCGTTGATTTGGCAAAAGTGGAAGTTTTTATCGGCGCTTTCATCGGCGCGATGCTAATTTTTCTTTTTAGCGCTTTTGCTCTCAGGGCAGTGAGTCGGGCGGCTTCTTATATTATTGAAGAGGTGCGGCGGCAATTTAGGGAGAATGCGGGTATTATGGCGGGAACGAACAAGCCGGATTATTCCAAATGCGTTGACATCACCACCAAGGGCGCGTTGAAAGAGATGATTTTGCCGGGAATGCTGGCAGTGATTATTCCGGTGGGAACCGGCTTGGTTTTGGGAGCCGAAGCCACAGCGGGTTTATTGATGATTGGCACGATTGTCGGCGTGCTTTTAGCCACGGTGATGAACAACGCCGGCGGCGCCTGGGACAACGCCAAAAAATTTATTGAAGCGGGAAATTTCGGCGGCAAAGGCAGTCCGGCTCACAAAGCGGCGGTTACCGGCGACACGGTTGGCGACCCATTCAAAGACACGGCTGGTCCGTCATTGCATGTTTTGGTTAAATTGTTGGGCACGCTCACTTTGGCTTTGGCCGCTTTGTTTGTTTAATGGCAATTAAAAATCTTTTCTCCCGGATTAAAAACTTTTTCTCTTGGGCAGATAAAAAATTTTTTCTTTTGCCTGTTTTGAGCGGGATTTTGCTGTTTTTCGGTTACCCGCCCTACAATTTTAAAATTTTTTTATGGGCGGCTTTGCTCCCCTTGCTGTTTTTCA
>Ga0194126_10010229_pt1 | contig 12329 bp, 9 predicted proteins | sample TA2KigC150mmetaG_FD_148641 | JGI IMG/M metagenome (GOLD analysis project Ga0194126, IMG submission 148641) | Freshwater microbial communities from Lake Tanganyika, Tanzania - TA2015035 Kigoma Deep Cast 150m | ecosystem: Environmental > Aquatic > Freshwater > Lake | place: Tanzania: Lake...
TTAAATTGAAAGTTGGAAGTTGAAAGTTGGAATGCAAAAAGAATAAACAGATTTATTCTTGACCATTCAGTCCACTTAACCATTTGACCCATTCGGTCCACTTATAAAATTATGGCGTTAAGATATCTTAACGCCATAATTATTATTCAGTTGCGATGTTATTAGACCCAGCCGCGGTCCTTGCAGGCTTGCGCTACGCGGTTGACCGCAATGACATAAGCCGCATCGCGCATATAGAGTCGGCGCGCTTTGGCTAATTCGGCGACCGAGAGGAAAGCCGAAGTCATTTTCTGGTCGAGTTTATGCAGAACTTCATCTTTTTCCCAATAGTAATTCAAATTGCACTGAACCTGTTCGAAATAACTGCAGGTTACGCCGCCGGCGTTGGCTAGGAAATCGGGGATTAAATAGACGCCGCGCTCGGCGATGACCTTGTCCGCTTCCAGCGTAGTCGGTCCGTTGGCGCCTTCGGCGATGACCTTGACGCGTTTGGACATCTTCTTTATATTTTCAGCGGTCAATTGATTTTCCAGCGCCGCCGGGATAAGGACATCGACCTCCTGATGCAGCCAGTCGCCGCCGGGCAGAATTTCATAACCTAATCCGGGCGCCTGCTTCTTGTCGATGCCGCCGAATTTATCAGTGATAGACAGCAGTTCATCGACATCGACGCCGTCCATTTTGCGATAAGTGTAAGCCGCTTGGTCATACTGGTCCCAGCAGGCGACGCAAATGACCTTGCCGCCGTATTGCTGATACAGCCGGATGGCATATTGCGCTACATTGCCGAAGCCCTGCACGCTGGCGACCGTCTTATCGACCGGAATGCCCAGCAGCCTCAAGGCTTCACGCAGCGTATAGACCACGCCGTAGCCAGTGGCTTCGGTGCGTCCGAGCGAGCCGCCCATCCCGACCGGTTTGCCGGTGATGAGTCCCGGATACTTTGCGCCATGGATGGCTTCATATTCATCGAGCATCCACAACATATGCTGCGCGTTAGTCATCACGTCCGGCGCTGGCACGTCGCGCAACGGGCCGATGTCGCGCGCCAGCGTCCGCACCCAGCCGCGGCAGATGCGCTCCTGCTCGCCGTGGCTGAGGTTGTGCGGGTCGCAGACGACGCCGCCCTTGCTGCCGCCGAGCGGAATGTCAACTACCGCGCACTTCCAGGTCATCCACATCGACAACGCCCGCACTGTGTCGATAGTTTCGAGCGGATGAAAACGGATGCCGCCTTTGCCTGGACCACGGGCGTCGTTGTGCTGCACGCGAAAACCGCGAAATACCTGAAAATGACCGTCGTCCATTTTCACGGGAATGGCGAACGAATACTCGCGCATCGGGTAGCGCAACAGTTCCCGAGTCGCAGCATCCAAGCCGATGATGTCGGCGCATTTATCGAACTGCGCCTGCGCCATCGCAAACGCGTTGAATGATTTATCCAATATGTGTTCCTTTATTTTAGACCGTAAAATGATTTGAATCTGTATCTATAATATAATGCTTGTGAAACTTTTATACAAACTTTTTTAAGAATTTAATGTGCAGTTGAAATATTCCAACTCCTTAGTCTATATTGACACGCTGACCATTTATACTCTTAACCTGGCATAGACATCTTCGAGGCCCGTCATATCTTCGACATTCATAACTTCGAGATAGCGGTCGATGTTTTTCAAGAGTCCCTTAAGCACTTTACCGGGTCCTACTTCAAGAAAGAGCGGCGGCGCTTCGCTGGTGGTTATCTTAAGCAGCCGGTCGATGCACTCCATCCAGCGCACCGGTGATGTTATTTGTCGAATTAGGGTATCTCGCAGTTCTTGGACACTGCGCACAAGGCCGCCGGTAGCATTAGCCGCGACTACCGGCGTTGAATGCACGGTCGTATTTTCAGCCGTGATTAATTTTCCGATTAGTTTCGCCATTTTTTGCTGTGCCGGAAGCATCAGTGGGCTGTGCCAGGCACCTGAGACATTGAGCGGAATGCAGCGCTTGGCGCCGGCGGCTTGGGCGCGTTGAACCGCCTGAAAAATGGCTTCCGCCTCGCCCGAAACTATGACCTGCCCCGGACTGTTCAGATTGGCGACCGCGATTTTATCCCGGCCGATTTCAGCCGCGATGGATTCCAAATCTTCCAAAGCCAGACCCATTACGGCGACCATACCGCCTTTGGGATTGGGTGGCTGGGCGGCTTCGTTCATCCAACAGCCGCGCCAACGCACTAAAGTCAACGTTTGCTCAAGGCTGAGGTTGCCGGCGGCGTAATGCGCGGCATATTCACCAAGGCTATGCCCGGCGCAAGCCAAAGGTTTGAAATCGACGCCCAACCTTTCGTGCAATGCCGCTAACGCCATTAACGAGACGATGGTCATAGCGGGTTGGACATTATCGGTGCGGGTCAGAAGTTCGTCCGGCCCTTCCCAGATGACCTTTGGCAGATGTTGAAGTCCGTCGAATCTAACAACGCAGTCGAAAAAATCCCGCGCCGCCGGACTACCTTCGTAAAAACCGCGTCCCATCCCAACATATTGAGACGCCTGACCGGGGAAAAGAAGGATTATCGGGAGCATATTTTTATAGGGTTATTTATCTTCTTTGTCTATATTGTTTATATCGTCCATATCGTCCATAATAAAAATAATCCAATTTTAACGCCCTGTCAATTTGAAAATCGGCTTTTAAGCGCGTATATTGATATATCAATTCGACCTTATGCGAGCAGAACAATGCACAATCGAAATCGGAGCGGCATCGAACTACCGGCAGCGCGGCTTTTAGCGTTGGGTAGCGTAATCCTAATGGGCATAAGCCTGTATATTGTCCCGTCAAATGGCTGGACTGAGACGCGCGTCTTATGGGATGCCAGCCATACGCCGCTGGATAGATACACCCCCGCCGGCGAATATCTCGAACTGTCTCGAATGTTGGAACAGTCAGATTATCAAATCACCGTGCAGGAACGCATGCTCGCCCGCCGCGCGCTGTGGGAAGCCGATATTTTAGTCATTTCGATTTTATCGAACTACGAATTGGCTTACACCGCCGCAGAAATCGAAAATATTTTAGAGTTCAGCCGGTTTGGCGGTATTATCATACTCGCCGATAACTCCGCTGTGCGCCGGCGCAATTTAGAAGGTTTGCTGAACGGCTTCGGGCTGCGAGCCGCACAGGACGACCTGCTCGGCAATCTGATAAATCTGGTCAACTCGCCGCTGTTCGAAGGGGTTGACAGCGTGGTGTTCCGCTTCGGCAGCGTCGTCGGTTCGGCGCCCGGCGGCAATAACGCGCGCATTCTGGCTTCGGACCGGACTAACCGCGCCGGCATTGTTCAGTTTCAACCTTGGGGACGGGTGATACTTATCGGCGATGCGGATGTATGGACGAACAGCCTGATTTTTGAGGCTGACAATGCCCAACTGGCTTTGAATTGCTTCGATTTTGTCAAGTTTCCGCCGGTCGAAAGTCGGCTGGAGGTTCAAGGCGTAGGTCGTGAAATCTATCTGCCGCAAAATCGCGTTTTTGATTTTACTTATCCGATTCGCTGCATCGGCAATAACCAGTTGAGATTCGGTTGCGAAATAACCGGCGGCGAGTGGGTGTCCGTTGTGCCAGCCGCCGGAATACTAGCGCCCAACCAAGGAAGCCTCATTACAATTGACATATCGGCTTATAATCTGCCGGTTGACACGACGGTCGGAGCGCAAGTTACAGTTTTACACAATACCCCTGGCCGTCAGTTTCCAACCTACGATATACTTATGCATATCGTATCGCCGGACCCTGTGCATTTTGAGATGCCGCCGCCGGCGGTATCCGACCATAGTTTATTAATTCAAGAATTGCGTTTGGAGGGTGAAATCTGCCCGCCGGGCGTCGAAATAGCGGTTTTCACGCCGGCGGGCTTCTGCGCCGGGGGCGCGGTTCATTACGGCGGTCGCTGCGGACTTGCCGCCGGTGCGGACGACCCGTTCACCCAAGTCGTCGATGGCTTTCAGCCCGGCGAGATATTCGAGTTCCGGATGTTTCTGCCTTGGTCGAACGCAGAGACAGCCGCGCAGGTCTATTTCATCGAAGGCCCGCAGCGCTTTGTCCGCGATGGCTTCACAGTGTTGAACCTGGACGCCCGCCCGGCTGGCGAATTGAGATTGAATTTAAATGCGCGCTGGAATTGGATTTCGCTGAATGTCGCACCGCCGGTGCTGGAGTTCAGCGTCGTGCTTGCCGAGCCGATTGGCGCCGGACAGATACTGCTCGTCAAAGATGGCCGCGGACGCTTCTATGACCCACGCCGCGGCTTCAACAACATCGGGCTATGGGACTTACGCGATGGCTACGCTGTAATGGTCGCCCAGCCGCAAACTTTGACCGTCCGAGGCGTCGTAGCCGATGCCAACATCCCCCTGCCCCTGATATTAGGCTGGAATTTGATCGCCTATCTGCCGCAGCAAGCCCAAGCCTTGCAAACTGCAATGGAAGATTTAGGCGACAACCTGTTGATGGTCAAACGCGACGACGGCGCCTTTTATACGCGCCAATGGAATTGGGACGGCGTCGGCACGCTCGAGCCGGGCGAAGGTTATTTGGTCAAACTTGCCGCTCCCGACACCTTGATATATCCAGCTGGGCAAGATGAAGCCGCGTCGGTCGTGAGAAAGCCGATTACTTTTGCGCCCTCGCCTTCAGGCGAAGATATGAGCCTTCTTCTCATAGGATTGCCCCCCTTTTGCGAAGTCGGACTATTCGACCTGAATAACATTTCGGTCGGTCGGGGTTTTACAACCAGCGGCGGCCGACTCGCCATCCCAGTGTGGGGCGACAACCCTGCTACTGAAGAGCGCGAAGGTCTCCAAAACGGCGAGACCTTCGATGTAAAGTTGTTTAAATCGGATGGTTGGACGAAAATTGATTTTATCTGTCTTGAGGGTGAAGCGAAATATGAGACCAACGGTTTTATAGTCGGAAAGATTGCGCCGCCGGCGAGTCCATCTCTGCTCACGGCTTACCCTAATCCCTTCAACGATGTTTTAATCGTCAGTTGGTCGGTAGAATACCCACAGGCAGGCGAAATCTGTGCGTTCGATATTTCGGGGCGGCTCATCGCGCAAAGGTCTTGGTCTGAAACAGAAAAAATCCACCAGGCGCAGTTTTCTGCGGCGGATTGGCCGTCGGGCATTATATTCTTACGCTGGAAGTCCAGCGGCCGCAGCGCGATGATTAAAGCCTTACATTTACCGTAACACTCTGGGGTATTTTATTACCTCGCCTAACACCGCATCGGCTCTGGATGTCGTCTCCAAGAGTGTCATCTTTCGGTTGGTCGGTCAATTAACTGCTTTCGGCGCGCTCGTTTTTTTAAGCCGGCATCTTGGACCGGATGGATTTGGCCGATACAGCGTTTTATACAGTCTATTGGCTTTCTTTGCCGCGCCGTTGACGCTGGGCTTGAATTATATTGTCGTTAGGGAAGCCAATATCCGCGAGTCTGAGCGCAATCGCATTTTCGGCGTCGGTTATGGATTGCGCTTAATTCTGGCTTCAGCCGGCGCGCTGGCCGCGCTTATGATAATACCTCTCATCGGATTGAGCGGGATTAGTTGGAGTATCTTAATTCCGGCTTCGTTCGGGTTGTTCTTTGCGTTATGGCAGCCGTCTTTTCGCTTCAGTTGGGAGGCGCCCTTCGAGTCTGATCGACGGATGGACATTGCGGCCAGTGTAAATCTCGCCGGACGCATTGTCCTGCTCGGCTTTTTAGGATTGGGGATAATCTTCGGCGCGGAATTGGCGGGGATGATAAGTCTGCAAGCCGCCGGCGAAATCGCCGCTGCGACGCTCATCATTATCGCGCTTTGGCGTGCCGGCTACCCAGTCAGACCGCGCTTTTATCAGCGCGAACTAATGTATCAATTCAAGGAAGCCATACCGTTGATAGCCGTCGAAGCGCTGATTATTCTGCAAACGCGCTCGGATATTCTCATATTGAATCATTTGCGCGGCGAAACCGCCGCCGGTTTGTTTGCCTCGCCGCTGCGACTCGTCGATGCTTTGATTTTATTTCCGACTATCCTTGTTACCGCCGCGCTGCCGGCGATGACGCGCCTGGCGCAGAAGGATAGAGAGGCGTATGAACGGCTCTTAAGCCTATTATTTAAACTGTTGTTAGCCGGCGGAACTTTAGCGGCGGTTCTGGGTTCTTTTTTAAGCCGTGAGATTGTGCGATTGGCTTTCGGCGCGCAATATAAAGCGTCGGCTGAAATACTGATGGTGTTAGTCTGGTCAGCGCCGTTCTTTTTCATCAACGCCGCCTGGCGCGCGACGCTGGTAGCAGTCGGGCAGCAACACCGGCAGACAGCGGTTATAGCCGCGCTGGCTGCGGTCAATATCTTAGCCAACTTATTGTTGATACCGGCTCTAAACGGCGTCGGCGCGGCTTGGGCTAAAGTCATCACTTTCGCCGCGCTCTACCTCTTCGCCTTAGCCCCGATTTCCGTCCGCCGCGAAGGTCTTATCCTCATCCACTCGACCCTGCTGCCAATTACCATCGCCATAGGAATTACTTTTATACTCATAAGAACTGAATTTGCCTGCTGGTGGATGGGAATTCTGCTGTCGGTTATCCTCGGTGCAGCGGCGCATTTCAGCGGCTGGTTAGGTAAAACTGATATCAAATATATCTTCAGCGCGATGAGTCAAATCCAAGAGAAACGATAGCCTTGCAAATTCGACCGACTTATTGGTGGGGGCTTTACTTGCTGTGGGGAGGAATGTTGACCGTTCTTCTCTGCGAGGGCGCGCGCTCACGCGATGGGGGAATGAAGGCGCCTGAAGAGTTGCTCAGAGCGACGCGCCTGCCGCCGGAGACAGTCTGGATGGGCATCTACCTCGCCGGGCAGAAAATCGGCTTCATCCAAAGCGAACTCGAACCGTTGCCGGAAGGCGGCTATGAGATTAGCGAGATTTCGCGGATGCAGGCTGCGATGCTCGGCGTGATGCAACGGATGCGCCTTCAGATGACAGCGGTTACCGACAGCGCCTTGGCTTTAGTTTCCTTTGACGGCGAGTTTGCGACCGAACAGTATTCGGCGATTTTCAAGGGCCGCCACTATCAGCGCATCTTGAAAATCGAACTGACTACCGGTGGACGCACGACCGAAAAGGTGTTTCCAGCGCCCGAGCCTTTATATTTGTCGCAAGCCGTTAAACCCTTACTGCAAGGCGGCAGACTGCATTCCGGTGATTCGCTGATACTATCCGGCTTCGACCCCATAAGTCTGCAGATGCAGGATCTAGTAGTGGTGGGCGCTGACAATCAGACGCATTTATTATTTGGGCAGGAGGTGCGCGCCCGCAAGTTGATTACCCGTATGGAAAATCTTGAGAGCGTGCTGTATGTCGATGACCACGGGGAGGTTATTGCCGAATTCGGCCCAATGGGGCTGGTGATGCGGCGGGAGTCGGCTGAGACAGCGCTGGCGATGTCCGATGAAACCGCAGCAGTTGACTTTTTAAATCTCTATGCCGTCAAGCCTCAGGGCGCTTTCAATAGTCCGCGTCAATGCAAATTGGCGGCTTATAAAATCCGCGGTTTCGATGTTTCGGTCCTGCCCGAAGTCAGCGGCCGGCAGTGTCTGCAGGAAGATAGTTCGCTGATTGTAGTTTATATTCCCAATCCTGAAGTTTCAGCGTCTAAATTCGATTCGCTCTGGCTCAACCCGGCGCCGCTCATCGAAAGCAATGCGCCGGAAATCATCCGTGCAGCTCAAGATGCCGTCAAAGGCGGCAAGACACGTTTGGATAGCCTTGGACTTCTTTCAGAGTGGGTATTCAAAACTGTGAATAAGAAGCCTTCCGCCGGGCTGCCGTCGGCGCTGGCGGTTCTGCAACAGAAGGAAGGCGATTGCAATGAGCATTCGGCGCTGTTCACAGCCCTGGCGCGGTCTTTGGGCATTCCAGCACGGATTCAGATGGGTTTAGTCTATCAAAATGACCGTTTTTACTATCATGCCTGGCCGACAGCCCGCGTCGATAGCCAGTGGTTTGAATTCGAGCCGACCTTCGGGCAGCGGCTCGCCGACGCAGCGCGCATCGCCCTGACCACCGGCGACTTATCCGCCGCTATAAAAATCACTCCAGCCGTCGGAAATATCGAAATTGAAATCCTCGCTGAAAAGGCGAATGACAAATGACAATGACAATGCTGATAACAATGACAATATAAATAATTGCTTTACTATAGAGTAAATTGCAAAAGTGATGATTAATCCAGAAAATTCAGACATAGCAAGGCGGACGCCCTCGTCCGCCGAAAACCAAGCCTAGAATGCGGCGGACGAGGGCGTCCGCCTTGCCATCAGTTAATAAATCCAACACTTATGCAATTACCTCCATTGTCATTGTCATTAGCATTAGCATTGTCATAACTCAAACCATTTATAATTCAATGTCATCACCCAAACCATTGCTTATTCGCGGGCGGGCGAAGGTCGTGCCGGTCGCAGATGTCGATACGGATATGATATTTCATAACCGTTACCTGCACATAATCCAAACAGCCGAGATGGGTAAATACATCTTTGGCAATCTGAAAGGCTACGAGCAGTTCCCGCAGGTAGTTCGTCCGGGAGATATTCTCATCGTCGGGCATAATTTTGGCTGCGGTTCATCGCGCCAGCAGGCGGTGGACGGCTTTATAGCGCTGGGTCTTGCTGCGGTCATAGGCGCCTCGTTCGGCGCGATATACAAACGCAACGCTGTCAACGCTGGCTGGCCACTCATAGAATGCCAGAGCATACTTCATTCGGGAATTATCGATGATATGGAAGTCGAAGTCGATTTAACCACCGGCGAAGTGCGGAAGCCTGGCGGCGGATTGCTGATAAAAGGCAAGCCGCTGACCCAGGTGCAGAAGGACATCTACTTTGCCGGCGGGCTACTCGAACTAGCCGTCATACAGCGGTAGATCTAACGCTATGTCAAGCGTAAGATGTTGTCATCCTTCACTTCGTTCAGGATGACATGCGACATTGCACAATTGACATAACACTATCTACTCTCTTCGTATTACATATAGAGGAACAGTTAATTCAAGAGGAGTAAAATATGAAAATCCAAAAAATCTTGCTCTGGATAGTAGTGGGGGCAATCGGCGTGGCGGTGATTGTGGCGGTGTTCAATACAGTGAAGAAAAATGTCTTCACGGTAGCGGAGAATCCGACTGGCACGGGAGGCGAAATGCCGGTGTTGACGGATGAGAGTCCGGTGGTCATTACTTTGGAAGATGGGCTTTATCATCTGCCAAACTGTAAAAAAATCAGCGGCGTCAAAGAGAAAGTAGTTTATGGCGCCGCCAAACTGCGCGATGTTGACCCCTGTCCGTTCTGCATAGGTGAACCGTAAGAGCGCTTGAGCCGCCCCATAGGGAGCGGCTCAAGTGTTTTAAGTCCGAAATAGACGGAATGAATATTATGCGTCCATATAGTCCATTATGTCCATACAGTTCATATAATTCTTTACAAATTCACAAATTATAATCCATATCGCCGGGATTTGCGATATAAGCCGCCAGTAGGTCGATGGTGGCTTGAACATCTTCCTTGTGAACCATTTCAACGGTGGTATGCACATATCGGCACGGCACGGAAAGAGTGATGACGGCTGGGCCGCCGGGCGCGCGCTGTATGCCGGCAGCATCGGTGCCGCCGCGCGGCAATACATCGCGTTGATATTTTATCTTGTGCTTTTCAGCCAGTTCCGCAAAGCGCGCTAAGAGTTTGGGATTAGTAATGTGCGAGCCGTTGAGGATGCAAATCGAAGTTCCACTGCCGAGGTGGGAAATTTCATCTTGCCCGCTGGCGCCGGGAACATCGTTGGCAAGCGTAACATCGAGCGCCACACCGACATCCGGCACAATGCCAGACGATGCGGCAAGCGCACCGCGCAGCCCGACCTCCTCCTGCGTCGTGGCGACGACATACAGGTCAGCCGGCGATTTCTTAGCCTTACGCACCGCTTCGAGCATACAATACACTCCGACGCGGTCGTCGAAGGTCTTGCAGGTGATGCAGTCGCCTAATGTCTCCATCTGCCGGTGCATCGTAATCGGGTCGCCGACGGATACTAATTCGGTCACCTTTTCTTTAGGCAGACCTATGTCCACAAAGTAATCCTTGATTTCGAGGACTTTTTTCTTTTCCTCTTCGGTCAGGATATGAATCGGCTTTGAGCCGATGATGCCGGGCAGGTCCTGTTTGCCCAGCACGGTAACTCGTTGAGCCATCAGGGTGCGCGGGTCGAAGCCGCCCAAAGGCTGGAAACGGATGAATCCTTTGTCGTCGATAAAACTGACCACAAAGCCGATTTCATCCATATGCCCGGCTAACATCAACTTCTTGCGGCCGCCCTTCGGCTCGCGTCCAACGCCTCGTTTATAGCCGATGACATTGCCGGTCGGGTCGGTGCGAACCTCATCGACCAGCGGCTTGAGTTCTTCGATGACGATTTGCCGGATGCGGTCCTCGCGGCCCGAAACACCCGATGTTTCAACTAACTTTCGCAGTAGTTCCATTTGAAACCTTTATTTATTAATGACTAATATTAATGACTATTAATAACAAACACTAAGGCTACAATATTAATAGGGTCAGAATTAGTGATTATTTGGGGCGACACAAGGTTCGCCCGCACAGGCGATGCTTGTCATCGCCCCAATTGTATCTTCAAGAGCAACTATTTTCCACCCCCATAAGATATTTATATATTAGAGATAAAATCTGAACTTGTTCATCAATTTTTGACTATACCTCACTAAGAATCCCTTTAGTTATTTGTCATTTATCTTTACTATACACCCCGTGATACCGGTCGAGGCGTCGATTTGTTTAAGCAATTCCTCGGCTCTTTGCCGCTGGTCAAAGCGTCCGACGCGGACGGCGATGAGCGTTTTGCCGCCAGTGGATTTGGAGATATATTCGACTGGCGCGAAGCGCGCCATCGATTTTCCAAGCGTTTCAGCGCTTTTCCGATTAGCAAAGGCGCCGACTTGAACCGACCAAAATGGCGCGGTTTCTACAGATATAGACTTTTCGGGAGCCGATAAGGTTACCGATTTCAGAGCGACATCCGGTAACGACCACATTTTATATGACGGATGCCGTTTCTGCAGATATCCCAGATATTTGTCCGCTGTTGCGGATTCGCCGCGGGTTATGTAGTTCCAATATAGTCTTTCCAAAGCCGAGGCTTCGACAGCGCCGCCGGCCGCCAAAGCAATGCTGTTCTCATAACATAAACAGGCTTGTTGGCCGTTCGACTCGAACAAACCGCGCAAGAACCACCCCGCCGCCGAGGTATCCGGATACTGCGCTTGAGCGTGTTTGAGCGCTGCAAGATTACCTCTTTGATATTGCTCAACTAACCACTCGTCGTTCGTCGGCGATTGAATTAAAAAGCCGGTTAATATTATTTTTAACGCAAAGTGGATAACCATCAGCCGACTTAAACGCCGTGGATTTTACGGCGGTCGCGGTAAAAGGTGCGCCAGGCGCCGCAATTTGCGCAGCGCAGCGCCAGCCGCTCGGATTTCTCGCCGCACAAACTGCAAAACAACATATTAATATCGCCGGTCGTCCAATCGACAGTATCGTTCAGATGACGCTCGAAATCCGGCAGATTGAGCCTGTAAATAAGACGTAGTTTCTGCAATAAGAGCGCTGCGTCTTTGGGATTTTGCTCTAATGCCCGTTCGCAGATATCCAGCGCTTCGCGATACTCGCCTTTTTTACTTCGCAGGTCCATCAGCGCCAGCGCTAACAATCTGTTCGCCGGCGCGACGTCGAAGGCTTCCCGTAGAATGGCCTCGACTTCGCCGAAACGCCCTAAATTGAACAATAGCGGCTCCAAAACCGGCAGCGCCAGATGGGCTTCGTTTGGGCGCATCTTTATAAACTTAGTCAACCATTCGAAGGCTTCGGCGCTGCGGTTTTCACGCGCATAGGATGCGGCGATGAAGAGCATCCCCTCGAAAGCCTGCGGGTCTATGCGCAGCGCGTCTTTGAAAACTACCCGGCCGTCGTGTTCCCTGCTTTCAGCACAGAAAGCCTCACCTTCCATAAGTTTATACAGCGCGGTTTTTTCCGGGTCTGATTTACCGGTGACAGCGCTGCGCTTTTTAAGCGCTTCGCCGGCGTCCTTCCAGCGATTTTGTTTTTCCAGCATCCGCAGACGAATAATAAAGTCGTCGGCGCATTCAGGGTCGAGGCTGCGGGATTTATCCAAATACTCGTGAGCCTTGTCGAACATTCCGGCTTGTTCGAGATCTTGCGCCAGCTCGCGGT
>Ga0194126_10010237_pt1 | contig 12323 bp, 5 predicted proteins | sample TA2KigC150mmetaG_FD_148641 | JGI IMG/M metagenome (GOLD analysis project Ga0194126, IMG submission 148641) | Freshwater microbial communities from Lake Tanganyika, Tanzania - TA2015035 Kigoma Deep Cast 150m | ecosystem: Environmental > Aquatic > Freshwater > Lake | place: Tanzania: Lake...
TGAGCCTCGCCGCGGCGCAATTTTTTGTCGCGGTGCCAGGTATGCCCATGATCGCTCGTCAAGAGAACTTGCCAACCAGACTCAATTCCTTTGCGAACAATTTGAACCAATGAGCCCAAGTCTTCTAATGCCGGCAAACGGACGCTGGTAGTCGCGTTTTTGAGATCATCATCAATTGTATTAATGATGACTGCCAACACATCCACCTGGTGAAACTGGAGATCGTTGAAAATCTGCTGATCATCCCAATTCGTTTTATTATATAACCGCACCCGCTTGTCTGAGAAAGCCTCTTGCAAAGCTTTCCCTTCGCTGGTGGTCGCTTTTTTTTCGTAAGTCTCATCGTCATCCAAACGGTCGGTGGGCAGCGCATTCAGAAATAGCGCTTTGCGAGAGACAGCCGTAACCGATGGTAGCAGAGAAAGTGTTGGCCCCGCCGAACGACCATAAACGGCTGGCGTTTTCTTGATCCATTGCTCCAACAGATGGTAGTAATCTGGGTAACTCATGCTATCCAGCACGATCAACAAAACCCGCTGACTTGTTTGAAGCAGTGTGCGAACGTTCCAATTCAGCAGCCGATGCGTGCCATAGACGCCTGCACCGCGATCATGAATCGCCGCCTCATACCCAGTCATGTATTCTGTAGCAAAACGAGCATTACATTGGTTGCGCCAACTCCAGTAGGCTTGCAACAAGCTTTGGATAGGCGCTTCCAAACCTGTTCCCTGTCCCATGTCGGCCATCAGTCGCAAAGCAGATAGATCCAGGCGCGCACCTTGCTCCGCGTACCACCTAGCCCACACAGCAACTCCTGAAATTGATTTGACAACTTCAAATTGGCTTTGCCATCGAACCACCAGAGCCGCCATTTCCCCTAGCGCATCTAACCGACTACGATAGTCTGGGGCGGAGAAATGCTCATCCAACCGATTTACCTGTGCAGCGGCTTCCACGTCACGTACGGCCAGGCGTTCTGCCAAACGTAAACTTTCTTTCTCTAACAAGGCCGGGAACCAGGGGTTGTAGGCTTCTGCCGGCAGAACATTTGTGAGATCGTCTTGGGCGGCTTTTAGGATCGATTGCCGTGTAGAAGGATGCAAGGCGGCTAGCGCTCCGGTTGCCAACTCACTCACCATCGCCACCGCTTGATTTTCTGAATTCTTGCGTTCAGTAACCAGCAGCGCCCGCAATGGATTTAGGCCAGCCCAGTTAGGCATCAAGTTCACGGCCTGCTCCGCCGCCATCATCAAACCCGTCCGCACGACCTCTTCGGCGCGGCCCGGTTTCTCTGCCGCCCAGGCCAGGATGGCGATAAAGTCCGTCGCTGCGGATTTTTCCGCGGTATGCTGACGTAGCTGCTCCTGCAGCAAGGTCAACATTAAGGCTTCGGGAGGGCTAGGCTGGCGACGTTGAATGGCAACCAGTTCAGCGAGGATCTTTTGCGGCGTTTGCCCTTGAACTTTGAACCCAAAACTGGCCTGGATCAATAATTGCTCCAAGTCGCTGCGTGTAACTGCCCAATAGCGCATATCTGTTCCACCCGACAGACGGATGAGATCATCTAAATGAGCTAAAACACTGGGCCGCCATTCCAGGTAGTCCACTTCGGGCGGCCATTCCCAATGGGTAATCGCGGCCAACCGGTGACGCAACCCCAAGCGATAAGAGGTTTTATTATGCGCCCGGACGCGGATATCTAACGGTAGTTGGAACCCGTTACCAGCGTGGTAAACAATAATTACATGCTCGTTACATGCCTTGCTCAACCCTTTGCGCAGAACCAACTCAGATTGGGTGTAAACAAGCGTCCATTCTGCAGCTTGAAATTGGATGGGGCAGATTTCATCTGTCGGGGATCCCAACAAACTGCCCCAATCTACTTCAATCAGCAACAAATCTTTGACCACCTCACTACGGTCGGTCTGGTCGAGCAATAAGCGAATGGCGCCGAGCAGTGTATCGTCCATCACAATAACTTATTCTTTCGACTTGCTCACAACGATTTTGAGGATGATCTCGATTTCGCCTTGCAGCGAAGCCAAAGCATCCTGGCCCAACAGGTCTTGCAGCCAGGCTTCGGTTTGCGCCTGGCTGAGGTCAATCGTATTTCCAGCCGAGACAACTTGCGCTGAGGCCACTTTTATTTTCTTGTCAGACCGGGTAGTCTTAATCTCAACATCAACCACTGCCGCGCCGTTGCCTTTGGTTTCCGGCTGGCGAATGGCTTCATCAATCACTTTGTTCGCCTGTTTATTCCAACTCGCCAGGTGACTAGATAATTCAGCAGTTTCGTCTGTTCCGATCAACGCCTGGCGCAGCCCGGCCAGCGCATCGATTGCGCCAACCTGGTTGTTTTTCGCCAGCGTGATCACCCGGTTCAGCGTATCCGTTTGCAGCAAGCCCAATGTCTCGAGGGTTTGAGCTCGGCGGGCAAGTTGCTTCACCGCCTGCTCGCGGGTCAGGTTCGCTCGGGATGGCTTCCACACCAATAACGCTCGCAGGCCTTCATAACCGTCCAAATCAGAACGGACAGCCAGCCCGTTCAACTGAATAGCAGCCTCAACACCGCCAAAACGCAGTGAATCTTCAGACCGGATAGCCAAAGCCTGCAAAGCCGTGTTTAGTTTCTTTTGTAGATCACTTAAAACCGCCTGGGCCGTGTTAGCCGCAGCATTCACCTGCCGCCACAGCGCGTCTTGCGCTGCGATGGTGAGTTCTTCTGCAGCGGGGCGAATCTGCCAGACCTCTTGGGCGAAATTCTTTGCTTGTACCCATTCTTGCGGCGCCAGGCGTTCGCCTTGTTCTAAAGTCAAGCCATCCAAACCACCATAATCCACGCGCGGTATGGCCTGACTGCCTTTCAAGGCGCGATAGCCCCTGGCGCGCACCAAAAAGAGCAGAAAAGTATCGGATAGATCGCGGCTGAAGCCAAAAGCTTCTTCCAGGCCGCGGCGGATTTTATCGGTTTCAACGCGCTTGCCGGTGGCCAACTCGTCCAGTTTGGTCAGATAGCGCGAGTTCGGACGCAGCGTCCATTGGGTGGCGCCGCGCTCTGCCAATTCAAGCGGTTCACCCAAACGCGTCAGCCAACCGTCCAGGTCAGGGTTCCTCAGCACTGAACCCGAGCCAACCGCAGCCGGGATCATGAATTCTTCCAACAGGTGGCGCAAGTTACGCTGATTGGCCTCGATGGCGGCAGAAAAACGGGGATGGTATGGGTAGAGCCGATCAAAAACCGTGCAGCCAATGCGATCCAGCGCCGCCCCCAGGCTGTCGGCATCCAGAGAGGGGGTGATCGTAGCATCCAAAAAGGTCACATCCGCCCCAGTGCCTTTATAGACCTGCACCAGACGATCGCTGACGGCACGCGCCTTGCTGATCTTCTGGCCGACCAGCTTCTGTTCCAGCGCCTGGCGCTGGCTGCGCCCATAATCTTCCAGGTAGGCGTTGGGGTTGCCTTCCAGTTCCAGGATTTTGGCATACTCTTCCAGGTCGCGAATGTCATCCGGCGTGAATTCTACTGGCAGCCAGAAACCGACTGGACCAGGCTGTAATTTAGCGCGCGCCCGCTCAATGACCTTCAAGTCTTCATCACGGGGATGATTTTTATCCGCTTCAAACGGAATATCAATAAACAGCGCGAATTCCATACCTACCGGCACGGCCATCTGGTCAAAGGTTAGTTCAGCAATATTGACAAAGCGCACTTTGCCGCGCCGTTTGGTGCCGCGCCAGGCGCATTCGTAGTTGGGAATTTCGCTATTCTGGATCGGCCGGTTCATCAGCGTCTTCATCAGGCTGTTGAAGGCTTCCAAGCGCTGCCGCCAGTTCACCTGCACCCGTTTGAGCACATCGGCCAATTGCACCCCAGAGGCCAGGGAGATGCTGACTACGCCTAGCGCATGGTTGGTGGGTTTAGGATTGAAGCGCACCAGCTCACTGCGGTTATCAAGTTCGCTCAGGATTTGGGCAATGGATGTGTAAGAGCCAATGGCTGTGCGTCCGCGCAGATCCTGGTAATTCAAGTGGAGAATACGCTCCACGGTAATATCATTCCGCAGCGCTTTTGTCAGACCGCACAGCAAAACGGTTTTGACGATTAGCCGGGCACGTTCGGCTTTATCCGCATCACTGGCATATAACTCATCAATCAACGGTAATAAACGGTCGTAGTACGTTTGCCGCACTGCATCCAACTCTGGATTGATCGAGCCGCCTGTCAACCCCTGTGGCAGAAACACCACATCAAATAGCGATGCAAATGGGATCAGGGAGCCAATGGGTAAGTTGGCATTACGTTCAATGAGCAACTCATACAAAAGCCGGATAGCTGCCCGCTCACGGCTCAAGCGAGCTGTAATGTCAATCAGCGTGCGGATCAATGCCGGATGGAAGGGATAAACCTTACGAAAATCTGCCAGGGTAAAATCTTGCAGCAGGGTGATGCGCGTTTCTTCTTCCAGCCCATTGATGGTTTCTTCAACGGCGCGTTGGAGTAAATCTTCCATGCCACGGCGCACCCGCAACACGCGTTCCTGCACAATCGGAATCAGTTCTGTATCTGCCAGGTCGGTGGTCTCTGGGAAGCGGTCTTTGTGGTGATCAATCGCCTCGAAAACCCGCTGTTGGCTGGAGTCATCCGGTACGGTTTCCTGAATATTGCGCTGCTTGGAAACAATTGACCACAGAGGAATCACGCGATCCAGGGCCGAGTTATCTGCCAAAGCAACCAGGTCGTTGAACTCATCAATATAATCCCGCCCACTTTTACCTGTCAGGTACAGGATCAACTCGTCAATCAAGAACACAATCCCAAAAAAGTTGTTGGCTTTGGCGTGGCGGGTCAAGGTGGCCATGCCATCTGAGAACTTGTCAGGGTAAAGCTGTACCTTCTCGGCGCGGCCAGCTTGGCGGTATTCCAGAATGGTCTTGGCCAGGGCGTCTTTTTCCTCCTGGTCGCCTTTGGCTGAACGATCAAAGCGCTTGCGGCTGATGCCGCTTGCCTGCTCCAACTGCTGGAACACCGTTTCGCCATAGCGCTCCACCTCGGCGCGGAAGCTGGCAATCACTTTATCAGCATCGCTAAACTCACAGGGCGGAAATCCCAGACTTTGCAGGCGGGCATTGGCCGCGTTGTAGCACGCCATGCGCAAACTGGATTGTCCCAACATATAAACCGGTATGACCAGGATGGGATGCTCCTCTAGCCAGGCCTGGTGGGTGTTCTGGATCGAGCGAATGATTTCGTGCTCTTTTTCCCATATCACCGGGTTGTTTTCCAGGATCAACCCCAGAATGGACATGAAATGGGATTTGCCCGAACCGAATGAACCGTGCAGATAATGACCCTGGCCGGATTCTTGACGCACACAACTGGCAACGATGCGATCCACCAACCGCTCCAATGCCGTTCCCACGGTGGGTGTGATGACATACTCTTGCACATTTTCCTGGATCACCTGAACGGCGTCGAAATCTTGAATTTTTACAATGCAGGTAGGCACCGCAGGTGGGAGGTCAAAAACTGTATGTATACTTTGCTTTAGCATGCTTACTCTCACATCTATTCTAGCACATCAAGGTAGATGATTAACCCCTCGAATCGATAACAACTGACCTCTGGGCATAACAGCGACTCGATATCGTTTCGCAATATTTTTAATTTCAATCTGGTCAAGATTGGTAGACCGATATTTGGATAAAATCACATACGCACGTACACCACCGAATTGAGTTGGACCATGGCCAGGAGAATTCTGATGTACACCCAAATGGATGCCTCTGCGAACGCCCAGTTTACATAATTGTCCGAGAGTGCTTCGAATTTGGGCCAGCGCGTCAGAGAAATGCCTGCCTTTTAGCTCAACCAGTACGATCTTATTATCACCATTTCCACTTGAACAGTAAAACAGGTAATCCACTTTTCTCTGATCACCTGCTATCCAACAATCGTCCACACGCACACACCAGACCTCATCACCTGGCACTTTTTGTAACCGGAATCGGGCATTGTCATCCCCGACCGAAGTTTGTAGAGAAATGCAGTTCGCTGGAACGCCCAATTCCAATAACCAGGCAGGTGGTTGTAAGGAAATTGATGGTCTTCTTAGGCTCATTTTAGTTTGCTATCGCACTGGCCAAGAGCTTGGCCTGCATTTCAGAAAAACTGGTTCCCAGGTCTTCCGCCAGGCTGTTCAATTCGGTGCTGTCAATCAAACCGGCTTTACGGTCAAAGATGTTGCGCGCTTTCCCGCGAGATGTAAAACGATAAGCAGCCACTTGCTCGTGTGCTAATGCAGTATCTTCAAATACGCCGGAGGGTAATGAATGACCGCTGGATACTACTTCTGCTGCGGTGATAAAATTGTTAATCGCATAAAGAATATATGGGCTGTGAGTTGTGATTACTACCTTCGCACCACGTTGCACTGCACTGGCAATTATCTCCATCACTTTTAATTGCGCGCCTGGATGCAGGTGGGCTTCAGGTTCTTCAATATAGAATCTCGTTTTATGGATTTTACTGGCCAATACTTGTGATTGCAGGGTGGCAAAGAAGGGCCAAATTTCCATTTGCCCTGCTGCAAAGGATTGGGGACTGAACATTTTACCTTTAATCTTTAAAAGAACATTTCCGTGCGTCTCGTAGCGCAATTCACCTTTCATCACATTCTTGATTCTGGTATGTGCTGTTTTGATCAGCGGGTCAGCTTGTAGTTCCGACTTTTTTGCCTTAGCAACATCGCGTATCGCCTGTTCCAGAATACTATAAAACTTACGAATATAACCGGGAAATTGTTGCTCTCTTACGGTAAGCAGCGCTTGTGCAGGAGGCATGAAAGAGTAAAGACTTCGTCCCGCAGGAATGTATATTTGAGTTTGATATGGGATTGGTTTTTGATCATTAACTCCAAGTAGATACCCTCTGACGCGACTGGCAAAAACAGAATTGACGTCAGCCTGAAATTTATTGCTCCAATTCATGCGGTTATCGCCGGAAGAATTAACGCTCCAAACCAGTTCAGACTCTGACTCTACATAGTTGGAAATCTTTTCCCCAAGCCACCAGTACAAAGCTGTGTTAGCAATTGCCACAATATCCCATTGTGAATCATGATCACGGATCATGTTAGAAATTCCAGGCGGTCCCAGGAGCATGTCTTCTACGCCACTCATAAAATACAACAACTGTGCTGCCATAGACTTACCGGTCGCCTGAGGACCAACAAAAATGGTCAGGTCACGGACTTCGATATCCGCCTCCTGAATAGGACCAAATTTTCGGATACTCAATCGCTCAGTCATTTGCTGCTCCTACTAATACTAAAGCCACAGAGAACACAGAGTTCACAGAGAAAAAACTCCGTGGCTACAATCCTTCTTCACAAATCAAACCCCATCTGGGTCGGTTTATCTGACGCCTTTCGGCGGCGACTACGGGGTTGTTCTGATTCTACCTCAATTGGCTTCAAGCCCAAGACTTCGGCGCTCAAACCTGGAGAACAGGGAGCGCCTTGTTTGTAGGCTTCTTGAAATGCCTGACAGTAGCAGGGCGTTTCCAAGCCAATCCCGCAGGCGGAAGCAATGGATTCAAACTCACTGCGTTCTGCAGGCCGCAGATCTTTGAGTTCCGGCAGCAGGTCGCGCAGTGCGGCGCGCAGCCCACACTGGCGGAAGGTGATTTCCCAACCGGCGCGATTGGCGCGTTCAAGCAGATTGGCTAATGCATCCGCCCGCTGGGCTGGAGTCCAGCCTGCCCAGCCATACCACGGTCCGCCGCTGTCAGGAATGTTTGCGCCGCGCCAGTTATGGTCAAACTCGCGGTAAGCAATGAAGCGCTCACGCGGGATATTCAGCTTGCCGCGCAGCCGCCAGGTAGTTGCGCTGGAAAAGTCTTTACGCTCAAACTCGGGCGGCAACCCCTCATCATCCTGTGGACGGTTGAGGTATTTGCGCAAACCGGAGAGTTTGAAAACATGCTCCGGCCGGTTGGGGACGGCATTGGCTTCGATGATTTTCAGCAGTTCGCTTTCCAGGTTGAAAGCCTGCGAGCCGGTTAATACTTCCAGCACCGCGTTGACGCGCTCATCCCCGCTCAGCAACCGCGCCCACTCACGCAGCGAGATGGGCTTGCCGTACTGCTCTAAGGCAAACTCCAACTTCTCAGCTAACCACCAGGCAGCCGCTTCGCGGAATTCCTGTTCGTAATCGGGCGGAATCCAGCGTCGCTTGTAAAGCGGGTCTTCAAGTAAGGCAATATCGGGATTACTCTGAATCATCGCAATCCGGGCATCCATCAATGGTTTCAAGAAATCTGGTAATGGTGCAGGCTGGTATCCAGGCAACCAATCCCCCTGGTAGCCTTTATCCGCCAACTCGAACGGGCGCTGCCCCAACTCTAATCGGGCGGCTTTATAGTTCGCCTCGCTTAGGTAATCCTCGGCTAGAGGTGCTTTGTCGATCAGTCCATACATCTCATAAGCCAACCAGTCCATTTCTTCTTGAAGAAAGATCATGCGAGAGCGGATACTCTCACGTAAGGCGTTGAGCTTTTTACGAGCATTATCAAGATTAGTGCGACTAGAAAAAGGTGTTTGAATAAAATATTGAGGGGTATATCCAAGTATCAATTTATACCAATGATGATATGCCTCCTCTTGGTAAAAAAATAGGGATTTTGTCGTCAATGATCCCAATTGATCACTAAGTTGTATAATCTCATTAACAAAACTTAGGAAATAGACTTCGGTTTTTTTACTTAATTTAGGAATAGGAGTTTTACCAATATTTGTACTATTGAAGGCATAGCCGTCGCGGACAGGATCGTTGCCAGGTTTTTTATTAAAACATAATTGTTTTTGGACAAAACACACTAAATTGGTATTTAAAATACCTAAAATGAATTTATATAATTCCAAATTTTCATTTTTTAGCTTCACTACTGGTGCTGTTTGTTTAAAAATTTTCCCGCCAAAAATTAAAACAAAATGATTATGTGTAGTTATTTCTGAAAAAGTGATAAATATTTGTGATTGATATTTATGCTTGACTAATCTGTAATACTCATACCATATTCCACCAGTGTCTACTTTTGACTCTCCGCCAAAGGTCTGAGTATTGGCTAACAAAGATTTAAATGGATTTAAAAACCTAGCTATCTCAGGAGACTCCGACAATTCCAAATTATCAAATAAACCTTTATACGGATATAGAACTGTGGCTGAGAGTGAAACCCCCCAGTCTCGGATAATTTCACCAAAAATTAAATACCTTACATAGTAGGGAGAAAAACCTAACTTTCGAAAAAAATCACTTGGTTGTATAAAAATATCATCCTGACCTGTAAAAGATGCATACCCTATGGAGCTTGCGAAAAAATCTAATGAGGATTCACATCTTGATTTAAGTTTTTCATAGAGCGCACTTTTTTTTCCTCCAAACTGCCAAGGATGTTGGGCTAATACGGTGCGCGGGCGGGTAGCCACATTTACGTACTCATCAATATAATCGGTACCTTTCCCATATCCTTCAATGACACTTCCCCATACTTTTCCATGAGCTGGATCCGGAGTCGTACCAGGCTCGCCTTTTATATTCGAAAGCGTAATTATTGTTTCAGTACTTGGCGGTTGATAACGTGCGAATATTATTAGAGTCGGAGTGCCATGGCCAGGGATATAAGCGCCACTCAGATCAAGAATGGCTTGCAGATCATAATGTGGTAGCACTTCCTCAATTAACACTTTGCCAAACTGGCGGCGAGCAAAGGCATTGGAGTTGATTAATCCGACATAACCACACTCCATCGCCATGTGGAGGAAACGCTCTGTAAAAGGCGCTGATAAGCCAAATTTACTGTACGCGGATGCGTAATGTTCCCGGTAAAGCTCGCGCTTGACAGGATCAGAAGCCAAAATATAGGGTGGGTTCCCGATCACGACATCATAGCGTCGCTGCAGCACTGGCAGAGCGCGCTGAATGTCATCGGGGTGGCCAAGAATTTTCGCTGTTTGGCTGCCCCCCCAGGTACCTTGCTTGACGATTTTTTCATAGGGGATCAGACTGTCAATCGTAACGATATTGATACGCAGGTCGCGCAGTTCTTGCAGCAAGGCCGGGCGGGCGTAATCACAAGCCGCCAGGGTCAGGCGAAAGCGGGACAGGGCGGTGGCGTAAGGGTTGATGTCACAGCCAAAGCAATGCTCTTCGATGACGCGCCGGGCAATTTGCGTTTTTTGAGCCACAGAGAGCATAGAGTTCTCTGAGAAACCAGATATAGAAGAGGGGTTCTTTTCTCTGTGTTCTCTGTGATCTCTGTGGCTAAACTCCTTCTCATACTCCCGAACAAACAGCCAGAAGGCATCCACCAGGAAATGGCCGCTGCCGCAGGTGGGGTCAATCAAGGTCACGGTGCGGAAATCTTTTTCTTCGAAGCGCTTAAGTAATGTATTTTTCAGGATGAACTGCGAGATAAAATGTGGCGTTTGCAGCAAGGCGTGGCGCTTTCGGATTTCGCTGTCCAGTTCCTGGTACAAATCGCCGATGAAACGCGTTTGAAAACCTTCATCCGCCTTATCAGGATCGGGCCGGAAATCAAAGCGCAGCCAACCCTCGCGATTTGAGTCCGGCCGGCGCCAGACATCATCGAAAAAGCGCTGCATTAGGTCATCATCTGGCAGCAAGAAGTCGAATTCGGTGGGTCCAAACAGGTCGGGCAGCAGGTGGGCAGCGTCACGACAGCACCACAGCAGGTAGCTGGAGGCTCCCAGGTTCCTGGCAAGCTGCTTCCACATGCGCTGTCCGTCGCCGGTGCGGATGCGGATAGCCCCCAACAAGCCGCGGTCTTCTAGCACGCGCAAGAAGAGCACCCGCAAAATCCACTGGATGGCTGCCTGGCGGCACCACAGGCTCAGCCAATCGCTGAATGGCTCGCTGGAGCCTTCTTGATCGAACAGGGTGCGCAAGTGTTGTTGCGCCCGCGGGGAGGACTCGACCTGGCGGCGCAGATTCTCGGCCAGGCGGGATTTCCAGGTGTGTAGGAGGGTGCGGAGTTCGTAGTAGCGTTCTAAATCCATAAGTTATTTGCCACAGAGTTCACAGAGAAATGGTCTTTTGTCTCTGAGAACTCTGTGCTCTCGGTGGCTAAAATAAACGCTCCTGAACGGCTTTGGGGATATCTGGCGGCTCAGGTGGGGTGAACGGCATGAGTAATTCATAGGCTTGTGAACCTGCGCCAGTCTGCGGCAGGGTGCCATGCAGCAGCAGCACCTGGCTTTGCATACGACCGGCGAACGCCAGAATGCACAAGCCATTTTGGGTTGCATCGTAAATGCAATTGGCGACATCAATTTGGTAACGCACAGCCAGATTGGCGTTGCCGATCACCAAAGGATGCTCTTTGTTGATCCGAGCTGCGCCCTTACGCAGCCAGCGTTCAGCCAGGCTTTTGCCAATCGTCAGCGTGCCTTTTTTATCCAAGGTCACGTGCTCATCCCAGTCATCCTCATCCAATTCACGCAGTAGTTCCTTATCGAAGTCCAAATAATCGGCATGCAGCGCCTGGGCAATCTTGGGCGCCAGTTGATGAGCAGTCTCAACGGGCAAAGCGACCAATACCAGGTTGCGCGCGTAAAGGTAGGTTATGCGTTCCTGAAGCAGGCGCAACAATTCATCCAGATTTACCTGCATCTCAGGCATAGCGGATTGCCTCCAACAGGCGCACCCAGGGATCTGGGCCGCGTAGGGTGAACTGCTTTTCACTGCCAAAGAAATCCAGCGCGGCGATACCGTGCTTTTCGGCTTCATCCAGAGCGAAGCGCGCGTAGGCGCTGGTGACGCAAAAGGCGGTGCGTGTCCAGGATCGCTCGCAAATGAACCGCTCCGAGCGTGATGTCCAGCCCTGCTCGTTAAACTCTTGGGCCAGGGCAATCCAGAAGGCGCGCACGTCTGGCTGGTAAAAATGGGCAAAAAAGTGCTTGGCAATGCGAACGCCAAGTACCGGTTGAGACTCCATCACACCAAACTTGATCAGGTGGGCGGTGATATGCTGACGGGTGCGATCAAAAGCCCCTGATGTAGTTTCACGTAAATGCCGTTGTAAAAACTCATCCAACGCAAGCTGGGATACCTCTATCCGACCAGCAGACTGGGCAAGACTTTGAGCCTGGATTTCGAGCTGGGGTAAGATTACCTCACTGAGTGCCTGCCAGACCAAGGGCGTGGCGCGCAGATAATGAACGAAGAGCAGGTCACGCTTAAGCTGATCAGGGAGCGTTGCATCGGTGATGAGTTCCACCAGAGGCGTTTGCACAAAGTGCGGG
>Ga0194126_10010249_pt1 | contig 12316 bp, 13 predicted proteins | sample TA2KigC150mmetaG_FD_148641 | JGI IMG/M metagenome (GOLD analysis project Ga0194126, IMG submission 148641) | Freshwater microbial communities from Lake Tanganyika, Tanzania - TA2015035 Kigoma Deep Cast 150m | ecosystem: Environmental > Aquatic > Freshwater > Lake | place: Tanzania: Lake...
CCACCGCAAGCGTTTCCGTTTACACACACGCTCGGCGAAACAGTCGGAGGCTCAACTCAAGGACTTGGTTCGCCGTTGGAAGGCACTCCCGGCGACGGGTCCCCCAAAGTGAGTTTTGCGGTATTGCGAAAAAAGGGTATTGCCCTACGATTACTTACAAGCAACCTGTCCTACGGTGGTGATTTTCAAGATAGGAGGAAGGCATGGCACTAGCGCGTGGTCTGTACTTTGAGGAGTTCGAGGTAGGCGCAGCCTACACCTCGCCCGGCCGCACGGTGACCGAGACCGACGTCGTGACCTTCGCCGCGCTCTCCGGCGACTACAACCAACTGCACACGGACGCCGAGTTCGCCAAGTCCACCTTCTTCGGCGCCCGCATCGCCCACGGGCTGCTGGGGCTGTCCATGGCCTCTGGGCTGGGGAGCCGCATGGGCTTTCTGGAGGGCACGGCGCTGGCCTTCCTGAGCCTGACCTGGAAATTCAGCAAGCCCATCTTCATCGGCGATACCATTGCCCTGCAGGCTAAGGTGGCGAAAAAACGGGCGGTGAGCGACGAGGCGGGCATCGTGGTCTTTGACTGCACCCTGCTCAACCAGCGGGACGAGGTGACTCAGCAGGGCGAGTGGACGGTGATGGTGAAGCGCAAGGCGGGCGAGGGATGAATTGAGGTATGAGTTACGAGGAATGAGTGATGAGGGACGAGGAATAACCTCATACCTCATCCCTCGTAACTCATCACTTCTTCGTACACAAGGGTAACAAGGGGGAGATAATGGACTTTGAGCTCAACGACGAGCAGCAGATGATCCGCAAGATGGTGAGGGAATTCGCCGAGAAGGAGCTGGCGCCTCACGCCGCGGAGGTGGACGCCAAGGGCCAGTTCCCCTGGGAAGCTGTTCACAAGATGGGCGAGCTGGGGCTGCTGGGCCTGAACGTGCCGGAAGCCTACGGCGGCGTCGGGGCGGACATGGTCAGCTACGCCCTGGCCATCGAGGAGATCGCCCGGGCCTGCGGCTCCACGGCCCTCACCGTGGCCGCCCACGCCCTGTGCACCACGCCGCTGGCCCTCTTCGGCAGCGAGGAGCAGAAGCGCAAGTACCTGGTGCCCCTGGCCCAGGGGAAGCTGGGCGCCTTCGGCCTCACCGAGCCGGGCGCCGGCTCGGATGCGGCCTCCCTGAAGACCACGGCCACACGCGACGGCGACTCGTGGGTGCTCAACGGCAGCAAGATCTTCATCACCAACGGTGGCCTCGCCGACGTGCTGATCATCGTGGCCGTAACAGACAAGAGCAAGGGCACAAGAGGCATCAGCGCCTTCATCGTGGAAAAAGGTACGCCGGGCTTCACGCCGGGGCGAGAAGAGGAGAAGATGGGGCTGCGCGGCTCCCTGACCAGCCAGCTCTTCTTCGAGAATTGCCGCGTGCCGGCGGTCAACCTGCTGGGCAGCGAGGGCGACGGCTTCAAGTACGCCCTGGCCACCCTGGACTGCGGGCGCATCGGCATTGGGGCCATGTCCGTGGGGCTGGCGCAGGCGGCGCTGGAAGCCTCGCTGCGCTACGCCAAGGAGCGGGTGCAGTTTGGCCAGCCGATTGCTAACTTTCAGGCCATCCAGTGGATGCTGGCCGACATGGGGACGCAGATTGAAGCGGCGCGCCTGCTGGTGCACCGGGCGGCGACCCTCAAGGACAAGGGCCGGCGCTTCACCAAAGAGGCGGCCATGGCCAAGCTCTTCGCCTCGGAGATGGCGGAGCGGGCCTGCCACAAGGCGATTCAGATCCACGGCGGCTACGGCTATGTGCGCGAGTACGCCGTAGAGCGTTTCTACCGCGACGTGCGCCTGTGCGAGATCGGCGAGGGGACGAGCGAGGTGCAGCGATTGGTCATCGCCCGCCAACTTCTGGGGTAGCTGGCCGAAGTCGGTAGGGCAGGCCCGTGGCCTGCCGCCAGGTATTGCAGAACAAGGCGGCGGGCCGACCTGTCGGCCCGTCCTACGGCAATTAACCACTGAGGCACAGAGGACACGGAGTTTTTGACCTATCTCCGTGTCCTCTGTGGTTTCTAGAACAGGTACGTCGTGCCGACGAGGCCGGGCACGAACTGGTCTGGCATCTGGGTGGCGAACCTCTCCGTGGCCTTGATCCCCGTGCAGTGCGAAGGGACGATCATCTTGGGCTGAAAACGCTGGAGCTCGTCCACCGTGCGCTGGATCTCCTCGTCGGTGGCCCGCGCCAGGTGGAAGCCGCCCAGGATGGCCCAGACCCTGTCCACGCCACTGATCGCCCGCGCGTAGCTCACGGTGTTCACGATTCCCGAATGGGCACAGCCGGAAAGGACGACCAGGCCCTTATCGCGCACGTTGATGACTACGGCCTGATCCTCGTCCAGGTGATCGGGCAGGAAGGCGTCACCGTCACGATAGGTTAGCGTTGGTGGCACGCCCGCTTTCTCGAAGCTCAGGCGAGGAATCGCACCGGTGGTCCAGCACCCCGGCCCCAGTTGGTACGGCCCTTCGCTCAGGACGATCTCCGCCCCGGCCGCCTCCCACTCCGCCCGCGGCGGCGGCAGCAGCGGCCCGTACCTGGAGCCGTCTTTCTGCTTCACCCAACGCTCGCGGAACGCCGCCGGATGGACGATGACGGGCACGCGGCGTCCCGTCACCCAGCGGCGTATCTCCTCGGGCGGAGTGTCGCCGGGCCATTTGCGGGGCTTAGGTGGCCGGTAAATGGCCTGGAGCACCTCTGTCACCCCCGCCGTGTGATCGCCGTGGCCGTGGCTCAGAGCGATCTTGGCGATGGTCGCCGGATCAACCTTCAGGCGCGGCATGTTCTCCCGCAAGGCCAGGCGAGTCATGCCGGCGTCCCACAGGATTTTCAAGCCCGCCGCCTTGAGGTGGATCAGAGCGGCGAAGCCATGTTCGGCCAGGAGTGGCGCCTCCGTGTAGCGCCTCACCGTGCCGGTGGACCGCACGAGCAGGTCGGCCCGGTTGTCCACCAAGACGGTAATGGCCACGTTCTGCGTCTCCCCGAAATCCTCTATCCTGGACATAGGTCTACCTCCTTCGATGTAGGGGCGAAGCATCCTCTCCCTATCAGGGAGAGGAGCTCAGCCAAGCCCCTACCTACGGCGACGCCGGCCTAACAGGGAATGCTGCACCCCCTGCGCCCGGCGCCGGAACAGCAGCGCCGACCAGGTCTCGTCAATGGCACAGACCTTGTAGTCCACCAGCCCTGCCGCCAGCCCGGCTTCCCGCACCATCTGCTGCGATAGATCGCTGGCCAGACCGGCGGCCTTCTTGGGCCAGGCGATCCATAAGGCCCCGTGGCCGATTTCTGCCGCCGTCCTCCACAGGCCGCTCGCCAGCTCCTCCCGCCAGCGCACAAACCAGACCGTCAGATCGCCTCCCGCCACGGTTTCCCGGCGCACCGCCACGCCCGGCGGCAGCTTGCCCAGCGTGTTCGCGAATCCCTCCGGCGCCCCAACCAGGCTCAGCACCGTATTGGCCTTGATCCCCAGCTTGGCCGCCAGTGGCCGCCCGGCGTAGGCGGCAAAGGTGGAGCCGGGCACCAAGGGCTCAGCCGGGGGCTGGGCGATGGCCGCCGCCAACGCCTCGCCAATCTCGCTCCAGGAGGTGTAGGTGGCGTCCGGCAGCAGCTCCCGGAGACGCGCCACCTTATCTGGCTCGCCGCCCACAAACACCAGGGGGATGCCCCGCGTGCCCTTGCGCTCGCGCAGCAGCACGGCCAAGTCGCGGCCTTGCGATGGCAGACGGGAGAGGTCAATGACCACAGCGGCGGGCGGGTCGGCCGCCAGCTCTTTCAGCAAAAGCGGCGGATTGGGCGCGGCATAGTGCACCTGAAAACCCAGCGCCTGCAGACGCCCGGCGCGTTCTTGGGCTTCGGCGGGATTCCAGTGGATCAGTCGGACTTGTGGCATTATCACCTCCTGGTGAGACCCGGCACTTTTATAGCGGAGGCGGCTCCCATGCCGCCGGTCTCCGGCGTGGTCAGCCGCCAACATCAGGGTAACCTCGCCTCTTTCTTCGGCAGCTTGAACTTCAGCCAGATCGGGATAATGGACAGGAAGGAAAAGACAATCGTGATCAGGAATGGGAAGCGCGGGGTTACTCGTTCCCAGAGCTGAGCACCAATCCACGGCGCGGGGAGCGAGATCAACCCCAGGCTGGTGCTGAACAAGCCAAAGGCGGTGCCGCGCATTTCCTTCGGGAAGGCCTTGCTGATCAAGGATTGATAGGCCGGGCTCATGATTCCCACGCCCAGGCCCAAGAGCGCCCAGCCCGGGCTGTAGAGCCAGAGGCTCGTCGTCGGCAGGTAGATGACCAGGCCCACGGCGATGCCGATCAGGAACATGCCCAGGGCGATGCCCAGGCGTTCACCCTTCTTGTCCGCCAGCCAGCCGCCAGGGATGTTGGCCAGCATCATGAACAAGCCGAAGATACTGTTCAGCAGGCCGATTTCCTTGATGGCCAGGCCGCCGATGTCCTGCACGTAGACGGGCAGCAGGTTGCTGGAAAGTGAGAACGAAATGTCGCGCACGCCATCGGTGAGCAGGATCCAGGTGACCAGGCCCCCGGCCACCAACAGGCCGAACATCGTGCGCATGTTGGCTTTCAAGCCGCTGAAGGACAGTCTCCCTGCTTGGGCTTCCTCACCCTTCGCCGCCTGCCGCGCCATGCCAATCCGGATGATCGCCCCCAGGAAGTACAGGCCAGCGGCAATCAGGAGCATGAACTTGAAGCTGTAGGCGTCGGCCAGCCACCCGCCCAGAACAGGCCCAATAACGCTGACGATCGTGAAGAGGGCGTGGCTGACGCCAAAAACCCGCGCCCGGTTCTCCTCGCTGGAATGCTCGGCGATGAAGGCGTCAAAGCTCGGCGCGACGAGCGCGCCGCCAACGGCCGAGAAGGCCATGGCCAGCAGCAGCCACTGCCAGGTCGGCGCCAGGATCAGGACGGTGTAGGCGCAGAGACCAGCCACGCTGCCAAAGGCGATGGCCCGCAAGCGGCCGACCGAATCGGAGACCCAGCCGCCCAAGATCTGCAGCGCCAGGGGGATGATGGACGCCAGGGTGAAGAACAGGCCGATCTGCGCCACGCTGGCGTTGAGTTGCTGGAGATAGAGCGGCATGAGCGGGCCATACATGTTGCCTCCCGTGTTGGCCAGGATCATGGCCAATAGGAAGAGCAACAGCAGGCCGCTGAGCAGGCGTGGTTGCGGCGTTGTCACGGCTGTCATTTCCACCTGACTCAAGTGCGTGTAGGCGCGGCGGCAATACGTCGCTCCAACAGAATCCCGCCGCGGCCATCCTCCCCGACCTCGACAAACCCCACCTTCTGGTAGAAGTGGCGTGTACGGTGGTTCCAGGCAGGCGTCCCCAGGGTCCAGCACTTGGCCAGCGGATACGCCTTCCACAGGAACTCCATAGCTTGCGTGCCAATCCCCTGGTTTTGAACTTCCGGAGCGACGAAGATGCGCCCCAGCTCGTACTGGCGGGTCCCTTTGCGGAAGACGATCAGCCCGCCAACGATCTGGCCGTCCACCATGATTTTGTAGTAGTCGCCCAGGCGCATCATCTGGGCCTGCCAGGCCGCCAGGTTGTACCCCGGAGGGCCTCCTATCCCCGGGGCGCCGCAGTGAATGTCGCTGTGGAAGGCGCGCTCGGAGATCTGCGCCAGCAGGCTGGCGTCACTCGGCCTGGCGCGCTCAACCTGAACCATGCTTTTCCCTCCCCACTCACACTTCACACCAATGCCTGGGTACTCAACTCCCAGCCGGGGCGCAGCTCTTTTCAGAAATACTCGTGTATGTAGGGCAGCAGCGGCGGGAACATCGTGCGCATGGTGGACTGCACGGCCGGCGTGGGGTGGCCCCAGCCGCGCAGGGCAAAATCGCCCGGATCGTGCGTGCCGTAGAGCAGCGCCGTCAAGCCCTGGACGCTCAAGTCGCCAGCGGGCCTCTCGCCCGCGCTGACCTGCAGCCGGCCGTCCACCGTCTCGAGCTGCCAGACGCCCTCGTTCCACGGGCAGAGGGGATCGTGGAGACAAATCGCCAGGCACCCTGGCCCGGTGTGCATCCCGCCGATTTTCGTTATGTCCAGTAGGCGGGCCATCGGCGCACGCACCTGCGATTCGGTCTTCACGCCGAGGTCGGCCAGCCAGGTCTCGGGCTGCTCGTACGGGGGCAGCCAGATCTCCACCTGACTGGCCTGGTCGGCGTGGCGGGCGATCCACTGCAGCAGCAGGTAGCGGCCCTGGCTGGTGTGGTAGTAGAAGCGAGTGGCGCGCAGGAGAAACTGCGTGACTTCCTCCCCCTTGAGTTGGTAGAGCATCAGCCCGACCGGCTCGCCGGCCACTTTGGCCAGCACCAGCCAGAGGCGGTTGCGCTGAGCGGCAAACCGGTCGCCGGGGACGAACATGGCCATGCCGTGGGTGCGTTGCTGCATCTTGGTCAAGTAATCCCGGAAGATGTCGTAACCATCGCCGATGAGCCGCCACTCCACTTGCCCGCCCAGGTCTTGCTCCAGCAGGGGAAGCAGGGCCAGCGGTGTGAGCTTGGCGAGGCGCGGCAGCGGGAAGGTGACGTACCCCAGGCGCTCGTAGAACGATTCACGGAACGGGTAGAGGGTGGAGAAGGCCTGCCCGTCCTGGCGCAGGGCCGCCAGCAGATCGGCCATCACCTGGCGGCAGTAGCCCTGGCGCCGTGCCCCGGGGGCGGTGGCCACGGCCCAGATGCCATTGGCGGCGAACAATGCGCCGCGCACCTGCTGCGTCATGGTCGTGCCAGCGGCGCCGGCCACCGGCTCGCCGTCCTCAAACAGGGCGAAGTAGGTCACGCCCTCGCGCTGCCGGACGGGTTCCTGCCACTCGTCCTTGTTCATTAGCGGCGGCGAGGCGTGGAAGGCGTAGGCATTCAGGCCGTACATGACCGCCAGCTTCTCGTCGCCTTCCAGCTTGCGGATGGTGATGTCAGGCATAGATGCTCCTCTGCGTCTGTAACGGCTGCCCATAGACTTGGTTTGTAGTAACGACTTTAGTCGTCTGTTGGCAGCAACGGCGACTGAAGTCGCTACTACGGCTCTCGCCCATCAGTGTACAAAGCCACAATCTGCCGGGCATAGTCCAGGATGCTCAGGCGTAGCGCCAGGGGCTTCAGCACCTCAACCCCGCGCCCCAGGCCCAGGATACGGTCGCGGGCGGCCTCCAGAGACTCAAACGAGAGTTCCAGGGTCACCCAGCCCGCCGCATCGGGCGGACCGGCCTGGGCGATGCGGGCGCGGATGCTATCGCCGAAGTACATGGGCAGCCAGGGCAGGAAATCCGGCGCCACGCGCACCGTCACCGGGTAGTTCACCTGACTCTGCTCGCGCTGCCCGCACCAGGCTTTCCAGAAGGCGGGCAGCACAAAGCCGGCGGGGCGCTGGAAGGTCTCGTCGGACAGACGGGTGTCTAGCAGCTCCGAGACACGATGCACACTCACCTTGCCCGCCCGGGCACACACCAGATACCAGACACCCGCCTTGGCCACCAGCCCGTATGGTTCCACCAACTGCTCAATGGTCACCGTGGGTAGTGGGCGATAGGTGACGGCCAGCTTACGATCCTGCCATAGCGCCTGATAAACGGTCTGCAGATGCGGCACCGCTTCTTCGCCCTGGTGCCACCAGGCCGCATCCAGGTAGAAACGCTGGCGTACACGCTCCTCGTCACGACGTCGGGCTGCGGGTAGCGCCGCCGACAATTTCAGCAGGGCGGCCTTGAGCTCCTGGCTGACGCCCAAATCGGCCAGCGGTGCCGGGATGCCCAGCATGAACAGGGCGCGCACCTCTTTGTCGGTCAGGCCGGTGAGGCTGGTGCGATAGCTGTCCAGCAGGGCATAGCCGCCCTCTCGCCCGGCCTCGCCGTAGACCGGCACGCCGGCGGCGCTGAGAGCGTCAATGTCGCGGTAGATGGTACGCTCGGAGACCTCTAGCTCCTCGGCCAGGGACTGGGCGGTCATCCGGCCCCGCGCCTGCAAGAGCATGAGCAGAGAAAGCAAACGATCGGCACGCATGGGGACGCTCCTGAATCCCGTTGTCACCCTGAGCGGTAGCGAAGGGTCTCGGTCTAACATGAAAGAGATTCCCTTCGGCCCGGCCTCAGGGCGGGCTTCGCTGCGCTCAGAATGACCAATCACGATACACCGAACCGGCGATATTGTAACACTATCATGAAACCCTGACAAGAGGTGTCAGGGTTAGCGTGCTAGAATCGGGGAGAAATAAAACAGAAAGGAGTGTCCGATGAGCGAATTCCCAGTGCGCATCGTCAAGCTGGAGCCGCTGCGCGTGGCCAGCGTGCACGGCTTCGGCCCGTCGCCGGAGAATGAAGCCTGGCGGAAGCTGGTGGCCTGGGCGAAGCCCAAGGGCTACCTGGACGACCAGGAACACCACCGCATCTTCGGTTTCAACAACCCAGACCCTTCGCCCGGCAGCCCGAACTACGGCTACGAGTTCTGGATGGTCGTTGGGCCCGAGGTGCAGCCGGAGGCCGGGGTGGAAATCAAGGATTTCCCTGGCGGGCTGTACGCCGTGGCGCGCTGTGACGTGCAGGGCGATCCCTGGCGAACGATCCCCGCCGCCTGGAAGAAGCTGGTGCAGTGGCGTGAGAATAGCCAGTACCAGTGCGCCAGCCATCAGTGGCTGGAAGAGCACCTGGAGACAGAGGGGATGCCAGAGGGCGACTTCGATCTGGACCTGTACCTGCCCATCGCCGCCTAGCGGCCTCCGTGGTTACTCCCCCACCTCGAGGGCCCTGTCAAAGTCATTCTTGGGGTCATTGCGAGGAGCGCAGCGACGAAGCAATCTCACCGTTGCGCCATGAGAGAGATTGCGTCGCTGCGCTGCTCAGAAACTTCCCCCCTGTCACTCTGAGCGCAGCGAAGAGTCTCGCCCCCTCATGGGCTGAGATGCTTCGCTGCGCTCAGCATGACAGTTTCTGGCTTTGCGCATGCCGCTCAACGGCATGGGGTTCTCGCAATGACGAAATGCGGACTTTGACAGGGTCTGCCCCGCTTCGCCGGGCCGCCCGCCACCTCACAGGTGGCGGGCGGCTTTTTTACCGATCCGTCCTCTACGGAGAGCCTAGCCGGAACGTGTGCACGCGCTCGTAGTGGCGTCCCATGACCACGTCCACCTGGCCACTGGTCAGACCATAGACCACCGACCACTGCGTGCCCGGCTGCGCCACTGTCTGCAAGAGGCCCAGCGCCTCGCCCGCCGCCAGCGTCTGATTCCCATGGCGTCCTCCAGGCGCAGCGCGGCCAACACGGCCAGGTAGGCCAGGGCTGCGGTCTTGCCATCCAGCGCGCTGGCGCTCGCCAGATCCTGCACCATCCCGCCCCATGCCCGCGCGTGGTTTGGCGCGTCGGACATGAAGGCCTGAAAAGCCTTGCTGATAGAAGAAGGCTGATCACTCATGGTCGCCCTCTAGAGACCTGGAATCGCTCAGCCGTTGCTGCGCGTTCCTTCATCCCAAATGCTTGACCCAACACTCGCTATGGTACACCTTCTCGAACCCAATGGCCCGGTAGAACGCCTGATCCGAGCCGACATAGGCCACGGTCGCGCCGAGGCTGGCGCAGCGGCGGATGCCCTCCAGCACGGCGGCCCGGCCCAGCCCCAGGCGGCGGTAGGCCGGGTCGGTGGCGACCGGTTCGACGTAGGCGAAGCGGCCGGCCGGCTCGTAGAACGTGCCAGCGAAGGCCACAAACTCCCCGTCCGGGGCGGCGACCGCGATCTTCAGGTCGCGCCGCGCCTTCGGGGTGTCGAACATCCGGCGGCGGCTCTCCATCTCCTCGTCCGACATGGGCGGCTCGCCCTCGTGGTCGAACCCGCGCCACAGGGCGCGGTGCACTTTGGCCCAGTCCGGCTCCTCGGCCAGGCTGGTCAGGCGGAAGCCGTCGGCCAACGGGATAGCGGGGAACGGGTCGGGGATGGCGAAGCGGTACAACGGCCGCGTGCCTTCGGGGTCTTTTGCGTAGCCGCGCGCGCCCACCAGGGCCAGGAAGTCCGGGTCGTTGTCGTTGACGTAGGCGCACAGGGTGGGGCGGCCGTCCTGGCGTGAAACGCCGGTCAGGTTGGCCTCGGCGTAATCGAGCATCTCCGCGCGCAGATGGCGATAGGCGGGGTGGAACTGGAAAAACGCCTCGCCGAGCGCCCACTCGTAGTGGGCCACCGCGACGATTGCCCCGCCTTCTTCCCAAACGCCGATCTTCGCCAGGGACGCGCTATCCAACAGCGAATGGAAGTGCATGTACTCCCAGGCCGGTTCGAGCCAGTTGCCGTCCCGGTTGCCGGCCTGGTGGTGGGCGATGAGGAAGGCGCCGACGCGTGTATAGTCGCTGGCTGGGTCGTAAGGGCGTTGCTCGATTGTCATAGGCTCCCCCCAAGTCACGCCGGCAGGTGGATGGCAAACCGGCAGCGGTCGGCGCCCGCCAACACCGATGTGAGCACATCCACGCGGATCTTTTGTCCCAGCGCGGCCTCCCAGGGCTTCTTGTGGAACCCGGCGCTGCAATTGCAGAAGATGGGCGCGACTTTCTCTCCGCTGCGGATGGCTTCACGCGCCCACGGGCAGTGGCAGTAGTAGTAGCGCCTCAGCGTCGGATCGGTCTCGGCCAGGTACTCTTTCGTCAGGAAGGGGATCTTGGTCTCGTAGACTACGTTCCCGACCCGCACCCCGCCGCCGATCTCCGGCTCGTCCCGCACGAACGCCAGCACCTCGTCGGTAACATCCTGGGCGAAGAAGAGGCGTCCCTCGCGCTGGCACGCCTCCAACTGCGCGACGAACATCTGCTTTTTGCGGGCGATGTACTCGTCCACGTCCTGGCACGACAGGTACAGCTCGCGTTCTTTGGCGTAGTATTCGTCCGGCAGGTCGCGCAGGCTGTCGCCGATCAGCGCGCGGCAGGCCTCTGCGCCCAGGGCCTGCTCCAGGCGCGCGATGACCGGCTGCATGTAGCGCGGCTTTTCGGGCGTCGGGAGGCCGAAGGGCGCCACCCCAATCCCGTCGAAGACTTCGTCTCGCAGCGCATCTCCGTATCTTTCCGCCACCCGTGTGTAGAGATTCTCCTGCGCCTCGCCGCCGTCCAGCAACTCGAGGAAAGCGACAAAGACGGTGTTGTTCTTGATGAACAACCCGTAGCGCGCCAGGGTGATGAAGTTCTCCTCGCTGTTTTGCCCTTCGGCGATGAGGATTTGCGAGAATGCCCAGGCCGTTTGGGTGGAGAAGCCGCCCGTTTGTTTGGCATACTGCTCGAAGCGATCCGCCAACGCCAGCGCGGCGTCCAGCTTGTCGGCGGGCACTTTGCGCCCTTCCAGCATGGTGCGAAAGCCTTGTTTGTCCATCGTGGCTCCTTTCTACTTCAGTCCTGCGCGAACGAGAAGTGCATCTGCACGATGACCCATTGGCCGCCGCGCTTTTCGAGCGTGCCGGTCCAGCGGCAGTTGTCCCAGCCGATGGGCTGGCCGTTCCACTCGGCGTGGTCGTCGAGGAAGCACGAGTACCAGGCGACGTTGCCCATCTCGGCAAATTTCAGGCGCAGGTCGCGGACGGCGAAATCGGTGGCTTTGAATTCATCCTTCATCCACACGCGTTCGCCCAACTTCTTGAACGCCTCGAAGCCGACGATGGTTGACTTTGAATCTGGATGGAAGATGAAGAAGTCATCATCCTGCGCCATGATGGAGAACAGCCTATCGATGTCTTTCGTCAGCGCCCAACCGATGGCATCGTGGATCACTTTTTCGACTGTGAGTCTTTGAACTTCGGTTAGCATGGTCATCTCCCTACTCCTTGGCGGTGAAGATCTCAGCCAGTTCTCCCCGATTCGAGAACTGCCACCCATCAACATCCTAAAAAGATCACGGCGAACACAAAGGGACGATCTTGTCCGTCTCACGCAGCGCCGCCTCCCACGTAAACTCCTTGTTATCACTGAAGTAGTAATAGGTGACCCCGTTGGGGAACAGCGCAACCACGTTGCCGCTGACACCCTGCATCTCCGTGACCCAGAATTCGCAGTCGAAGCCAACGGCCGGCGTGTAGCGGTCGGCCCAAAATGCGTTATTGTACATCCGCCGGCTGTCAATCCTGACCCCACGGTCGGCGGGGTCGCGCTGCAACGTCGCAGCCAGTAGGTCAGGATGCAGGATTTGTGCGCCGTTGATTCTGCCGCCGTTGTTGTTCAACAGCAGGGCAAGTTTGGCGATGTCGTCGGGAATCCACCAGGTGCCGTAGCCGCCCTCGGCCTGCCCCTGCCAG
>Ga0194126_10010250_pt1 | contig 12316 bp, 7 predicted proteins | sample TA2KigC150mmetaG_FD_148641 | JGI IMG/M metagenome (GOLD analysis project Ga0194126, IMG submission 148641) | Freshwater microbial communities from Lake Tanganyika, Tanzania - TA2015035 Kigoma Deep Cast 150m | ecosystem: Environmental > Aquatic > Freshwater > Lake | place: Tanzania: Lake...
ATCCGGCAGGACGAAGGAATCATAAAAATCCCCGGCGACCTCCCGCGCTGATTTGAAATATGGCGCGATTTCCCATCCCGCGACTTCCGGCAACGACGAGGGGAGAAAGCTCATCTGGATTTCGCGGCCGATTTCGAGTTCCCGTTCCAGGCTTTTCAGGTACAACTTTTGCAGATCGCGCAGATACTTCTTTTCCAGGCAGGCAGAGATCCGGGCTTTCAAAAGACTTTGTTCGAACGGTTTGGGAAGATAGTCCTCCGCCCCCAAATCGATCCCCTTTACAACGTTTTTCAAGTCGGCGGCGGCGGAGATCACAATCACCGGGATTTCGCGCAGATCCGGGTCCGCCTTCAGGCTGGAAAGCACCGCGAAGCCATCCAGGACGGGCATCATGATATCGAGCAGGATCAGATCCGGCGTCTCCTCGCGAACCTTTTCCAGCGCCTCCTGTCCGTTTCCTGCTGCAAGGGTGGCGTACCCCAGGTCGCGTATTTCCTGATCGAGAAAATCCACATTCAGCGGGTCATCATCCACGATCAAGATGCGCGGCGGTGTGTTCATTTTCAGCCCAGGTATTCCTTGATTTTCTTCAAGAGCAGTTCCTCATCGACCGGTTTGGTCAGATATTCAACGCATCCCGCACCGCGAGCTTTTTGTTCGTCCGCGCTCATCGCGTGGGCCGAAAGGCCGAATATTGGCGGAACGTTCGTATTCGAGTGTGCGAGGATGCGGCGGGTGGCTTCCAGACCGTCGAGGATCGGCAGGGAGATATCCATCAGGATCAAGTCCGGTTTGTCCTCCAGCGCGCACTGAACGCCGCGATGACCATCTTCCGCAATCAGCAGGGTGTAATGATCCTCCAGCATTTGAACCAGAAGATCAACGTTGAGCGGCGTATCCTCCACGATAAGAATCGTCTTCATGGCCGGGGGTTCCCCTGCGCCTCGTCGAACTCCCTGGCCGTGGCATGCGCTTGATCCGCCGAGGTCGTAACGGTCTTGCCCATGTAATGCAGGGGTGTCGTGAGAATGAATGTCGATCCCTGGCCGGGTTCGCTGACTGCGGTCAAATCCCCCCCAAGCAGGCGGGCAAGGTTGCGGCTGATCGTCAACCCCAAGCCTGTGCCGCCATATTGACGTGTGGTGCTCGTGTCGGCTTGTTGGAATTCATCGAAGATTCTCCCAAGGGCTTCATCAGTGATGCCGATGCCACTGTCGGTGACGGAAAAGCGTATAGTCTCCTCCGTCTTTTCCATTTTCAGCAGGATTTGCCCCGTATGTGTGAATTTTGCCGCGTTGCTGAGCAGGTTAAGCAGGATCTGCTTGATCTTCTCCTGGTCGGAGTGAACCATGTGCAGATTGGGATAGGACCGTTTTTGAAGGATCACACCCGGCTTGAGCAGCGGAGTGGTGATGGCCGTGCATTGATCTGCCAGGACGTTGATGTCGAAATCGGAGGCGATGACATCCATGCGGCCTGCTTCGATCTTGGCGATATCCAGAACGGTGTTGATCAGGCTGAGCAGATGTTCTGAACTAGCGAGGACTTTATCCAGGTTTTCCAGCTGCTTGTCGGGCAGGGCGCCTTCGCTTTTACGGCGGACGATTCGCGTAAATCCAATGATGGCATTCAAGGGAGTCCGCAATTCGTGACTCATATTGGCCAGAAAAACGCTCTTGGCCTGGTTGGCGTGTTCGGCAACGGCGCGGGATTCCTGGGCTTCCTTGAACAGGCGCTGGGTCTCGTCGAAGAGGCGGGCGTTTTCGAGCGCGACGCTCATGGAGTTGGCGAGGGTTGTCAACAGGCGCAGGTCGGAGTCGCCGTAGGCGTTCTCTTTGTCGAGGTTGGCGATGTGGATCATGCCCTTGATCTCTTTTCCGACCATCAACGGAACGTTCATTCCCGACTTGAACTCCTCGCCCGTTTCAAGTACCTGCCCGCCCAACGCGCGGTACTCTTCCACGTTGCGGTAAATTCTGGGCTGGGGGGAATCTATCATCAATTTTGAAAGTTCCGAATACGCATGACGTTCAATGATGAAGCGCTTCTTCAAAAAGCAATATGGCGTATCCTGACATTCGCTTTCATGGTCGAACAATTGAATGGCTGTTCCCGTGGCGCGGAAGATGTCGCGGATCTTGTCGCCGACCAGGTCGTAGATCGCCTGTACATCCAATTTGGATGCCAGCCCCTCCTGCACGCTGTTGATGATCTGCAATTCGGCGGCGTGTTGTTCGGTCTCTTTGAGCAGGTTTTGAGTTTCGTTGAACAGGCGCACGTTTTCGATGGCAATGGTGGCTTGATCCGCGAAGGTTTGGAGCAGTTTGACCTTTTTCTCGTCGAACGCGCCCGCTTCGGGACGCGCGACGCAGAACGCGCCGATGGCATTGCCTTCGCGCAGCATGGGAACCCACAGTCCGCTTCGGAATCCGAGCGAAGCGACGAGCGGGCGCGTGGCTTCGGGGATGTCGGGGTCGTTCAGCGCGTCGGTGACGTGGATGACTTTTTTCTCGAGGATGGAACGCGCCGAGTATCCGCCGTCGCGCGTTAGCGGACGCGGGTACTCGCGCTGAATCTCCTCCGTGGCTTGCGGGGTGAAATTCCTGAGCGCGGTCATGTCGAGCATCTTGCCGTCGTAGTTGTAGACCGCGCTGAAGTTCGCGCCGCACAACTTGAGCGCGTTCTCCGAGATGGCGTCCAGCACGGGTTGAATGTCGGTGGGCGAGGCGGCGATGACGCGCAGGATGTCGCTGATGGCGGTCTGGTATTCGAGCGATTCGGTGATCTCGGCGTTGCTTTGCTGCAGTTCGTTGAACAGTCGCACGTTCTCGATGGCGATCACGGCTTGGCTTGCGAAGGTCTGCATCAATTCGATTTGCTTTTCGGTGAACGGCGCGGGATCTTGTTTGCCAACCCCGATACAGCCTATCGCCTCTCCCTCGCGTATTAATGGGATGATAATGAGGCAATCCATTCCCAGCGCTTTGACATAACGGCGCGTAACATCGGGGAGACTGGGATTGTTCTGCATGTCTGGAACATGGATAATTGACCGATCCAAGATGGCAATCGAAGACATCCTGTCCCTGGCAAGCGGCGCAGGATACAACCGACGGGATTCCTCCACTGCCTCCATGGGAAAGTTGTATTGCGCCGCCTCGTACACCATCTTTCCATCCGTTCGATACACATTACTGAAGGAAGCGCCGCACAGTTTTACTGCATTCTCGGCGATCACATCCAACACGGGCTGGTTGTCCGTCGGCGACTGGGCGATGGCTTGCAGGATCTCGCCTACGGCGGTCTGGTGTTCGAGCGCCTGGGTGACTTCGGTATTCTTCTTTTGCACTTCATCGAATAGGCGCGCGTTCTCCAGCGCGACGCTCATCGAGTTGGCGAGGGTTGTAAGCAAGCGCAAATCCGCCTCGCTATAGGCATTTTCCCTGTTCGGGTCATGGATGGAGATCGCGCCAACGGCTTCATTTCCGGAGATGATCGGAGCTCCGATCAGCGACTTTCGCATGGGGAGCAGGTCCGGCATGACGGCGATTTTGGAAACCGTCTCCTTGTTTTCCGACGTCATTAATAAAGGCTGTTTTGTTTCGATGATATGCGACATCAATCCTTTGCCGTATGGAAGCGGGTTCTGACGCACGTGCCCTTCGCTGGTCGACCAATAGGGGAAGGAGATGGTGTTCGTTTCTCTATTCAGGAGTGCTATTTCCACCTCGGATACATGGAAGATTTCCCGCACTTGCTCGCCGACCAGTTCGATGATGTCCTGAATCTCCAGTTCGGTGGCAAGTCCATTTTGGATACTGTTGATTACCGCCAGTTCCGCGTTGCGCGCCTCTGTTTCCTTGAGCAGGCGCTGGGTCTCATCAAAGAGGCGCGCGTTTTCGAGCGCGATGCTCATCGAATTGGCGAGGGTTTCGACCAGCCGCACATCAGAGTCACCGAAGGCGTGTTCGCGGCTTGCATTCTGCAACGAGATCGACGTATGGATTTTTTCATCTGCTTTCCCACTCTTGAGCGGCACAATCATTACCGATAGCGGGAAGCCATCCACAACAATTTCGCTGTGACCCAGATCGCGAATCCTTTGCTCCATACCTTCATTCCATAAGATTGTTTTGCCAGATTGAAGGTCGGCAATGACTGTTCTTTCCAATGGTGTAAATTTGTGTTCAGGGATTACTTCGAGCCTGACGCCTTTTTCAATACTGTACACATCCCGTCTGGTTTCTGTTTCATAACTCCAGGTCTGGATAACCACAATCTCGGACCCTGTGACTTCTGCGATCTTGTTGCCAACCAGATCGTAGATGGCTTGCATTTCCAGTTTGGACGCGAGACCTTGTTGCACAGTGTTGACGATTTGCAATTCTGCCACGCGCTGTTGCTCGGCTTTGAACAGGCGCACGTTCTCCACCGCAATCGCAGCTTGATTGGCAAACGATTGGACGAGCGCGATCTGTTTCTCGTTGAGCAGTTCAGGTTTGAGGCGGCGGATGGAGATGACGCCGATGGCTGCCCCTTCGCGCATCAGCGGCACGGAGCAGGTCATGCAATAGCCGTATTTCTTCGCCACCTCGTCGCCTGTGGGATATTCCGATTTGACGCCGCGCTGGTTGTGGATCCATTGTCGGGGCTGACCCTCTAGTATCGCGCGACCAGCCACCGAGTCCCGATCGAAGCGGATGCCTTCGCCGACGGGGATCATGGGGATATCGCCGTAATGCGCGTCGACTCGCAACATGTCGCCGTCTCTCAGCGAAATGAGCGCATCATCCGACCCCGAAAGTTGCGCGGCGTTTCTGGCAATGACCTCCAACACTGGAGCGATGTCGGTGGGCGATTCGGCGATGACCTGCAAAATGTTGTTGCTGGCGGTCTCGCGTTCCAGCGACTCGGTGATCTCGGCGTTCTTCTTCTGCACCTCATCGAAAAGACGCGCGTTTTCAAGCGCAACGCTCATCGAGTTGGCGAGAGTTGCAAGCAATTGAACAGTGGATTGAGGAAAGGCATTTTCCCGTTTCATGCTTTGAAGGGAAATGAGTCCACGTACTATCTCGCCTGTTATCAATGGAACAAAGGCAAGGGATTTTGGTTGTTCGCCAGTAATGACGGGGTTGCCATACTTTTTTGAAATTGAATCTTCATTCTCGTTGATGATTAGAGGCTGGCGCGATTCGATAACATATTTTCGAAACCCCCAAGACTCGCGCGCTTCGTGTTGATGCCGTTCACCTTTTTCCATGCAATACGGAATATGGATCAGGTTTCTGGCTTCATCGTACAGGTTGATTTGGACGACATCCATATCTCCGAAGACTTCGCCCAGTTTTTCCCCGATTAAATCAATAATGAATTGGATTTCTAGTCTGGACGCAAGTCCCTGCTGGATGGAGTTGATGATCTGCAACTCGGCCATGCGTTCCTGCTCGGCGGTGAACGACTGCGCGTTCTGCAAAGCGATACTCATTGAGTTGGCAACCGTTTGGAGGAGGCGTATGTCGTGATCGCCAAATGCGTTTCGTTTGTAGCTTTGCACGCTTACCACTCCCGAGACTTCCCGATTGTGAAGGATCGGCACGCCGAGGAAGGATTGGTTCCGTTCCCTGTTGTGTCCAGGCGAATTCACGATGGTTCCGCCAATCCTTTGGAATTCTTCCATTGTCCCGGCCAGCAACGGTTTGCGCGTTCTGATGATGCGGGAATACGCTCCTTTTCCGAACGGCAATTCCAGCGGTGGGATTGTGTGTCCTCGGTCCACGTAGTAATGGCTGCAGATGCTTTTCGTCTTGCGATCATGGCTGATGATGTAGGTTGTGTCGGCTTTGAAAATTTCACGAATCTTGTCGCCCACCAAATTGTAGATTTCCTGGATATCCAATCTCGAGACCAGTCCCTCCTGCACGCGGTTGATGATGGCGAGTTCGGCTGCCCGCTGCCGTTCCGCCTCGAGCGCGCGGATCCGGATCAATGCAGATGTAATATGTCTTGCCACGAACTCCAAAATACGAACATCCTCTTCCGTGTAGATGCCTCCATGGGGCGGGGTTTGTACCGCGACCACGCCGAGAACCAATCCCCCGCTTTTCAACGGAACTCCCAGCCAGTCCGCCGAATCCAGGTTGCCGATCTTCTTGACAGTGCCCTCCTTGACCATCTTGCGTACCCTGGCTTGGGAGGCATGCAGGGTCCTGCCCGTTTGAAGGACATGCATGGCCAGCCCTTTGCGGATCTTTTCGATTGGAATGGACTCCATTACCGGACGCAGGGATCCATGCGTATCCACCACGTAAGGGTAGCTGACTGTTTTCGTTTTTTCATCGTACATCTGAATGATGAAATTCTTGGCATACAGCATTTCCCCCACGATCCTGTGCAATTTGCGATAGAACGATTGCATGTCCTGCGTACCGCTGGCGGCATCCGCAATCTTGTACAGCGCCTGTTGGATTTTCAACTGGCGTTTCAGATCCTGTGTGGGAAACGCAGGTGCACGCGCTGAGGTTCGTTCTGGCACGACTTGCTTCGACCGGCCTGGAATATTTTCCCTGGCGGACCGACGTCCTCCACCTTTTATGATTCCGGAAATCGATTTCTTTGCCATGTTCGTTGCTCCTGAGGTCTCAGGCGGAGCCTGGATGAATCGTAAAACTGGATGCCCAGACTGCCCGGCAAGTGCACGCTACAAGATCGTTCAGGGAATCCTGTTGGATGGATGTTGAGACGGGCTGAAAATTCACCGGCACAAACCGCCAGACTGGATGGCTCATCGAAAACGAGAAGGAATTGCCTTCCAATTGTGCAATTGACCCTGCAGCTTAACCATTAAGCCTGCCCAGGATATCAAATTCCGAACCTGGACAAACCAATGAGCGGTATTCGATTTGGTAATTTTGGCTGCTTGGATCGTCTAGAACGACGCGATGGCGGTTTTCATATTGTCAAAAATCTCAATGTACATATCGAATCCGCTCGCGCTGAGCAGGGTCCGGGTCTCGGAGGAGACGTTGACCAGCTTCAGATGAGGGCTTTTGTAGGTGCCGGCGCTGATGCCCTTCTTCACCTCCTCCTCGCTGAGGTTGGAATCCGGATGAACGGCTCGAAGCTGCTTGTACAATTGATTCAAGGCGCGCAATCCCGCGCTGCTGACGAAGGGCGATTTGGCGAGATCCACCAGAATGTAGCGCGCCCCTTGATTGATCAGCTCTTCCGCCTTCGCTTGAAATTGATTCATGCTGGCGAAATCGAGGTTTCCGTCGACATGCATGACGACGATCGGAACGTTGGCCTGCTCGTTCGAAATTTTAATTTCCATGGCAGTCTCCTCTTTAGGTTGGTCAGCCAATTATACATAAGCAGAGGTGAATAGTTCAATACCGGGAAAGGACCGGTATCGAATCCACTTCATCTCATTGTGACATAATGTACGAGCATTCGCTTAAAAACGAAACGGGCTGGAAAAGAAATTTCTAGGTTGCAGCGCATTAAAGCAAGCAAACCTGCTCAAGAAGTTCTGCCACCCCAGTGGTGGTAAGATTATGCGGTTCGGCATACCCCGAACCAATTCCAATAGTGCGAGGTCCCATGTTCGGATTTTTCAAACGCCGTGAAGAGGTGTTCAACAAGCTGATCATTGACCAGGCCTTCCTGACGCTGGAAAGCCTGAAATTACTGGCAAATTACTTCGATACACCGACCCTCGAGATCGCCGAGGCGCTGTCCCTGAAGGAAAAGGAAGCGGACGAAGTGCGCCGCATCCTGATCGACGAGTTGAACCGCAGCTTTGTCACACCCTTCGACCGCGAGGACATCTTTGCCCTATCGCGTTCCATCGACGATGTGGCGGATTACGCCGATTCGACGGTGGTGGAAATGAGCATCCTGAAAGTCAGGCCGACGCCGTACATGGTGCGGATTGCCTCGCTCCTGAAAGACGCTGGTTGGGAGATACACCAGGCAACCCTCCGCCTGCAAAAGAATCCCGGCGTGGCGATCGAACATGCCCAGCGCGCCAAAGCCCTGGAGAACCGCGTCGAAGCCGTGTACCGCGAGGCGGTGGCGGATCTGTTCAGCGGCCCGGAAGACGTCCACCATGTCGTAGAGATGCTCAAGGAGCGCGAGGTCTATCGGCATCTCTCGAACGCCGCAGATCGCGGGGATGAAGCGGCTAATGTGATCGCAGACATCGTGGTCAAGAAATCCTGACGCAACCCATGTCCACAGAACTGTACATCGTCATATCGCTCGCTCTGCTTTTTGATTTCCTGAACGGCGTGCACGATTCAAGCAACATCGTCGCCACTATGATCTCCTCCCGCGCCTTTCGCCCGCAAACGGCGCTGGGGCTGACGGCGCTCGCCAATTTCCTCGGACCCTTCCTGTTCGGCGTGGCCGTGGCCACCACCATTGGCGATGAGGTCGCACAATCCAGCGCCTTGAGCATTACCGTGATCATAGCCTGCCTGGTGGGGGCTATCCTGTGGAACTTGCTCACCTGGTTCCTGGGCATCCCGAGTAGTTCCTCGCACGCCTTGATCGGGGGAATACTGGGCGCAGTTCTGGCTGGCGCGGGTTTTGACGCGATCAAACTTCAAGGTCTGGAGAAGGTGCTGATCGCCTTGTTCACCTCCCCGCTGATTGGATTTATCTTTGGATTCTTGTTCACCCGACTGATCTATTTCCTGGTCCGTAATGCGACCCTCGGAATTAATGAAATCTTCAAGAAAGGTCAATTCGTCACGGCACTGGCTATGGCGCTCAGTCACGGAACGAACGACGCCCAGAAAACGATGGGCATTATCACTTTAAGCCTGATGATTGGCGGATCTCTGGACCGATTCCAGGTGCCGTTCTGGGTGATTCTCGCCAGCGCTGGTTCGATCGGTTTGGGTACTGCTTTGGGCGGCTGGCGTTTGATTCGCACGCTGGGCAGCCGGTTCTATAAGATCCGCCCTCTTCACAGTTTTTCCACTCAGTTGACCTCGGGCTTTGTGATCCTCACGGCTTCGGTTCTTGGCATGCCGGTCAGCACTTCGCAGGTGGTCAGTTCGGCGATCATCGGGGTGGGATCCTCGGAAAGCTTTGGCAAGGTTCGCTGGAGTGTGGCTGAGGAGATCGTCACCGCCTGGTTCGTGACCATTCCGGCTAGCGCCTTGGTTGCGGCGGGCGTGTACTGGGCGATACAGTTTCTTGCCTAGGACCCAAACAACAGAAGATGGAGGGTAAAAGCAGAGAAATTCAGCTGCTTTTAACTGTCAAATAAAGATTGTTTGGGCACTCGAGGCAGCGGGGAATTTTTTCGGTTAGGGCAATACCCTCGAGCTTTTCACTGAGGGGAGATTGTCTCTACAATTCATCGTATCCTGATCGGTTCAACGGTTCCGGACAACCCGTTCAAGGGCATTCGCTCAAGGGTGGTTAATTGGATGTTGAAAATCACTTCCCGGAGTGTATAATCAGCCTGTCGATTCCACAGCAGATCTTTCGCCGCGAAAAAGGAATTGCACATGATCCTTCTGGTTCCACAAATCGAAAAGGACGGATCGAACAATAACTTGGGCCGGTTACCCGGATGGGGGATAGTGCCACGCCGGCGTATAGAACGATGCACTGAGTTCAGACCGATCCACGGCTGGGGGCCTTGATCGTCAAAATGAAATCCAACAAGACAGAGGCGAATTTCCGGCCCGCCGCTCCACAAATCCACCCCTTTAAAGGATACTCATGAAATTATTCTTTGCCACCGATGTGCACGGATCTGAGATCTGCTGGAAGAAATTCATCAACGCTGGAAAGTTCTATGAGGTGTCGGTGTTGATCCTGGGGGGTGACATGACCGGCAAGGCGATCGTGCCGATCATTGCCCAGGGGAATGAGCGGTTTAAAGTTACCTTGCTCGAACAGGAAAGCTTTCTGGAGGGGAAGGATGCCGTGGATCAGATGGTGCGGACCATTCAGGATCGCGGCTACTACCCCTACCTCACCACGCCGGAGGAGGTGGCGGAGATCGCCTCCACACCCGGCCGATCGGATGAGTTGTTCCTCGAGCACGTAACCAGTACCGTCGAGCGCTGGATGAATTACGCGGATCAGAAGCTTGACGGGACGGGAATCCGTTGTTACGTGTGCCCCGGTAATGACGACATATTCGAGATCGATGAGGTCATCTCGGCCTCCAAATCCGTTCGGAGCGTTGAAGGTCAGGTGATCGAACTGGACGACCACCACGAAATGGTCAGTTCGGGTTGGTCGAATCCCACCCCTTGGGAGACCCATCGCGAGGAGCCGGAGCCCGCACTACTTTCACGAATTGAAGCGGTGATCGGCAAGGCAAAGAATACCTCCACTGCCGTGTTCAATTTACACCCACCCCCTTATGGAAGCGGACTGGACGAGGCGCCGGAACTGACCAAGGATTTGCGCCCGGCCTATGCCGGCCGCTCCCTCGTGCCGGTCGGGAGCAAGTCTGTTCTTGCGGTGTTGGAAAAATACCAGCCGCTGCTCGGTCTGCACGGTCATATTCACGAAGGCAAAGGAACGCGCAAATACAAGAAAACCCTGTGCATCAATCCCGGCAGCATGTATGAACAGGGCATACTGCACGGGGCAGTGATTGAATTAAAACCGAATAAGGTGGGCAATTATGTCCTTACCACAGGCTGAGGCGGGAGCAGATTTACGAGGAGATATTCTTTTGTTTGGGTAAAGGAGGCTGATTATCGAACAAACACAATGCCGAAATTGACGTGCAGACTCATGTGAATCGTGGTCGGACGGCCTCCTCCGGATGGGAGGCAGACAAGTCAATTTTGCAAAGGAGATCGAGATGAGTAAAGATGTCTCTCTGTTCGTGCGAAAGGCAAGCGGTCTGGTACGAGCCTGGTCTGTGTTCGATGCGTTCATCTATGCTACATTCTCCATCAATCTCATCACCCTGGGCTTGTTCATCTTTTCGTACTGCTGGTATTTTGAAGGCAGCCTGGGGACCGCGGTCATAGTCGGCGGCGCGTTCACCATATTCGAAGTCATTGTCTATGCCAGCCTGATCTCCGCCATGCCGCGCGCCGGCGGAGACTACGTCTGGCAAAGCCGCATCCTTGGACGTGGAGTGGGCTTTTTGCTCAGCGTCACCGGTTGGTGGTTCATCCTCTGGCTATGGGTGCCGCTGTACGGGCAAATGCTCACCTACGAATTCCTAACCCCGATGGCTGCCGTACTTGGGGCGCCGGAAACCGCCCTGTGGTTCACTGGTACGAGCGAAGGGCTGCTGGTCGGAATGCTGCTGGTGTGTTTGGTCGTGTTCATCTATATCGCCATCGGCATGAAATGGTATGCCCGTGTCCAGAAGTTCTGTTTTTATGTGGGCATGGTCGGCTTGCTGATGGTCTTTGCGCTGTTGCTGTTTGGAAACAAGGAGGCGTTCATCGCCGGCCTGAATGCCAACCTGCCGGCGCTTTACAACCTGCCGCAAATGGATTATTACTCCGCCACGATCGAGGCCGGTCAGGCGGCTGGTACGCTCTTCGGACCTCTCGGCACGGTTGCGCTTGGCGCGAGCATGGCGCTCATTCCCATGATGGTGTTCTTCAACCTGTGGCCGAATTGGGGTTCCACGCTGTATGGTGAAGTGCGCGGCGCCTCGGATTACAAGCGAAACTTCTGGGGCATGGCTTGGGCGATCATTGTCACCGCGCTGCTGGCGTTGATCTTCTTCGCCCTGATCAATAAAACGCTCGGATGGGACTTCTACATCAACGCCAACGGCGCCTTCTGGAGCAATGTGTTCTATGGAACGGATGTCCCGATTCCGGTCTGGCCATATCCCGTTCAATTCGCCACTTTCCTGACCTCCAGCCGGCTGCTGCAGGGCCTGATCATCTTCCTGGTTGGGATGTGGTGGTTCGGCTGGTCTGGGACGGTATTCCTCTCCTCGACGCGCGTGATCTTCGCCGCAGCGTTGGACCGCATGCTCCCCGAATGGGTATCCAAGATCCAGCCCGGCACGAAGACACCCGTAAATGCGCTGCTGTTGATGGTGGTGCCCTCGGTGATCATTTCGATCCTGTATGCCTATAACATTGTCGGCTTCCGCTCCATCGTGCTGGATGCCACGTTGGTGATTGCAATCACCTTCTTTGGAACCACGCTGGCTGCGATTCTGCTGCCCTGGCGCCAGAAGAAGATCTTCGATGGTTCCCCGATCGCGCCGTATACCATGCCTGCCTGGGTGAGCTGGATCGTCACGGTCTTGTTTGCCGTAACTTCTGCCTACCTGATCTACCTCATGTTCTCCTATGCTGGT
>Ga0194126_10010253_pt1 | contig 12315 bp, 11 predicted proteins | sample TA2KigC150mmetaG_FD_148641 | JGI IMG/M metagenome (GOLD analysis project Ga0194126, IMG submission 148641) | Freshwater microbial communities from Lake Tanganyika, Tanzania - TA2015035 Kigoma Deep Cast 150m | ecosystem: Environmental > Aquatic > Freshwater > Lake | place: Tanzania: Lake...
TGTTGGAATATACGATGCAACATCGCGGTAAGGTGGTAAGTAAAGATGAATTACTCAAATGTGTGTGGGGATATAACCATTCTAATGAATTAGCCAGGGCAGATCTCAATATGATTGAAGCAACAATACGCAGGTTGCGGAAGAAGTTGAATGATCATCCCAACCATCCAGAATATATCCACACCATTTGGGGGATAGGTTACCAGTTTGGATAATTAAACGGTTGGATATCGTATGAGGAAATTGTCAGTAAGTTGTCAGAAATAAATTGGATATATACTATATACTTAGAATAATTATTATTACAGTAGGAAATAAGTGCTATTGGAGTAACAAGTCAGTAAACGTCACGTTTAATAGTATAAGAACTCGAAAAAGGCAAACCCACCGTGAGGTGGAGACGCAAAGCTGAGGATCTGTTCCGTTACAGATAGTCTGGCTGCCGAAGGTTGTATTTCGGCAGCTTTTTATTATTTAATTCGAGGAGAAATGACAATGAAACGAATAGGGATAAGGTCTTTGAATCTGTTGTGGGCAAGTATATTGGTCATAGGTTTATTATTTGGAAATTTCACATTAGCACAGGCGGCAACACCACCAGTGCCTTCTATAGGTACAGCAGACGTAGATGGTCTCTATGGTGAATGGGATTTAACGGAAGATTATTTTGCACCTATGCATAAGGCTGCTAACAGTAGCTTTCCAATATTGGCGCGTTTGTATTTGCGCTATGAATGCCCTAAAGAGGTAGGCGCCCAGGGGATTCTATATGCGTTGGTTTTGGCAGAACCTGGATGGGAGATAGCTGATGAACCGCTAAACTCATTTTTAAAACTTGGCAATGATATCACACTGGTGAATGATCAATCCGGTGATGATGGTACGCCACCTGATTTTTTGTACATCTACGACGGATCGGGAAAACGGATAGGTTGGGAAGCATCGACTTATTTTGCTGAGGGGATTTTGTATAACAATTTCAATGTCCATACCAATGTCTTAGAGCCTGGACAAACTAGTAGTGAAACTGCAGCCGTTACTAATCGAAGTATTTCGATAAAAACGGTATGCTTGTATGACTATGGCGATTTGCCTGAGTATTATGGAATGACAACCTTTGCTCAAAATGGCGCCAGGCACATAATAGGCAATATGTATCTTGGCACTCTAATTGATATTGAAAGTGATGGAACACCTGATGCGAGTGCTTATGGTGATGATTTGGATAATCTGAATGATGAGGATGGTATTCTTCCCATATCACTCTCTGGTAATACCTGGTGGTCCAATGGTCAAGGATCTGTCCAGGTTACAGTTACTGGTCCTGAAAACAGCTACGGTTGTTTGATGGGTTGGCTGGATTTTTGGGATTCTAATACCAATGATTTGGGTTCGGATGGTGATTTGAATGACACGGGCGAAGGTTGGAGCGAACAAATAATCAATAATGTCAAAATCCCAGCCGGACCTACAGGGGTACCTACACAACTATTCTTCCCGTTACCGGATGATGTTTCTGGATACCCAATGTTTGCTCGTTTTCGTCTGGTACCGGCTGTTGATGATAGTTGTGAAATGAGCGTAGCAGCTTCAGGCGCTTCCAGCACAACATTAGTTGGATTGACAGGTATGGCAGTTAACGGCGAGGTTGAGGATTATCGCTTCGGGTGGGGACCGACAGCAGTCGTTTTACAAAGTTTTGGTGCTGGTCAATTGTCTTCAAATTCATTGATTTTTGGCACTTTCATTCTTCTATCAAGTCTTGGAATACTGCTCATCCTGGCTTGGAGAGCTTTGCAGAAAAGCCATTGACAGCAGGATGCGGTAAAGATTCGAGAAATATTTACTAGAACATTAAGACAAGCGCAGCATAATTGACAGATAAGCATAGCCAGGAGAATTTTGAGATGATAAATAAACTAACACCAGATTTTTGGGAAGAAATCCGAAAACCGTATGATAAACCTGAGATAGTTCATGAATTGGAGTTGGAAACACGCGCCGGATCTCCCCTTGGTTTTCCGGATGAACTGGATATTTTTGAAGAATAAGCAATAGAGATTCAGAAAATTTGATTGATTCCGAGCAGCGGGGTGCTGCTCTGGGCGAGTTCAAAGAGCCTCGTGACATTACGGGGCTCGACTCGTTAAACTATTGTCATATTAAAACTTAAATGGGGATAGTATGACTAATGTAAATCCAGATCGTTAAAAAGCCACGCGCCAGCTAACATGGCGGCTCTCGGTTGTAGTTTAAAGAGATTTTGAGGTTCGATCTGAAATGGGTTATTTTCCAACACGATCAGGTCTGCCAGGTATCCCATCGCCAGTCGTCCGGTTTTATTCTCCAAACCTGCGGCGTATGCTGGTGCAACCGTGTACGCATGTAAGGCTTCTTGCAGGGATAGCTTTTGTTCAGGTATCCAACCATCGGGGGCAGGATTGCCATCTTGCCGTTGCCTGGTGACAGCCGCATGTATGCCCCAAAACGGGTTGGGCGATTCAACAGGGGCATCTGAACCAAATACCAGGGGTGTTCCATGTGTTAGTTGTAATCGCCAGGCGTATGCATGGCTGCAACGTGTTCCCCAAAAACGTTGCGCCATATCCATGTCTGAAGGGGCGTGTATTGGCTGCATGGAAGCCAGGATGGCGAGTTGTTTTAAGCGCGCTGCATCTTGTGGGTGAATCAGTTGAACATGTTCAATACGGTGGCGTAAACGTGGAGAGTTTATTCCTAAGGTGTTTTGTTCATATTCTCTCAAGCGGGCATAACCATTGAGTATCTCATGATTGGCAAGGTCGCCAATAGCGTGCACAGCCAGCCCCAAACCATGAGATACCGCCTGAATACCGATATCATAGACTTGTTCAGCATCCAGTAAAAGAATCCCACGGTTTTCACTCTCTCCCAAATATGGCTGGATCATAGCGGCTGTTTGGGGACCGAGTGCTCCATCGGCGAAGCATTTTATCTGTCCCATCCGTAATAGTTCGTCACCGAAGCCGGTTTGTAACCCAAGGGAGATAGCTGATTGCAAATTTTCCAGAGGAATGCTTTTGATCACCCGCAGCTTAAGTTTCTTTTCCTGATGGAGCCTTTGCAAGGCGGAGAAACAATTGCTTTGATCAAAGTCATGCACACCGGTTAGCCCCATACGCCAGAGATCAGGTTGTGCCTGGGTAATGGCTTGAGCACTGTGTTCTGGGGTAGGTTTGGGCAGGATATCATGAATCAACTGCATGGCGCTTTCAAACAGGATGCCGCTGGGTTGACCGTTTTCCAATCGCTGAATATGTCCTCCCGCTGGGTCTGTTCGGGAATCATCTATGCCAGCCAGTTTCAATGCATAGGTATTTGCCCAGCCGGCATGTAAAGATTTAGCGGTCAGGTAAACCGGATGTTGATTGGTTTGTTGATCAAGATCGCTGGCGGTACCAAATCCGGTTTGCCACAGATTTTGGTTCCAACCATGTCCTACTATCCATTCTCCAGTTGGTGTTTGAGATACCTTTTTCGCTATTTGTTGCAGGCAATGTTGAAGTGATTCCGTTTCACAATCGATGAGTTGACGGCTGAGACTGTATTGTTCGAGATGGATATGACCATCGGTTAACCCGGGAAGGAGCGTCATTCCGCCAGCATCAATCAAGGTGGGTTTCCCAAAGGGGGAGGCGGCAGCGCCGAAGGTATGCAGCAGATCATAGTCGTTACCGGTGGCAATAATCTTATCCTGCCAGATTGCAATCGCTGAAACGCGCGGTTGCTTCTCGTCCATGGTGATACAGTTGGCATTGTAAAAAATATACATAGGATTAAACTTTTGATTTATCCGGATTCTCCCAGGATATTCCTGATAAGCGTATCTAACTCTTCATTTGAGTAATATTGTATAGTAATTGAGCCACTGCCATCCTGACGGTTTTTCAGGCTAACGCGGGTGCCCAAATGTTGGCGAAGCTTATCTTCAATATCTACCATCTCAGGAGATTTTGTGGTTGTTGATTTGTTTTGGGTTATCCCTTCACTGATAGTACGAACCATATCTTCGGTTTGACGTACGTTCAAGTTGCGTTGCAGGATGATTTGTAGTACATGGTTTTGTTGGGTTGGTGTGGATAATCCCAGTAATGCCCTGGCGTGTCCTTCGGTTATTTGCTCATTAGACAGGGCAATTTTCACTACATCTGAGAGTTTTAATAACCGTAATGTGTTGGTGATTGCTGTTCGGCTTTTACCCACCCGGTTGGAGATTTCATCATGAGAGAGATTGAATTCTTCTGCAAGTTGTTGGTATGCTTCTGCTGCTTCCAACGGATTCAGGTCTGCACGTTGAAGATTTTCAACCAATGCCAATTCCAGGCGTTGTAGATCGTCGACATCCCGCAGGATTACCGGGACATTTTGTAAACCAGCTTGTTTGGCAGCCCGTAAACGACGTTCTCCTGCAACCAGGATATATGCGCCAGTCTGTAGATCCATGCTGACCACCAGAGGTTGCAAAATGCCATGTTCGCGTATCGATACAGCCAGTTCTGATAAAGAACCTGGCTGCATGTTCTTTCTAGGCTGGCGCGGGTTGGGGGAGATTTCATCGATATTCAGGTAAGTGATCCCACCAACGGGTGTGCTCGATTCGGCTGCTTGAATTAATGCCCCAAGCCCTCTGCCAAGTCCTGTTTTTCTTGCCATGACATCACCTGTTAATAGTAAGATGAACTTGATAAGAAGCTATCCCAGTTGTGGTATATGAATGCCATCACCCTCAAGCACTTCACGGGATAAGGCTGCATACGCGAGCGCGCCGGAAGATTCTGGAGCATAGACCGAGATGGGTTGACCGTAGGATGGTGCTTCGGCTAACCTGACGCTGCGAGGCACCACGGTTTGAAATACCTGTTCGGGGAAGTATTTGCGTACTTCCTGGACAACATCATTTGCCAGGTTAGTGCGGGAATCAAACATGGTCAATAACACACCGCGAACGGATAAATCAGCATAGATTGCTTCTTGCACTTTTTTTAATGTCATGGTGAGCATTCCCAAGCCTTCTAACGCCAGGTATTCACACTGGACAGGAATAATCACACCGTTTCGTGCAGCAACCAAACCGTTCAGGGTAAGCAATCCCAGCGAAGGTGGGCAATCAATGAGCAAGTAGTCATATCGATCAACGATGGCGTCAAGCGCTTTGTTAAGACGATTCTCGCGCGCCAGCTCATTCACCAATTCTACTTCTGCACCAGCCAGTGCTGGCGAAGATGGAAGTAGAGATAGTTTTAAACGAGGATTGTGTAGAATAAAACTTTCTGGAGGAGAAGCGCCTATCAAGGTTTCATAGGTACCGCCACGCACTGTGTTCTTATCGATTTTCAGGCTTGATGTGGCGTTTGCCTGTGGATCCAGGTCAATTAATAAAACCCTCTGCCCGAAATATGCCAGGTATGCTCCCAGATTAATGGCTGTTGTGGTTTTCCCAACCCCACCTTTTTGATTGACTAATGTATACACTCGCCCCATAAGTTCAAAATACCTCGATTGTGCAATCTAGGATTTCTTCAGCCGTGGGTATGCTGGATAGTCCCGAACGGGTTACTGAATTGGAAGCGATTAGAGTGGCAAACCGTCCTGCTTCCCAAGGGTCACGGGTATCATATAGGCGGATAAAAAAAGAGGTGGCGTAGATGTCACCAGCGCCAATTGGATCGACCTCTGAAACGGGTGGGGCGTGAAAACGGCGTACATCACCATTCCAATACACTCGGGAGCCAAGGTAGCCTTCGGTTACTGCCAGAATGTGGCAGGAGGCAGCCATTTTCTCTATGCGTGATTCATCATTCCCCACATCCTCAGCACTCAGAACGGTTGCGCCTGCCTGACCCAATACAAACGCGCCTTCAGGCCATTCACATGGAGTCACCAACCCCTCTTCATTCCAGCTTCGTAGCCATCCTTGAGGGGTGAGACCGATTAGCGAATTGGGAAAACTGCGTATGATAGTAGGATCGACTTCTTGTGCAACGGGTCCGAGGTGGACGATGTGGGCATTGAACCAGGGATCGGGAATAATGTTCATGTGAATATTTTCAGCGACCGAACGAATGTATTGAATTCTTCCCGTTGGAGTGTGTATGTTTTCAAAAGTTGTACTGGCATCGGCTGGATAACTGACAATTGGGATAGTACTTAAGCTATCCAGGTGAATCTCGGCGCCCCACGAGGTTACAATTCCAGTCCGAAGACCCAATGCCTGGGCTGTTAATGCTGCAAAAGCAGCCGTGCCACCGATACGTGGACCTTGCGGGGTAAGATCTACTGTCAGGTGACCAAAAACCAGGTAATCAACTGGTTGCAGATTTTGTAATGGAAACATCATAGAAGAATTATACCCGATTGTTCATGAAGCAATAAAAAAACTGCGCTCAACTCCTGAGCGCAGGTGGAAATCGGTGCTTAATTTCTGTAGTTTTCTTTGGGGATAATGGTCACTTTACGACGTGGTTCTTCCCCAATGCTTTCAGTTTCCACATCGGGGCATTCACGTAATTCGATATGAACGAGGCGACGCTCGTTGGATGACATGGGTTCCAACACTTGCCGGCGACCCGTTTTAATCGCCTGGTCTGCCATCCGTCGCGCTAATTGGCGTAATTGTTGCTCGCGTCGGCGCCGGTATCCTTCGACATCAATTACCAGGGATACGGCAGTGCCTAATTCTTTTCCAATAATTAAACTGGCAATATATTGAAGAGCATTTAAAGTCTCAGTTTGTTTTCCGATTAGAATACTTAAATCATTTCCCGAGATATCGACAGTTACCTGGCGACGCCCGCGGTTATCTGGTGTATCAGCTACATCAGACTGTACTTCAGCCTTCACCCCCATTCGTTCTAGAAGTTCTTGCACAGTATCTCTAGAAATCATTTTCAGCGCTTCCATTTCTTTCAGATCATCAGAACTTGAAATTTCTTGAGCTACCTCCATTGGTTGGATTTTAGATTTGATCTCGGGTTTATCCATCTCCAACTTTTGAGGAGATTGTTCCTTAACTTCTGGGGTGGAGATTATGGTTAGCCGGATGCGCGATTGACGTGAACCTAAACCAAACAAGCCCCGGCTACCCTCATCCAGAACTTCCACTTCAACGTCATGCTCTGACATGCCTAATTCAGAAAGACCTTTTGTGACCGCTTCTTCAATAGTCGGTGCAATAATTTCTAAACTGGTTCTTTTACTGCTCATTTTTTGCTCCGGATAATCTTTTCGGGTAGATTAAATTTACCGGGTAATAGATTTCGCCAATCGACTTTGCCCATGGCGCTATATTGAACAATCCCGATTACATTACTGGCAACAAAGTACAACGAAAGCCCGGATGCAAAACTGTACGCCAAATAGCCCATGAGAAATGGCATATATATATTCATTGCTCTTGTCATGGCAGCCCCTTGATCACCAGGTTGCGATACCGGTGTCATCAATTTGGACTGTAGATAGGTGGTTATCACCACGAAAATTGCCAGAATAGGGATACCGACGCCGAAGACATATAAGCGTTCAGGTTGGCTTAAATTCATCCACAGAAAACGGTTTTCCAGTGGGATCAGGTTGGAGGCATTAATAAATGGATAGATATGATTAGAAAGTTCAAGCAATTGTGCTGGGGTTACTGCCAGCGCACGGATGATAGCCTGGTATAGACCGATAATGATGGGCAGTTGAATTAAAGTGGGAAGGCAGGATCCCAACGGATTTACTCCCATCTCCTGGTATAACCTCATCTGCTCACGAGATAACTTTTCTCGGTCGTTCTTATACTTCTTTTGGATTTCCTGAAATTCCTTGGATTGCTGCATTTCTTGCATTTTTTTTGTGCTTTTGATTTGCGATACCGTGAGTGGGTGGGTGATGAGACGGATCACAATCGTAAATATGATGATCGCAATTCCAAAATTTCCAATAACGCTGTATATCCATAATAGCGTATTGACCATTGGGTTAATAATAATCGTATCCCACATTGATTTTTTTTCCTATTTACATATTGATAAACTGTATCATTATTTTGCTGGAGTAAATGACCATACGGTGGCGCCATTCAAATCCAGGGCAGTTAAAAGTTTCTCGGTTTTATATGGAGCAACAATGATTTTATTGTCTGAGATCTGGGCGGTGGTGAAAATGCTGCCCTCCAATGTGGTGCTCCATTCGAGAACACCATCCAACGAGTAAGCATAGAATTGACCAGATTCAGCCCCCCAATATACATGGCTATCGGTTACCAACGGAGATCCAATGATTGCTTTATCTGGTTTTTCTTGCCATAGAATCTTTCCATTGCCCGCTTCCATAGCATAAAACGACCCGCTGAGATTACCAAAATAGAGAATGCCATTTTGCAACTTAGGTCCACCCCATATCCAACCATCGGTGGTAACCAGTGTTGTTGATTGGTGGGTTTTACTATTCACCTTTACCAAATCACTAGAAAATGTACCAAAATACAACATGCCGCTCTCATCATATGCAGGTGTACCCACAATAGAACCATCCAATCTCTCTGTTTTCCATAACAATGTGCCGTTATTTGCATCTATGGCATACAGAAAATGATCCATGGATGGCAGATAAATACAACCGCAATCTGGAATTGCTGTTGGTTGCGCCCACTGTGCGCCTTTCGAACTAAATGTCCAAAGTAGATTGCCTTTTAAATCCAGCGCATATAGATTGTTGCCTGCCGTTGGAGCGTAGATTTTTTCATTATAAATAAACGGCGAATCGACATAGCGATCATTTGCCCCTTTGAATGACCAGATTTCCTGACCATTGCCTGGATTTAGACTATACAGGATGTTATTATACCCGCCAACCAGTAATTGACCATCAGGAGTCATTACAGGGGGGGCGAAAAAGCTCACCTGGTTATTGGCTTCCCCAGGGAAACGCCACTTCTCGTTTCCATTGCTAAGACTGACAGCATAAACGTGTTGGTTATTAGCGATGTAAGCCGTATCCTCATAAACTGCCAGACCAGGCCAGCTTGAGGCAATATCTACTGAACCAGAGCAAGAACTGAGTAGCAGGCTTGCTGTTAAAACAAGTATTACTAATAAAATATGTTTGTTAATTTTCATCGGATATTGGTAATTATTTCCTTAGATTATTGGCGAAGATTATGGCACCGGATCTATACCACCAGGATTAAAAGGATTGCAACGCAGAACTCGCCAGGTTGCCATCAAGCTTCCTCGAATGGCTCCATATTTGAATATTGCCTGGTATCCATAATGTGAACAACTTGGATAAAACCGGCAAGTATCTTGGGGTAAGGCTTTTGAAACAGTCATCTGGTACAAACGGATACACCCTAATAGAAACAATCGAGGAAGATACCCGATGGTAAGTGGTAACTCTCGAAGACTGGATTGAGGTTTATATGACTCATTATCAGAAAGCTCAGACATCATATTCTATCTGAAAAATTCCAGCACGTTCCATGATGGTTTTTATTGCATTTTCCACCTGATGGTACGTAGAATGTGTGATCGGGTTTCTAGCGATGAAAAGCAAGTCCCATCCTGGTGAAATAAGTTGCACGTAAGGATACACAGCCTGGCGGATTATTCGCTTTGCTCGGTTTCGTTGAACGGCTTTGCCGACCGATTTGCCAGCAGTGACCGCAATACGAGATTTATCCAGATTATTTCTGAAACCAACCAGCACAACAAGCGGGTGAGAGGTTGATTTGCCAAAATACCTCACCCGCTTGATATCGGCTGTTTTTTTCAGTCGAAACCGGCGATTCACAGATAGTTAATCGGCAACTCATGATCCAAAGGAAACCTGGCTATATCCTGTGTGTTCACCTCAATCAGGCATTCCAATTTACATTCTTGACGTGATTATTCTTCTTAACCGTCAAGTGATATCTTCCTCGCAGGCGTCGGTTTTTTAATACTCGCCTGCCTGCAGAGGTGGACATACGGGTGCGAAAACCATGCACCCGCACCCGGCGGCGTATTTTCGGTTGGTATGTTCGCTTTGGCATACTTTATCCCTGATAAAAAAGATTTGATAATAACAAATAATATATCCTGCTTACCATTATTCCTGTGGTATAGGCTAGACGAAGTTGGATTATACCTTAACGGTTACCCTTCGTCAAATCTTTCTTGGTTCGATCTTGGGGTGCAGCAAACAAGTGTGAGAGAGCTTCTGCTCCGTTTCGGTCAGTAATGGCTAACACCTCATCTCCTATATCAAAGGTGGTCACCCCCCTTGGCAAGATGATTTTTCCATGCCGGATCACCGAGGCGATTACACAACTTTCTGGCAAAGCAAGGTCTTTGATAGCAATACCCACAGCCAAAGCCCCTGGCGGTATTTTTTCTTCCACCAATGAGTAATCTCCACGGCGCAATTTTAATAATGTCATCATGTCGCCAAGCGACATTTCCTCTTCGATCAATCGCGCCATCACTTCAGCTTGATTTAAAGCCACATCCACATGGAAAGTCTCATTAAACAACCAGGCATTGCGAGGATCGTTGATTCTGGCTATGGTGCGTTGTGTTTTGAATAACATGCGCGCTAAATAGCTTATGATCAAATTCTCTGCATCGCTGGTTGTACAGGCTGCTATGACATGTGCTGTAGCTCCACCCGCCTGCTCGAGAACATGCGGGTCAGCAGCAAATCCTTCATAGATCACCTCAGTAGGCAGTTCTTTATGAAGGCGCTCCAATACCTCTGGGCGGTTTTCGATTACATGCACCTCGTGATTTTGTGATAAAAGCATCGTTGCCAGTTGAGTACCTGTTCGTCCACCACCTGCAATCAATACAAACATTTATTATTTCTCCTCAGCCATGATGAGAGATCGGACTTTTTCTATACCTTCCAGGGTTGCGCTGAGCAACAAGATATCTCCCACCTGTAATGTGTCTTCCAAATGAGGGATTAGCGCCTGACCTGCACGAGTAAGTGCAACAGGGCAGACCCCTTCAGGTGGTAATAAATCGGAGATCGTTCTTTGATTCCAGGCAGTGGGGATTGCTAATTCGTACAGTTCCACCTCGCCATTACCGGCTGAAAAAACAGTGCGTATTTCGGAGTGATATAGCAATTCTTCCACGCGTTGGGCACCCCAGCTCGAAGAGCTGACGGTTTGAAAACCAAAGGTATGATGAATATCCAGCCAGTCTGGATTGTAATTTCGTACAATCACATTCGTTAAATTATGGATGGTGCGAACCAGATGCGCGATTACTGCGTTGTAGGTATCAGAATTTGTCACGGCTGCCAAACCATGAGCAGACTCGATGCCTGCACGTTTTAGTACTTCGATATTCATGGCATCGCCTTGGATTGTACGCCCGCGAAAATCATTATTCAGGTTTTGAAAATTAGCGGAATTGTTATCCACAACAGATACTCTATGCCCCTTTGAGAATAACCTGAAAGCCAACTCTGCTCCTACTCTACCACAACCTACTACAATAATATTCATTTATTTGTTCCTATTCCACTTGATACGTTACATCTGTGATTACGATGCCTGGTTTATTTATTAACGCCATTCGTAAAAACAATGCTGCCTGGGTATGAAGTAGATTATGACTCCAACGCTGTGGGATGAACTGTGGTACAACAATCGTTATGATCTCATTGGGTTGCCGGTCTTTGTCAATATCCTCGATATATTCAAGTAGCGGCTCGACAAGTAGTCTATAAGGAGAATCAAGCACCACCAGGCGCACCCCCTGCCCCCAGGTTTCCCATTTTTGTTGTACCTTTTTGGTTTCATCTGGGTCAATGGAGATGTGAACCGCAGTAATATCATTGCTTAATTCCAATGCATATTGCAAGGCTGCCAGTGAGCCCCTATGAACTCCACTAACCGGAAGAATAACCCGGTGGCGTTTTATGCCAGGTGGTGCGCCGTAATCATCCAGTGATAGGTTTGCTGCAAGATGTTTATAGTGACGGTGGATATATTGGAAAAGCAAGACGATTGCCGGGATCACAACCAGGACAATGTATGCGCCATCCCGAAACTTTGTAACAGCAAAAACCATCATGACCACGGCTGTACACACAGCCCCAAAGCTATTAATGATCATTTTTAACCGCCACCTTGAGTCATATGTCAGGGTGGAACCACGTTCGTGGAGATGCTGATTAGCATTCAGTTGACCAGTTTTCCACCAACGATGTGCCATACCAGCCTGGGATAGGGTAAAGGATAGAAAAACCCCGATTGCGTATAGTGGTATCAATGCAGTTACGCTGGCATTTAAGAGCAAGATTAAC
>Ga0194126_10010254_pt1 | contig 12314 bp, 10 predicted proteins | sample TA2KigC150mmetaG_FD_148641 | JGI IMG/M metagenome (GOLD analysis project Ga0194126, IMG submission 148641) | Freshwater microbial communities from Lake Tanganyika, Tanzania - TA2015035 Kigoma Deep Cast 150m | ecosystem: Environmental > Aquatic > Freshwater > Lake | place: Tanzania: Lake...
AGAATACTGTTGCCGCGGAATCAACCGGAAGTGTTGATATAACAATATCAGAATTCATATCGAATGTGTTGTTGTCTTTTTGATATTCTATAATCCATCCAAAATCATTTCTTTTAACATTTGTAACGGAACAGTTAAAATAAATTTTGTTATTCATTTTTTGTTCAATTGCTTTTGGGAAAGACTGCATGCCACTCTTAAAGGAAAACATTTTTGCATTTTGTTTGGATTGTTCGGCTCTCTTTTTTCTTTCACGAGCTCCTTTAATCATTCCTTTGACAAGTCCGCCATATATTTCTTCTAATCTATATAATTTTGGGAATGCAGATTTAACACTTAGCTTTTCTGGATCACCGGCGAAAACACCACTTACAAATGGATCAATAGCATAATCTAAAAATTCTTGTCCTAATCTTCTTTTTACGAATTGAGCAATGCTTTGATAATAACCGTCATTTGATTTTCCAATAAATGGCTCCGCTATTACACGGAACTTAGCTTTTGTAGAAAAAAGTTTCGTTTTTAAAAAAGCACGGGGCGAAGTTGGAAGTGGATGTAATTCATCATGTTTTAAAATATATCTTTTATTAGAAGACTCGTTAGCATAAATTATTTCATCTGCAATTCCAATTTCATCAGCAAGCTTGCGAATAAGAGGAGTTGTTTCTAATCCGGAGTTCGGTCCATAGTCAATTAAAAATTTTTCTTGGAAAAAAGTTTCCATTGTACCGCCAGCTTCACCTTTCTGCTCAATAACATAAACATCATAACCATCTTTCTGCAGCCAATAAGCAGTAGCCAATCCAGAAATCCCAGCTCCTAAAATTGTGACTTTCTTTTTCACAAATGTTCCAATACTAATTCTTTTAGTGCTTCTATAAAAATTGGCGAGTCATTCAATCCAGTCATTACAAAATAATTTTCAATTCCTACTTCTTCGGCAATATGTCTGTATTCTATGTCTAGCTCGAATAAAGTTTCAACATGATCCGAGACAAAGCTGATTGGAATAATTAGTAAATGTTTGTGTCCTTTCACTGAAAGTTCTTTAATCATTGATTCTGTTGAAGGCTCAAGCCATTTCATCGGCCCTACTTTGCTTTGATAGCATAAATAATGTTGATGACTATAATTTCTTTCTATCAATACTTCTCTTACAGTCTCGGAGATCTGGTCGCTGTATGGATCACCTTTTTTGACTAAGCTAATCGGTGTTCCATGAGCACTGAATACTAATTGAACATTATTTCGAACATCTTCTGGAAATCTTAAAAGTGTTTCATCAATTCTTTTATTTAAAGCATCAATATATTTTCGATGAGTAAAATAATTTTTAATGTAAATCAGTTTTAATTCATCATCTTTATAATGTCTATTCCACTCATTAAATGAAGATCCAGTTGTTGTTATTGAGTAATGAGGATAAAGAGGAAGTAAAATTATTTTGTCGTAATTCTTTTTTTCTATTATTGCTGCTGTTTCTTTAATGGACGGTTTCCAATAACGCATCGCAGTAAATACATTAATTGAAGCTGAAGTTTTACTTAATTCATCTTCGAGCAAAACACGCTGTACTTCTGTCCATTTATTAATTGGAGAATTTCCGCCAATCAGTTTATATTCTTCAGCAACTTTAGGGGCTCTGCTTTTAGAAATAATTTTAGCAAAGTATTCTTGTCCGAATGGTATTTTAAATATATCCGGGTCGCTGAATAAATTATACAAGAATGGCTGAATCGCATTTAATGAATCCGGTCCGCCTAGATTTAGTAATACAACTGCAAATTTATTTTTTAACATTTTTGTTAAATCGTCCTGGAATATTTTGCTTTATCTTCTTTTCGTTCAATGTAGCCATCGAAATTCATTGCTATATTTCTTATTAACAATCGCCCCATTTCTGTAATAGTCATTTTATCGTTATCTATCTTCACCAGTTCATCATCAATAAAATCTTTCAACTGCTCGATTCCGTATTTAAAATAATCTCTAAATGTAATGTTGAACTTCTTTTCTACTACAGAAAAATCCAATTCAAAATCACACATAATTTTGGTTATCACAAATCGACGCAAGATATCATCTTCATTCATTTCAAAACCTCGTTCGATTGGGAAAAGTGAATTATCAAGGGCGGAAGAATATTCTTTTTCATTTCTATGATTTTGAGCATATACATTCCCAATTTGACTTATACTTGTTATTCCGAGCGCATACAAATTAGTTCCAGCATGAGTACTGTAACCTTGAAAATTTCTGTAAAGTTTTTTTTGCGATAGCGCAACAGCGAGGTCATCTTCAGGTTTTGCAAAGTGATCCATGCCAATGAATACATATCCGGCTCCAGTCAATTTTTCAATTGTCATTTTTAGGATTGATAATTTCTCTTCAGGGCTTGGTAAGTCGGCAGCATTAATCAGTTGCATGTGCTTTTTCATCCAAGGAACATGAGCATAATTAAAAACTGCAATTCTATCAGGAGAAATATCGATTATTGCATCAACTGTTTTTGAGAATGAATCAACCGATTGAAAAGGCAAACCATAAATAAGGTCAAGGTTAAAACTGAGAAATCCGAGTTCTCTTATCCATTCTATAACTTGTCTTGTCATATCTTCAGGTTGAATTCTGTTAACAGAGTTTTGTACTTGCTCATCAAAATCTTGAACACCCATACTAATTCTATTAAACCCTCCGCCGCGAAGTGCTTCAAGATGTTCTTTCGTTAAACCGCGGGGATCAATTTCACAGCCATTTTCTGGATTGGATTTAAATTCAAAGTTAGAATTGATAAATGAAATTAAATCAGAAATTTCATCAGGATTTAAGTGAGTTGGTGTTCCGCCTCCCCAGTGAAGTTGAACTACTTTTCTATCATTGCTTAAATATTTTTTTAATAGCGAGATTTCTTTTTTGATGTATTGAACGTATTCATTTATTCTATTTCGATTGCGGGAGATAATCATATTGCAGCCGCAGAAATAACAAAGTGTATCGCAAAATGGAATGTGAAAGTATAAAGAAAGGTCGGGAGGATTGACATCCTGATTGGTTCTAATAATTTCATCGAGAAATTTTTTTGAATTAAATCCATCGTGAAAATGAGGCGCAGTAGGATAACTTGTATATCGCGGTCCGGGTTTATCGTATTTTTTTATTAATTCTAAATCAATATTAAACATAATTTATCTCAGTGAAATCTTTTACTTTCTTCTTTAACGGTGTTTACTAAAAACTTTGCATATTCCGGCGAAACATCAGGAAGAATCCCGTGCCCAAGATTAAAAACATGTCCGCTTCCATTTCCAAATGACTCTAATATTTTAATCGTCTCGAATTTTATCTTTTCTTTATTTGCATATAGTATTGTTGGATCTAAATTTCCTTGAAGAGCGACCTTGTTTCCTATATTATTTTTTACTTCGCCAATATTCATTGTCCAATCAATTCCAATTACATCGGCGCCAGAGTTTGCAAGCTCGTTGAGGTTGTGATGAACTCCTTTTGCGAAAATAATCACGGGCTCATCGTTACGTTTAATTTTGGAAATTATTTTTATGATATATTCTAAAGAAAATTCTAAAAAGTTATGAGGAGATAAAATTCCACCCCATGTGTCGAAAATTTGAACTGCGTTTACACCGGCTTCAATTTTAGCTGACAAATAATCTGCGATAGAATCAGCTAATTTGTTCAACATATCATGTGCAGCTTTTGGTTGGTTGTAGATAAATTTTTTAATCTCTGAGAAATTTTTAGATCCGCCGCCCTCAACCATATAAGTTAATAACGTCCACGGCGAACCGGAAAAACCAATTAATGGAACCCTTCCGGCTAATTCTTTTTTTGTCATACTGACTGCATCGAGAACATATTTTAAATTTTTATAAGGATCTACGGGATTAAACTTATTAACATCATCAGCATTCCGAATTGGGTCAAAAAGTTTTGGACCTTTACTTTCTATCATTTCTAATTTCATTCCCATTGCTTCAGGAATTACTAGTATGTCCGAAAAAAGAATTGCTGCATCTACACCAATAATATCGATTGGCTGAATAGTTAGTTCTGCAGCAAGTTCTGGTGTCTTGCACATTGTTAGAAAATCTGATCTATTTCTAACTGCCATATACTCTGGCAAATATCTACCAGCTTGACGCATAATCCAAACCGGGGTTCGTTCAACGGGAAGTTTTTTGCATGCCCTCAAAAAAAGGTCGTTTCTAAGTTCAGTCATTAGATCTCCAGTTAGAATTTGTAATAATATTCTCATAATAATGGACGATTTCATTTGAAATATTTTCTAAAGTTGAAATTGTTGGTACTATGTCAACTTTTACTCCCTTAGAATTTATTTCGATCTCTGTTGTTTTTCCCATAGCACAAATAATGCTATCAGAAAAATATTGAGTAGGATTATCCAATTGGAAAATTGATAAATAATTTTTAAACGAAGATGGACTAGTAAAAATGAAAATATTAGGCCGATTATTTTTTACAAAGCTAAATTCATCGTAGCAAATATTCATGTCATTTTCAACAACATCGTAGATTGGAATGGTGTAAACAAGCGCGCCAAGTTTAATTAATTCCTCTGATAAAATTTTACTTGATATTTTTGAGCCGGGGATTAATATTCTTTTATTTGACAATTCAATGCTAGAAAGTAAATCAATTAATCCATCAGCACTATAAGTTTCTGGCATTAAGCTGACATTCAGCCCAAATTTTTTACACACTTCTTCTGTTTTTTCACCAACAACAACGATTTTACATTTTTGAATTTCATAATTGAATTGAGATACATGATCCATAAAAATCTGAACAGCAGAAGCTGATGTGAAAATTAGAAAATCAAATACTTTCTGAGCACTTAAAATTTCTTTTAATTCTGGATTTGGTTTTAATGGAACAATTTTAATAGTCGGCAGAAAAATTAATTTTGCATTAAGGTCTATCAGTTTTTTAACGGAATTGATAGAACTATTGCGGTCTTTTGTAACAAGAATTGATTTATTTATTAATAAATTCACTACGATCTACTTTGTTTAAAAATATCAGAGAGAATTTGTGACGCCCCAGCTTCCAATAACTGCCTTGCCAATTTTTCACCAAGTTTTTCTGGCTCTTTTATTGAACCAAGTAATTTTTTTCTAAAAGTAATGCTTCCGTCAATTGAGCCAACAACTGCATCTAAAGATAATCCGCTTTTTGTAATAGAGGCATACGCACCGATTGGTACCTGACATCCTCCCTCAAGTTTCTTTAATAAAGCCCGTTCAGCCCTTACTGCAATTGAAGTTGGTTCATGATGAATTTTTTTGATTGCGGTTAATACGGTTTTATTCCCCCTCTTAATTTCTATGCCCAAAGCACCTTGCCCTACAGCCGGGAGCATTTGACTAATAGGAATCACCGAAGAGACATATTTATTCAACTTCAATCTTTCAACTCCAGCCCTAGCAAGAATTATTGCATCCCAACCTGATTGTAAAAATTTATTTATTCTCGTTGGAACATTTCCACGAAGCTCTTCGGTAGTTATGTCGGGTCGAACATGAAGAAGCTGTGAACTTCTTCGTAAAGAACCGGTTGCAACAACAGCATTTTCAGGAAGATCCATTATCTTGATTTTCTTCTTTCTCCCAATTAAAACATCTTGTGCGGCATAGCGCTTTGTAACCGCACCAAGCATTAAACCATCGGGAAGTTTTGTGGGTAAATCTTTCAAGCTGTGTACTGCTATATCAATTGAACCATTTAGTAATTCATTTTCTAGTTCTTTTGTGAAAAGTCCTTTATCACCAATTTTTGATAATGAGGTATCAAGAATTTTATCACCTTTAGTAGAAATTATTTTGATTTCTACATTAAGATTTTTGCTTTTTCTCTCTAATTCTTTTTTTACAACAGTCGCTTGCCATAATGCAAGGTCGCTGCCGCGAGTGCCAATAATTAAAACGTTTTTATTCAAATTTTTCCTTTAGATTATTCTCATCATTATTTGCTTTGCCGTTGGTTTTGTTTTCTAAATTGAAGAGTTCGTTAAGAAGGATTGTGTTGGTAATTACTTCTTTTGCTTTAGTTCCCGATTCAGCATACTCTCTGAGTTTCACAGTTGGGTTGTGGAGAATTCTGCCAATCAATCTTTTGGACATATCTTCGATTTTTTCAAAATCTTCAATGCTAACTTTATGTTTTAGCTTATCAAGTTCGTCGTTTCTTATTTCATCAAAGAAATTTCTAAGCGATTTAATTGTTGGAACAACGTCAAGTGTGTTGTACCATCCAAAAAAGCTGACCATTTCATTCATAATAATTTTCAGAACAAACGGTATTTGTTCAATTCGTTTCTGCATATTCTGCTGGACAATAATGTTAAGAGAATCCATATCATGATAAAAAACGTTTTCTAGTTCACCCACTTTTGGATCAATATCTCGCGGTACAGCAATATCCATTATTACAATAGGTGTTCCTTTTCTTTTATTTATCGCAGTGTTAATTTCCTCAAAACTAATAATTTGAGATTCAGAACTTGTTGCGCTTATAATAATATCAAACTGATGAAGAAACTCACTCAATTTATCGAATGGAACAACCTGACTATTAACTTTTTTTGATAGTTCTTCAGCTCGGCTGAAAGTTCTATTAGCAACAAAAAGTTTCCCAATTAATTTATCTCTTAAGTGGATTGCCGCAAGCTCACCAGTTTCCCCAGCGCCAATAACTAACGCAGATTTTTTATTTAAGTTAGCAAATATTTTTTCTACAACTTGAACAGCTGCATAACTTACGGTTACAGCTCCTTCACATATCGTAGTTTCTTTTATTGTTTTTTTGCCAATTTTTAATGCAGCTTCAAAAATTTTTTGAGTTATCGTTCCGGCAAATTCATGGCTCAAAGCAAATTCAAACGAACTTTTTATTTGCCCTAATATTTGGCTATCGCCAACGACCATTGATTCAATTCCAGATGCAACAGAAAATAAATGTTTAATTGCACCACATGAAAAGTATACAGAAAAGTTATTTTTACTAATTCCATCAACTTTTTTGAATTCGAGAAGCTGATCGATAATTGGAGTTATATCAATTTTATTCTCTGTAGGAAATCCATAAATTTCAGTTCTATTACACGTCGAAACTATTACGCCTTCTGATAAATAGATTCCTTTTAAAACCGAAATAAATTTTTCAGTTTCATCGGCAGATAAATGAAGTGATTCCAGAACTCCAACCGAAGAAGTTTTGTGATTTATAGAAATACAGACGAAATTCATTTTTTACTTTTCAATAAAACGAATGAAATGTTTTTGCCAATGTGTTTGTAATTATTAATGATGCTATGGCAATAACAAATCCAATCAGTGAATAACTAATAATTTTTTTTCCAAACCAATTGGAAACAAATCTTTTAATAAATCCATATCCATAGACAAGCCATACTAAAATAGTCCCAATCAATTTTGGATCAGCATAACTAAAATTTGGGAATGCATCCGGCAGCCAAATAAATCCCATTGCAATTGAAATAGTTAATAAAACGAAACCGATAACAGCAGAATATAAACTTAACTTTTCAAGTATGTCTAAACTGGGGAGTCTATTAAAAAGCAATCCGAATTTTTTTGTTTTCAAATTTTTATATAGAAGTAGATAAAGAATTCCATAAACTGCAGAGAGAGTAAAGCCCGAATATCCTAAAATCGCATTAATAACATGAAGTCCCAGCATTCGATCCCTAAGCACATCTGGAACAACATATACCTCCTCAATAAGCATTGAGGAAATGAATTGAAACAAAAATGCAAATGCTAGAATAAGCCAGCCAGTAGCTCGGATATCTGTTATTAATTCTAAAACAAAATAAATAAAGCATAATGAAAGTGCTAATAGCGAAAAAATTTCAAATTTATTTGTTATTGGCGGATGATCATAGTTAATTGTTCTTAATACAATATAAAATGAGTGGATCAAAATTGTAATTAATACAAGTAATCTTTTTGAATCATACAGCCATTTCTTTTGAAAATAGAAATCAGCTAAATAAAAAATCAGGCCAATGGCATAGCTGAACGGGAGTAACACATTGAGTATTATTATTATGGACATCTTTTGCTAAAAAAATTATTTGTGTCCTAAAAATAGAAAAATACTCCCACTTTTTCTTTGATTATACTTTCATATTTCTAGTTAAAACAACCAGAATAGTTGAGTTTTTTATTAAAAATAGAGGATCCCTTATTAACAATTGATGCATAACTTTTATAGATTGCAGCTAAAATAAATTGGAGGGAAAATGGAATATGTTTTTCTTGGGAGAACCGGTTTAAAGGTAAGTAAAATTTGTTTAGGCACAATGAATTTTGGTCCATATACAAGCGAAACAGAAAGTTTTAAAATAATGAACCGTTCCCTAGAACTTGGAATAAATTTTTTTGACACTGCAAATGTTTATGGCTGGGATTTAGGTGTTGGGGTAACAGAAAAAATTATTGGTAAATGGTTCGCAGAAGATAAAAGCAAAAGGGAACAAATTGTTTTAGCAACTAAAGTATATGGTAAAATGGGTGATAAACCAAATGAATCAAAATTATCAGCTTACCACATAAAAAATGCATGTGAAGAAAGTTTAAAAAGACTGCAAACAGATCACATCGATCTCTATCAAATGCATCACATTGACAGAAACACACCATGGGAAGAAATTTTTCAAGCATTGGAACAGTTAGTCCGAGAGGGGAAGATTTTGTATGTTGGCAGCAGTAATTTTGCTGCGTGGAATTTAGCCGAAGCATATTATAAAGCTAAAGAACGTCATTCGCTTGGCATTGTATCCGAACAAAGTATTTACAGTCTGAGAAATCGCAATATTGAATTGGAAGTAATTCCAGCTTGTAAAAATTTTGGAATTGGATTAATTCCCTGGAGTCCGATGGGTGGTGGAATTTTGTGCGGTGTTCTTGAAAAAGCTAAAGAAGGAAGAAGGACAAGAGAACCTCTTCAAAAATCTGTTGAAAAACTTCAAACGCAAATCGAAGCTTATGAATCATTGTGTAAAGAGATTAATCAAACTCCAGCAGATGTTGCTCTAGCTTGGGTTTTGAATAATCCAGTTGTTACTTCGCCAATTGTAGGGCCGCGAACAGTTCAACAAATTGAAGAGAATATTAAAACGCTAGAAATAAAATTGAGTGAAGAGATGCTTAAAAAATTAGATGAAATCTGGCCGGGACCTGGCAATCAGGCACCAGAAGCATATGCGTGGTAATTATTTTCTTACATATGATTTTAATAAATATTATAAAAAAATGAGGGGTAAAAATGAATCTACTTAGGTTATTAATTTTGATTGCTGTTGGTGTGCTGATTATTAATTTTACAGATTCATTTGCTCAAAAGAAAAAGTTAACCTACAAGCAAGTATTTGAAGGTAGTAGAGATATGCGCGCAATGATGATGATGTCTCGTCCGCAAGGGTGGGCAGACGAAGAAAATTATTTAGAAATGAAAACCGATCCTTCAAAACAAGGTTCAAGACCAATCTTAATGAAAACGAATGTAATTACTGGAGTATCAGAGCAGTATATTGATAACTCCGGAATAGAATTACCGGAAGGTTTTTCTATTGAGCGCCCTTCATCCTCTTTAGAAAATAATTATTATCTCTTCTATCAAAAAAATAATCTTTACTACTTTTCGCGCTCGGATAATCTCTTTTTACAAATAACTAAAGATGCTGCAGAAGAAAAAGTTTATAAATTATCTCCAGATGGGAAAAAAGTTGCATACGTAAAAAATAATAATTTGTTTGTTTATAATGTCGAAAAAGAAATTGAAATGCAGTTAACAAACGACGGGACCGATTTAATTTACAACGGCTGGGCATCATGGGTTTATATGGAAGAAATTTTAGGAAGAGCAACTCAATACTCTGCTTATTGGTGGTCGCCAAAGAGCGATATGATTACTTTCCTTCGGTTTGATGATAGCCCGGTGCCGGAATTTTATATAACTAAAGCAGATGGGCAGCATGGCGAATTGGAAAAGCAGAGATATCCAAAGGCCGGTGACCCTAATCCTTTTGTAAAACTCGGAATTGCAAATGTTGATAATGGAAAAGTTGTCTGGGCAGATTTTGATGAGAAAGCAGATCACTATATTGCATGGCCAGAATGGACAAAAGAAAATCAACTGACTGTTCAATGGATGAACCGCGGTCAGAATAATATTATTATTTATACAATCGATACGAATTCAGGACATAAAAAAGAAATTTACAATGAAAAACAAAGTGAATGGGTTGAATGGTTTGAAGATCTTTACTATATCAAAAGCAACAAAGGATTTATACTCAGAACTAACGCTGATGGATTTTCCCATCTCTATTTTTATGATATGAATGGGAAATTGAAAAAAAGATTAACTGATGGGAGGTGGGAAGTAACCGGAATAAATTATGTTGATGAAAAAAATGAAAAAATATTTTTTATGGGATGGAAAAGTAATAGCACTGAAAGACATTTATTTTCTGTAAAACTCGATGGTAACGAATTCAAACAACTAACTTCTACTCCCGGCACACACAGTTGTTCAGTTTCTCCCGGAGGAAAATATTTTATAGACACTTATAGTAATATTACAACTCCATCAAGGACTGAATTATATTCAATTGATGGAAAATTAATTCGAACCTTGAGCGAAAGACCAAATCAAGCTGATGAATTTGAATTAGCAAGAGTTGAAATGTTCACAATCCCATCTGGAGATGGTTATGAGTTGCCCGCAGTTTGGTATCTGCCAGCTGATTTTGATCAGAATAAAAAGTATGCTGTGATTTTTAATGAATACGGCGGACCAAATGCTCCATCTGTAAGAAATTCTTATCCGTTTGGTATGAGCTCACACTATTATGCACAAAATGGAATAATTTCTATTTCCGTGGATCATAGAGGAACTGGTCATTTTGGAAAAAAAGGCGTTGCTTTAATGCATCGTAATCTTGGCAAATGGGAAATGAATGACTATATAGCAGCAGTAAAATGGTTAAAAACAAAATCGTTTATTGATACTACTAAAATTGGAATTACTGGCGGAAGTTATGGCGGTTATGTAACTGCATTAGCTCTAACTCAAGGTGCTGATTACTTTACTCATGGAATTGCCGAATTTGGAGTGATGGATTGGGCGCTATATGATAACGTTTATACAGAGAGATATATGGATACACCTAAGGAAAATCCCGAAGGATACAAAGCCGGCTCTGTTCTTACTTATGTTGATAAGTACAAAGGTAAAATGTTGGTTACTCACGGAACGATTGATGATAATGTTCATATGCAAAATTCAATTCAACTTATTTTTGAATTGCAAAAACTCAACAAAGATTTTGACATGCAGCTCTATCCAAATCAAAGGCATGGAATTGGATTTCCACTGTCACAACATGCAACAAAAGAAAGAGTTAAATTCTGGTTCAAACATTTATTGGGAAGAGAACTAGATGTAAATAAAGACTAATATATTTTCTTGCTCATAATCTTACTCTTAATTTTTCAAGAGGGGTTAAGACTATAAGCTAGTACAATATAATTTCTAATAATTATAAGACAAAATGGATTACAACGAAAACCCAAAATCATATTTTTCTCCAATGCACACTGTTGAGCATATTCTCAATGGAACAATGGACCAATTGTTTAAGAAGGGAAGGGCATTCAGTGCGCACATTGAAAAGAAAAAATCAAAATGCGATTATCACTTTGACCGCGATTTGACTGCAGAAGAAATAAATACAATTGAAGAGAAAGTTAATGTAATTATTAAGTTAGATTTGCCAGTCAAAGAATCTTTTATGAGCAAGGATGAAGCAGTAGAAATTTTTAATCTTAATAGATTACCTGATGAAGCTGGAAATAATTTACGTGTAATATCTATTGGAGATTATGATAAATGTTTATGCAGCGGTCAGCATGTTAATTCAACTAAAGAAGTTGGCGGCAGCTTCAAAATAATATCGACGAATTATGAAAATGGAACCCTAAGAGTAAGATTTAAAATTATTGCACTTTCTGAGGAAAACAATTCATGAAGAAAGTAATTTGAATATTAGCTTTTGTATTATTAGAATTTACGGTTTATGCGCAGCAAATTAATTCGAATGATGAAAAAGAAATTTTGCAAATATTAGAAGATCAAAGAATTGCATGGAACAAGGGTGACATCACAGAATATATGAAAGGGTATTGGAATTCTGATTCTCTTATGTTTATAGGAAAAAATGGCATCAGATACGGCTGGAATGAAACATT
>Ga0194126_10010255_pt1 | contig 12314 bp, 13 predicted proteins | sample TA2KigC150mmetaG_FD_148641 | JGI IMG/M metagenome (GOLD analysis project Ga0194126, IMG submission 148641) | Freshwater microbial communities from Lake Tanganyika, Tanzania - TA2015035 Kigoma Deep Cast 150m | ecosystem: Environmental > Aquatic > Freshwater > Lake | place: Tanzania: Lake...
ATACCTCCGACCTTAAACTCCTGTATGCGCTCACCACCCTTAGCGCCCCTGGCCCAGAAGGTTAATTTAGCAGCTTTAGAAAGGTCAAACCCTGCGTCAATATCTCCCCAGTTATTCGCAGGGTTTTGCCAGGTAATGCCAGCCCAGCGTGCTCCCTGGTAAGCGCAGGCGCAATAAGTAATCTTAATACAGGTGCTACCCGAGTAAGGATTATCAGTAGAGGCGCCGTCATATATTATATCCGTGTAATCGCCCATCCAGCCGGATGCGACAAAATGATTCATGGGAGCGCCCCTATCCGCATAGACGTAAAAAGGCATCTCCTGAGGTAGCCTACCCTCTGCCCTTAAATTAGGGTCGGCCTCGAATTTTATGTCATCCAGATAAAACGTGCAACCCTCTGGATTTAAATCCGCAGAGGTCATCCAGCCAAATCCGCCACTGATATAGGAGAGGTTTTTACCAATCAGGTTTATGGTATATTGCTTCCAGTCATTAGTCAACTCTACCGGTCCCATCTCTACAGTTACGGAATCAGAGTAGGCGCCTTTTACCCCGCCGATCATAAACTTTTGTATTACTTCGCCGCCCTTTAATCCCTTAGCCCAAAAGGTGATCTTATTCATCGCGCTCAAGTCAAACCCGCCCATCTTTGAACCCCAGTTATTCGCCGGGTTCTGCCAGGTGACACCAGCCCAGCCCTGGCCCTGGGTTTTCTTGGCGCTATAAATAAACTGGATGCAGGTTGAGCCGGAATGGGGACCTTGTACAAACTGATCATCCATCTTAACGTCGCCGAAATCTCCCATCCAGCCGGAAGCTGCGTAATGATTTTCTTTATTATTCTTATCCAAATAAACTATAAATTCCTTAATACTGCCTAATGCTAGGCCCTTTGTAAAGCCTATTGTCTCTACCCTGCCTGAACCCGCATCGCGATATTTAGTCTCATCGCAAATAATAGTGGTATTCTGCGCAAAGCTAAGACTTGTCGCTAAAATCAATATTGACAACGCAAAAAATATAGCTCTCATCTTCCTGTCTCCTTTTCGGCTATTATACCATAAAAATAATAAAAAGGGGACGTTTCTCTTTTTTAAAAAAGAGAAACGTCCCCTTTTTCGTCCCCTTTTTATCTAAATAATGTTTATAAGAAAAAACGCCATCGTTAATATGGAAACACCTGCTAAGAATATCCCCATTATTTTAGTATTGCGGATTTCTTTTTGCATAGAAATAGGCTCTATACGCCAATTTATTTTTTCATAAAACTTCTTTTGGATTTCAATAGTCAGCTCAGGCCTGAAAAAGACGAATAAGCCGATTATGATACCGACTATAGAAAGTAAGATGAAAATGTGCGGTATATTGATAATCCGGGCTATTGCTTGCATCTCTCTCAATGCCCTTAGCGCTCAAGCAACTATTAATTCTTTTTATTTATTTATCTATTTTTTCCATCGGTTTTCCGCAACAGATAAGTTCGCCGCCACCCACTTTAGTAACAGTAACTTCGTTACCGCAGATATTACATTTGAATTTTTCCCCTACTTCTTTTACTTTCATTTTACTCCTCCCTAAATAAAAAAGGCAACCCTCATTTTAGAAAGTTGCCCGTAAATTAACTTATTTTAACCTCATTTAAAATTACGCGGAGGTTGAATACTGATCCTGCTTCGTAAAATTTGGTTGCGGGGGCAAGATTTTCCCGCATCTATAAAGTTAACGCACAGATGCGGGATCCCGCCTCATTGCTTGAAACTATTGGCGGGAGAACTGCCACGCTAAAAATCTATTGCGGGGGGCAGATTTGAACTGCCGACCTTTAGGTTATGAGCCTAATGAGCTACCAGGCTGCTCTACCCCGCGAAATGATTATAGACCTAAAAAACTAATTGCGCAACCTATTCTTTTTGCTGCGGGACTATTTTTATGGGGACTTCGCCCTTACGCACCACCCCCATTTTATCCCGGGCGATCTTCTCTTGATATACGGGGTCGTTTTCTATGCGTATCAGCTCCTGCTGCAGGATATAGTTCTCTCTTTTCAGGAGTTTGATCTTATGCTCTAAATCGCGGCTCTTATCCCTGAGCTCCTGCAACCTGCTGTATCCGGGAAGAAATATAGCTAGCAAAAAAACCGCGATACCAAAAAGCCAGAATGCTTTCTTTAATATCATCTCTTCCAGCTAGTCCCTGCGTAAACTGCCCTTTTACCCAGCTCCTCTTCGATTCTTAAGAGCTCATTATACTTACAGATACGGTCAGTGCGTGAAACCGAGCCGGTCTTAATCTGGCCTGCGCCTGTAGCTACTGCCAGATGGGCAATAGTAGTATCCTCGGTCTCTCCCGAACGATGCGAAATGATTGCCTTATATTTACTGCGCTTAGCCATCCTGATTACTTCCAGGGTTTCAGATAGCGAGCCAATCTGGTTTACCTTGACTAGAATTGCATTGCCTATCTTCTCGGCTATGCCTTTTTTAAAGATTTTAGGGTTAGTCACAAAGATATCATCCCCAACCAGCTGCAGCCTGTCCTTAAGCTGCAGAGTCAAAGCCTTCCAACCTGACCAGTCATGTTCAGAGAGCCCGTCTTCTACGGAAAGTAGAGGATATTTATTTAACCATCTGCCGTATATCGGAATTAAATCAGCAGCAGTTTTATGGGAGTTTTCAAACTTGTAGCTGGCATCTTTATAAAAAGAGCTGGCAGCGCAGTCCAGGGCCAGGCAGATATCTCGACCAGGCCTGTAGCCTGCTTTTTCTATCGCCTGTAAAATCAGCTCTAAGGCCTCTTCATTAGATTTAAGATTAGGCGCAAAACCCCCCTCATCTCCCACCGAAGTAGAAAGCCCTTTTGATTTTAGGATGGATTTAAGATTATGGAAAACCTCGGCTGCATAGCGCAGCGCTTCAGCAAAAGTAGGTGCGCCTACCGGCATAATCATAAACTCCTGGATATCCAGGTTATTATCCGCGTGCAGTCCGCCGTTTAAGATGTTCATTAAAGGGACAGGAAGAATCTTGGCGCTATCTCCTCCCAGATACTTATACAACGGCTGTTTTTTAGATGCCGCGGCTGCCTTAGCCACTGCCATAGATACCCCCAGGATAGCATTAGCCCCCAGGTTAGATTTGCTTTCTGTAGCATCCAGCTTGATCAACAGTTTATCTATCTTTTCGAAGTCAGGGCTCAAGCCCTTTACCTTAGAGGCAATGACAGTATTGACATTCTCCACTGCCTTCAATACCCCCTTACCTAAATACCTTGTCTTATCACCGTCGCGAAGCTCCAGGGCCTCATTATCTCCGGTAGAGGCACCCGAAGGAACTGCTGCCCTGGCTAAAATACCAGAATCCAGGGTTACATCAACCTCTACGGTAGGATTGCCGCGGGAATCCAGGATCTGACGCGCCCAAATCTTTTTAATCTTTGCCATTTCAATCCTCCTAAAATATGTTTGATTATCTATAACAGCAGAATAATTATACATATAAACCTTGCGAAGTCAAGCGAGTCTTTCATTAATGAAAGACTCGCTTGATGCTGCGGCAATGTGCCGCAGCATCTTAGGTTAACAAGAGTACGCGAAAAGCTTTACTGTAATCGCAATACAATAATGTCCGGTTTTAACAAAGCAAGAATGTCCTGTTCCAAAGTTGCTATAATGGTCCTTCTCAAAGGAGGATCATATGGCAGGAAAGGACATTATAATGGCTACGCCGGAGGAATTAAAAAGGCTTAATGTAATTCACAAGGTGTTGGATAAAAGTATTACCCAGGCAGAAGCAGCCGGTGTCCTGGATTTAACCGACAGGCACATCAGGAGGATGGCAGCGCGAATAGCCAAAGAGGGCGACAAGGGCATAGTCCATAAGCTAAGAGGGCAGCCGGCGCATAACTCTACTCCCGATAAGGTCAAGATAAAGGTGCTAAGCCTCTGCAAGGATATTTACGAAGGTTTTAGCCCTACACTGGCTTCAGAGAAGCTCTTTGAAAGAGATAAGATTAAAGTGAGCCGCGAGCTCTTAAGGACGTGGTTTATCCAAGAGCATATTGCCTACGCAAGCCGTAAGGCCCGGCCTCATCGTAATTGGCGGGAACGTAAAGCGAATTACGGCCAGATGGTTCAGGCTGATGGTTCACATCATAACTGGTTCGAAGGCCGCGGCCCATGGTGCGTGCTTATGGGCCAGATAGATGACGCTACCAGCAAGGTCTCGGCAGAGTTCCATGATTACGAGGGTACGCTGCCATTCATGGCGAGCTTTAAATCATACATCAGGGCTAAAGGTATTCCCATAAGCGTCTATATTGACCGCCACACGACGTATAAATCGAATAAGAAACCCTCAATTGAGGATGAGCTTGAGAATAAAGAACCATTAACACAGGTAGGCAGGGCCCTTGAGGAATTAGGCGTAGAAGTCATATTTGCCCGTTCGGCGCCGGCTAAAGGCAGGATAGAGCGGCTCTTCAGGACCTTCCAGGATCGCCTTGTAAAAGAGATGCGGCTAAGGAAGATTAAATCGATAGAAGAAGCCAATTCATTTTTAAAAGAGTATCTGCCTGGCTACAATAAAAGATTTAGTGTACCCGCGGCAAAGAACGCGGATCTACACAGGCCTTTACCTAAAGGGATAGACCTTGATACGATTCTTTGCAAAAAGACAGAACATGCCCTAAGAAGCGATTTTACAGTAGCGCACGATAAAAAGCTGTATCAGGTAGGGAATAATATCAGGGCTAAGAAGGTTACTGTGGAAGAAAGAATCGACGGCTCAATGATAATCATTTATAAGAACAAAGTTCTCAAGTATAAAGAGATAATCAACCGTCCAAAACAGGTCAAAGAGAAATTGCAGCATATATTTAAGCTCAGGGATGCTTACGTGCCGCCGAAAGATCATCCATGGAGAATGGCGGGATATGCACATTTTCAACAGTATCAACAAAAAGAAAAGGCCGTTCAAGCAGAGAAAGAACTACTATTAACAACATGAAAACCGGACATTCTTGCTTTGCTAGAAATAGGACATTTTTGCCTTGCAATAACAACGCGAAAAGCTTTACTTGACTTAAAGACCTGGGTATGTTATCTTATTTTTTAACTATTTATATATTTTAAGGAGAGAAAGATGAGCCTAGCCAAAATCAAGTTCTTCATTAAACTATACTGGATCAGGGTGCTTATTATCACCTTAGTCCTTGTAATCATCGTATCTTTAGTCATTTTTATCATCATTGGCCTGCGTGCCTGGAATGAGGCGGAATCATACCTGAGGCAATCCCAATTAGCCATGATACCGCTACAGCTATACCTGCAGATAGTCATGGCCCTTATCTTCGGCGTGGTCTATACCTTTATGTGGTACTGGCTGATGTTTAAACGCGGGGCTCAGTCCTTCACCCAAATAAGTAAAAAAGCTACTAGCGGAGAAGAGTTAAAGATCACCTGGAACGACGTCATTGGCATGGAGGAGGCCAAGCAAGAGGCCCTGGAAGTAGTCAAGCTAATCACTGACCGCGCCCAGCTGCAGCGTATCGGAGGAAAGATCTTAAAAGGGATTATCATGCTTGGGCCTCCGGGCTGCGGTAAGACTTACCTGGCCAAGGCTATTGCCACCGAGGCAAAACTTCCTTTCATCTCCATGTCCGGCTCAGAGTTTATAGAGATGTTCGTAGGAGTAGGCGCGGGAAGGATACGCAGCCTCTTTAAACAGGCCCGCCAGCTTGCGGAGCTTGAGGGCGGCTGCATCATCTTCATCGATGAAATCGATGCGGTAGGCGCACAGCGCTCAGTTGACCGCGGCTTTGGCGGCCAGACAGAATCCAATACCACCCTGAATCAACTGCTGGTTGAGATGGATGGGCTAAAGGAGAAAGATTTAAATGTCGTGCTTATCGGAGCAACTAACGCCCCGGAAAACTTCCTTGACCAGGCCCTGCTCCGCCCGGGAAGATTTGACCGAAAGATTTACGTTGACCTTCCGGGCCTTGAAGACCGCGAGAAATTATTTGAGTATTATCTTAAAAAGGTTAAATACGATGAAGGCAATATAAGGATAGATAAGCTCTCCCGGGTCGCAGTAGGCTATACCCCGGCAGATGTAGCCAATATAGTGCGAGAGTCAGCCCTTATTGCCATAAGAAATAAAAAGGATGTTATTTCAATGAAGGAGATCGAAGAAGCGCGAGAGAGGATTGCCTTAGGGATAAAGAGAAAGATTAAGATGAACCCACAGGAGAAATGGCTCACTGCCTACCATGAGGCAGGGCATGCTATTGTTACCTATCTGTTGGCCCCGGGCAAAGACGTATTTAAAGCTACCATCATACCGCGTAAGTCAACCGGCGGCGCCGTCTGGACTCCTGAAAAAGAAGAGGTCTTTATTAAAGATCAAAACGGGCTACTCACAGATATTAAAATCTGCTTGGGAAGCTTTGCCGCAGAAAAACTTAAATTTGGCTTTACTACTGCCGGGGTAGATTCCGACTTCCAGAATGCCTTAGGCATAGCCCACAGCATGGTCTGGCGCTGGGGCATGGGCAAGTCCGGGCTTATCGGTAATTTCCACGCCATACTCTCCGCCGAAAGATGGCAGCAATCAGCGCTATCCATCTCTGAAGAGACTAAGACCAAACTAGACCATGACACGCAAAGCATACTTAATGCCTGCCTGAAAGAAGTCCAGGAACTGCTTGCTAAAGAAAAACCCCTCCTCGAGAAGTTCGCTCAGGAATTATTCCAAAAAGAAGAACTCAATTATGACGAAATCGAATCTATCTTTAAGGAAGCTGGCCTTGCCCGTCCTCAGTAGCCTCTGCGCGCTGCTCTTATTATTTACCGGTTGCTCTTCCTCTACTTCCCCCACCTATTTTACGAAAGATATTGCAGTCGCCATCCAAAATATCTGTAAAAATGAATACGATGTGGATGTAGAAACAAAGCTAGTGGGCCAAACTCTATGGATATACCTGCCGGTAGAAAATATGTTTACCAAATCCGATAAGCCGGAAAAATACTCGGAAATATTTGCCGTTGATTATGCCCAAGGAGAATTTAAAGAAGGGCTCTTTAAAATGGAATATCTGGTGCGGCCTATACCAGAGACAATGAGACAGCAAGGATATAAATACGACAAGGCAGTTTCAGAAAAAGTGAATAGCGTCTGGAAGGTGCTGCGCAGGGTAATCTTTAGTACCGACCACAGTAAGGATGGCGCCCCCAAATTCTTCTATATGGTTACTGCTGATATCAAAAACGGATTTGAAATACAGGAACTATTTTATTCGCTAGACCTAAAGAAAGTCTCTTATGGATTCATTTCCTGGAGTGAATACCAGCACCGCTCCATACAAGAAACGAAACTATCGCCTTTTATAATAGGGGATAATAAAGGCCTGCACTTAGACTACAGGGATATCAGCATGGAAGAATTCCTATCCAGGCAAATATCCCACCGTATCAAATTAAAATTCCAAAAGGCTGAGGTAGAAAAAAATGCGGATATCGATAAGGAGATCTATAAGATTATCGCCCACACCTTAAAGATATATAAGTTTAACGGTTTTACTGCGGTAGAATTGAGCAATTTATTAACCCGCGACAAGGCAATCCTGAATAAAGCCGATGTTTTGGCAGGCATTACTAATTAATAATCACAACCCTTCTTCCCTGAACCTCTAGCTTACCCTCTACATATAACCTTATAGCCTCAGGATAAAGTTTATGCTCTATTTTGTGGATTTTATCCTCTAGCGAAGAAGGCGTATCCTTATCTTCGATTACTATATGCTTCTGTAAAATAATCGGCCCATGATCCATCTTCTCGTCTACAAAGTGCACGGTCACCCCTGTTACCTTAGAGCCGTAATCAAAGGCGTCTTTTATTGCCTGCGTGCCTTTAAAGGCCGGTAACAAAGCAGGGTGGATATTGAGGATCCTGTTTTTATACTGCTGGGTCAACCCCTGGCCTAGGAGCCGCATGAATCCTGCCAGTACAATCAGGTCGATCTTGCTTTCTTTTAAGTGCCACATGATCTTCTCTTCGAATTCTTTCTTATCTGAAAAGTCTTCTCTTTTTACCATGGCTATTTTTACGCCTGCCCTCTTTGCGCGGCCAAGGGCCCCGGCCTTGGGGTTATCAGTGATCAATAAAGACAAACTTGCCTTTATGGAGCCTTTTTTTACTGCCTTTATAATAGCGCTAAAATTACTTCCCTTGCCTGAGGCAAAGACCGCTATATTCATTACTCCCTCACCCTTATAGTTTTCATTGGACATACCTTAACGCAATCAGCGCAAGAAGTACATTTATTATAATCTATTTCAGCCAGATTATCAATAACATGTATAGCGTCAAACTTACATGCCTTCTCGCAAAGCTTACAGGCAATGCAACCCACAGGGCAAGCTACCTTGGTATCTTTGCCTAAATCGCGGGAGCTACAGGCAACATACACCTTATTTGTTATAGGGATAAGGGTAAAGAGTTTCTTAGGGCAGGCTAGTACGCACTTATTGCAGGCCTTGCATTTATCTTTGTCTACAACCGGCAGCTCATCGCCAGACATGCTTATGGCATCAAAAGGGCAGGCCTGGACACAACTGCCAAACCCCAAGCAGCTAAAACTACAATCTTTGTGCCCGTTTAAAACTAAATTTGCCGCCACGCAGTCCTTTATCCCCTGATATAAGAATCTATTCTTAACCCTTGATCCTCCGTTACAATACAGGGCGGCTATTTTCTTAACCTTTTTTTCAAGCTTCTCCCCTAATAACCTGGCAATCTGCCCCCTGACTGCTTCTTCGCTCACCCGGCAGGCATCTACGCTTAATTTACCGCTCAATAAAGATTCGGCAAAACCAAAACAACCAGCGCCTCCGCAGGCGCCGCAGTTTGAGCCGGGTAATAATCCGTGGATCTTTTCCAAACGCGGATCTACCTCGACGTGCAAGCGCTTGGAGGCAATAGCCAGCCCTACCCCAAAGATAGCCCCAAGTAAACCTAATGTTAAGACCGGTATTAGAATTTCCATTTAATGAGCACATAACTTACGAACACGAAGCGTGAGTAAGTTATAGGTGCGAATTAATCCCCGCTGCTTCGCACTTTTTCGCTCTACGAAAAAGTGCGGCGGGGATAAGTTCGGCCAGACAATACTTTGCCAACTTGGCAAAGTATTGTGGCCTCACTTAAAATTTAAACCCGTTAAAACCTAAAAAACTTAAAGACATTATTGAGGCAATAATAAAAGCCAGCGGAAAATCTTTTAAAGACTCAGGGATGTTGCATAAGTCCAATCTCTCTCTTATCCCGGACATAAGAAGCATCGCCAGGGCATAGCCTAAGCCGGCACAAACTCCCTGGAATGCCGAATACCAAAAACTACCAGGTAGCGCTCTCCCATTAATAAAAAACATATCTGAATTCAATACCGCAACCCCCATTACCGCACAATTTACAGTAATCAAGGGCAAATATATCCCGAAGAGCCTATACATTGCAGGGTTTGTCTTTCTGACTACCATTTCTACAAACTGCACAAAGGTAGCGATCACCAGTATAAAAGAGATGGTGCGCAGGTATGTCAGGTCAAAAGGTATAAGTAAAAATCTGTAAATGAACCAGGTGATGATAGAAGACATGGTGGTGACAAACATTACTGCCAGGCTCATGGATAGGGCAGGCTTAGTCTCTTTGGAGATGGCCACAAAGGAACATAGCCCCAAGAAACGCGAGAGTATTACGTTATAGATAAAGACCGCGGAGATAAAAATAGTCAGGAATTGACTGGCGCTCATGCCTTCCTTCCTTTTAAAACATTAAAAAAACCAAGCAACAGCCCTATGACCAGAAGCGCTCCCGAAGGCATACCCAGGATAAAAGCAGGTTCAAAAGAAGCAAAGAGCCTATGGCCTAAGATTGTGCCTGCCCCCAAGGCCTCCCTTATCCCGGAGATCAAAATCAAAGCCAGGGTAAAACCCACCCCCATCCCCAAGCCGTCAAAGAAAGAATTCATCACCGTATTTTTAGAAGCATAGGCCTCAGCGCGGCCAAGCACCATGCAATTAACTACAATCAACGGAACATAAATACCCAGGGATCTATCAAGCGCCGGGCTATACGCCTTCATCAGCATCTCGGTAACAGTGACGAAGGTGGCAATAACCACGATATAGCAGGGTATGCGTATCCTCTGGGGGATGCTATTTTTAATAACAGCGACGATAATATTGGAGCCCAAGAGCACAAAGGTAGCGGCAATGCCCATGCCTATACCATTGATAACAGAGACGGATACTGCCAGCGTAGGGCATAATCCCAGCACCAGCACAAAAGTAGGGTTCTCTTTAGCGATACCCCTTAGGAATTCATTAAAGAACTTCTTCATCTTTTTCCATAAACCCTGTTTTTAGTAAAACGGTCAATGATAGGAGCCGCCGCGTTCATCATTAATATGGCATAAGACACGCCTTCTGGATACCCCCCCCACAACCTGATAATTGCGGTAAGCAGACCGCAGCCTATGCCAAAGATAACCTGGCCCTTATAGGTCAAAGGAGAGGTCACATAATCAGTAGCCATAAAAAATGCGCCTAGAATAAGTCCGCCTGTTAAAACATGAAGCAGCCAATCGCCGCTAAACAAACCCTGCTGCCCGAATATATATGTGAATAGCCCTACCGTAGCTATATAAGTAAGCGGGATATGCCAGGAGATATATTTTTTATAAAAAAGGAACAGCGCCCCCAAGAGGAGAGCTAAAATGCAGACCTCTCCGATACAGCCGCCGCGCAGGCCTAAGAAAAGATCCCAGCTTGATAAATTCTCAAAGGCCCTGCCTTCTTTTAATGCTGCCAAAGGAGTAGCGCAGGTAATAGCGTCGTAATTCATGGGCCTGGTAAAAGAAGTCATATACTTTGGCCAGGAGGCCATAAGAAATACCCTGCCCACTAAGGCAGGGTTAAAGATATTCTGGCCTAAGCCTCCGAAGACTTGTTTTCCTATAGCCACGGCAAACAAAGATCCTACTATCGGCAGCCAAAAAGGTACATGGGCAGGCAAATTATAAGCTAACAACAAGCCGGTCAGGAAGGCGCTTCCGTCAAGAACCGTTATTCTTTTTTTAGTCAAGAGTTGGATTATCCCTTCGCTAAAGACCGCGGAGACAACCCCTAATATAATCACCCTGAGAGCGGACAGCCCGAATATCAAGACTCCCGCAATACCAGCCGGGGCCAGACTTAACACCACCAGCCACATGATCCTGCTTACGGATTCATCTTTATGCAGGTGCGGGGAAGTGCCTACGCTGAGCTTATCTTTCATTCTATATTATTCCTTTAATCTCTTCCGCTCTCTTCTTTACCGAATCTATTACCGCGCCTGATGATATAGTCGCTCCGGTAATCGCCTGGATATTATCAAGCTGGCTTAAATTCTTATTACTAAATCCTAAAACAAAACCAGGCTCAACTACTTTTGCCCCCAGACCCGGGGTCTCATTCTGACTTAATATTTTTATGGCGTTAATTACGCCATCCTTATTCATCCCAACCATGCTTTCTATAACGCTGGAATATCCCTTACCGGATGCCTTAAAGGCAACGGCAACAAACTTACCCGACTTATCATAAACCTTATAATAAAGCACCTCTTCCTCTGCTCTCACTGCCTCAAAGCGCTCTCCCTGGGGGAGTACCTCTTTTAAGCTTGCCTCCTCTTCATCCTGCGCCTGGGCATTGATCCTGGCTTTAGTCAGAAGATTCATCCCCGCCAGGAGTCCGCTGGCAATGGTGCAGATTAAGGCCAGGATAAATCCGTAACGCACCATCTCTTTCATTTTAATGCCTCCAGTTTTGCCCTTTTGATGGATTGCACCAGTCGGCGGTTTGCCGGGCAGACATAACTGCAGAGCCCGCATTCAATACAGTCAGTTACGCCGTAATTTTTAGCCTCCTGCCAGAGGGATTTTTCAGAGGCCAGGTTTATCAGGCAAGGCATAAGCCCTACCGGGCATTCCCGCACGCAGGCCCCGCAGCGTATACAAAACTCTTCTTCCAGGGCCCTGGATTCTTTTTCGCTGAATAATAATACCCCTCCGCTAGACTTAATTACCGGAACCGCATCGCTAAATTGGGCAATCCCCATCATCGGTCCGCCGATGATAATCTTCCCTGGCCCATCGCTTAACGGTCCGCAGAAATCAATCAGCTCTTTTACAGGAGTGCCCAGGCGCACTAATAGATTCTTAGGGTTAACTAATAAGCTCCCCGATACAGTCACTACCCGCTCATATAAAGG
>Ga0194126_10010258_pt1 | contig 12313 bp, 8 predicted proteins | sample TA2KigC150mmetaG_FD_148641 | JGI IMG/M metagenome (GOLD analysis project Ga0194126, IMG submission 148641) | Freshwater microbial communities from Lake Tanganyika, Tanzania - TA2015035 Kigoma Deep Cast 150m | ecosystem: Environmental > Aquatic > Freshwater > Lake | place: Tanzania: Lake...
CGCTCCACGTGCAGCAGGCACTGGCCTCGATCCGGTGGGACGACCATGAACCGGCTTTCGTCCAGCCCCGGGGGGAGCGAATGCTGGTGTGCGACCATTTCAAGATCACGCGCTGGTGGCTGGGGCCCGGGGAACTGCGGGAACTGGTGCCGAACCCCAAGAGCTTTCGTTATCTTTTTGTGGCGGCGGGAAAAATCCGGGAGAAGGAAGGGGGGCGGGAATGGTCCAAGGGGGCGGCCAAGTTCGTCACCGCCGATCACGGTTCCCTTTTGCTTGAGGGAATTGAAGATGCGACGGTGGTGCAGGTGGAGTTTGCGTAAGGCTCAGGCCGGTCGAAAATCGACCTGGCGTTTGGGGAAGTCGATGCGGAGGACGGCGACGCGGAGAGGGGCGCCGGCCTGGTAGGTTTTCCCGTGGCGGCGGCCGCGCAGGTGGCGCCGGACGGGGTCGAAGGAGTAGAAATCATCGGTCAGGGCCGAGACGTGGATCAGGCCGGAGAGCAGAAAATCCGGCAGTTCGACCAACAGCCCGAAGTTGGTCGCCTCGGTGATGACTGCCGCAAAGGTCTGGGTGGCCTTGGGGCCGGCTTGGGCCTCCAGGTATTCCAGCAGCTTGAGCTTTTTGGATTCCTGTTCGGCCTCGGCGGCGGTGCGTTCCTGCCGTGAGAGGTGCTGGGCCAACCGGTTGAGGGTTTCACTTAAAGTCTTGGGGGCTCCGCGGGGGTGGGCCAAAGTGCGGTGGACAAGCAGATCGGCATAACGACGGATCGGGGAGGTGAAGTGCGTGTAGTGGGCCTTGGCGAGGCCAAAGTGGCCGAGGCTTTTCGGCGAGTAGACCGCACGTTTCAGCGAACGCAGCAACGCGATCTTCAAGGCATATCCATCGGGCCGGCCTGGAAGAAGTTTGAGGATTTTCTGAATCTCCCCGCGCTGGGTGAGGTCACCGGCTTTGATGCCGTGGGCCATGAGGAGCTGGCGGTACTCCGCCAGGCGTGATTCGTCCGGGACCTCATGGATGCGGTAAAGGGAAGGGCGGTGTTCCCGGTTGAGGTGGCGGGCCACGGCTTCGTTGGCAAGGAGCATGAACTCCTCGATCAACTGGTGGGACTCGTCGGAGGACTCCTTTTCGATCCGGTTTGGCCGGCCTCTCTCGTCGAGCAGGACGCGCAGTTCGGGAAAATCAAGGTCGAGAGCGCCGCTGGCGAAGCGACGCTTGCGAAGAGCCGAGGCAAACGTCCAGGCCTTTTGGAGAAAACGGTCGAGATCGTCGGTGGCGGGTCGGCGCAAGCGCCCGAGAGCCTCCTGATAGGTAAGGCGGTGGCGGGAATAGATGACGGAGCGGTCGAAGCGGGCGGTGCCGATGCGCCCATCAGGTCCGATCCGGACGAAGGCCGAGTAGGTGAGGCGCTGTTCCCGCGGCCGCAGGGAGCAGAGGTCGTCCGACAGACGGGGAGGAAGCATGGGGATGACTCCGTTGACGAGGTAGACGCTGTTGGCGCGCCGGCGGGCTTCTTCATCCAGAGCGGAGCCGGGCCGGACGTAGTGGGAGACATCGGCGATATGGATGCCGATCTCGGCATGGCCGCCGGGGAGCTCTTTTAGGGAGATGGCGTCGTCGAAATCGCGGGCGGTGTCGGGATCGATGGTGATGACGAACTCGCCGCGCAAATCTTCGCGGCCGGTGGGTTTGTCGGGAAGCTCGACCGCAGGGAAGGAAGAGGCTTCGGTGATGGCTTGGGGAGGGAACTCGGTGGGCAGGTCGAATTTGCGGACAATCGAGAGGATATCAACGCCCGGATCCTCGCGTCGGCCCAGCCGCTCGATGAGGATGCCCTCCGGATTGGTGTGCCGATTTTTCCATTCGGTCAGGCGGGCGACGACCTTGTCGCCGGGGGTGGCGGCGGGGGAACCCGCCGTGCCGGGTTCGGGCACGTAGAGGTTGTGCTGGAGGCGGGGATCGTCGGGGATGACGATGAAGAAGCGGGCGGTTTTTTGCAGGGTGCCGACGATCTTGTCGTTGCGGCGCTCAAGGATACGGATCACGCGTCCGCGCGGTCTTTCCTCGCCGTCGCTTCTTCGGCGGCCGGAAAAGGAGGGACGCTGGAGGCGGGCCACGACCAAGTCGCCGTGCAGGGCGGTGGCGGTGTCCTCGGCGTCGATGCGGAGGTCGGGTCCCTCGCCCTCGGCCGGGGTGACGAAGGCGAAACCGCGGGGATGAAACTGAATGGTGCCGGTGATCAGATCGGCCGAGCCGGCAGAGATCCAGCGGTCGTGGCGGACGCGGGCCACGCGCCCCTCCTTTTCCAGGGCGGTCAGGGTGCGGCTAATGGCCCCCGGGGGCACGCGCAGCTTTCGGGATAAAGAGGGGACGTCGAGAGGAGCGGCTTTTTTTCCCTGCAGGAGCGCGAGGATTCGGTCCGGCAAGCGGCTGGCGGCGGGCATGGAACCTAGGGCATAATGGAAGATTCATCTCATGAACATCCTATTCGTGGCGGCAGAGTTGGCTCCCCACGCCAAAGTGGGCGGATTGGCGGACGTGGCGGCAGCCCTGCCACAAGCGCTGGCGGCGGCGGGCCACTCGGTAAGCGTGGCCGTACCGCTGCACCGGAGTCTGAAAAAGTCGGGAGAATTCCGGCGGACCAACCTGGAGCTACCGGTGCCGGTGGCCAACGGGACGTGGGCCAGCCGGGTTTGGCAGGGGCGGAGGGGCGGGGTCAGCCTGTATGCGATCGAGCGGGATGAGTATTTTGACCGGGCCCATCCGTACGGAGAGGGCGGAGGGGACTATCCGGACTCGCTGGACCGTTTCGTTTTCTTTTCCCGCGCGGCGCTCGAACTGGCGCGGCACATTGAGCCTGTGCCGGAGATCCTCCACGCCAACGACTGGCACACCGCACTGATCCCGGCCTTGGTTTCGGTGGTGCATCTGCCGATGCGGACCGTGTTCACGATCCACAACCTGCGGTACCAAGGGGAATTTCCGGGATCGGATTTTCCCAGGCTCGGCCTGCCGGGGGAGATGTTCCGGCCGGAGACGCTGGAGTTTTATGGAAAGGTGAATCTTTTGAAGGGGGCCATCCTGTTGGCGCATGAGGTTACCACCGTTAGCCCCAGCTACGCGCGGGAGATTCAGACCGAGGCGTTCGGTCATGGGCTTCATGAAGTGTTGCAGGGCCGGGCGGCTCACCTCAGCGGAATCCTCAACGGCATTGATGAGGAGTCGTGGAATCCCGAGAGCGACGTGGAGTTAAAAAAGAATTTCAGCTCCGCCCAGCCCCAGGGCCGGGAGGATTGCCGGGCGGCCCTGGAGAAGGAGATGGGACTGGAGCCGGCAAACGGGCGCCCGATTTTCGGGATGGTGACGCGGTTGGCGGAAGACAAGGGGGTGGATCTGGCGCTGGGCACGGCTAAGGAGTTGGTGAAAAAGGGAGGCAGACTGGTGGTTTTAGGAAAAGGGCAGACCGAGCTGGAGGAGGCGGCCAAGGCGCTGGAAAAGAACCTGCCGGGTCGGGTGGCTGTGCGATTGGAACACAACGAGGGGTTGGCCCGGCGGATTTTTGCGGGAGCCGATTTTTTCCTGATGCCGTCACGATCCGAGCCGTGCGGACTGACCCAGATGTACGCGATGCGGTACGGAGCGATTCCAGTGGTGGCGGACACGGGGGGACTTCACGACAGCGTCCAGCCCAAGAGCGCGGCGAAAAAGTCAGGCTGTGGGATCCGGTTTCCGGCCAATTCCGGTACGGGCCTCCGCAAGGGTTTGGATCAGGCCTTGGCGTGGTGGGACGAACCCGCGATGATTGAGGAGGCCCGCCAAGACGGGATGAGACGGGACTGGGGTTGGGGTGCGGCGGTGCCGGCCTATGACACGGTGTACCGCTCGTCCGCGGGGCTCTCCTCCGGGAGAAAAAAGAAAGGATGAAAGGGGACTTGGTATGCCAGAGCTGAGAAAAGACCCGGTGGTGGGACGGTGGATTGTCTTCAGTCCCGAACGGCAAATTCGCCCGGAACGGTATCGCTGCGAGGAAATGCCTCCGACCAAGCCGGAAGAGGACCCCTTTTTGGAAGGTCATGAGGCGTACACCCCGCCGGAGCTGTACGCGATCCGGCCCCATGGTGGGGCGGCCAACGGACCCGGTTGGCAGGTGCGGGTGGTGCCCAACCGTTTCCCCGCGCTCCGCGTGGAAGGGGAGCTGGAAAAGGAAGCGTTTGGATTTTATGACCGGATGAACGGGGTGGGTGCCCATGAGGTGATCGTGGAAACCCCGCACCCGCAGCTCCCGCTGGAAAAACAGAGTCTGCCAGGGGTCACGAGAGTGTTGGAGGCGTGCCGATCCCGGGTGCAAGACCTCTCCAAAGACCTGCGGATGCACTACATCCTCATTTTTAAAAACCAGGGCGCCAAGGCGGGCGCGACCATGCCCCATGCCCACACCCAGCTGATTGCCCTGCCGGTCACGCCGATCGTGGTGAAAGAAAAACTTTGCGCGGCCCGCGCCTACTATTTGGAGAAAGACCGCAATCTGTTTGAAGACATTCTCAAAGCAGAGCGTAAATCAGGGGATCGGCTGGTTTTTGAAAACGACGGCTTTACGGTGTTTTGCCCGTTCGCCAGCCGTTTTCCCTTTGAAACCTGCGTGATGCCACGGCGCCAGCAGGCGGACTTTCACGCCAGCAGCGATGCGGACCTGGTGCATCTGGCGGAAGCGCTGCAGAAAACGTTGGGGGCCTACGCAAGCGCCCTGAATCATCCGGATTACAACCTGATCCTGCACACTGCGCCGTTCCGGCGGAGCCGCCGGCCGGACTCCTGGACAACCCTCGACGCGGATTTCCGCTGGCACATCGAGATCCTGCCAAGGTTGACCGGGGTGGCGGGCTTTGAGTTTGGCACGGGTTTCTACATCAATCCGACCCTGCCCGAAGAGGCGACCAGCGTCCTCCGCGAGGCGACCCTGCATGGCTGACGTTGTTCTGCTCTGGCATTTTCATCAACCCTCCTACCTCGACGCGGTCACCGGCGAGGCCTTGATGCCGTGGGTGCGGTTGCACACGGTGCGGGGCTACGCCGACATGGCCGAAATGGCCCGGCGCCATCCCCAGGTGAAGATGAACTTCAATTTGACGCCCGTGCTGGTCCAGCAGATCGAGCAGATGGCGGCGGGAAAGGTCAAGGACCGGTGGGGTCGGCTGGCGGCCACGCCCGCCCAGGAGCTGAACGAACCGGAGAAGGCCGCGCTGCTTGAGCATTTCTTCAAGATCAACTGGCACACCAGCATTGAGCCCTATCCGCGGTATCGGCAGCTGTTGGACCTACGCGGGCGGCGGACGGTCAACCTGCAGAATTTGCGGCGATTCAGGGAGGGGGACCTGCGGGATCTGCAGGTCTGGTTCAATTTGGCTTGGTGCGGATTCGCGGTGCGCAAGCGGTATCCCGAGCTGAACGAGTTGATCCGCAAAGGGCGGGACTTCTCGGAGGAGGAAAAGAAAAGGGTTTTGGAGATCCATCAGGAAACGGTGCGGGGAATTTTGGGGGAGTATCGGGGTCTGGCCGAGAGCGGGCAGGTGGAACTGACGACCACACCTTTCTACCATCCGATCCTGCCCCTGTTGGTGGACACCGACGTGGCCAAGCGGGCGATGCCGTGGGCGCGTTTACCCGAGCGGATGCAGGCGCCGGAGGATGCGAGGGCGCAATTGGAGCGGGCGCAGGAGGCGCATACCCGGGTGTTTGGGCGGAAGGCGCGGGGGCTTTGGCCCTCCGAGGGATCGGTGAGTCCGGAGGTGGTCCCCCTGATCGCCAAGGCGGGGTTTGAGTATTTCTGTGCGGATGAGGCGGTCCTGTTTCGCGGTCTGGAGGCGCAGGGGAAAAAAGTGGATCACGTGGAGCTGTTCCAACCCTGGCGCGTGGAGGAGCAGGGGGCGACGCTCAAGGCGCTCTTCCGGGAGCGGCCGTTGTCGGATTACATCGGGTTCACGGCGGCGCGGACCGAGGCCAAGGCGGCAGCGGATTATCTGCAGGTCCATCTGGAGCATATTGCCGGGGTGATGCCCAAAGGCGGGGTGGTGACATTGGCGCTGGACGGGGAAAATGCATGGGAAGCGTTTGCGGACAGCGGCGAGGGTTTTCTCAACGAATTTTACCGACGGTTGGCGGGAGCAAACCGGATGCGAACCCAGACCCTGGGCGGGGCCTTGGACGGCCGGGAAGGCGTGGCGACGGGGCGGATCCATTCAGGATCCTGGATTGGCGCCAATTTCGACATTTGGATCGGGGACGCGGAGGAAAACCGGGCGTGGGACTGGGTCCGGCGAACGCGCGAGTTTCTCAGGCGGGCGGAGAGCCGCGGCGAGGTGCCGGCGGAGACCTGCCAAGCCGCCTGGGACGACCTCTATGCGGCGGAGGGGAGCGATTGGTTCTGGTGGTACGGGCCGGATTTTCAGACGGACAGCGATCTGATTTTCGATGCCCTGTTCCGCACGCGACTGCAGAACGTGTACCGGCGGCTGGGCGCCGTGCCGCCGGCGGCCTTAAGCGTGCCGATCTGCGCGGCCGAGGTCCGGTTGGGCCATCCGCCCTCACGGTCGATTGAGCCCACCTTGGGGCCGCGTCCAAGTTATTTGGACTGGTCTGGAGCGGGCAAATACGAGGCGTGGCGTGACCAGGGGGCGATGGCCCAGGGCGATCGGCGGGTGCGGGCGATTTGGTACGGATTTGGAGAGAAAGATTTCTATTTCCGGATCGATGGCAAGCCGCCGGTGGGTGAGGAGGTCTGGATCGATTTTAACCTGCCGGTGGAGGCGAAGGTGCGGGTGGTGCCGGCGGGGGACGGAGGCAGGGTGGAAGTGACCCGCTCGACCAATGGGGTCGATTTTGACGCGGTCGCGGGGGAAGCGGAAGCCATCGGCGGGCGGGGGCTGCAGGTGCGGGTGCCTTTTGCCAATCTGGGCTGGCGGAACGACGGGGCGGAAGTGAGCTGCCTGGTGCGGGTTCTGCGGGGGGGGATGGAGGCGGAACGGTACCCGGAACGAGGCTTGCTTGAATTTACCGGGCCCAACAAAAGTCACGACATGAAAAACTGGTTTGTCTAAGCCGGAGCAAGCATGAAAAACGTGAATCTGGTTCTCTGTCTTCATCTGCACCAACCGCTGGGGAATTTCGCCAGCGTGGTGGACCGGATTGTGGAGGAGACCTACCGGCCGGTGCTGGCGGTGCTCCAGCGGCATCCCGGTGTGTCGGTAAACCTGCACCTGAGCGGAGTGCTGCTGGAAATGTTGGCGGAGCGGCATGCGGAGATGGTGGAGCAGCTCCGCGAGCTGGTGGGGACGGGGCGGGTGGAGATGTTGACGGGCGGATTTTACGAGCCGGTGCTGGTGGAGTGGGGCGAGGAGGATCGCGATGGGCAGCTGGCGATGATGGCCGGCTGGCTGAAACACCGGCTGGGGGCGGAGCCGGCGGGGGCATGGTTGGCGGAGGGCGTGTGGGGGCCTTCCCTTTGCGGATCCTTCAACCGCGCGGGAATCCAGTATGCGGCGGTGGAAGGCTCGTATTTTCTTCAGGCGGGAATTTCTCCGGCCAAGCTGAACGGTCACTACGTGACGGACCAAGCCGGGGATCTTTTAACGGTGTTTCCGACCTGTCCCGACCTGGCGCGGTTGATCCCGCACGCCTCATGGGACGACCTCTGCGGCCACCTCCGCCGGGTGGCCAACCGTGGGGAGGACATCACGCTGACATTGGCGGCCGGTCTGGACACATGGTCCTCCCTGAACGGTGGGGCGGCCGCGTATTTGGAAACCCTGTTCACGAAAATCGAGGAATCGGCCTCGTGGATTCACACCCTGACGGGCCGGGCGCAGATCCAAAGGCAGGCGGCGAAGGGGCGGGTGGCGTTGCCGCCGGGGACGCCGGTGGAGTTGGGGGGATGGTCGCTCCCGGGGACAGCCCGACGGGAATTTTTCCGGGAGCGGGCCCAGCTAAGTCAGCGCTACGATGCGCCAAGGCTGCTGCCCTTTTTCCGCGGGGGATCCTGGTCCTCGTTCCGGGTGCGCTACAGCGAGGTGAACCTGGTGTACCGCAAAAACCTGATTCTGGGCCGGAAACTGCGGGCCCAAGGCAAGGGTCCCAGAACCCGGTCCATCCAGGACAAGCTTTGGCGGGCGCAGTGTTCGACGGCGCAATGGCACGGCACCAAGGGTGGCCTGCATCTGCCCCATTTGCGGGAGGCCATCTGGAAAGAACTCCTTTCCGCCGAGGCAGAACTGCGTCAGGGGCAGGAAGAAACGGAGCTCTTGCGGGAGGATTTTGACGCGGACGGCCAGCTGGAGATTTCCGCCGCCCACCCCGCCCTGACGATGCTGGTGGCGCCGCATCAGGGGGGATGTTGTCTGGAGCTGGGGTTACCGGCCCGGGGCCGCAATCTGGGAAACACGCTGACGCGACGGGATGAAGGAACGAATGCGGCACCGCCTACCGTGGCGGATTGGTATGAGCGCAATATTTTTCAGGAACACCTGTTTGCACGGGGGACCACGGTGGAGCAGTTGTCGGCGGGCACCTATCCCGAGTTGGGGGACTTTATCCTGCAGCCTTTTCAGCTTCGCCAGATGCGACAGACGGGCAGCCGGGTGACGATCGAGCTTTTTCGGGACGGCGGTTTGTACCGGATGGGACTGCGGCAACCCTGCCAGCTGGACAAGGTCTATGCCATGGATGCGGCCAGCGGACGGGTGGAGGTTTCCTTCCGACTGACCAACACGGGAACGCTGCCGCTGGAGGCGGTCTTTGCCACCGAGCTGAACTTGAATCTGGGGCCCGACCAAGGAGGCCGGGGCATCGTGAAGGCGGGGGATCTGCAAAAAACCGACCGGGAAAGCTGGCAAACCACCGGGGTCAAAGGACTGTCGGCCCGAAGCGTGGACGGGATGGAAGTCCGGATCATGACGGACAATTTGCCGCTGGCATGGGGTTATCCGCTTTTGGATGTCGAGGCGGGGCCGGAGGGGCCGATCCGACAGGGAAATTCTTTCCTTCTGGGGCAACATTTGGACCTGAAGCCGAAAGAGAAGGCTGAGTTCCGGATCAAGCTGTCCTTCGTCCAGGCCTAGCCCGGGGTTGCCGGGGCCGGCTTTTTCGGTTATTCTTTGAAGCTCATGAACTTTCCGCTGAAAAACTTTCTAACGATTCCAGCTTTGGCCCTATGGGCGGGCTGCACGGTGCCGGATGATGCCACCGATGTGACCACCACCTACGGGGACACGACGGCAACCCACAGCTCCTCCACCGAGAGCAAGCCGGTGGATGAGACCAAGCCTTCGACGGCCTCGACCGAGGAAAAGCGTCCGTGGACGCCGCCGGATGCCACCGGTGCGTCCGCCCCGGCCAAAGCCAGCTACCCCAAGGGAGAAAAAGTTTCCGGCAAACCCGGAATGGTGCGCAGCCCGTATGCTCCCTACGCCGGCTTGGTGGATGTGAAGGGTTTTGCCCCCGGGACTGAGGTGAAGTGCCCCTACACGGGGAAAATCTTCCTCGTTCCCTAATCCTCCGCCGCGGGCGTCCCCTTTCGAACTCCCATGGACGCCCTGTTGCAAATTCTTAAGGAAAAGGGCCGCGCCACACCGGCGGAACTCGCCCGGCTCACCGGTAAAACGGAAAAGGAAATCGAAGCGGCCCTGAAACAATACGAGGCCGACCGGGTGATCCTCGGTTACCGGGCGATCCTGGATCCCGATAAAACCGGAAACGGCGGGGTGCGGGCGGTTATTGAGGTCCGGATCACGCCGGAGCGGGACGGGGGTTTTGACCGCATCGCGGCCCGCGTCGCCCGTTATCCTGAAGTCGTCTCCTGTCAGCTGATGAGCGGTGGATACGATCTGCTGATTACGGTGGAAGGGCCGGATCTGAAGCAGGTGGCGACGTTCGTGGCGGAGAAGCTGTCCACCATCCAAGGCGTGATCTCCACCGCCACCCATTTTCAATTAAAGACGTACAAGGAGGCCGGCGTTCTGTTCCTCGAGGATGAGCGGGCGGAGCGGCTGGCGGTATCCCCTTGAAGAAGCCCGGCGAATTTCTGGCGGATCATGTGCGGGCCGTGCCCCGTTCCGGGATCCGTGACTTTTTCGAGCTCGTACAAAAGCGGGGCGATGTCATTTCCCTGGGAATTGGCGAGCCGGACTCGTCGGCTCCCTGGGGAGTGAGGGAAGCGGCCATTTACGCGCTCGAGCACGGTCGGACCGGCTACACCTCCAACTTAGGCAGCCTGAAACTTCGTCGGGAAATCGGCCGCTACGTGGAAAAAATCTTTGGCCCCGCGTATGACCCGCAGTCGGAAATTCTGGTTTCGGTCGGGGTTAGCGAGGCCATCGATTTGGCATTGCGGGCCGTGCTCAATCCCGGGGAAACCGTCCTCTATCACGAGCCGTGCTATGTCTCCTACGCCCCCTCCATCGCCTTGGCCCATGCGAAGGGGCGGGCCATCCACACCCGGCCTGCAGATGGTTTTCGGTTGGATCCGAAGGAGGTGGCCAAGGCCGCGGCCGGAGCCAAGGGGCTGCTCCTAAATTTCCCGACCAACCCGACCGGCGCGGTGCTGCGCGGGGCGGAACTGGATGCCTTGGCCAAGGTTTGTGTGGAAAAGGATCTGCTGGTGATCAGCGATGAGATCTACGCCGAGCTGACCTACCTTGGCCGCCACGAGTCGATCGTTTCCCGGCCTGGCATGCGGGAGCGGACCATCCTGTTGCACGGATTGAGCAAGGCTTTTGCGATGACCGGATTCCGGATCGGTTATGCCTGTGCACCCGCCCCGCTGATTGAAGCCATGATGAAGATTCACCAGTACGCGATCCTTTGTGCGCCCACGCCCAGCCAGGAGGCGGCGACGGAGGCATTGAAGGAGGCGGACACAATCGCGGAGGAGGCGAGGGCCACCTACCGCATCCGGCGGGATTTCCTGCAACGCCGGCTCCGAGAGGCGGGCCTGCCCTCCGTGCAGCCGGACGGGGCCTTCTACCTTTTTGTCGATGTGCGGGGCACCGGTCTCTCCTCGCGGGAGTTCGCCCTGCAGCTGCTGGAAGAGGAAAAAGTGGCGGTGGTGCCCGGCGATGCTTTCGGGCCGGGCGGGGAGGGATTCGTGCGTTGCAGCTACGCCACCTCGCTGGAGCGGCTGGAAGCGGCGGCCGACCGCATCGTAAAGTTCACGGCCCGGCGATCGGCGCGTCAGCCGGTGCCCGCGTCGAGGTAGTTTCTGCGTTACGATGCGCTGATTGTCGGGGCCGGACACAACGGCCTGATTTGTGCCTGCTACCTGGCCAAGGCAGGGCTCAAGGTGGCAGTGGTCGAAAAGAGGGATTTGCCCGGCGGGGCCGTTTGCACGCGGGATGACCTCGTGCCTGGGTTTCGTTTCGATGTCGGTTCCTCGGTTCATATCATGATTCACCTCACGCCGGTGGTGGCGGAGTTGGAACTGGCCCGGGAAGGGCTGGAGTACATCGAGATGGATCCGTGGGCTTACTACCCGGTGGACGGAACGGGCGAAGGGATTTCCTTCTACCGGGATGTAGAGCGGACTTGTGCCAGCATCGCCCGGTTCAGTCCCCGCGACGCCGAGGCTTATCGGCGCTACGTGGAGCGATGGGCGGAGCTCAACGAAGGAGTTTTTGAAACCTTCCTGGCTCCGCCGTCTCCGGGTCGGCTGTTTGGAACGATCCTCAAGCGGAACCTGTTCCGGCCGAAATCGCGTCGGCTTTGGTCCAGTCTCGACACCGCGCGGCAGCTGATGGCGCCGTACGGAGAGGTGATTCGGGAAACCTTTGAAAGCGAGCCCCTGCGCACGGCGATGCTGTGGCTGTCCGCGCAAAGTGGGCCGGCACCGGCGGAGGTGGCCAGTGGAGACATGTTTGGCTGGAACGCAATGATCCACCGAAGCGGGGCCAAACGGGCCAAGGGGGGGAGCGGAGCCTTGAGCACGGCGTTGGTGAAATGCCTGCAGCGGCATGGCGGGGAAATTTTCCTGGAGCATCCGGTGGAAAAGGTCAGCCGGGATGGATCTGGCTGGCGGGTGGAGGCGGCGGGGCGTTCCTTTGAAACGGAGAAAGTGGTGGCCGCCTGCCATCTCAAGACCTTTTTCACGGAAATGCTGGAGGAGGGTCCGGCCGATCTGCGAGACCGAATCGGCAAGGCAAGGGTCGGCAACGGATTTGGGATGGTGGTACGACACGCGGTGGAGGAGTTGCCGGTGTATGGGACGAAGGCGCAGGACGGAAAACAGCCGCGGGAATACCACTCGGCGATGCAGTTGCTGTGCCGGAATGGG
>Ga0194126_10010259_pt1 | contig 12313 bp, 10 predicted proteins | sample TA2KigC150mmetaG_FD_148641 | JGI IMG/M metagenome (GOLD analysis project Ga0194126, IMG submission 148641) | Freshwater microbial communities from Lake Tanganyika, Tanzania - TA2015035 Kigoma Deep Cast 150m | ecosystem: Environmental > Aquatic > Freshwater > Lake | place: Tanzania: Lake...
TATGTGGTTGCAATGGTTGGAGACGGTATAAATGACTCCCCGTCTATTTCATATGCAGATGTTGGCATATCTATGAAGCACGGAGCAGATATCGCAAAAGAGGCATGTGATATTTTGCTCTTAGATAAAGAGCTTGAGGGAATTATTGAGGTGAGGGAGATTGCTCAAGAAGCAATGTTTCGCATTAGAAAGAATTTCAGATATATTATGGGAATCAATACAACTTTGATAGGACTCGGCGTTGGTGGAATGATAAGCCCCGTTTTTTCATCTCTTATCCATAATGCAACAACACTTATTGTGTCTGCCAGCACGCTTAAGCCGTATAAATATAATGTGAATAAATTAACAAAAAGAAAAAGAACAAAAAGAGGTAAATCATGTCAGCGATGATAATCAGCAGTCTTGACAGGTTCATTGAAGTGACAAGAAAACTCGAGTCTTGCGGGACCACGAATATGCATCTTTGCTATGCGAAGAATACCGGTGATTTAGACACTTCAGTAATTGCGTTAGTGCCATTTGTCGACTTTCTGATATTGGATAAAGATGCCCATTATTCAACGTATCTCGATCAAATTGTAAAAGAGGCGCAAATAAGGTGTATACCCGTTTTACCTGAAGATCGTATTGCAGTAGAAACATTGCACTGATTAGAAAAGTAGTTTTGTCAATTGTTTTATAGGGGAGGTTATTTATGAGTAGTGACAAAGTAGGTATTTTATTTGTTGGGTTGAATGGAGCTACGGCTAATACTACAGTGGCAGGCTCTCTTGCCTTAAAATTGGGGCTGTCTAACAATTGTGATGGCATGATAACCGAGACTGAATTATTTTCGCACATAGACCTTGTTCGTTTTAGCCAGTTCGTATTCGGAGGTTGGGATGTTAATGGTCACGATGCGTACAAGTCAGCACGGTTTAACAAAGTATTAGAACCATGGCTGATAGGGGACATGCGTCCAGCGCTGGAAGTAATAATGCCATGGAAGGCGGTGATAACAGCACATGATGTTGATGCTGCCAGGAGAGCCGATAATGTTATGGCCGTTTCTTCATTGCAGGAGGGGTTGGATGTATTGAAACAAGACATCCTTTCTTTTAAGGAACTGCACAATCTGGATAAGGTCGTTGTCGTTTATTTAGCTTCCCCTTTGAAACAAGTCCAGTTAAAAGACATTCATGAGGACATTTCGAAGTTCAGAAAGGCATTAATTGAGAATGACGAATCTATAAGCTCGGCCATGCTGTATGCCCTTGCCGCTATCGAGACGGGATGTTCATTTGTTGATTTTACCCCGAACGTAACTTTAAAAGTTCCTGCCCTTGTGCAGCTTGCCATGGAGAAGAAGGTGCCTCTGGCTGGCAGGGATGGGAATACGGGGCAGACCCTTATGAAGACGGTCATTGGACAGATGTTTAAGATCAGGAACCTAAGACTGCAGGGATGGTACAGTACGAATATTCTGGGAAATAACGATGGTTTAGTACTTTCCATGCCCGAACACAGACAGACCAAGATGGAGGACAAATTGGGGGTGCTGGAGCCTGTATTGGGATATAACCATTTTACCCATATTGTGGATATCCATTACTATCCACCGAGGGGGGACAACAAAGAGGCTTGGGAAAGCATCGATTTTTCAGGGTGGCTGGGTATGCCCATGAGTGCAAAGATAAACTGGCTGGGCAGGGATTCCATCCTGGCAGCTCCTTTAATCATAGATTTGATCAGACTTATGGAATTCGCCCTCAGGCGGGGAGACTACGGGATACAATCACAACTGGCAATTTATTTTAAACATCCTCTGGGTGCTTCCGCACGCGGGTTTTTTGACCAGTATATGCTGTTAAAAGAGTATTATGCAGGTATTCAAGACCCGATTATGGAATCCGGTATAGACCGCCAGGAGAGTAAACAGCCTGTATCATTAGAAGTTTAGCGGTAAAAAAGCAATGTGTTAGAAAAATTTAATATCTATCTTTTTGTCTGTGAATTCCGGTATGAAAGACTGCCTCTGGAAGGTCTCATTGGGATGTATCATCGCTTCTCTTATATGCTTTCTTATGTTTTTCTTGAAGATTGTGGTGGATTTCCTCAAGGAGGCATCATTTGACTTGGAGATATTGTATTCACTTTAATTGGAGAAAATTCTCTAAAAACCGGACGGGGCATGCGTTTTTACAGGGTAATGCCGATATGGCGAAGGCGTATAATCCATGAAAATAAATTTATTTCTGATACCGTTATTAGCAATATTCAATCTTCTTCCCGGATTATCGATAGCTCAACATTTACTGGAGGAGGAGCCACCGGAAAACTACAAGTTCCAGGTATTTCTGGAGGAAGAGGAGGCGCTTGCAAAAGTATTCGCCGGCTGTGATAAGATAGAATCTGAGTCTCTAACCCTTACTTCCGAAGGGCGAGAGTACTTTAAAGAATTGCTGAAGAGACCTGATTTGGAAACTACCTTTCAGGTTTATATAGGCAAGAAAGGTGATGTAATAAGCCGTTATGCCATAATTACCGAGGAGATGGGCTGTTTTCATCCTATTACCTGGATTCTCAGTACAAACGCAGAGGGGGAAATTCTTGATATCGCTGTGATGATTTACAGAGAGAGCCGTGGGCATGAGGTCAGCCGCAAGAGGTTTCTTAAACAATTTGAAGGTAAGTCCATAAAAAATTCATTCTCGCCTAATAAAGACATCATTAAAATTACGGGCGCTACCGTATCGGTGCAGGCGGTATGCAGAGGCGTCAGAAAGATGCTTGCTTTTATTCACGAGTTTTATATCAACAATAGTCCTGCCTCAAAAACCTTGGCCCGACGGATTACATCCAATCAGGCCACTCTCGCGAATGTTCCCAGGCAACTGTTTACCACTGCAAGGGTCATCGGGGGAGTAAAGGCGGTGGTTGCTGCTGAAGTGGACGGTGAAAGAAAGTTCTTCTCCGTAGCAGATAAAGTATTTAACGAGATGGAACGTATTGAAAAACTTTTTAAGAAAGAATTGAAAGCTTTGAATAGTGTGGCCGGGAAAACTGCTTTCTCCTGTAACAAAGAGGTCTTTGAGGTGGTGAAACGATGTTATCAGTATGGTGTACTAACAGAAGGTACCTTTGATATAACCGTTTCTCCTTTACTGGAAGAATGGGGAATTTACAAAGGTAAATTAAAAGAAGTGAAAAAAGATAGGCTGTTGCCCATTCTTATGGCAGTGTCTTATAAAAATATACAGATAAACGATAACGACGAAGAAATTTTTTTTACTCATAAACAAACAAAGATGGATGTTGGTCCGGTGGTAAGAGGATATGCAGTAGACAAGGCATTGGAACTTGTTAAAGAATCAGGGATAACCTCGGTGTGTATAAATTATGGAAGCGTCACACGGATGATAGAGCCGCCTTCTGGGAAAAATGCCTGGAAGATAGGGGTTCCACATCCTATCAAGGGAGATTCAGTCATAGGCTCGCTATCCTTGACTAATAAAGGTGTTGCGTTTGCGGCAGATTATTCCAGATATCCTTCTGTACAGGACAAAATTTACAACCATCTTGTTGACCCAAAGTTGGGTAAGCCAATTACGGGTGGAATTCTGGCTGTTACGGCGGTAGCAAATACGGCTGAAGAGGCGGGGGCGCTTGCGACCACCCTTTTTGTAACAGGCGTAAGTGGTGGTCAAAGACTCCAAAAAATTTTTCCTTATATGGGATATGTGTTTCTGCATGAGAAGTCACAGAATAATGTGGAATTTTTGGTATCTTCCAATATATTGGAAAAATTTGTTGGAGGAGAAGAAAAGATTTTTAAATACGGGAAGGGTTCCGGATGTCCCTTTAGCCCGTGAAGATGCTAAGGAAATTAGTTCAGGAATTTCAATTTTTCAAATAATTTTACCAATAAGATAAAAGGAGTAAAACGATGATTATCATGTCGAATTTCAGAAAAACATTGCCATTGTTAGCCTTAATTACGGGCATGTTTCTATCGGACGTTTCATTTGCAAGAGACGGTATTAGGGACATAACCTCTACGGAATTGAAAGAAATTATCCGGACAAAGAAGGATAAAATAGTAGCGGTAACCTTCTGGGCAACATGGTGTAAGGTCTGCCAGGAACACATTCCCGAACTAAACAGTATCCATGAGAAGTATAGAGGGAAAAATGTCGAAATAATAGGTGTATCCCTTGATGAAAAAGGGAAAGAAGTGAAGGACTTCGTTGAAAGCAAAGGGATTGCATATCCTATTTTTAGAGCCAAAGACAAAGAAGAAATGAGCTATATTTACAATATCAGGAAGATTCCCATAGTGTGTTACTATAAAAATGGGGAACTTGAACATATTGAAGAAGGCTATACTGACCCCGAGCATATCGAAGAGGATTTGCGCAGTTGTCTGGAAGGCTCCAAACCGCCATCAAAAGATGCAAATTCAAAATCGAAATAGGGGACTATCAATACCCGCATCGGGAAGGGGTATCATAAATAAGCAGTGGCATTTTCTAAATTACGAAGTATAATTCCGAAATAATATAGAAAAAAACTTTAATAAATTACGATAACGAAAGGAGGAAGTATATAAATACGAAATACACGTTGAAAAGAATTTAAAGGAAAACAATTTACCAGAAGATTAGGAGGAAGGATTATGAAGGCCATAAAAGAATTTAAAACATTTCACTATTTGACAGGTTTTTTTATACTGTCAGTGTTGTTTTGCTTTCCTCAGGCGATATCATCGGTTTTTGCTGATGAGGCTGAGACATCCGCTGCCCAAGCGGTACAAGCCACACCATCCGCCGGGATGGAAGGGTCAAAACTGGCAGATATTACTTCGGAAATACGTCTTGGACACGAAGATTGGGAAAAGATGCAGCGTGCCGTCCATGAGACGGTGGAGAGAAATCTTGTTGGAAGGAAGTTTGTTGAGGTGTACGGCCCCCTGGGGACGGGCGTCCAATGTGTCCCCCTTGATACCTATGCAATACCCTCCTGGGCAAGCGTTGATATGCTCGGTGAGGGAGGCGATGCCATACATACCCTGAAAAGGGACATTGCTCACATACCTCTTATTTACAAGGATTTTTGGCTCTACTGGAGGGACATAGAAGCCGGCAAAAAGTGTGAGACACCGCTTGATATAAGCCCTGCCGTAGGCGCTGCTGTAGCTGCTGCTGCGAGGGAGGACGACCTTATATTCAATGGCATGCCGGAAATGGGCATGGCCGGCCTTTTAAATGCCAATGGAAGGAACATCCTGAAGCTCAGCGACTGGTCGGTAATCGGGAATGGTTTTCAGGATGTAGTATCGGCCGTTGAGAAGCTGCGGGGTTTGGGTTTTGTTCCGCCTTACGCCCTTGTAGTAAGTCCCAGACTCTATGCCCTTCTTCACAAAGTCTATGAGCGCACGGGAAAATTGGAAATAGATGGGGTAAAGGAATTAGTAAAAGGCGGCGTTCATCAAAGCCCCGTATTCAAAAAGGACGTTGCGCTTGTTGTGGCAGTGGGCAGGCAGAACCTGGATTTGGCAGTAGGTACAAATTTCAAGGTAGAGTACTGGGGCCCTCAGGATCTGAACCACAGATTCAGGGTTGTGGGGAGTTCTGTGCTTAGAATCAAATGTCCGCAGGCTATCTGCACGCTGGAATAGTGGTCGTAAATCTAAAATTCTTTCTGGTTTATCCAGGCTAGGAAGTCGCTTATGCTAAGGCAATCAAGGTTTTTCCTTCTTTCTGTGTTCGTGTGTCTTTTCCTCATTCTCAAGGTGGGATATGCTGAAATTCCATGCCTTATAGGAAAGGATGGGGTTGTCAATCTGGAGATGGAAGCGAGACCTTTAGCGATAGAGCTGAGGCCAGGAGTATTTTTTGATGCCTGGGGATATTGTCTGAAGGGAGAAAACCCCACCGTACCCGGCCCCACAATAAAGGTGAGAGAAGGGACAAAGATCAGGATTCACTTCACCAACAAGTTAACGGTCCCTGCCTCTGTCCATCCACATGGTGTAAAGTATACAGTTGCCAACGACGGCGCCCACATAGCGGGAAATCCAGCAAGCATCGTGATGCCAGGGGAATCCAGGATTTTTGAGTGGGACACGACAGGCACGCCGGGAACGTGGTTTTATCACACCCACGCATTTGAAATGGGTGGGGATGAAGGATTGTACAGAGGGTTATGGGGGGCGCTTATTATAGAACCCAAAGAGGACAATTCCAACCCGCCTGACAAGGAATTTGTGGTCTTCATGCACACATTTCATGTCAATGGGCAGGAATATGAAACCTTCAACGACAAGTCCGGTGATATGGAGTTTATGAATGGAGATAGTTCCGCATTTCCCGGACTGATGTGGAAGGCGCAGATGGGAGAGAGGGTAAGGTTTCATCTCATAAACTCCGCTGAAGAGATGCATACCTTTCATACCCATGGACACCGCTGGGTGGACAGTGCAAGCGGGCAGTTGATCGATAACGTCGATCTGGCGCCTTTTACTTCATACGTCCTGGATTTTGTTGCCGGTGAAAATGTTGGACCTGGCAACTGGATTTTCCACTGTCATTTTCATGAGCACATGATGAACGGGATGTTTGGAATATTTGTGGTGGAGAAAGAAACAAAAAAACCTCAAACAACATTACCGCCTATCCTCGATGTGACTCCTGGCACGTTTACTTATCCGGATCCCTTGCTGAAAGAGATGTATGAAAAATTTGTGGGTACAGAAAAAGGTGACGGTCCCTGGGGTGGTGCCTATAAACCGATCCCCTTTTATACCTATTTTAATCCTACGAGACACTACAGTCCGCCTGAAAGTCCTGATTATGAAAGGCTTTTGGAACGATATCGACCTGACCAGTGCGTGGAGTGCCATGAAGAAGCGTCACCGGGCATCGTTGCGCAGTGGAAGCTGTCGAACCATGCCAATCCAAAGAAGAATCCGGAAGTTGCTATGGAGACGCAGGAAATTGAGCAGAATATCGGAAAAGTCCTGGACAACTGGAAACCGGGTACAAAAGATGGCGTTTATTGTTCCTATTGTCACGGTCACGATCACAAAAAACTGTTCATGCCTACGGCTGATAATTCTTGCGGTGCCTGTCATCCGAAGCAGGCCGGGGAGTTTGCGAAGGGCAGGGATCATGGCAGGCCTAATCATACACAAAGTTGGGAGGCAACGGTATCGGTGCCGTGGTATGTTGAAAACTACCGGCGCGGTGAAGGTTATTCTATGGTGGGGTGTGACCAGTGCCATCAGAATATGTCTTCATGTGACGACTGTCACGGACGCCACCGCTTTTCGGCTGCCGAAGCACGCCGTCCTGAAGTGTGCTCCGGCTGCCATATGGGGCCTGACCATCCCGACTGGGAGAGTTATGAACATTCCAAGTGGGGTATCATTTACAAGACAAATGGAGCACAATGGAACTGGGAAAAGAAACTCTCTGAGGTTGTTCCGGGTGTAGATTATCCCGCTCCTACGTGCCAGTACTGCCATATGTATGTGGGTAGAGGCCGGTGGGAGATGAATGTGGAAACAAAGGGCATCTGGCGTATGGGAGTTGTGCCTCCAAAAGAGGTGGAATTTAAGTCGAGCCTGAAAGATTTTCCTTACGGTATTACAATACCACCTATGGATAGAAAAATTGAAATCTATTCTGCTGAAAGCATAGCGAAGCGTCGTCATTGGGTGGAATTGTGCAGCAAATGCCATAGCAGCCGGTTTTCAGGCATGTGGCTGGAGACGCTGGATCAATATATGTTTGAATCGTGGAAGAGAATAGATGAGGCACAGTTCATTTTGGAAGACCTCTTTACGAAAGACATGGTCAAGCCCTCTCCGGAAGAAAGACCGCCTTTTCCCTTAAGCGATTTAATAATCAAAATGCTAGGACCTGATAAATTGGGTCCGGAGGTTTATAATCTTTTTAAAAAGACGAACGGACACCTGCCGGTTATAGGCCCGGTTCTTGGTGTCTATGCAATATTTACTCAAAAAGACGGAAATCCAAGCGGTATAGAGAGGGAGTATGTTGAGATGTGGTTCTGGAACCACCTGCAGGGTTACAAGGGGACTGCCCATGCACAGCAGGACATAAGCTGGTGGTGGGGTTCTTCCCAAACTATGGGAAACCTGACCCGCATACAGGATGAGGCAGAGAAGTTGCGACGCCTAAAGGCAATTGAAGATAAAGCAACAAAATAGAATAAGACGTTTTCCGCTAATGAATTTAAAAAGATAAATTTTAAAATTGTGTTGACATTTTAAATTTTTTTAATATTATAGTGAGACTGAGTCTCAGTTACATGTATAACCTTTAATAAGGAGGGTAAAAAATGTCAGTGCTTATTGTTGGTGGCGACCATTTAGGGAGTATCCCCAAAGAGCTTGATAAACTCGGAGTGAACGAGGTTCGGCACTTAACGGGTAGGAGTGGGCAAAAGATCCGCGACGGAATTCCGGAAACGATGGATTTTATTATCATGCTGTGCGACTTTGTGAACCACAACTTGGCTTACAAAATTAAGAAGTCTGCCGATAATAAAGGGATTCCTATTATCTATGCAAAAAGATCATGGGCGTCTGTTTATCAAAAGATGAAGGAAGGTCAGCATCAATTGAGAAAAATGGGATTACAGCTTTTCTTAAATTAATTAAACTTTTGACAATACGGGTAATACTATAAAGGAGATTGTATATGATACTGAATACATTCTTTGTATGTCCGGAATGCGGCAATGCCGAAAAATTTAAAGTATTCACGAGTAACTTTCAAATAGTTAGACAGTCTGCTGAGGGAGTGCGGATATATGAAAGTGGTGTGATGCCGAATTTGCGAGAAAACGATAACTATATCGAATGCCAGTTGTGTTCTAAAAGATCAGAATATAACCTGGCAGGAGATATCGGCAAAAATTATCTGGGAGACCGGAAAACGGCTTAATTTGCAATAAATATTCACAGGAGTTAAAATCTGGTTATGAAGTACATAAAAAAAACACTCATTATCATTCTTTTTTTAGCAATTCTACTTCCGCTATGTAAAACCGCTTTTGCCGGTGTGTCATTCATTCTAAGCAGAAATGTTGATTATTCAACAGACGACAGAGCATTCCTTAACACCGATACCATTTACATTCAGATCGCACAGAACATCCTTGATTATCGTGAAATTAAAAAATCATTCTTTACCATACAATCTAACAAGACTGAAAAGAAAACTAAGCATTCATTAAGCTGGAATGACGATCTCAATGCTTTTACTGGTTCTGCTTCATTGGAAAATTACTCAGTCGGAGATAAATTAACTATCCTGCTCATCTTGCAGGGAAAAAGCGCTAAAGACAGAATTATCAGAAAGACCAGAGTTATTATTGGTTATTCAGGACAATGGCAATTAACGGGAACCGTTTATGAAGAAACCGCTGGCAAAACCAAACAATCTCTTGCTGATGCGCGTGTGCGAATTCAAGGGACTGCGGATATTGGCTCAGAGGACGAGAGTTATTATCCCGAAGAAAAAGATACATTTGTTCTTTCGGACGGTGGCGGGGCTTTTTCCTTGGATTACGAGGGTATTTCGGGCCAGATTGTTGTGATTGCCGCCGGCAAGGAAGGCTATAAAAATGGTGGTGCGAAAGTGACGTTAGGACAGGGAAATACTGCCAGTATTGTCCTTGCCTCTATTCCAGAGGAAGACCATCCATCTTACGAGTATATTTCATCAAAAACCTGTAAGAAGTGTCACGCTAATATTTATAATGACTGGCAGGACAGCGATATGGCCAATGCGGCCATTAATCCCATTAATCAGCTTGTCTTCCTCCTCTATACATCGTGGTACGTGACGGGTGACAGGGCTAATTTTAATGACCCATCTATCTTTGACGATCCCAATCCGGAATTTGTTGGGGACAAAGGAAAGATATTTGAAGATTCTGGGGGGAATCGATACAAGATACTTGGCGATGCAGGACATCTCCACGACTGCGCAGACTGTCACTCCCCATCCTATGCATCAAGGGTGCAGGATGATGGCGTGACTCCTATGTGGGATATGAGGGCAGGTGTAATGAGTGATGAGGATAAACTCTCTTCTATAGACAAGCAGGGCGTTCATTGCGATTTCTGCCATAAGGTGCATGAAATCCGTGCAGAAGAAGAATATTGGACTGAACCCGGGGTAAATTATAAGGTAAATCTCTTGCGTCCAGACCCCCTGCTCAAATCTTCCGCCACAGGTAAAGTCACGTTTGGACCACTTGATGATGTTATATACAAAAACATGCAGGCGTCCTACACCCCGCAATTTAAAAAGAGTGAGATATGTTCGCCGTGCCATCATGATGCCAGAAAACTGTATTTACAGCCGGTAGATGAGAATGACCAGCCTACGGGCGAAGCAGTAGAACGCATCTTATGGAGTGAAGATACATACCGTGAATGGCGTTTCAGCGGATACAGTGGACTGGAAGAAGACTACCCCGTAGACAACTATGCCGGCAAGGTGCTTCAATGCCAGGACTGCCACATGAAAGATCCGCCGCCAGACCAGACTACAGGTAAATCCATTGACGATTATACGGAGGTTACAGATCCCTTTTATATGATTTCTAAAGACAAAAGGAAGTATGCTACGAAACGGGATTCCAGGACAATCTATCCGCATCATTTTGAAGGCACCAATCAGAATTTGTCGCCGGGAGAAAAAAAGAGGTATCTGGAGTGGGCGGTAGACCTGGCAGTTGACAATGCCAGGGTTGAAAACGGTGTTTTGAGTTTTGATGTGAACGTTACGAATTCTCATACGGGTCATACTTATCCATCAGGGGTGACGCAAAGGAACGTTGTTCTTCTCGTTGAAGTTGCTCAGTCGGGAACCACCCTCACCCAACTCAATGACCAGACCATAGACAAACCCGGGGGAAATTTTCCCGATGGATATTTTGAAGGCAAGGGAGATTATGCAGGAAAGCCAGGAAAGATTTTTATGAAACACAACAGGATGGTGGTGGATAATGAGGAACTTGACCCGTTCTTCAACGACGTCCTATACGCTTATGCCGTTGAGGAGTTGTATGATACGCGGATTAAGGCAAACCAGACAGACACCACTAAATATGAATTTCAAACGGTAGACAACAATGAAATTGCCATTACCGCCAGGCTCATCTATCGTTTCCTTCCAAAAGGCACCCTGGAATTTGCGGCAAAGAACGGATACGTCATTTCCCTTGATGAAAATGACTACGAATCACACAAGGTAGAAGTGACTTTAACGCCTTGAATGAATTCTCGGCGGGCATTCCACATTGGTTTTTCTGTATAAACCATTACCTTCCCGCCAGGGAAATTATGAAGAGCAATAAATGTTTTTGGATGACGAAGAATCGTATTTCTTTTTCAACGGAATTTTCCGTGCGTTTGCCGTTGAAAGTTATTGTGAACTACCGCTATTGGACGGAGAAGAAGATAACAATGGTTTTTAGTGCAATAGCGATGCATGAGTTGATAGCTGTTGTGGTAAATATCCTGGATGCCCGCGATCCCCATACATTCACACATTCATGGCGCGTCGCTGAATTGTCCGTTCTGATTGCTGAAACTATGGGTTTGCCGGGTGAGTGGATTGATAAAGTCCATATCGCGTCGCACCTGCATGATATTGGCAAGATAGGGGTGCCGGACAGGGTATTAAACAAAGCGGGCAGATTGAGCAATGAAGAGATAGTGCACATGCAGGCGCATCCGCGAATTGGTTACAACATCATCGAAAGGTTGCCAATCCTGAGGGAAATATCACGCATTGTCTTACATCACCACGAACGCTTCGACGGTTTGGGATATCCGGAGGGTTTAGAAGGGGAAAGTATCCCACTCGAGTCCAGGATTATTTCGGTTGTGGATGCCTTTGATGCGTTAAACACAGATAGACCGTACAGGAAGGCGAAAAATTATGATGCGTGTTTTGAAGAAATTGATCTTCACGCCGGCAGTCAATTTTGTCCCACCGTGGTAAAACATTTTATGAATATCAGAGATATAATCCCACAAGTACTGGATAAGTTTGAAAAAAAGGAAATTAACCACGTAGCCTTTGTCGGGCACGAAGAATTGATGCATTCGAGAAGATTAATATGAACAAAGTGTTTGTAAAAGATGAATATTTCTGTTAGTATTTTTACCTTTATGGATCGAAAAGGATTACTAAATACAGGATATCTTGTTATACTATCGTTGTCTCTTGCCCTATTCACTGCCATCCTTACAGGGTGCGCTACTCAGGGTTTTAAGCCCAGAAAT
>Ga0194126_10010266_pt1 | contig 12308 bp, 10 predicted proteins | sample TA2KigC150mmetaG_FD_148641 | JGI IMG/M metagenome (GOLD analysis project Ga0194126, IMG submission 148641) | Freshwater microbial communities from Lake Tanganyika, Tanzania - TA2015035 Kigoma Deep Cast 150m | ecosystem: Environmental > Aquatic > Freshwater > Lake | place: Tanzania: Lake...
TCGATGCAGACCAATGTGAAGTTATGGTCCTCATCCAGCCGCCGAATGCGCCGAATGCGTTCCAGCGCCTGCTTGTTGTCCATGGTGCAGCCGAGGGCATAGGCCGAATCGGTGGGGTAGACGATGACGCCACCGGCGCGGAGAGTCTCCACGCAACGCTTGATCAGGCGGGGTTGAGGGTCCTTGGGGTGGATGGAAATGAACTGTGCCATGACGTCATTCTACTATAGCCAGGTTGGCGCAAGCGCGTGGCGGTTTAGCTCGCGGGCGGCCTAACTGACCGGATCGCCGGGTTTCCTGGCCACCTGATCACGCAGGTAGACCGGCAGGGCCTGTTCGGCGGGTACGGTCTCGCCGCGGGCGAAGCTGAAGGCGGCCAGGCGGGCAACCCGGCCGGCGCGCGGGAAACGGTTGGGCAGTATGGAGCGCAAGGCCGCTCCCACCCGTTGGCTCAATGGGTCGCGGTAGGTCCCCCAGCCGCTGCCGATCCCAGCGCCCGGTTGGCCCTCCCGCACCATGACCTCAGTGGCGGGGCAAACCGTTTCCCGACCCTCCAGTCGGGGTTCCCCGCTGGCATCGAGCCGGTAGACGCCCCAATAGACCTCGCTCATGCGCGCATCGATGCAGGCAAAGGCGCGGTCGATTTGTTGGTCCAGCATGGCATCCAGCGCCAGCGCCGCCAGGGTCGAGACCGGTATGACCGGCAAATCCAGCCCCAGTGCGATGCCCTGGGTCACGCCGGCGGCGATGCGCAGCCCGGTGAAGGAGCCGGGGCCGCGGCCGAAGGCGATGGCGTCGAGTTCCGCCGGCTTCAGGCCGGCCTCCGCCAGCAACTCCTCGATCATGGGCAGGATCAGCCGGTTGTGTTCGCGCGGCGCCCATTGGTAACGCTCGATGAGCCCATCGTCCTGGAGTATGGATGGGCGAGCAGGTAAAGGTTCATGTGAAATCCCCTCACCCCGGAGGCGGAGAGGGACTTGATGTAGCTTTACCAGATCATTTATCCATACCGCCGCCGAGCAGGCTTCCGTCGCGGTATCGATGGCCAGCAGTTTCACGCGCAAGCCTCGTCGCTGTCGAGGGCAAAGAACTGCTCCACATCTGTCACGTTTCGGGTGCGCGGAATGCGCGGGAGGCTGTTGAGAAATTGCCGGCCGTAGGATTTGCCCAGTAACCGCGGGTCGCAGAGCATGAGGACGCCGCGATCATCCGGGTGGCGGATCAAACGCCCGACGCCCTGCTTGAGGGCGATGATGGCGGCCGGCAGTTGATAAGCGGGAAAGGGGTTGATGCCCGCCTCTCGCAGGCTTTCCAGTTTGGCGTTCAAAACCGGGTCCGAAGGGGAGGCGAAGGGGAGTTTGTCGATGATCACGCAGGACAGGGTTGGCCCCGGCACGTCCACGCCTTCCCAGAAAGTGGCCGTACCCAGCAACACCCCATGATTCGACGCCTTGAAGGCTTCCAGCAGCCGGGTCTTGGGCTGTGTACCCTGCACGAATAGCGAGTATCCGCCGTGCTGGGACAAGACTTGCGCCGCCTCGTTGAGCGCCTGGTGGGAGGTGAACAGCATGAATGCGCGGCCCTGGCTGGCGCTCAGCACGGGAAGCGCGGCCGCCAGGACGGCGGAGATATAGTGGTGTGATCCCGGCTCGGGTAAATTCGGCGGCAGGTACAGCAGGCAATTCCTGGCATAGTCGAAGGGGCTGTCCCAGGCGAGACACCGGGCTTCGTGCAGGCCGAGCTGGCGCGTGAAATGATCGAATTTGCCCGCCACGGTCAGGGTGGCCGAGGCGAAGATCCAGGCCGCCGGTGTCGTGTTTCGGAACTGGGTGAAGGTCTCGGCGATTTCCAGTGGCGTCTGGTTCAGGGAGAAGCCACGCTTGCGGGTCTCGAACCAGCGGATGTGTTTTTCCCGATCCCCTTCCAAAAAGCCTTGCAGCCTGGCCTTCAAGTCCATGCAGCGTTTATGGCAGGATTCCAGTCCCTTCCCCCGTACCGCCTGACCCTGCAAGTGGGTCTCCAGCATCTGTAGCTGTTCGATCAGAGCGGCGAAGGCGCCGCCAACGCCGGCATCCGCGGCGACGGCCTGCCAGGCATCCCGTCGGGCATCGATGCCGAGCGTCAACCGGGCCTTGTCCACCCGATGTTCCAGTTGTTCGGCGGCGGTCACCAGGTCCGTCGCGTCCGGCGCCTCGCGGAGACGCTCGATGACGATGTCGTTGGCCAGGTCCAGCAATTGACGGGAGCTGATATTGGCGCCCAGGAATTGAGCGGCGGATTCGAGGAACTGATGGGCTTCGTCGACGATGATGACTTCGGCCTGGGGCAGCAGTTCGCCAAAGCCCTCGTTACGCAGGGTCCAGTCCGCCCAGAGCAGGTGATGGTTGATGACCAGCACATCCGCCTCGCGGGCGCGGGTTCGCGCCTTGACCAGAAAGCATTCGGCATACTGGGGGCAGTCCTGACCCAGGCAATTATCGACGGTGGAGGTGGCGGCGGCCCAGGCGGGTGACTGCTCGGGGATATCGTGGGCTTCCGCGATGTCGCCGGTCTGGGTGGAACGCGCCCAACGGCGGATTTGCCCCAGGATGCGGGCGTCGCGCGCATCCTGTCCGGCTCTGAACCCGAGGTTGTGTTCCAGACGGTAGAGGCACAGGTAGTTGCCACGCCCTTTCAGCAAGGCGGTCCGTATGGGTTTGGTCAGCGCGCGGCGCACCACGGGCAAATCCTTGTGAAAGAGCTGATCCTGCAAGGTCTTGGTGGCGGTCGAGATGATGACCTTCCGGTCGGAGAGCAGGGCAGGCGCCAGATAGGCCAGGGTTTTCCCGGTGCCGGTGCCGGCCTCGGCCACGAGGTTGCCGCCTTGCCCTATGACATCGGCGGCCGCCCGGGCCATTTCCACCTGCGCCTCACGCGGCCTGAATCCGCGCAGTTCCCGGGCCAGCGGCCCCGCCGGACTGAAGGCTTGTTCAAGCTCGGTCACTTACCACCTGGCCTTGTCCAGGGCCTCCATGACCCCGGTGGTATCGCCCTTCAGCCGGCGGGCCTCGGCGATGAGGTTCCAGTTGGAACGGATCAGTTCGGCATTGTTTTTGGCCAGAAGATTGGACTTTTTGGCCAGGTCCTCGGCCAGCCCCGGCTGATTCTGTTTCAGCCGCACTTCCGCCAATACATGCCACAGCTCGGGATTCTTGGGCTGGATGCGAATGGCGCGCTCCAGGGAGCCCGCCGCATCCGGATAACTACCGGACTTGATGTTGCTCTCGATGTCGGTTTGCAGCGCGTGCACGGCGGGCGGCGCCGATTGGGAGAAGAGCTTGGGTTCCGGCGGCGGCGTGAAGGCGGGAGATTCCGGCGGGGGGGTTGTCATGGGGTCGGTCGGCGCCTCGGGGGAGGGCTCGGGCGTTGCCACGGCCGCGGAGGGTTCCGGCAGGATGGGGTCCGTGGGTTCGGACGCGGCGGGTAACGAGGGGATGGGATCGACCCCATAGGGTGAACTGGAATAACCCGGCACGGGCTTTTCGTGTACCGGTTCCGGTGGTAGGGATTCTCGGGGCAAGGCGCGAGATTCGACGGCCGGCGCCCTAGGTGTCGTGGACTCGGGCGGGGCGGCTGGCCTGGATTCATACACAGTCGTTGGCGACCTTTGCACCGGAGCGGGAGTCGTGACGTTTGGCTCGATCCCGGGCTCAGCCGGGGGGCGCACCTGTGTACACCCGGACAGTGTCAGGCCGATGATCATCAGGATGAGTGAGGATGGCTTGAGCATGGGCGGAGCATGATTCTTGAGTGTAATGACTGGGGGATCGAGTAATGAGGCGGTTGACAGCCTGGCTAAGAATACCCCAGACGCTGGGCGCTGGGTTGTCTTCATTTCCCGGTCATGGGTGTTGCTGTCACCATGGCGCCCCTGAATTCTCTGGTCGTGAAGGTGTGTTGGCAGTTCATCAGTCTTGCGTTCGATAGCTTCCCGTGGCCATGACAGCACGGGACTCTCTGAACTTATCAGGCCGCCGTCTGTCCATTGCGACCGAGTGGAAACCAGAGGGTCCAGCATACAAGGCCATCAACCGGCTGGTCTGTTTCAGATGTAATTCCATAAGTCATGGGTAATGGTTGTGTGTGATGGACGGCTTCGGTATATTCACCTTGTCTAAATCCAATGACCCTGTGGGAGCGCCTCCCAGTGATTAGCTTACAGCCCGGTGCCATTCGAAAGACTATAACAATTCACATCACAAGACCGAGTGAGGGAACAGATTATGCGTAACTTCGATTTACTCAAGAAAAGCCTGGGCGCCCTCGGGCTGCTTGCGGCAAGCCTCTTGCCCATCAATGCCTGGTCGCATGGCGGCGCCAGCGTGGATACCGATCAATGCCGTGTGCAAATCGGCTCCCATCTGGTTCACTTCACCGCCTACCAGCCGCAGTTGACCGGCACGACCGAATACTGCAACGCGATTCCTGAACTCGGTCAGGCCACCGTGGTATTCGACTACGAAGGCAAGGCGCTCCGCAACATGACGGTCGAATTTGAAATCACCAAGGAGCCGGAAGGCACCCGTGTTTTTTATCAACCCCCCAGCACTCACCCGAACGGGACATTCAACGCCAACATCAACTTCACCGAAGCCGGCAAATACAGGGTTCACGTCACCCTGGTGAACGAAGGCCAGAAGGTCGATGAGCACATCGGTTTTGTCGTGGGTGCGGGCGCCGCTGGAGTGCCGACGAGCACGATCGTGGTAATCCTGACATTACTGATCGCGGGCGGTTACATCTTCTATCTGTCGAACGCGGGCTTCAAGAACCTAGTCGACAATTTGATTACCAAGAAACAAGCCTAAGATCCCGCCCCGCCCGATCCGCGGGCGGGGATCACAGCGCCAGGGCATGATGATCATCATGCCCTGGCGTTTTACCAACAACGGTACTCCATCATGCCGAGACATTCGCTCGCTATTTTATTGGCCTCGCTTTTCATCACCCTCTCCGCTCCGGCGGGCGCGGTTTTCAAGGCGCCGCCGACAGCCAAGGTTGAACCAGGGCAAGCCGAACCTTTCTGTAATAGCGGCGCCCCGCCCGAATGGCGCCAGGCGCAAACCATTGAAGGGGTGACGATTCAGGAGTCCCGCTCCTGTAATCCCGACAACCCCAACGACATCGCGGCCTTTGTCAAGGGCACGAACAACATATCCATGGAAACACTCATGGATACCTCCAACGTGGCGGCGGATACGCTGACACTGACCAACGACATCGACAAGGATGGCGACCCCGATCATTACGTGATCAAGCTGGAGATCATGGAAGTCAACGGTCATTCGCCCGATTTCCCGGGTGTGGTGCCGACATTCGATATCGCCCCCGGTATCCAGCCCAGCTTCTGGGTGTTCACCCCGAAAAGCCGCGACATGTCGACCCGCAGTTTTGCCAGCGCCGAGGCCAATCCTCTGTTGCGCATGCCGTCCCCGCCGATTCGCGTGGAGCAGGGCGACGTGGTCTGGCTGGTGGTGGAAAACTCGCACTATTTCCCCCACTCCATCCATCTGCATGGCGTTGATCACCCCTTCATGGATCATTCCGGGGAGGGCAACGACGGCGTCGGGCAGACCAGCGAAATGGACATCATGCCGGGTCAAAGCAAGACCTATGTAATTCGCCCGCGGCAGGCCGGCACCATGTATTACCACTGCCACGTACAACCCCATACGCATATCGCCATGGGGCTGGCCGGCATGTTCATCGTCGAGGAGAACCGGCCGAATAACTGGCCGCAGGTCTTCAATATAGGCGCCGGCCAGGTTCGTCATCCATCCGCGGCCGTGCAGGAAAAATTCCAGCAGGAATACGATCTGCACTATCAGTCCGTCGACAAGGAACTGCATTCGATTCCGCAATCGGCCAACGACGTCCGACTGGTCGCCAAGAAGATGAACCAGGAATACGACATGACCGATGCGACCGATGATTACTATTTGCTCAATGGCCGCGCCTTCCCCTACACCCTGCGCGAGTCCATGATCACGGTCAGCCCGAACGAGAAGACGAAAATCCGGATTCTCAACGGCCATACCGAACATCTGGCCTTGCATATCCATGGGCACAAAGCGACCGAAACGCATTATGACGGCGTCCCGATGAATCCCGCCGCTCAGGTGACCCGCGACGTCTACAGCATGGCTCCGGCGCAGCGCCTGGATCTGGCCCTGGATACCACCAACGACGGGCTGCACAGCTTCGGTTCGGGTCTCTGGATGTTCCATGATCACACCGAAAAGGCCTTCACCACGGACGGCATGGGTGAGGGCGGCAGCATCAGCCTGGTGGCCTACAAGGACTACGTGGAGGAAAACGGCACGCCGAAAAGTCACGGCATGGACCTGAAGCCCTATTTCACCAAGGAATTCTGGCAGCGCAAGCTGCCGGTCTGGCAGGACTATATGGACGGCAGTCTTGGTCCCCCGGCGGGCACCATGGACACCAAGCCCGGCATCAACAGCGGCAACGAGATCGTTCCGCCCCAGGCTCAGCCCACGGGCGCCACGCCCTCCGCGGGCGCCGTGCCAAGTCCCTCGCAAGACTCCAGCGGCGGCCTGTTCTCCGGGTTGCTGCTCGGTATCGCGGCCTACTTACTTTTCCAGAATAGGGAGAAGTTGCTGGCCCTCATGGGGCAGCTCCCTTTGTTGAACAAACCCAAGCAATGAGGCAACGTAACAAGATGGACAAACTGAATCGAAGTTTGCTCGGCGCCGCGTTGTTCCTGACCGCGGGCCTGGGCTACACCGCCGAGAAATCCGAGACCCTAGTCGAACACAACATGCTGATGAATCATGGGGGAGGACATCTCATGGACATGGATGGCGGCATGGTCATGGGGCAAAATAAGGAAACGCTGCCTCCCGGGTGCGGCAAGATCAGCGGCGATGAATCCATCACCGTGCGCGCGGGTCATAAGTACGCCAAGGATTACCCGGGCACCATGTTCGGCTTCGACACGCATGAGTGGCGCGTCAAACCCTGCACCCGGCTGACCGTCACGTTCATCAACGAGGATCACATCCGCCACCAGTGGATGATGCATGGACTGCCCAAGTTCATCTACGACAAGGGTATGTTCCACCTCGAAATGACCGGACCGGCCAAGATCACGGGTACCCTGATTTTACCCGCCGAGGACAGAACCTATCTGGTGCACTGCGACATCGCGCAGCATATGGAAAAGGGTATGAAGGGTCAGTTGATCGTGGGTAAAGGCAGTACGCCGTTCCCCAGCATACCGGGCATTAGCGATTTCACCATACCGGACGACTATGGTCCCAAGGTCGCCGATTCGGTGAAACTAACTCCGGTAGCTCCGGTCGGTTCTTCGGCCTCCGCCACTACGGCTAACCCGCCCTCGTCCGGCAACAACACTTTCCTGCTGGGCATGATCCTCGGCGTGATCGGGACCCCGTTGGGTATCCGCTACTATCGGCGCCGCTTTGAAGGGATGAAGGGATCGCAGGTCTTCGAACTGCTGCTGAACGACCTCCGGTCCACGGTCGACAAAGTGATTGGCTTCCTGACAACTCTGGCGGGGGGAGTCGGCAAGAAGTAAACCCATGATCCGCGCTGACATGGCGGGTCAACATCCCTCATGAAAACCAGGGCCGATATCTCCGGATATCGGCCTGTTTTTTAGGTGGCACATGGCCAGAATCGTCCTGATCAATCCCCGCTTCTCGACGTCGTTCTGGAGTATGACCCATTCCTTGCCGATCCTGGATCGGGACGCCATGACGCCGACCTCCGCGCTGACCCTGCTGGCGGCGTTGACGCCGGACGAGCATGTGGTTCGCATCATCGATGAAGCGGTGGAAGCCCTCGATGAGGATGAACTGGCCAAGGCGGACATCATCGGGTTGACCGGGATGATCGTGCAGCGTGAACGCATGCGCGAAATCGCCCGCCATGTGACAAACCTGGGCAAATTTCTGGTGGTGGGCGGACCCTGGATCACGGTAAGGGAGGATGATCTGACGGGGTTGGCGGATGTGATTTTTGTGGGTGAAGCCGACCAGACCTGGCCCCTGTTTCTGCACGAATGGGCGGCGGGCGCCCATCAAACCCGTTATGAGCAAGCGGAGCGGACCGATATGACCCGTCTGCCACTGCCCCGTAACGATCTGCTCAAGTTGGATCGTTATCTTCAGGGCAGCATCCAGATGTCGCGAGGTTGCCCTTATCTCTGCGAGTTCTGCGACATCATCGTCACCTTCGGGCGTCAGCCTCGCGTCAAGACCTCCGAGCAGGTCATCGCTGAACTGGATGCCTGGCATCGCGCGGGGGTAGGCGCGGTGTTCCTGGTCGATGACAACATCATCGGCAACCGCAAAGCCCTGATCCCGATACTCGACTGTCTGGCCGCGTGGCAACGGGAGCATGGCTACATCATCTCCCTGCATACCGAGGCCTCGCTGAATCTGGCGGATGACGAGGACTTGCTGGATCGCTTTGTCGAAGCCAACATTCGCACGGTGTTCGTGGGCATCGAATCGCCCAATCCCGCCGCGCTCATGGAAACGCGAAAATTGCAAAACGTCGACGTCCGCCGCCAGCGCCAGACCCTGGATCAGGCGGAGGCCGAGTCCTATCTCCTGAGCCGCATCCACAAGATTCAGAGCAAGGGTATCAAGGTGACCTGTGGCCTCATTCTGGGTTTCGACTCGGACATGCCGGAGGTCTTCGATTGGCACCGGCGCTTCCTGAAACAATCGGGCATCATGCATGCGATGGTAGGGCTGTTATCCGCAATACCCAAGACACCGCTCTACGAGCGGCTGCGTCGGGAGGGGCGACTGGACGAGTCCGACCCTCCGGCTTACGGTACGAATGTCATTCCAGCCCGGATGACTCGGGAGCAACTGGCGGACGGCTTCCTGAACCTGATTGGCGAGATTTTCGAACCGGAAGCCTATTTCGGCCGGTTGGACGACCTCTATATCCGGCGGCGGTTTTACGACAATGCCGAAGCCGTCCGAGTCCCCAACATCCCGCGCTGGGTGCGGGTCAAGTACCTGGCCATCTCCTGGTCCTTCACCTCGTATCTTCTGGTCAAACTGCTGATCCAGGTCGATGACTGGCGGTTGCGGCGATTCTATCTGCGCAAGTTGCTGACCTACATCGCCCAGCGCCCCTATCCCATGCGCATCCTGGACTATGTCATGGAGAGTGTGTGCCACTATCACTTTTATCGATTCTCCCAGGACATGGTGAAGGGGCGCACCGGCATCATCAACACCTTCAACTAAGGGGCTGTGGCATATCCAGGTTCATCATGCTCAAGAGCGATGTTTACCGTGGCCGCTTGCCCGGCGGCTTTCCGGCAGGCGTGCCTCCTCTCGGCCGTAGGGTGTTCTGGTCGATCAACATGTAGAGACAGGCTTCCTCCTGTGCCGATGTCTGGAAGCGGGGCCATTGCGGCTGAGAGAACAACAGCCGGGCCGCGACCCGGGCGCCGCCCTCAAGCCGCCGACCCAGGGCTATTGCAGGATGCTTGATATCGCGCCAATCCAGCAGGGAAGCCGGATCGCATTTGCCGGCTCCGTCCAGCAACCGCTGGACGGCATCGAATTACAAGTTGCCTTGCTGCCTTGCCGGTTCAGTCCGAGAGCTTATGGATGAAGAGTCCGCTCAACAGCTTGGGTTCGAACCAGGTGGATTTGGGTGGCATGACCTCGCCTGCGTCGGCGATCGCCATCAGATCGTCCAGGGTGGTGGGAAACATGGCGAAGGCGGCGCGCATGTCGCCGTCGGCGGCGCAACGCCGTTCGAGTTCCTGGAGACCCCGGATGCCGCCGATGAAATCGATACGCTTGTCCGTTCGTGGGTCATCGATGCCGAAAATGGGGGCGATTACATGGTTTTGTAGTAGCGAGACGTCGAGGCGGGCCACGGGGTCGTTTTCGTCGCGGATGCCGTTCTTGAGAGCGAGTTTGTACCATTTACCGGAGAGGTACAGCCCAAAGGTGTGCTTGGCTTCGGGTTTATAAGCCACCGAACATTCCTCCAGGGTGAAGGTTTCGGCGAGTCTGGCCAGCAGTTCCGCGTCCGTTAAACCGTTGGTGTCCTTCAGGACGCGGTTGTAATCCATGATTTGGAGTTCGTCCGCCCTGAAGAGTACCGCGAGCAGGAAATTGAATTCCTCCTCTCCGGTATGGGCGGGATTCTCGGCTCTCTTTTCCTGACCGACCCGGACAGCCGAAGCGCAGCGGTGATGGCCGTCGGCGATATACAGCGACGGTATGTGTTTGAAGCTTTCCGTCAGGGCAGTGATGTCTTCAACCGCCGCGATGACCCAGATCGTGGTGGCGATGCCCTCGTCGGTCACGAAATCATATTCGGGCTCCAGGGCCAGGTATTTGTCGATGACCGTGTCAATCGCACCCAGTCGTTCATAGCAGAGGAAGATGGGCCCGGTATTCGCGTCGCAGGTTTTGACGTGGCGGATACGGTCGGCCTCCTTGTCCGCGCGGGTGTGTTCATGCTTTTTGATGACGTTGTTCAGGTAATCGTCGATGGCCACGCAGCCGACGATGCCGGTCTGAACCCTGCCGTTCATGATCTGCCGGTAAAGGTAGAGGCAGGGTGTGTCGTCCTGCCGGGCGATGCCATCGCTTTCGAGTTTCGCCAGGTTTTCCGCCGCTTTTGCGTAAACCACCTCATCGTAGAGTCCGGTGCCCGCGGGCAGGTCGATTTCCGCCTTGTCGACATGCAGGAAGGAATACGGATTGCCCCGCACCATGACGGCGGCTTCCTCGCTGTTCATCACGTCATAGGGGAGGGCGGCCACGCGCGAAGCGTATTCCTTGAGCGGGCGCACCGCCCTGAAGGGTCTCAAAACTGACATTTTCGGTTTCCTTGGGTTACGGTTGGGTTGGTGGTGTTGATTCGCGCCTCAGCGATCACCCTCGCCCGCGGGGCATGGGCCAGAGGGTCGCGGGTCGCGATTTTCGTCAATGCCTTAGAAGGGACTGGGTAGGGCCCTCTGGCGGGGGTTCATATCCCCGCGCCATGGATGAACCATTCCTGGCGCGCCTGGGCCTGGGTGATGTTGCTATTGGGCGGGACGCTCTTGGTCAGCCAGACGTTACCGCCGATGGTAGAGCCGGCGCCGATGGTGATGCGCCCCAGGATGGTGGCGCCGGAATAGATCACCACGTCGTCCTCGACGATGGGGTGGCGCGCATTACCCTTGATCAGCACGCCGCTTTCATCGGCCGGAAAGCGCTTCGCTCCCAGCGTCACCGCCTGATACAGGCGCACGCGTTCGCCGATGATGCTGGTCTCGCCGATGACCACGCCGGTGCCGTGATCGACAAAGAAACTGGGACCGATGCGGGCGCCGGGATGGATATCGATGCCGGTGATGGAATGGGCGATCTCGGCGAACATGCGCGCGATGAGTGGCAGGCCCAGCAGATACAATTCATGCGCCAGCCGGTGATTGATGCTGGCCGCAATCCCGGGATAGCAGACCAGGACCTCGTCGATGCTGCGCGCGGCGGGATCCCCTTCGTAAGCGGCCTGCAGGTCGCTGTCCAGCAACTGGCGGACCTTGGGCAGGGTTCTGACGAAGGCCCGGACCTTGGTGATGGATTGCTCGCGGATGGCGGCGCCATCGGGGTCCATCTCGCCCGCTTCCTCCGCCTCGAAACGCAGTTCCCGCTGGATTTGCCCCATCAGCAGCCGCAGTTTCGCGTCCAGCATGTGGCCGACATAGTAGTCGATCCCTTCCTCGGTCTGCTCGCCGGTGCCCAGCCGGTTGGGGTAAAGCACCGTCGCCAGACCGTCGATGATGTCCTTGAGGACGCTCCTGGAAGGCAGTTTGGGCGGCCGACGGTGCCGCTGGCGTCGCTCCAGTGCCTGCATGCGCAGCGTGCGCAGATCGGCGACGATGGGGGAAATATCGAGGTGAAGAAAGGGATCCGTGGGCATGATGGGCAATTCCTTGGCCTGAATGTGCGCGGCTGTCGTCAAACGGCTAGACCCTGGGCGTCGAATAGCCCGTCGAACAGGGCCGTACTGAGATAACGCTCGCCGGAGTCCGGCAACACCACGACCAGGGTCTTGCCGGCGTTTTCCGGCAAGTGGGCCAGCCGGATCGCCACCGCCGCCGCCGCGCCGCAGGAGATGCCGGCGAGAATGCCTTCCTCGCGCGCCAGTCGCCGTGCCGTCTCGATGGCCGCTTCGTTGCTGACCTGCTCGATGCGGTCGATCAGGGACAGGTCGAGAATGGCCGGCACGAAGCCGGCGCCGATGCCTTG
>Ga0194126_10010268_pt1 | contig 12305 bp, 10 predicted proteins | sample TA2KigC150mmetaG_FD_148641 | JGI IMG/M metagenome (GOLD analysis project Ga0194126, IMG submission 148641) | Freshwater microbial communities from Lake Tanganyika, Tanzania - TA2015035 Kigoma Deep Cast 150m | ecosystem: Environmental > Aquatic > Freshwater > Lake | place: Tanzania: Lake...
GCGCCGAAGCACCGCGCGTACTACGCCGCGCAAGGCAACGCCACGCGCTGGTTCTTTAGTCGCCGGCACCCGGTGCGGTTGGCGGGCTGGGAGGCGGTTGAATGCGAGGCTTTCGCTGCGTTCAGCTATCTGCTCTCGGGTGGATTCAGCCGGCGGGCTTGGTACCCCGGTGGCTGGCTGCCGCGGTTCGAGTGGATCGATGAACGGCTAACGCGGTGGCCGCGGCTGTTTGGCGCCCGCTGCCTGGTTGTGCTGCGCAAAGCGTCCGGCGAGGGATGGGGGAGCTGGGCGCTCAGGGGAGTTTCAGGAGTTCCTCGGCGATTTGGACGGCGTTGAGGGCGGCGCCTTTGAGGAGTTGATCGCCGGCGACCCAGAAGCAGAGGCCGTTATCGAAGGCGCAGTCTTTGCGCAGCCGGCCCACGGCGCAGTTGTCTTTCTGGGCCAGGTAGAGCGGTAGGGGATACTCGTTTTTGGCAGGCTCATCGATGACGTCCAAGCCAGGGGCGCGCAGCAGGACTTGGCGCGCAGCCTCGACGGTGACGGGTTTTTCGAACTCGGCGCTGACCGCCACGGAATGGGCTCGGTAGACGGGGACACGCACGCAGGTGACGCTGGCGCGGAACGCGGGATGGTGCATGATTTTACGGCCCTCGTTCTGCATTTTCATTTCTTCCTTGGTGTAACCGTCTGGGAGGAACGAATCGACGTGCGGCAGGACGTTGAAAGCGATCTGGTGCGGGTAGACTTCGCGGGTGACGGGTTGGCCCTGGACGACCTGCCCGACTTGGCGTTCGAGTTCCGCGATGGCTTTGGCGCCCGTGCCCGAGACGGCCTGGTAGCTCGAGGCGAAGATCCGGGTGCACCCGAAGGCGGCGTGGAGCGGGTACAGCGCCATGAGGGCGATCGCCGTGGTGCAGTTCGGGTTGGCAACGATGCCGCGGTGGGTCTTGACGTCGGCCGCGTTGATTTCCGGCACCACCAGGGGCACGGCCGGGTCCATGCGGAAGGCGCTCGAGTTATCGACGACGACGCATCCGGCCCGGGCGGCCAGGGGGGCGAACTCGCGCGAGATGCCGCCGCCGGCGCTGAACAAGGCAAGGTCGATGCCGGCGAAGGCGGTCTTGGTCAGTTCCTGCACCGCGAGGGTTTGGCCGCGGAACTTGAGTTGCTTGCCGACCGAGCGCGCGGAGGCGAGCAGGGTGAGTTGGCGGAGTGGGAAATTGCGCTGCTCGAGCGTCTTGATCATCTCGATGCCGACGGCGCCCGTCGCACCGACCACAGCCACATGCGGATTAGGATTCATAAAAGGCCGGGCACTATAGCGGGCTGGCATAGCGTGTCAACGCAGCGGCAGTGGCCGCAGAAACCCTTGGCGCGCACGGAGCGCCTGAGTAGAGTGCGGGCTTTGGCGATGCGGAACATAGTCTATTTCGACCTCGAGACGCAGAAGTCGGCCGATGAGGTGGGCGGCTGGGGCAAGATTCGGGAGATGCGGATGAGTGTTGGGGTGACGTACGGCACTGCGCGGGGGGGGTACCGCATTTACGCCGAGCCCCAGGTCAACGAGCTCGTCGATGAGCTGCGGCGTGCGGATCTGGTGGTCGGGTTCAACATCTTACGCTTCGACTACGAGGTCTTGGCGGGGTACAACCTACTGTTTGACCCCCACCAGATTCCGACATTTGACCTGTTGGTGGATTTGCAGAAGAGCCTTCCCCATCGGCTTTCGCTGGACGCAGTGGCGCAGGGCACCCTGGGCCTCGAGAAGACCAGCGACGGCCTCCAGGCGTTGCGTTGGTTCCAGGAGGGCAAGCTGCTCGAGATCGCCGAGTATTGCTGCTACGACGTCAAGATCACGAAGTTGGTCCACGAGTATGGCGTCGCCCATGGCCAGTTGTTTTTCCAGAGTCGATTCGGCAAGCTAACCGCGGTGCCGGTCGCGTGGAAATGAAGAGCAGCCGGTTGGTGCGCGCGGCAGGACTTGAACCTGCACGGTGTTACCCACTAGAACCTGAATCTAGCGCGTCTGCCAATTCCGCCACGCGCGCGACCGCGACCGTTGACCGTTTGCCGCGGCGGCTGAGGACGTCCACGGCGGGACGAACTATGCACGAGCCCGCTCGGACGGCAAGTCGATTCGCCGGATCCGATTCGCCGGATCCGGGCCTGCCGGCTGGGGCGATCGCAGTGCCACATTGGTGGTGTGCAGCCGGGCCGGTGCGGCTATACTCGGGGCGGTATGGAACCAACTACAAAGCCGGCCCCAGTTGGCCGTCCTGACGCCGAACTGAAGCGGCAGATTCGGGCGTTGATTGCGCTCAAGGGCGCGGGCGCCAACGCGGATCTGGTGGCGGACATCATCGAGGATGCGCTCAAACTGCTGCGCGACGTCGAGCACCGGGGCGACGTGCGCGTGATTCAGACCGCCGTGCGCGAACTGCGCTACGCCTTCCGCGTTTTTGCCCCCTTCGCCGCGCGCCGCAAGGTGACCATCTTCGGTTCTGCCCGGCTGCAGCCGGATCGGCTCGAGTATCGGCAGGCGGTCGAGTTCGGCCGGCAAATGGCCGCCAGTGGCTTCATGGTCATCACGGGGGCGGGGCCGGGGATCATGCAGGCGGGTCACGAAGGTGCCGGACCGGAGGCCAGTTTTGGCGCGAACATCCGGTTGCCTTGGGAACAAGCCGCCAACCCCGTCATTCAGAGCGACAAGAAGCTCATCACCTTCAAGTATTTCTTCACGCGCAAGCTGACGTTCCTGCGCCATTCCGACGCGATCGCGCTGTTTCCGGGCGGGTTCGGCACGCTGGACGAGGGTTACGAAGCGCTCACCCTGATGCAAACGGGCAAGAGCCGACTGATGCCGTTGGTCCTGATCGATCGGCCGGGCGGGACGTACTGGCGAACGTGGGACCGGCACGTGCGCGAACACCTGCTGCGCAACGAACTCATCGACGAAGACGACCTCAACCTGTACCGGATGACGGACAGTCCGGAACAGGCAGTCCGCTGGATTACCCGTTACTACCGCAACTACCACTCGAGCCGGTTTGTCCGGGACCTGCTGATCTTGCGCCTCCAGCATGCTCCGGCGCCCACCGCCATTGCCGCCCTCAACGAGGACTTTGCGGACATTGTGGCGGGCGAACCGTTCCGGCTCAGCGAAGCCACGGCGGAGGAGCGTGAGGACGAGGACGTTCCGGAGTTGCCGCGCATCGCCTTCGGGTTCGACCGCAAGTCCTACGGGCGGCTGCGCGAGTTGATCGATCGGTTGAACGGGTTTTAGCGGGAGCGAGGTGAGCGGTGGCGGCCGTGCGGGTCGGCGCTTCACCATGCTGAGGATTCGATCTGAGCGTGGGTTGGCGGCTTGGCGACACGCTGCTTGACGAGCGGTGCCAACCGTTGAATTCTGCCGGAGTATGACGACCGCTCGACGCCATTCGGGCCCCTGGATCCACCGCGTGCTGGTCATGGCCGGGACGCTGCTGCTGGGGCTGTTGTTCTACTGGCTGCTGGGTTTTGTGGTGAAGGACATCGGTACCCTCCGCGGACCCGACCGCCGCGCGGTCGAGCAGGAGCTGATCGAGGCCGAGTTGCTGGCGAACGAACGGCAACTGGCGATCGAGATCGAGGACGGCCAGCGCAGCATCACGGACCTCAAGAAGCAGCAGGCGGTCCTGCGGGACAGCGCGGACAATTCGGAGAAGACGATGAACCGCCTGCTCGAGTTGCAGAAGCTCAACCTGCAGAAGGAGGTAGCGCCGTCCGAGGTGGAGCAGCGCGCCCTCGGCGAGAGCCAGCAGCTCTTCCTGGCCAACCAACGCCAGTACCAAACCATCAACCAAGAAGTCGCGGCGCTCACGGATCGACTGCGCGAGCTCGAGGGCCGGCAACGGGAGAACAACCGGCAGTTGCAGGCTGCCCGCGTGCCGGCGGCGCGCGAATACGAGGATCGCGCCCGACGGCACCAATGGAAGCTGGCCGCCTTCAAGCTAGCGGTGCTGGTGCCGCTGTTGGGGGCGGTGGTGTTCCTGGCGCTGCGGTGGCGAGGCAGCCTTTATGCGCCGCTGCTTTTCGCCCTGGGCCTGGCCACATTGGCGAAGGTTTTGCTGGTCATGCACGAGCATTTCCCGCGGGTGTATTTCAAGTACATCTTGATTGTGGCGTCGCTGGCGTTGGTGGTGCGCGTGTTGGTCTATCTGCTGCGGATGGTGGCGTATCCCCGACCGGACTGGTTGCTCAAGCAGTATCGGGAAGCCTACGAGCGGTTCCTGTGCCCGATCTGCGCGTACCCGATTCGGCGCGGTCCGCTTCGCTACCTGTTTTGGACCCGGCGCACCGTCAAGCGACTGCGTCACCTGCCCGAGGGGCAGCCCGCCGAGCCCGAAGCGCCCTACGTCTGTCCCATGTGCGGCACGGCCCTGTTCGAGCCCTGTCCGGAATGTCAGGCGGTGCGGCACGCGCTCTTGCCTTCGTGCAGCCGATGTGGGGCGCAGAAGCCGGCGGTGCAGCTCGTCGGCGTGAACGGCGCGAACGGGACGGGAGGCGATGCCTGAGCTACCCGAGGTCGAGGTGTAGCGCCGGGGGTGCGCGGGTGATCTGTCGAACGGTTGACGGTGTGCGATCCGGGCCGGGCCATCGTGGGAGCGGTGTGGCGCCACCATTCGCCGGATCGTCCAGGGGGAGGCGGCACGTGGCACTCGAGCCACTCAGGTTTTGGGCTTTGCAGGATCGGTCAATTGGCCTACAAACACCCCCTTCCGCTCGCGCGGAGCGCATGAAACCGCAAGTCGAAATCTACGATACGACCCTCCGAGACGGCAGCCAGGCCGAAGGCGTCAACTTCTCGGTCGCCGATAAACTGCGCATCGCCGAGCGGTTGGACGCCTTCGGCATGCACTCGATCGAGGGCGGTTGGCCCGGCTCCAACCCTAGGGACATCGAGTTCTTCGCCCTCGCCCGGCCGCGCCGGTTCAAACGGGCGCAGTTGGCGGCCTTTGGCGCCACCCGGCGCAAAGGGGTGCGGGTCGAGCAGGACGAGCAAGTGCGGCTGCTGCTCGAGGCGGAGACGCCGGTGGTGACGGTGGTGGGTAAGAGTTGGCTGTTGCATGTGCACGAGGTCCTGCGCGCCAGCCCCGACGAAAACCTGGCCATGATCGGCGACACCATCCGGTTCCTGAAAGACCACGGCCGCCGGGTCGTGTACGACGCCGAGCATGCCTTCGACGGCTTCGCCGACGAACCGGAGTACGCGCTGGCCACTTGGCTGGCCGCCGAGAAGGCCGGGGCCGATTGCGTCGTGTTGTGCGACACCAACGGCGGCCGGCTCCCGAGCGAGATCGCCCAGGTCACGCAACGGGCGAAGGGCCGGTTGACGGCGCGCTTGGGCATTCACACCCACAACGACTGCGGGTTGGGCGTGGCCAACGCTGTGGCAGCCCTCGAAAACGGCGCCAGCCATGTCCAGGGCACCGTCAACGGCTACGGCGAACGCACCGGCAACTGCAATCTCACCAGCGTCATCCCGATCGTGGCGTTCAAACTCAAACGGGTCGGCGTCCCGGCAGCCTCCCTGCCCAAGCTGCTCGAGCTGTCGCGGTTCGTCGACGAAATCGCCAATCTGCATCACGATCCCCGGCAGCCCTGGGTGGGCACCGCCGCGTTTGCCCACAAGGGAGGGATCCATGTCCACGCGGTTGACCGCGTGGCGCGCAGCTACGAACACATCGACCCGACCGCGGTAGGGAACGCGCGCCGCGTCCTTGTCAGCGACTTGTCAGGCCGCGTCAATGTCCTGTTGAAGGCCCAAGAGCTGGGTTACCCGCTCACCGCAGACACGCCCGAACTCAAAACCATCCTCGCCTCGATCAAGGCCCTCGAAAATCAAGGCTACGAATACGAAGCCGCCGAGGCCTCCCTCGCCCTGCTCATCGGCCGCACCCTCGAGAAACGGGAGCTGCCGTTCACCGTCCTGGCTTACCACGTCTCGATGCGCCGGGACGGCCTCGAACATGTCTGCGAAGCCACCGTCAAGGTGCGTGTCGGCGACCAACACGCTCACACGGCGGCCGACGGCGACGGACCCGTTAACGCGCTCGACGGCGCCTTGCGCCGAGCGTTGATGGGCTTCTTCCCCCGGCTCAAGAAGGTGAAACTGACCGACTACAAGGTCCGCATCCTGGATTCCGCCACGGGAACGGCGGCCAAGACCCGCGTGTTGATCGAATCCAGCGACGGCAAACGCGAGTGGGGAACGGTTGGGGTGAGCGAGAACATCATCGAGGCCAGTCTGCAGGCGCTGGTGGACAGCATGGAATACGCGCTCATGGAGTCGTGATTGACGTATATACATCACGATGGGTCTTCGGCCCATGAAAAAGCGCGCCAAGCTCAAGACTGCGCCTGTGGCTGTTGGGAGCGTTCTGGAGGAAGCTCCGGCTCTGGCTCCAGCGGTCGATGTCAGCGGTTCGGAGCCCATGGTTCGGACGCAGATCTACCTGAGTCGGGCCGAGCACCGCTTCTTGCAGGCGGAAGCGGCCCGTCGCGGCGAGCCGATGGCGGCGGTGATCCGTGGGTTGGTGGATGAGAAGATGGCGGTACCGGAGGAGGCCTGGACGAACAACTCGTTGTTGGAACCACCCGCCGATCCCAGTTTCCTTGGACCGGAGGACGGGGCGATCAACTGATTCCTTTTTCCGTTTATGTCCGAGCTACCGAAAGGGTACGAACCGCAAGCCGTCGAGGAGAAGTGGTACCAGTACTGGCTGGACCGGCAATGCTTCGTCGCGGATCCGGCTCGAGTGGGTCCGGCGCGACCGGCCTACGCGATCGTCATCCCGCCGCCCAACGTGACCGGCATGCTCACCTTGGGGCATGTGCTCAATAACACCATCCAGGACATCCTCGCCCGCAAGGCGCGCATGGACGGCAAGGAAGTGCTGTGGCTGCCCGGCACCGATCACGCCGGCATCGCCACCCAGGCGGTCGTCGAGCGCACGCTCAAGAAACAAGGCGCGATGAAGCACCGGGAGGAGCTCGGCCGCGAGAAATTCCTCGAACATGTCTGGGACTGGAAGGACAAACACGGCGGCATTATCATCCAGCAACTCAAAAAACTGGGCGCGTCCTGCGACTGGACCCGCGAGCGGTTCACCATGGATCCGGCCTACTCGAAGTGCGTCGAGCGAGTCTTTGTCGAGTTGTATCGGAAGGGCCTGATCTACCGGGGCAAGCGGATGGTGAACTGGGATCCGGCGGCGCGCACGGCGCTCTCGGACGAGGAAGTCGACATGCTCGAGGAGAAGGGCCACCTCTGGCATCTGAAGTATCCGCTGCTCGAGGCCGCCGGCCAAACCGCCACCCAGGAGTTCGTCGCGGTGGCCACCACGCGCCCCGAGACCATGCTGGGTGACGAAGCCGTGGCGGTCAACCCGCAGGACGAACGCTACCGGCAGCTCGTGGGGCGGCACTGCTTATTGCCGCTCCAAAACAAGCCCATCCCAATCATCGCAGATGAGCTGGTGGACCCGAAGTTCGGCACCGGCTGTGTCAAGGTGACGCCGGCGCACGATCCGAACGACTACGAGATCGCCCAGCGCCACCGCTTGCCCTTGACCGTGGTGATCGGCCCCGACGGTTGCATGACGCCGGCGGCCGGCGAAGATTTCGTGGGCTTGGACCGACTCGAGGCGCGGCGAGCGGTGGTCGAGCAACTGACGCAGCAAGGGCTGCTGCTCAAGACCGAGGATTACGTCCACAACGTCGGCTACAGCCAACGCAGTCATGTGCCCATCGAGCCCTACCTGAGCGAACAGTGGTTCCTCAAGTACCCCAGCGTCGAGCCGGCCACGCGCTGTGTCGAGGCGGGCAGCGAGCAGGCACCGCACCCCGACGCGCCGGGCGGCCCCGAGTCGCTCGCGCCGGGCGCGATTCGGTTTCATCCTGACCGTTGGGCCAAGACCTACACGCACTGGATGAAGAACCTGCGCGACTGGTGCATCAGCCGCCAGCTCTGGTGGGGCCACCGGGTGCCGGTCTGGTATCGGAAGCCGGCAGGTCAACCGGCCGCAGGAGACCCACCCGCGCCGCAGATCTATTGCGGGACCGAACCGCCGCCGGACGCAGCCCAGTGGGAGCAGGACCCGGACGTTCTGGACACCTGGTTCAGCTCGTGGCTGTGGCCCTTTGCGACCATGGGCTGGCCGGAGCGGACCGACACGCTCAAGGCCTTCTACCCCACCGCCGACCTGGTGACGGGCCCGGACATCATTTTCTTCTGGGTGGCCCGCATGATCATGGCGGGTTACGAGTTTATGGGCGAGTTGCCTTTCCGCAACGTCTATTTCACCGGCATCATCCGCGACAAGCTCGGCCGCAAGATGTCCAAGAGCCTGGGGAACTCGCCCGACCCACTGGAGCTCATCGCCAAATACGGCGCCGATGCCCTCCGCTTCGGCACCATGCGCAGCGCGCCGCTGGGCCAAGACATCCTCTTCGACGAACAAAACGTCGAGTTGGGCCGCAACTTCTGCAACAAGCTCTGGAACGCCTGCCGCTTCCGCCAGATGGTGGCCGGCCCGGACACGCCCACTGAGGGCGAAATCGACCCCGCCCTCCTCACCAGCGACGACCGCTGGATCCTCCTGCGACTCGACACCGCCATCCGCGAGATCGACGCCGCCTTCGCCGAGTACCGGTTCAACGAGGTGACCCAAACCCTGTATCGCTTCTTCTGGAGCGAGTATTGCGATTGGTACGTCGAGGCTAGCAAAGCGACCCTGGCCAATTCGGACCGCGGAACGCCGAGTGCCGAACCGGGAGCCGGTCCCGCGGAGGGCGCGGCGCGGCGCGCCAACACTGTCGCCGTGATCGATTTCGTGCTGGGCCATATGTTGCGCTTGTTCCACCCCTTCCTGCCGTTCATCACCGAAGAACTGTGGCAGGGCCTGGGTTACCGCGAGAGCCTGCCCGCCGATCAGGGCGGAGCGACCATCATGTTCGCGCGCTGGCCCAAGCCTTTCGACGACGCCGAGAAAGAGCATTTCCGCCTCGACCCGGCCGCGGCGCAGTCCGCCGAGGCCAAGTATGACCTCGTGAGCAAAGGCCGGAACCTGCGGCGCGAGTTCAACTTGCCAGCCGGCAAGAAGCTCAAGTTCGTCCTCAAGCCGGCCACCGACCTGCCGGCGCACGAACTCGAGGTTATGCGCCTGCTGCTGCACGCGGAGACGATCGAGATCGACGCCGCCTATCTCCCGCCCAAAGGAACGCCCCTGGCGGCCAACGCGCTCGGCGAGCTCTACTTGCCCTTGGCCGGCTTGATCGATGCGGGGGCTGAGCGGGCCCGCCTCACCAAAGAGTTGGGCAAGATCCAAGCCGAGATCGCCAAGGCCCAAGCCAACCTGGACAATCCACAGTTCACGGCCAAGGTCCCGCCGCACGTGCTCGAGCAGCACCAGCAGCGCCTGGCCGGTTGGCAGGCGAAAGAGAAACAGGTGCAGGCCGGCTTGGCCAACCTGTAAGCCCACCCCGCACTCCTGCGCGCGGTTCCGCCTGCGCGTCGTCACCCGGCCAGACCGACCCGGCGCGGGGGACCGTCGCTGCCGACTTCGAGCGCCCACGTTGGCGGCAGTGCCCGCGGAACTGGACCCTCGAGATTGCCCGGGCAGGTTTCACCCAGGGGGGTTGGACAGCCTTTGTCCAGGAGCCCCTGCTAGACTGCGCGCCATGATTGCCTATGAACTGTGCGCCGCCGACCTCGGGGCGCTTTTTTGCCTCGGGCTCCTCACCGGACTGGTTTGCGGGTTTGTCCTGCCGAATCGAAGCGATCCGCCTCGAGCGGAGACCGAGGGACGCTTCGGCACGCGCGGCTCGACCCGGTGCCGCTGGACGCCAGAACTCAGTCGCCCGCGATGGGCACCGCGGTTGCCTCTGCGCCACTCGATGCCTCGCTCTCATCGCGTGTGAAAGTTGAAACCGGAACGGTCGCTTCTGGGTATCAAGACCTGTCCGCGATGCTGCACCCGGTCGCCCGCAGCGGAAACAAGTGCGGGCGGCGGAACCAGAAACAAAGTCAGAAGCTTATGCCAGTGCTCGCCAAATTCTACGGGATCGTGATTCGGCTCTTGTGTGTGCGTTCGTTGGGGGCGCGACTGCACGCGTTCTACGGCGACTCGGAGCTGGTGATCCACCTCGACACCCTCAGGGTTATCCAGGGGGATGTGCCGCAGCGCGTAACCGAACTGGTGCTCGAATGGGCGCGGGCGCATTACCAGGAACTGCTGGCCGATTCCGCCCGAGTCTTCAGCGGGCTACGCCCGCTGCCGATCGCGCCGTTGGCCTGAACGCCTAGGAACGACCGCCAATGAAACCACACCGACTGGGGAGCCGAGCGATGACCAACAAGACCAAGATCCTAACGACGCGCGTCAACGATGTGAGCGAGGCGCTCGTGACTCTCGCGCTCTGGTTGTGCGGCCTCAGCGCCGTCCTTCATTACTTGGCGAGCGTCACCTGACCCAACACCGCACGCGGCAAGCTCCTCGCTAAGGATTCGCGACGGTCCGACCAACCGTTCTCCGCTTGCTTGACCCGCCGGATGGCCTAATCCTCCGCTGCAACAGGCAGAACTTGGGGCCGCGGTGGATTTCGCAACGGCACAAACGTCGAGTTCCACGCGGCGTTTCGCGAACCGTAAGCGCCCCAGACTTGTCTTGCGGGTAGCTCAGGGCGCCTAGCTCCGCGTGAAGACCAGCTCGATTGTCATCGTCGGCGGTGGCCTCATCGGCCTCAGCACGGCCTATTTCTGTAGCCGGCGAGGTCATCGGGTCGTCGTGCTGGAACGCTAATCTCCGCCGCGCGATGGCTGCTCGTTCGGCAATGCCGGCCTCGTCGTGCCGAGCCACTTCATCCCGCTGGCGGCGCCGGGCATGGTGACGCTGGCGCTCCGATGGATGGGCAACCCCGAATCCCCGTTCTACCTCGAGCCCCGATGGAGTTGGGACCTCATCGGTTGGGCTTGGAGATTCTGCCGCGCGGCGACCGCCGGGCGCGTGGCACAGGCGGCGCCCCTCCTGCGCGAGTTGAACCTCGCCAGCCGCGCCCTGTTCGAGGAATTGGCCTCGCGCGAGGGCAACCGCTTCGGCTTCACGCGCAAGGGGCTGCTCATGTTGTGCCGCACCGAGCGTGCGCTGCACGACGAGGCCAAGACGGTCGAGCAGGCGCGCCGCTTGGGTTTGGCAGCCGAACTGCTGACCGCTCGCCAGGCCGCCGAACTCGAGCCGAACGTCCACATGACGATTGCCGGGGCCGCCTTCTTCCCGGACGACTGCCACCTCTCGCCCCGAGACTTCGTGCTCGGACTCGAAGGGAACGGGCGACCGCCATCGCCCCGCCGCGGAGGACCTTGTGCCCATGCAAAGCCTCCTGGAGCGCATCCTTGAGGAGTTGCCCGCCGACAGGTCTTGGCGAAAAGACCTGCTCCAGGAAGGGTTGGTTTACCTTTGGCGAATGGAGACACGACGACCGGGACAAACCGCCAGTTGGTATCTCCAAAGCTGCCGCTATCGCCTCGAGCGGCTGCTGCGCGAAGGATGCAGTCTCGACGCGCCCAGACGGTCCTCGAAGCGCGTGGATCTGCCCGAGAACCACACCGAGGCGTGGGACGATCTCCTCGATCCGTCGAGCGAGAGTGTCGTCGTCGCAGAAGAACCGAAAGAAAGGAAAATGCAGTTGACTGTATGACTGTAAGAGGCGCGTGAAATGGTACGTATATATCTACAGTGACTACGAGCAGGCCGCGTGCATGTGAAAGCGGGAGCTGACAAACCAGCTAGATCTTGCGCCAGAGCCGTTTGCGTCGGCCGCCTCGAGTCCGCGCGGCTGACCCTGGCTGGGGGTGAAGCCGGGAACGACGCCTTTCGCGTGACCGGGGCGTATCCAACCGGCAGCCAGGCCCTGCGCCGGATCTCTGCGGTCAGGGCAGACCTGGTTCTCCTGGCCGAGCGACTGCCGGACATGCCGGGACTGGCCTGCGTAGGCCGGTTGAAGCGAATCGCCCCACGCCTCCGGGTGCTCTTGGTGGGGGAAACGGAGGTTGCCGAAGCGGTTGTCAACGGCCTGGCGGCCGGGGCGGACGGCTGGGTGTGGCAGCATGCGCCTGCGGCCGAACTGGGACGGGCCGTGCGCGCGGTGTGTGAGCCGCCACGGTAGTTTAGGGAGGTCTGATCGAGGCAATCAAGGGAACGGCCGCAGGCTGGGCGTGGCCGCTGGCTGGGGCATGGCGCGGCCTTCCTGGTGGACGCTGTCCCCCA
>Ga0194126_10010269_pt1 | contig 12304 bp, 10 predicted proteins | sample TA2KigC150mmetaG_FD_148641 | JGI IMG/M metagenome (GOLD analysis project Ga0194126, IMG submission 148641) | Freshwater microbial communities from Lake Tanganyika, Tanzania - TA2015035 Kigoma Deep Cast 150m | ecosystem: Environmental > Aquatic > Freshwater > Lake | place: Tanzania: Lake...
GCGTGCTGTCGAAGGAGGGGGTAGCGGTGGTCATGCGCGCTGAAAGACTCCGTCGGCGGAAGCGATCTTCAAGCCGGGCCTTCAAGAATTGGATTGAACACAAGACCGATCCGGAGGTTTGTAGCGGGCATGACGACCTTGCGCCACCGGAAGGACGCCCTCGCCGCCCTGCTCCTGGCCGCCGCCGGATCCGGCTGCATCTCCCACGAGGAGACGGTCCGGATCCACGAGGAACGCCTGCCAATCAACTTCGAGACCGACGCGGCAGCCCGCACCTTCTACGAGGCCGTCGAGAAGCTCCGCACCTCGGCTTCGCCATCGAACAGCACGACCCAGTTCGGGATTCCGATGATCCTCTCCCACAAGGTCACCACCGAGAACGGCCCCCATCAGGTCTTCAACGAGGGGGTCCGGCGCGCCGACACCGACCGGGATGGCACGATCACCGAGAAGGAAGCGCGGATCTTCCAGACGCAGATCCTCACCGAATCCCTGCGCTGATCGGGCGGCCGCAATGGCTTCGGCACCGGGGACGGAGGCGGTCGGTCGCGGACCCGGGCGGGGATCGGGGATTGCCCGGGCCGGTGGGCCCGATCATCCTCGTCCGCATGACGTTCCCCGTCGCGTCTCCGTTTTTCCTCGCGGCCGTGACACCCACCAACGACGCGTTCGCAGGGGGCGCGGGCCCGGCCGAGGCCGCCGCCGGCGCCGGTGGCTTCGGGATCCTCTTCTGGCTGCTGGCGCTGATGGCCGGGGTGGCCTTGAGCGTCATCATCGAGCGATTGCTCTACTACCATCGCGTCCAGATCGACTCCGCCCAGTTCCTGGCCGGCGTGCGCAACGTGCTCAAGCGCGACAACGTCATCGAGGCCGTCTCGATCTGCGACGCGACGCCGGGCCCGGTCTCCCGCCTGGTGAAGGCGGCGATCCTCAACCGCGACGCCGGCCGGGAGCGCGTCCAGGAATCCATCGAGGAGGTGGGCTGGGTCGAGGTGCCAAGGCTCGAGGCCAACCTGCCCCTCCTGGCCACCTTCGCCCAGATCGCCCCGCTGGTGGGCCTGCTCGGCACCCTCGTGGGCATCGGCGGCACCTTCCGACGGCTCCAGACCGGCCCCGGCTTCGCCGCACCGGCCGAGCTCTTCGCCGGCGTCTGGCAGGCCCTCTACACCGCGGGCCTGGGCATCGCCATCGCGGCGGTCTGCTACGCGGCCTACAACTACCTGGTGGCCCGGGTGAACGCGGTGGTGCTCGACATGGAACGCGCGTCGGCCGACGCCGTGAAGATGGTCGCCCCGGCGGCCGAGGGCACCGCCTCAAAGCCAGCCGCCAGCCCATGAAGTTCACGCGGACCCTCAAGCCCCTGAAGGGTCAGTTCGAGCTGGCCCCGTACCTCAGCGTGGTGTTCGTGCTGCTGTTCTTCATGCTCTTCGGCGGCTACCTGGTGCTGCCGGTCGGGACGCGGATCGAGCTGCCCCCGGGCGGATCACCGGTCGGGTCCTGGACGGGGGAACCGTTCCTGGTGGTCGCGGTGGACGCGGGCGAGCAGTGCTATTTCGAGAACCAGATCGTGCCCGACCTGGCGGAGCTCAAGACCCGCCTGGCCACCCGTACGGCGGCCCCGCGGGGCCCGAGGCGACTCTACCTGCAGGCCGACCGGGCCGTGCGCCACGAACGGCTGCAGGAGCTGGCCGCGCTGGCCCGCGAGGCCGGCCTGTCGGAGATCCTCCTCGGCGGATCCGGAGCCGGGGGCAAGCCCGGCCCATGAGCCCCAGCGCATGAGCGATTCCGCCAACGCATGGACCCCGCGCCGTTGGATCGGCGTCTCCGCGCTCCTGGCAATCCTGCACGCCGGGGTGTTCTGGCTGGCGGCCCGGTTCCCGCAGGCTCCCCGACCCGCGGCCCCCGACCCGTTCCGGTGGGTGTGGTCGGCCGATTCACCAGACCCCCTCGAGGGCGGGTTCGTGTCGCCGACCCGCTTCGCGCTGCCCGGGATCGGCGGCTTCTCGGGCGACGCCGCACGGGCCCTGCCGCCGGTGTCCTACGGGTGGGGACTGTCCCAGCCCCGGCCCGCGTTCCTCGCGGCCGACCCGGGCGGCGCGCACCTCGGAACGGCCCCGACCCCTTCGTCGCCACCGGACCGGCCGACGGCAACCCGAATCCCGGTGGCGGAACCGGAGGCGGTGACGCGGATGACCCAGGCCTCCGGGTGGGCCGAACTCGGGGGCGGACTGGCCTCCCGACGGATGACCCGGCCGCCCACGGTGCCTGCATGGACCGAGGGGGACTTGCCGCAACCCACCCGCATCGAGCTGGCGGTCGATGCCCGGGGCGGGGTGCTCACGGCCCGGATCCTGGCGACCTCGGGCTCGCGGCCGGCCGACCTGGCCGCCCTCGAGGCCGCCCGTTCGACCCGGTTCGAGCCGCTGCCGGACTCCGGACGGAACGACCTCCTGAGGGCCGACCGGCTGGCTTGGGGCGTCATGAGCCTCCACCCGGTGCCCGGCCCGCCACCCGCCGCCGACCCGCCCCGGAACCCCTGACCGGACGTGCTCCCCGAATCCCTCATCGCACTTTGGGTGGCCGGGCTTCTGGCCGCCCTCGGCCTGCTGGCGCTGGCCGACGAGTTCCGCCGCCGACGCATCGGTTCGGACGTCTCGCAGGACCAACTCTTCCGCTGCGTGCGCTGCACGTCGGTGTACACCGATGACGCCGAGGTCGAGCGGTCGCGCTGTCCCCACTGCGGCAAGACCAACGAGGCCGTGAGGTTCTAGGAGCCCTTGGGGACCCAGGCGGGGCCGACGGGGAAGGGAGGGCAACCCTCCGGACCGGGGTGATTTACCATTCCTTCACCATTCAGGGGGGTTTTGCACACACGACCTTGAAACGCTCCGCATGGACTGGGGGCGTCCGGAGGGGCGATCGCGGGAAACCGCTCCCGCCACCACCGGTCACCACACGACACGCCTGCCAGACCCAGACACCCCCCCATGAATCCTCCCACCCTGTCCCTGCTGACCGCGACCCTCTGGTCGCTGGTCCTCGCCCCCGCCACCCTCGGCCAGGACGATTTCGGCCGGCCACCCGGCCCGCCGCCCGACTTCGGTGGGCCGCCCCCCTTCGGTCCTGGCGGTCCTGGCGGTCCCGGCGGGTTCAGGGGCGGCCCCGGTGGCCCCGGTGGCCCCGGCGGTCCGGGATCGGTGCCGAAGACCCTGCTGGTGCCAAAATTCGACACGAACGGCGACCAGCGCCTCGATGCCCAGGAGCGCCGGGCGGCGCGGGAGTTCCTCGCCCAGGAAAAGGCCGCCGGGCGGATCCGCGGTCGCGGACCGGGCGGACCAGGCGGACCAGGCAGTCGTGGTGGCCGGGGCAGACCCGGTGGGCCGGGCGGTGGCGGCGAAGGCTCCGCGCCGACCCCCGGAAAGAAGCTCACCCCGGCGGAGGTGAAGAACCATCCCGACGCTCCCCTGTACGATGAGGGCGTGCTGCGGACGCTCTTCCTGCAGTTCGAGCGCCCGGACTGGGAGAAGGAACTGGCCGACTTCAACAACACCGACGTCGAGGTGCCGGCCACGCTCACCGTCGACGGGAAGGCCTACCGGGACGTGGGCGTGCATTTCCGGGGGATGTCCTCGTACTTCACGGTCGGCGAAGGCCGGAAACGCTCGCTCAACGTGTCGCTGGATCACGCCCACAAGGACCAGTCGATCGGCGGGTACAAGACCCTCAACCTGCTGAACTCGCACGAGGATCCGTCCTTCCTGCGCACGGTGCTCTACAGCCAAGTCGCCCGGGAATACCTGCCGGCCCCGAAGGCCAACCTCGTGCGGGTGGTGATCAACGGCGAGAATTGGGGCATCTATGCCAGCGCGCAGCAGTTCGACAAGCAGTTCACCCGGGAATTCTTCGGGTCGTCCGAGGGACGCCGGTGGAAGGTCTCCGGCAGCCCCAATGGCCGGGGAACCCTGGCCTACCTGGGCGACGACCCGGCCCCGTACCAGAAGATCTACGACCTCAAGGGCAAGGACAGCGAGAAGGCCTGGAAAGACCTCATCCAACTGACCCGCGTGCTCAACCAGACCCCGGCGGCCCAACTCGAGGCGGCGCTGGAACCGATCCTGGATGTCGACGGGGCGCTGCGGTTCCTCGCGGTGGAGAACGCCCTGATCAACAACGACGGTTACTGGATCCGCACCAGCGACTACGCCTTGTACCAGGACCCGAAGGGCCGTTTCCACCTGGTGCCGCATGACATGAACGAGGCCTTCAGCCGCGCCGGTGGGCCCGGGTTCGGCGGCAGACGCCGCGGGCCGGGCGGGCCGGGCGGGCCGGGTGGGCCGGGCGGTGGCCATCGGGTGGAGGGCGTGAAGCTCGATCCGCTCCTGGCCGCACAGGACGCGAACAAGCCGCTCATCTCCAGGCTGTTGGCCGTGACGGCCCTGCGCGAACGCTACCTCGGTCATGTCCGGGCCATCGCCGAGAACTCGCTCGACTGGCAGAAGCTCGGGCCGCTGGCCGAAGGCCTCCATAGGCTCATCGCCGACGAGGTTCGGGCCGACACCCGCAAGCTCGACTCGACCGAGGCCTTCGAGAAGAGCCTGACCCAGGACGTGGCCGGTAGCGGATTCGGACCCGGGGGCGGCGGGTCGATGGGCCTCAGGAACTTCGCCGAGCAGCGGCGGGCCTACCTGCTGGGGTACCAGCCCAAGGCGGTGACCCCGGCGCCGTGACGTCCTTCGAGGGACTCCGGGCGGGGTGGCCTCGCCATCGACGCCATCCCGCCCCGGTGCCATCCACGAAAGGGGACCCCCCGGAATCCCGCGGCCGACCGTACCCGGATGCGCTGCACGGTTGGCTTTTCTCCCCGACTCCTCTCCACTCGGGGCATGAGCGAGACGGCCCGTTTCCTGCAATCCTGTCCCTCCGACGAGGACATCGATGTCGTCCGGCTGGTGGACTGCGTGATCATCGACGCCGTGCGGGCCGGGGCCAGCGACATCCACATCGAGCCCTGGGAGTCGAGCATCGCCGTCCGGGTGCGCATCAGCGGCGTGCTCAATGAACTGATCCACCTGCCCAGCGACCTGCTGCCCAAGATCACGGGCCGACTCAAGGTGCTGGCCAACCTGATGGGCCACGAGACCCAGCTGCCGCAGGAGGGGCGCGCGACGACCTTCCCCGAGGCCGGCAACGTGGTGCTGCGCATCTCCACCTTCCCGACGATCCGCGGTGAGAAGACCGTGCTGCGCATCTTCGACCCGTCGAACCGGGCCTTCAACCTCGAGGCGCTCGGCCTCGAGCCCGACGCACTCGAGAGCCTCAAGGGCCTGCTGGCCCGGCCCAGCGGCCTGATGCTGATGACCGGACCCACCGGCTCGGGCAAGACGACGGTGATCTACGCCTCGCTCTGCCACCTCATCGAGCGGGCCGGCCCGAGCATCAGCGTCGCCACGGTCGAAGACCCGGTGGAGTTCACGCTGCCGCTCATCGCCCAGTCGCAGTGCAATGCGGCGCGCGAGTACACCTACCCCGTGGCCCTGCGTTCGCTGATGCGGCAGGACCCGCAGGTCATCATGATCGGCGAGATCCGGGACGCCGAGACGGCACAGATCGCCGTGCAGGCGGGTCTCACCGGGCACCTGGTCATCAGCACCATCCACTCGGGCAGCACCACCGGCGTCTTCGCGCGGCTCATCAACATGGGCATCGAGCCCTTCCTGTTGGCCTCGTCCATCACCGGGGTGCTGGGCATGCGGCTCATCCGCCGCAACTGCCCGGTGTGTCTCGAGGAGTACCGGCCCGACCCGGCGGTGCTGGCCTGCCGGCCGGCCGAGGCGCGCCAGTCGGGCATGTTCCAGCGGGGGGGCGGTTGCCCGGCCTGCAACCACACCGGCTTCAGCGGCCGGGCGATGGTGGTGGAAACCCTCAAGGTCGACGAAGGCCTCCGCGACGCGGTGCTGCAGAAGACCCCCACCCGCCGCCTGCAGGAGATCGCCCAGGCTCAAGGCATGGAAACCCTCTGGCAGGCGGGCCTGCGGCGGGCCCTGCGAGGGGAGACCACCGTGGAGGAAATCCTGCGGGTCGTGGGTTTCGAGGGCTTTTGAGCGGGTCGAACGGCCCGGCCGAGGACGCTCCGTCCGGTTCGATGCCCGGTTCGACGCCCGGCTCGACGCGTGGACTTCGGGCGGGGATCGCCTGGCCCAGAGACGCCAACGGGGCACCCCGGGAAAATCCCTGGATGCCCCGATGTGACCGGCGTCGTCGAAGACCGATCAGTAGCCGTACTGCGGCACGCTGCCGTTGGCCAGGATGTAGCCGGTGCGCTCGCGGTACCATTGGAAGTCCACGCGCCCCTGGACATCAAAGGACTTGGTGGCCGGATAGGCGAACTTCACGGCCTGGTATTTCGAGGCCCCGCTCAGCCACCGGCGGATCTCCGCGTGGCCGTCGGCGAAGGAAAACCCGCAGGCACCGTTGTGGTAGGAGGCCGGGATGTCCTGCCAGGCGGAGGCATCGGGGTTGTTGATGAAGTACCCGTCGTTGATGGAGTCGGGATGCTCGTCGAGGGTGAGCCAGGTCTTGGAGGGCGAGGGCACCTGGGACTGCTTCAGGAACTGGATGCGGTCGGAGAAGCCCCAGTTGCGGCCGGTACGCGTGGGATCATCCCCGATGCTGAAGCGGCCGAAGAACGAGTTCATCGCCATGCTGCGGTTGCGGCGTGCCCACCCCTTGGCCCGCTGCGCCGGCGCCACGAAGATGTCGGCCGGACACTTGTACACCCCGACCGCGCCGGCCGTGTACTTGCCCAGCACGCCATTGGCCACCCAGGCGTCATTGGTGACGCTGCGCTCGGCGGTGCCGCCCCCGGCGCCCCAGGTCATGACGTTGTTGACCCAGTTGTCGAAGACGCGGCGGTCGATGGCCTCGATGGTCTCGCTGACGCCGTAGTTGTTGGCGACGGCGTCATTGAAATCGGTGGAGTAGAGGTGCCAGCCCAAGGTGAGCTGCTTGCCGTTGTTGACGCAGCCGATGCCCTGGGCCTTGGACTTGGCCTTGGCCAGCGCCGGCAGGAGCATGCCGGCCAGGATGGCGATGATGGCGATGACCACCAGCAGCTCGATGAGGGTGAAACCGCGACGGCTTTCGGTTCGGGGAATGGATTCCAAGGTTTTCATGGACGGACTGTGCCAAGGCTACCCCAGCGGCCCGGCCTGACAAGTGCGGCTTATGGAACCCTGCCCCCCAGAAAAATCCTGCAGGAGGGCTCAGGGCTCGACCACCCGGAAGAACTGGCCGTCGGGGGCGTTGGCGCCCGAATCCAGCAGCAGCAGCACGCCCTCCGGATCGCTGATCTCCAGTTCGGTGGCCCGACCCCAGGTGCGGAGGTCGGATGACCTCTCCAGACGGAAGGCCTGGTCCATCTGGCCACCGAAGAGGAAGAGGCTCTCGTCGGGCGACTTGGGGTAGTTGAGCACCTGCACCGGCGCATCGAAGGCGACGGCCCGGGCCCGCAGGAGGGCGGCACCGGATCCCCCGACGATCCACTGCCCGGCCGCCGCGCACGCCGTGTAAAGGTTGCGGGTGGTCAGGGTGGGCGACTCCACCCAGGAGGACAGATCCTGCGACAGGGCCACCACGCCGCCATCGCCCACCAGGCAGAACCACCCGGACTGCCAGGCGACGTCATTCCACCAGGTCGCCGACGGCGTGGACGAGGCGGTCCACACCAGGCCGTCGGAGCTGCTCAGCACGGTGCCGCCGTCGCCCACGGCGACGAGCCGGCCGCCCAGCCAGCGTACCCGCCAGAGCCAGCGGGAGGTGCCCGAGGCCCGGGAGGTCCACGACTGGCCATTGGCGCTGGTCAGCAGCGTGCCGTTCTGGCCGGACACCACGAAGCCCCCCGGCCAGGCGGCTGCGCCGCTGAGGACCGCGCTCACCCCGGCGGTCCGGCGCGTCCACGTCCGGGCGTCGGGGCTGGTCAGGATCGTGCCGGCCGATCCGGCGACGACGAACAGGTTCCCGTCGGCGCAGACGCCCCGGAGGTCGGCCAGGACGCCCGAGGTCGCCGACTCCCAGGCGATGCCGAGGGTGTTCACCCGGTTGGTGAGCACCACGCGGACGACCTGGGTGCCGTTGGTGGCGGTGTTGGTGCTGACCAGCGGGACGTAGTCGGGGCGGCTCACGGCCAGGGCACCGGCGGATCCGGCCGCGACCACCAGGTTGGACCGTCCGCCGATCCCGAAGTAGGAGACGCCCGAGGCGCTGGCCGGGGCCAGGCCGCGGTTCCAGTTCTTCCCGTCGGCGCTGTCGAGGAACTGGGCCGACTCGCCGGCGGTGACCCGCAGGGTCTGCGGCTGGGTGTTGGTGGCGTAGGCCGGGATGCCCGAGGGGAAGCTCACGCTCACGTTGGTTCCCGGCACACTGAGCACCACCGAGTCCCAGATGGAGTCGAAGCCCGGCGGCTCGGTGTGGGACCAGTTGAACCCGGCCAGGGTGGTGGACCGGGTGCCGGTGACCATCAGCCCGCCGCGGGTGCCGGCCACCACCTGCCGGCCATCCCAGAGCAGGCATTGGTAGGTGACCAGCGGCGCGGGATTGGCCCGCAGCGGGTTGATCTCGGACGACCAGATCCAACCGCCCAGGAGGTTGACCCCGAAGCGCAGCTCGCCCGCCCCGCCCAACAGCCGCTCGGAGCCCACCGCGAGGACCGATGTCAGCGCATTGGTGGTGACAATGCGGCCCGAGTCCCAGACGGCCAGTTGGGGGGTGCGGCTGATGAGGTAGTTGCCGGCGTCGCCCACGGCCATGACCCCGGTCGGGACCGGGGCCACCCGGTAGAGGTTGAACGCGGCCCGTCCGGCGGTGCGGGCGGTCCAGGTCAGGCCGTCGGGGCTGCTGGCGACGAAGCCCGAATCACCCACGGCCACGAAGAGCCCCGAGGCGTAGGTCACGCTGCTCAGGTTGTTGGTGCGCCCGGTGGAGGCCGCCGTCCACGAGACGCCGTCGGTGCTCATCAGCACCGTGCCGGCGTCACCCACGGCCACCACGCGGTCGGCCGAGGCGGCCACGGACTCGAGCCACCGGGTGCTGCCCGAGGCGGCGGCGGTGAAGGTCTCGCCATCGGACCAGAGCACCGTTCCCCCTTCGCCGACGACGATCGCCCGGTCACCCAGGTAGGCCGCCCCGCGCAAGGCGGCCGTGGCGCCGGTCTTGGCGCGCCGCCAGTCGGGCAGTGCGTCCGCCACCCAGAGCGAGCCCCGGTCCCCCACGGCGAGGTACAGGCGGTTGGTCCGCCAGGCCAGGTCGGTGATGGAGTTGCCGAAGGGCGCGGGATTCGACCAGCGCCACGTCAGGTTGGTGCCCTGGGCCACGCCTCGAACCCCGCCGCAGATCAGCACGAGCCACACCAACAGCCCCAGCGGCAGGGCGACCGTCGCCGACAATCCCCCGGGGAGGCGGTTCCGGAGGCGTGTGGGCCGCGGCCTTGGGAGACGTCTGCTCCGGGCCACGCCGTCGGGGAAACTCATGGCGTTTCTGTAGGGGAAGAACCGCCGCCCGGCAAGAGATCGGCCGGCTCTGGCGGCAGCCGGACCGCGAAGGTCGAGCCGTCCGGACCCGTGCGCTCAAGCACCACGTCGCCGCCGACGGCCAGCGCCAGCTGCCGGGTGATGGCCAGGCCCAGGCCACTGCCACCCGGCTTGGTGGACACGGTGGGCTCGAAGAGCCGTTCGCGCACCGAGGGGTCGATGCCGCGTCCCGAATCGCTCACCCGGACGACCAGCCCGCCGTCCGGGCCGGTCTCCGAGCGCACCAGCACCTCGGCCTGGTCGGGGGATGCCTGCAGGGCGTTGCCCAGCAGGTTCTCCACGACCAGCAGGAGCAGGTTGGCCTCGCGGTGGCGCAGCCGGTGGGGGGCCTCCCCGCCAAGCACGACCCGAACCCCGCGGTCACGCGCCGCCGGATCGACCCGCTGGAGCACGCGGGGCAGCAGCTCGGAGACCTCCAGCTCGAACTCCGTGACACCGCCGGTCTCCTGAAGGACCCGCACCACGCCGTCGATGAGGGCCCGCATGCGGCGCAGCGTCGCCAGGGCCTCGGCCCGGTCGGCCGCCGGCACCGGACGGTCGTCGCCGAGGGAACCGAGGAAGGCCTGGAGACCCGCCAGCGGGTTGCGCAGTCCGTGGACCAGGTGGGCGGCCACCGCACCCAAGGCCCCGGTCTTGGTGGCCATCATCAGCTCGCGGTTGGCGCGTGCCAGACGCTCTCCCCGCTCGAGCAGGCCCCGGTTGGCCCGCGCCAGATGCGCGAGGGTCATGCCGACGGCCAGGGCGAGGGCCGCGCCCGAGAGCAGCAGGGTCACCAGGCCCTGCCGCCAGAGGCTGCGGTCGAGCCGGGCGTACTCGTCCAGCAGGCCGGAGCCGTCGAGGTCCACGCCCAGGATGCCCGCCAGCGACGGCACCGGAGCGTCGGACAGGGGGATGTGCAGGCGCAGCACGGCCGGCGCACCCCCGGGCGGCGCGATGAGCTCCGGGTGGGTGCGGCCCCAGAGCAGTTCCTCGAGCCGGGCCGGTTCCGGCGCGGGCACCGGCTCCTCGCCATAGACGCGTGAGGGCAGGGCCCCGTGGGCATCGAAGACGGTGATGCATCGCACATGGGCCAGTTGCGGGAGGGTGGCCACCTCGACGGCAGCCAGGAGGGGATCGTCGACGCCCTCGGCCCGGAGGGCGGCGAAGCGGCCCTGGAACAGCGCGGCCACGGCCTGGGCCTCGCGCTCGAGCAGGCCTGAGCGCAGGTCCTGTCGCAGGGGGATGCGCGTGCCCACGACCGCGGCGACCAGCACGACGAGCGCGGCGGCGATTCCGCCCAGGGTCGGGCCATGCGCCCGGATCGTCGTCCGGGAGATCGGCCTCGGGGGCGGGGGCGTTGGCATCGGATCGGGCATCGGCGGGGGAACGGGTTCGGGGGCGGGAGGGTTCGGCATCGAGGGTCGTCGGACCTCAGAATTCCCACTCCAGTCCGCCGGTGAGGGTCCGGCTGTCGTAGGTGAAGAGCGGCACGTTGGAATCCTGACGCTCCCAGAGGAACTCGGCAAACACCGTCGCGTGACGGCCGAACTTGCGGGTGAGGCGCAGGTTGGCCTCGTAGTCCTGGTTGTCCCGGTACTTGAAGAGGTCCTCCGGCGCGGGCGAGATGAACTGGCGCGGGTAGGTCCAATGGCTCCAGCGGGCGCCGACCAGGGCCCCCCAGCGGTCACCCTCCCAGCGCAGGGTCCCGGCCGCGCCCCACCGGTCGAAATCATAGAAACCCATGGCCTGGTCGCGGTTGACCAGCTGGAAGAGCCGGATCGTGGAGCGCAGCCGGGGCTTGTCCGACCACTGGTGCTTCCAGGCGAGGTCGGCGTTGAGCTGCGTGAACTTGGCCACCGTGCCCGGCTCCGGGATGCCGAGCAGGTTGGCCGCCGGCCGCGAGTCGTAGGGCCGGTCCTCGTACCGGACGGTGGCCTCCACCGAGGACTGGTCGGCGTAGTCCCAGGCGACGACCCCGCGCGGGCCCGTCTGCCAGAAGCCGTCGAGCGGCGCGTCGAAGTTCTGGCGCTGCCAGCCGTAGCCCGCCTCGGCGCGGAACCCACGGCCGCGCGTCCAACGCAGTGACGGGTGGGCGGTCAGCGCATGGACCTTGGTGCGCACCGAGCCGAGACCGTCGGCGAGGGTCGAGGCGTCGAAGACCTGGTTGGCGTACAGGTGCTGGCCGACCAGTCCGGGACTCCACCCGGAGTCCCCGCTGTGCCGGTACTCGGCATAGGTGGACAGCCAGGCGTCGCCATCGACCGGCTGGCCGGGCACCCCGGAGTCGATCCCTCGCAGGTAGCGCCGCTCCTCCCCCCCGACGAACAGGGTCCATCGGTGGGCGTCGATGGGCATGCGGAGGACGAAGGCCTCGAAGCCGTACCCGACAAAGGGGGTCTCCTGGGCGTTGGTGCCCGAGAGGAGCACGTTGTCCCGCCAGCCGCCCGAGCCCCGGAGACTGACCGTGGTGGTCCAGACCGGGATTTCCCACTCGAGATCCGGATCGCGCGGGTGCATCGGACCGAGCACGGGCCGGCCGGCCTGCGCGCAGAGGATGGCCACCGAGGCCAGGGCGACGGCCCGGGCCAGCATCCGGCCGACGGCCCCATGGCCCTTGTCGCCCCACGGCGCACCGCGGCGACGCGAGCCGGAATGGACGGCGGACCGGCGGGAGCGGGAGGGCGGCAAGGCCATGGGGCGCAGCGACAATCGGATTCGGCAGGCAGGCTGGCCGACGCGAA
>Ga0194126_10010271_pt1 | contig 12303 bp, 9 predicted proteins | sample TA2KigC150mmetaG_FD_148641 | JGI IMG/M metagenome (GOLD analysis project Ga0194126, IMG submission 148641) | Freshwater microbial communities from Lake Tanganyika, Tanzania - TA2015035 Kigoma Deep Cast 150m | ecosystem: Environmental > Aquatic > Freshwater > Lake | place: Tanzania: Lake...
CGGAGCACGGACGGGGAGACAAGGAGACAGAGAGCCGCGGTGACCACCGTGTTGCAATGTCTCCTTGTCCCTTTGTCTCCGTGTCTCCCTGTCTCCCTGTCTTCGTGCCCTCTGTGTCTCTGTGGTGATAAAACCTAACCGACGGGGGCATTGTAGCACAATCGCCTATAAAAGGGAAGGGTGCTGGCGTCAAGCGTCAAACGTCAAACGTCATGGGCTTTTCACCAGCCTTGACGGACGAAGGACGGAGGACGAAAGACCAACCCACTTCGTCCTTCGTCCCTTCGCTCTGCTCAGGGCAGGCTTTTGGTCTTTCGTCCTGCGCAGCATGGTCTTGACCACCAGGGCGGAAGGGCGTATAATGGGTGTTGGCAAGGGATGCAGGACAACAACGAATTGAGAAAGGAACGAATCCGGCAAAATTCGTTTGATTCTCCATTCGCTGTTGTCTTCAATTGGTGGCCAGCGGAGGAGGGGACGCTGTGAAGGCAAAAGTGACCTACCGTTTCGACCCGGTAGACTTGCAGCAACTGCGCCTGGTGAGCCAGCTTTCGCCGGGAAGGCGCATCCAGGCTTTACTGGCGGCGCGAGAACTGGCCGTAGGGCTGAGGCGTGGCCGCTTGCGCCGTCTGTATCCTCACTTGTCACCCCAGGAGATCAATCTGAAGCTGCTGGAGGAGCTAGACCGTGCCGAAAGAACGTACCCCAGACCTTAGTCTTTTCTTGGACATTCTGCATACACTGGAAGCCATCGGCGCGCCCTACATGATCATTGGCGCCTTTGCCGCTGCTGTGTACGGCAGCACACGCGTCACCTACGACATAGACATTGTGGTAGAACTGCAAGAGAAACACATCAAAGCCCTGGTGGCTGCCTATCCACCCCCACGCTATTACGCCGACCCGGAGCAGATACGCGACTCCATCCGCATGGGCATCATGTTCAACATCATTGACGCCACCAGGGGAGAGAAGGCCGATTTGATACCACTGACGATGGAGTCACGCTATCGCCAGGCCTTCCAGCAGCGGGTGCGACAGACGGTTGATGTGCCGGGCGTTGCGCCCTTTGAAGTCTGGTGTGCCCGCCCCGAGGACGTGATCGTCGGCAAGTTGATGGCCTGGGCTGAAGGACGGTCGCGCAAACACGAGAGCGATATCTATGAGATGATGGTTCTCCATTACATGGGCGCCGAACCAGGCTTTGGTGACGCCTTTGACGAAACCTACGTGGATGCCCAAGCTGCAGCCCTGGGCGCAGATGTGGCGGCGCTCTGGAAGGCCATCAAAAAAGCCGCCAGACAGGAGGCAAAGCGAACTGAAAGGTAAACCTCCGCTATCTGCCATCTGCTGCAAAACGTGCTGCGTGTTGCGTGTTCCGTTCAGCATAGCGTGTGCGCCAAAGACGGAATACGCACCACACAACACGGAGTTAGCATTTACTCAACTCTATGTTGACCAGGAACGAACTTGTAGACGTGCCTTAGCGCAACGGAGATCCCATGCTACCACGCGAACGCGTCCTGGCGGCCCTCTCCCGCCAGGTGCCCGATCGGGTGCCGAAGCACATAGATTTCAACACCCAGTTCCGGCTACACTTCCGCAGCCTGGACCCCGCTGAGCGCTTCGGCCTGGAGGTGCGCAAGGTCCAATCGGGGAGCACGCGGGAGCAGGAAGGCTTTGAGCGTTACCTGGAGAGCCTGCCCCAGCACCTGCGCGTGGGCGACCGCCAGACGCTGGCCAACTACTGGCAGTGGGGCTACGATCCCGTAGCCACGGCGGCCCGCCAAGCCTCCGGCGAGTACGACCTCCTGCAGCTCCACGACTACAACCCTCTGGCCGAGGCGCGCACCATCCAGGACCTGCAGCGCTATCGCTTCCCCGCCGTGGCCCGCGATGTGCGCTTCGGTGAGCTCAAGCGCCAGGTGGCCGCACTGCACCGCCGCGGCCTGGCCGTCCTGGGCGATCCGCCCCACCTGGGCGGCGTTATCTTCGAGACCGCCCAGCGCCTGCGTGGCTACTACAACCTGCTCCTGGACTTCGTCCTGAACAAGGAGTTTGCCCACTACCTGCTGGATCAGATCACGGCCATGTGCGCCCACAACTGCGCCCTTCTGGCTCGCGCCGGGGCGGACGTCATCATCCTGGGCGATGACGTGGGCGAGCCGACCAAGATGCTCATCAGCCTGCCGATGTGGCGCGAATTCCTCAAGCCGCGATTGGCTCGCCTCATCGCCGCCATCCGGGAGGAAAGGCCCGCGACCCTCATCATGTACCACTCCGACGGCTACATCGAGCCGATCATCCCGGAGCTGATCGAGATTGGCGTGGACGTGCTGGAGCCGGTGCAGCCGGACGTTATGGATCCGGCTAAGCTAAAAACGACCTACGGCGACCGCCTGGCCTTCTGGGGGACAGTGGGGGTGCAGACCACCTGGTCGGCGACGGTGGCCACGGAGGCCATCCGCCAGGAGGTGGGGGAGCGCATCGCCACCGTGGGCCAGGGCGGCGGCCTGCTCATCGCCCCCGCCTACGACGTTGAGCCCGACGTGCCCTGGCAGAACATCCTGGCCTTTCTGCAAGCCGTGGAGGAATGCGGGACGCAGATGAACGCTGATGAACGCAGATAAAGTAGAAAATATCAGCGTGAATCTGCGTTAATCTGCGTCCTACCCCGCAACCTGTAAGTCCTGTTTTGCGCATCTAGGCGGCAGGCCACGGGCCTGCTCTACGGCAGCTACTGGAGCACCCAACATGCCAGACTACCTCTGGTGGCGAGACGGCGTGATCTACCAGATCTACCCGCGCAGCTTCGCCGATAGCACCGGCGACGGCGTGGGCGACCTGCCGGGGATCACCGCCCACCTGGACTACCTCAACGATGGCACGCCCAACTCCCTGGGCGTGGACGCCATCTGGCTCTCGCCCATCTACCCCTCGCCCATGCGCGACTTCGGCTACGACGTGGCCAATTACCACGACATTGACCCGCTCTTCGGCACCCTGGCCGATTTCGACCGCCTCCTGGCCGAGGCGCACAAGCGCGGCATCCGGGTGATCATGGACTGGGTGATGAACCACACCTCGGACCAGCACCCCTGGTTCCGGGAATCCCGTGCCAGCCGCGACAACCCCAAACGTGACTGGTACATCTGGCGTGCCCCCACCCCCCTCCCATCCTCCCCCCGCCTGCAGGGGGAGGGGCAGGTGAGGGGGGTACCCAACAATTGGCAGTCAGTTTTCGGCGGGCCCGCCTGGACCTGGGACGAGGCCACTGGCCAGTACTACCTGCACCTCTTCCTCCCCCAACAGCCTGACCTGAACTGGCGTAATCCGCAGGTGCACGACGCCATTTTCAACGAGCTCCGCTTCTGGCTCGACCGCGGCGTGGACGGCTTCCGCCTGGACGTGGCTGACGCCTACTACAAGGATGCCCAACTGCGCGACAACCCCCGCCGCCTGGGCCTGCGCGCCTACGACCGGCAGCAGCACATCTACGATTGGAACCAGCCGGAGACCCACGAGATGCTCCAGGAGTTTCGCCGGTTGCTCGACCAATACCCGGAGCGCATGGCCGTGGGCGAGGTCGGCCAGTGGCATGCCGCCAGCTACTACGGGAGCGGCAGCGACGAGCTGCACCTGGCCTTCAACTTCGCCTTCCTGGAATGTCCCTGGTCTGCGCCGGCCTTCCAGCGGGTCATTGAAGCCTGGGACAAAGCCGTACCGCCTGCTGGTTGGCCGTGCTACGTGCTCAGCAACCACGATCAGACCCGCCACATCAGCCGCTACGCCGCCGGGCGCTGCACGGAGGCGCGGGCCAAGGTGGCGGCGACCATGCTGCTCACCCTGCGTGGCACGCCCTTCCTGTACTACGGCGAGGAGTTGGGCCTGCGCGAGGGCCGCATCCCCCGCGCCGAGATCGTGGACCCGCCGGGCAAGCGCTACTGGCCACTCTACAAGGGACGCGACGGCTGCCGCACGCCTATGCCCTGGAATGACCAGCCCAACGCCGGCTTCACCGCCGGCCGGCCCTGGCTACGGGTCAATCCCGACTACCGGCAGGTGAACGTCGCCGCCGAGAGCCAGAACCCCGACTCGCTGCTCCACTTCTACCGGCGATTGATCCGGCTGCGCAAGACCTCGCCCGCCCTGCGACGCGGCAGCTATCGCCCGCTCATCCCACGCCCTACTGGCTGCCTGGCCTACCTGCGGGAGACGGCCGAGCAGACGGTGCTGGTGGGCCTCAACTTCCGCCGCCGTCCTGGCACCATCCCCCTGCCGCCCGGCGAGTGGCGGGTGCTGCTGAGCAGCGTGCGCCCGACCGGCCCCGAGACATTGAATTTTGAAGGTATCGGGGCTGGCGAGCGGCTGCGCGGCCAGGAGGTGGTACTGGCTGGCAACGAAGCGATGGTGGCGCAGGTGAACGTAACGTGAGCACGGCGCACACCCGGGCCGTGCTCCAGGCCCTCTTGGTAACGTTCCTCTGGTCTACCTCCTGGGTGCTGATCAAGATCGGCCTGGGCGACATCCCGGCCCTCACCTTTGCCGGCCTGCGCTATGGACTGGCATTTCTCTGCCTGCTGCCCTTTGCCCGCCACCTGTGGTGGCGGCAGGAATGGCGGGCTCTGTCCCGAGGAGACTGGCTGCGGCTGCTGTCCCTGGGCCTGCTGTTTTACACCGGCACGCAGGGGGCGCAATTCGTGGGGCTGGCCTATCTGCCAGCAGTGACCGTCAATCTACTCCTCAGCCTCACACCGCTGATCGTGGCCCTGTTGGGCCTCCTGCTGCTGGCCGAGCGTCCCACCTGGCGGCAGTGGGGTGGCGTCGGCCTCTCCATCGCCGGCGCGGTAATCTATTTCTACCCGGCTGTGCTCCCCGCCGCTCAGCAGGTGGGGCTTCTGGCCGTTAGCATTGGTCTGTGCACCAATGCCCTCTCCGCCATCCTGGGACGGCAGGTCAATCGGGACGGCCGATTGGCGGCCCTTACTGTGACCGTCATCAGCATGGGCTTTGGGGCGCTGGTGCTGCTGGCTGCCGGCCTGGCCGTCCAGGGTTTGCCGCCTCTGACCCCAGGCAACTGGGCGATCATCGGCTGGCTAGCGGTGGTCAACACGGCCTTTGCCTTCACCCTCTGGAATCACACCCTGCGCACGCTCTCGGCCGTGGAGTCCAGCGTCATCAATGGCACGATGACCATCCAGATTCCCATCCTGGCCTGGCTGTGCCTGGGAGAGCGGCTGACCGGGCAGGCAATCATCGGTCTCGTCCTGGCGGGGTTGGGGGTGCTGATCGTCCAGGTGGGCCGATCCAGATGAAGGGAGAGGTTCGTAATCTGTTCTGAAGGAGTCTGGCCGATGACGGAACCAACCGCCTGGCTGCTGGAAGGCCCACCCTGGGTGCAGTATCGCACTAGGCTGGACCTTTTGCATCAGCCAGAAGACCACCCACAGGTGCTGGCCGCCCGGCAGGCCATGCTGGGCAGTTCGCCGGTGCAAAACCTGCTGGCCGAATTAGCACTGTGGCCAGGGCAGGTGCTCAGCAGCCACAAATCGGCCAGCCAGCCTTTTCACAAGCTGACCTTTATCGCCGACCTGGGCCTGCGCGCTGCCGATCCCGGCATGGCCGTGATCATTGGGCGCGTCATGGAGCACCAATCGCTACAAGGCCCGTTTCAGTTGCCCATGAACGTACCCACGCACTTTGGTGGCACTGGTCAGGATCAATGGGCCTGGGCCCTGTGCGACGCCCCCGTGATCCTCTACGCTCTGCTCAAGTTCGGGCTGGGGCAGGACCCACGCCTCCAGCAGGCGCTCCACTACCTGATCGGCCTGGTGCGCGACAACGGTTGGCCCTGCGCCGTCTCGCCGGAGCTGGGCAAGTTTCGCGGGCCCGGTCGCAAAGACGATCCTTGCCCCTACGCTAACCTGGTCATGCTCAAAGCCCTGGCGCAAACGGAATGGCGCGATAGCCCGGCCAGCCGTACCGGGGCGGAGACCCTGCTGGCCCTGTGGACGCAGAGCAGGGAGCAGCACCCGTACATGTTCTACATGGGCAGCGACTTCCGCAAGCTCAAGGCCCCGCTGGTCTGGTACGACATTTTGCACGTGCTGGAAGTGTTGACCCAGTTCCCCTGGCTACGGGACGACGCCCGCTTACACGAGATGGCCAACGTCGTCCGGGGCAAGGCTGATGAGCAAGGCCGCTTCACCCCTGAGTCCATCTGGAAGGCCTGGGAGGAGTGGGACTTCGGCCAGAAGCGCACGCCCTCCCGCTGGCTGACGCTGCTCACCTGGCGCATGCTGAGACGATTGGAGACGCCATAAGAGGATTGGGGATTGGAGAAGTGATCGCCAGGCTGATCGGCGTACTCATTTTTGCCGCCATCACCTGCGTGGTCATCGTCGTCGCCGGCGGTGGGGAGGCCTTCCTGCGCCGACCGGTAGGCGCGGTGTACCTGGCACTGTGGGCGACGTGGTGGCTGGCCATCGCCCTGGGGCGGCGGCGCGGCGCGCCCTCGGCCTACGACCGCAGCCAGCGGACGATCATGGCCCTGGGGGTTGTGGCTCTGGTGGGGCTGGTCGTGGTGACGCCGTGGGAGTATGCGCACCTTGCCGGCCCCATCCCCCGTGATGGGCCGCTGGCCTGGGCGGGGCTGCTGCTCTTTGCTGTGGGCATCGTCCTGCAAGTTGCCGCCTTCTGGGCCCTGCGCGGTCTGTACACCTCGCGGCTGGGCGTGCAGCCGGGGCATCGCCTGGTGACCAGCGGCCCTTATCGCCTGGTACGCCACCCCGGCTACCTGAGCAACCTGCTGTGTCTGACGGGCATCGGCCTGGCCCTGAGCAGCCTGGTGGCTCTGGGAGCGACCGTCTGCGTGCTGCCGCTCATCCTGCGACGCATCGCCAACGAAGAGGCCATGCTCCTGGCCGAGTTCGGCGCGGAGTATCGTGCCTACCAGCAGCAAACGACGAGGCGGCTACTGCCGGGGATCTATTAGCATGAGACCTGACAGGTCTTTGGAGACCTGTCAGGTCTGGGGGACAAACGCGCCTGGGGAACTGATGTGTCCACTAAGCCGTCTATTGATTGCGATGCCAGCTACGGAGGTTGACCATGAGACGGCGATTGATCCTGCTACTGATGATGGTGTCATTGCTGACCGCCTGCACGGTGGACGTGGCCAGGCGACAGGAGGCCACGCCTGCCGCCACCAGCACACCAACGCCCCTTCTCTCCCTGCCGCCCACGGACACACTGCGGCCAACCACAACGCCAGTCTCCCCAATGAACACGCCTCAGCCTACCTCAACCCCCAGGTTGAGCCCAGCCCAAACCCTGGCGCCACCAACAGTGACGCCCGTCCCGCCCCCACCCACGCTGGTCAAAGTGACGGGCCCCTTGCTGATTGATAGTGCGGCGGGACGCATCTACGCGGCTGGTGAGGTGGGCCAAAAAGCGCAAACGCTGGTGCTGGCGGCTACAGATGGGCGCCTGCTGGCGACGTATGACATCACAGGCTCGCTTGCCCTGGACCGCGTGCACGGTTGGCTATACGTGGATCAGGATGAGCGTGGCCTGGCCGTGCTCGATGCCCAGACAGGCACTCGTTGGCAGACGATCATACTACCAAGCAAAAGCTTGCCGTGGCAGAAAAATCCGGCGCCGCAGGCCGATCCGGCGACCGGCCAGGTGCTGGCTTTCCGCAACAACGTGGTGTACGTGATAGACCCACAGAAGATCACAGACATGCGCAGCATACCGTTCAACTTCCCCAAGGCCGATGACTGTCGCACACTTACTGAACCGCTGCCCATTGAGTGGGCATTATACGATAGCGCCCGTCGAATCATCTATCTGGATTTCATAACCTACCAATGCACGCCGTGGATCGGTCACTCGGTTATGTCATACGACATGGCTTCCAGTAGCGAGATCGCGCGCAGCGCTGTTACGTCCAGCAGTATGTCCGAAGTTAGCGCCTTCGACGGCTATCTGTATGGCACAGGTTGGTATCGAATGGGCATTGGCTATCGTTGGGCCTGGAAGGATGGACGACCGTGGTTTGTGTCATCGGACTGGAGCAACTCGCCTGGTTTTGTGCTAGATACCAAACGCGGGCGGCTTTATGAGCGCGGCCAAGGAAACTTGGGCGTGTTTGATGCCCGCACTATGGCGTTGCTCATGATTGCCCCTGTGCCTGTTGATGGTGACTTGGTGGGCTACGACCCCCAAACTGACCAGTTGTACTTTCTCTCCGCAGGGCGATTAGAGACTTGGCCAGCCAGCCGCCTCCAACCGCCGGCCCCAGAGCCGCTAACCGCCTCCCATCCGCCCACGACGCCGCTGCGCTCCCTGGTCCTCTCACCTGCCTGGGTTCAAGATAAAACGCTCTTTGGCCTCTGGGGAAAGACTGAGACTTCTGATTGTTGGGCCTGGGGGCAAACTGGCGGTCCGTTTCACGTGAGCCAGGATGGGGGACGTACCTGGAGTCAGCCGCGTAGCGGGCCACCTGCTCTCAGCAGGTGTATGGCCACCATGGCGGTGTCGCCGGACTATGCCCACGATCAAACACTGTTCGCTGGGGTAGTAGGTTTGGGCCTCTTCAAATCTACGGATGCGGGTCAGTCTTGGCAACCGTCAAGCGCTGGTCTCCCCAGTATGGACATCATACAGATTCTTCTCTCGCCTGGCTTTGCGCGTGATCAAACGGTCTTCGCCTGGGTACGGCATGGCGACAACGAACTCTATCGTTCCGATGATGGTGGGCGTACCTGGAAAATGATTGGTGCTCACTGGGACTCGGTGGCCTTGTCGCCGGAATTCGCTCAGGATCGCACAGTGATGGGTGTGGCCTGGTATTATGTCGGCCAAACACGATTTAGCGAGCTTCGCCTGTCGGGCGATGGCGGCGATCACTGGGAATGTGCGGGTGACGCGCCTGGCAGTCAGGGCATCACCCTGCTCAGTCTGGCTCCCTTGTTTGCCAAATGGCACGTCCTGTTTGCGCATGGGAGAGATTACACGCTGTATCGCTCAGACGACAGTGGGAAAAGTTGGCAGGCCGTGCTGAAAACCGCCGCGGCCGATGCTGCACAGCTCGTCTATGCGCCCAACATTGAGGTGAACCGGCCAGTCTTCCTGCTGACGACCAAGGGTTCTTACGAAGAGCCGCTAGCAATGCAGGGAACGCTGTACCGCTCAGGGGACGGCGGGCTGACCTGGCGAGTGGCGCAATTGCCGGGCGGAGGCACGCCCACAGCACTGGCCATCTCACCGAACTTTGCCCAAGACGGATTGCTGTTCGTGGGGACAGCGGACGGGCGGGTGCTGGCTGTAGAGGACTCGATTCTGACAGGGCAAAATCGCTAGGCCGCCAGTCCCTATACCGGAAGGAGCAAAGCAATGAAAACACGACTGTTTACTGTGTTCACCCTCATCGTGGGTCTTGCTCTGGCCTTGACCTGGGTCGTGACTGCGCAGGGGCCGGAGTCGCCGGCCACCAATGGGCCACTTTCTACCCCTGTGCCCGCCTCTCAGCAGCCCTGCGACGGGCCAGGGCCAACGACCTGCGACAGCACGCAGGACATCGCCCGGCAACAGGTCTCAGGCCAGCGCTTGCCACCTCAAAGTGAGCCTACTGAGGACAGGATGGTGACTCTGGGTGCCACCCCGCAAGCGGCGGAGAACGTAGAGTTGGTGCGCCAGTTTGGTGGTGAGACCTATGCCGTGGCGGTGCAAGGGTCTTATGCCTACATTGGCATCGGCCCGCGGCTGGTAGTGCTGGACGTCGCCAATCCCGCCGTACCCGTGGAGGTGGGTTCCTGCATGACGTGGGTGTGTGCCCGCGACGTCTACGTCGCTGGCGCATATGCCTACCTGGCCGCCGGTTCTGACGGCCTGCGGATAGTAGACATCTCCAACCCTGCCACCCCGCGCGAGGTAGGCGTTTACGATCCACCATGGGGAAGTGTCACCCGCGTCCACGTTGTTGGCCACTACGCTTACGTGGTTAATTATAATACTGGCCTGTACATAGTTGATGTTTCAAACCCCGCCGCCCCACTGGGAGTGGGCACCTACGACATGCCCGAAGCTGTAAACGATGTCTACGTCGCCGGTAATTATGCCTATTTGGCTTGGGGCATCTGGTATAGTACTAGATCTACCCCTGGCGGTCTGCGGATAATTGATGTCTCTGATCCCGCCATGCCAAGATTTGTGGGCAGCTACTACGATTACAGGATTGCCAAGCGCATCCACGTCGCTGGGACCTACGCCTACGTGACGAGCTACGCGTGCCGTGTGAACGACTTGCTGGTGATTGACGTGTCCACTCCCGCTGCGCCGGTACAAGTGGGTGTCTATGGCACGCCATGGTGCTCCGATGAGCTTTATGTTAGCGGCCAATATGCCTATGTGACTGCTCAGTGTGGTGCTGGCCTGCGCGTAATTGACGTCTCCAATCCTGCCGCTCCGGTGGAGGTAGGCGCCTGCGCGGTAGTGGAAAGTACGGCCTGGCCCTGGAACGTCTACGTCGCTGGCCACTACGCCTACGTCGTCGTGCAGAGTGTTGGGCTGCGCGTGGTGGATATCGCCAACCCGGTCGCGCCGGTGCTGGTGGGCGCTTACGACACACCAGGATATGTCATCAGCGTCTACGTCGCGGGGAGCTATGCCTATTTGTTTGGTAGAGACAGCTTAAGGGTGATTGACGTCGCCAATCCCGCCGTGCCTGTCCAAGTAGACGCCGCCTTTACCAGGATGTACAATAAGATCGTTGGCATCTACATCGCTGGCACCTACGCCTACCTGGCCACCGGTTCGGACGGCTTGCGGATAGTAGACCTCTCCAACCCTGCCACGCCGCAAGAGGTGGGTGTTTATGACCCACAGAGGCACATTACCATCGTCTATGTGGACGGTCATTACGCTTACCTATTAGATAGTTGGTGTCTGCAGATTGTGGATGTCTCCAATCCTGCCGCTCCGCTCCAGGTGGGTTTCTACGCCTCGGCAGGGTCTATTAATCGCAATACCGCAAAACTCACTTTGGGGGACCCGTCGCCGGGAGTGCCTTCCAACGGCGAACCAAGTCCTTGAGTTGAGCCTCCGACTGTTTCGCCGAGCGTGTGTGTAAACGGAAACGCTTGCGGTGGCCCTGCACTCGCCGTTGTTCTTGCAGAAACTCTTGGTACTCCACCCGTGCGATGGCCTCCACCGTTTCGGTTAGTGAGCTTGGTCCGGGAATCAGTTCCCACGCGCCTTCGCGCAACAGGAGGCGTTTGACTGCACCTACTTGGCCCGTGGTGGATAGCAAACGGCGCTTGATGTCGCGGAATTCGCTCTCGCGCTCATTGTTGGTGCGCGGTAGGCCGGGCACATCATAGGTGTGGAACAGGCCCGCTGCATAGCTGTCGGAGACGTTGCTGATCTGCTTGACGAACCCCTGCAAGCGGGGCGCGGCATCGTTGTGCACCTTGATCTTGTCCAGACACCGGGTCCATTCTTCCCGGACTATGCGCCCGCTGCGGGCAGGTTTGTCGTCCGGGTCGAGAACGTCGGCGATTTGTGCCAACCAATCGGCGGCTTGGCGCAGTTCACGGTAATCGGCATCTACAGCTTGCAGGGCCTGGCCCAAGCCCGCGCGCAATTGCAGCAAACGCGGCTCGGTCTGATATTCCAGCAATTCGTCCGCGCACTGCGCGGCTTTTTGCAACTGTTCAAACATCTCAATGCCCGCCAAGCGAAAGGGCGGGCGGCCTTTGAGGGTCAGCAAATAGCGTACCCGGTGCACCATGTCTTGCACAATCTCTTCCCGCTCACGGGCGGGGGCGGCTTCTGTCTCTGTGACTGACGCCCTGGCCAGCGGGGTAGGTTCCGGTACTGGGGAGGGAATCAACCCAGTGACGGTCAATACACCTGGTTTTTCGGCGGTTTTGGGGCGCAGTAGGTCTCCTACTTCCGCCCGCACGGTTTGGCGCAAGGCAATCTTCATCTGTTCGTCGGCTTCCGCCACGGGCTTGACCGCATTCTGGAGATAGTGCAACTGGCACAAACCGTGTTTGGCCTGCGGAAACACCACCTCTAGTGCCTGCATCAAGCCGTTCTGTTTGTCGCTCATGGTAGCCAGCACAAGCAAGCCCAAATCGGCGATAGGCTGGAGGAAGGCAACAAAGGTCGCTTCATCCTGTCGCTCCAGCCAGCCGCAGCGCAGCGTCCAGCCGGTTTGCAGTTCGCGGATCACCCATAGCTGAGGTTCGCCGCCTTCGGGCATCAAACCGTCCGTGCCTAGCAGCAGGCCCGTGG
>Ga0194126_10010272_pt1 | contig 12303 bp, 10 predicted proteins | sample TA2KigC150mmetaG_FD_148641 | JGI IMG/M metagenome (GOLD analysis project Ga0194126, IMG submission 148641) | Freshwater microbial communities from Lake Tanganyika, Tanzania - TA2015035 Kigoma Deep Cast 150m | ecosystem: Environmental > Aquatic > Freshwater > Lake | place: Tanzania: Lake...
CGCGAATGGCGGCCAGCAGTTCATCGCTCAGATGCAGCCCCGCCGTGGGTGCAGCCACCGAACCCGGATGCTGGGCATAGCGGGTCTGGTAGCGCTCGTTGTCGCGCTCGTCGTGCTCGTGGATGTAGGGCGGCAGGGGTATGGCGCCATAGCGCAGCAGCAGCGGTTCAAGCGCCGCTGCGTCGACGCAGTCGGGCGGAAACTGCACCATGCGGCCACCCGTCTCAGGGTCGGCGCCCAGCACCGTCAGGAGCAACGGCTCCTGCCCATCGGCATGCACCGTGATCACGTCTCCCGGCTTGAGACGTTTGGCCGGTTTGGCCAGGCACAGCCAACGCCCTTGGGCATGGGGCTCGAGCACCAGCAGCTCAACAGCACCGCCACTGGCGCGGCGGGCCCCGAGCCGGGCCCGCAGCACGCGGGTGTCGTTGACCACCAGCAGATCGCCAGGCTGGAGCTCGTGCTGCAGATCCCAAACGCTCAGGTGGCGGGCATGGGGCGCAGGCCCCATGCCGGAGGGTTCCACCGCCAGCAGCCGGGCGCTGTGGCGCGGCTCCACGGGCCGCTGGGCAATACGCTCGGCCGGTAGCTCGAAGCTGTAACTGGAGAGCAGCGCGTCAGCAGGATTCAACACAGCAGGAGCTCAGTCGCCAGCAAGCGTGGCGAACGGCGCGCTTAAAGCGCCAGGCTCTCGGGGTTGGTCTCGATCAGCTGCGCCAGGTCTTTGAGGAAGGCGGCGGCATCAGCGCCATAGATCACACGGTGATCGCAGGTGAGGTTGACCTGCATTTGATTGGCGACGCGGAACGAGCCGTCCTTACCAGCCACCACAGCGGGTCGCGAGGCCGCCACCGCCAAAATGGCACCGGTGCCGGGCGGCAGGATCGCATCGAAGCGGTCGACACCGAACATGCCCAGGTTCGACAGGGTGAAGGTGCCTGTGCTGTACTCCTCAGGTTGCAGTTGCTTGCTGCGGGCCCGGGCCACCAGGTCGGCCCAGCTGCGGGCCAGTTCGTAGATGTCGGTCCGATCGGCAGCGGCCAGCACCGGCGTGATCAGGCCGCCGTCTTCCATCGCCACAGCCACAGCCACGTTGATGCTGGCGGGGTAGGTCATGGCGCTGCCATCGGCGCTGGTGGCGGCATTCACTTGGGGGTGGCGCGCCAGAGTGACGGCCACAGCCTTGGCCAGTAGCGCCGTCATGGTGACGCCCTTGCTCTTGAGCTGCTTGTAGAAGGCGTCGAGTTTGGTGGTTGTGATCGTGTAGCCCACGCGGAAGGTGGGCACCGCCAGGCTGGCCACCATGTTGCGGTTGACCGCGTTCTGCAGGGTGTTGAACGCGACGCTCTCGCCGGGGCGGCCAAAGGCATTGCCCGCAGGCGCCGGGGCGGAGCCATTGCCACCAGCTGCTGCACCGTTGCCGCCGGCAGCGCTCACCACAGCGGGGCCCGGGCCCTCAGCCACCCAGGGCACGCTGACCGGCTGGCCCTTGGCCGCCAGCACGTCTTCAGCCTGAATGCGGCCGTGGGGACCACTGCCGCGCAACGCGCCCAGATCAACGCCCAGCTGCGTGGCCAGTTTCTTGGCACGGGGGCTGGCCACCACGCGGCCACTCGCGGTGGATACAGGAGCGACAACGGCCACAGGGGCAGCGACCGGTGCAGGGGCCGGCGAACTGGCGGGCGTCGCAGGGGCAGGTGCTGCTGGGGCTGCAGCAGGAGCTGGGGCTGCAGGCGCAGAGGCCACAGCAGGGGCGGCCGGTGCCTTGGGCGCCTTGGCCGCTGCATCAGCAATTTCGGCCTCGGTCTCAACGATCAGACCAATGGTTTCGCCCACCGGCGCGGTGCCGCCGGCCTCGATCAGCACGGCAGCCAGGAAGCCCTCCTGAAAGGACTCGACATCCATGTCGGCCTTGTCGGATTCGACCACCAGCACCGACTCGCCGCGTTCGACGCGGTCGCCGGGTTTCTTGAGCCACTCAACGACCTTGCCCTCCGTCATCGTGGAGGAGAGGGCCGGCATAAAGATGTCGTGGGTGGCCAACGGAGGTCTGCCGCGGGGTTAAGGCGGATTTTACGCGCGCACAACCTGATCAACCGGGGGGCGGTTCCTACAGAGACCCCTCAATCGCCTCAATCACGCCATCGCGCACCACCACAGCGGCCTGGAGCTTTTCAACCAGATTGTCGCCGACCTGCACCTGGCAGAAGCTCTCGAGCTGGCCTTGCTCGACGATCTGCTCCATGTCGAGTTCACGCACCTGGCGCTGCTGCTCAAGGACCTGACGCTTCTGCTCTTCGAGTTCAGCGCGCTTGGCGGCCACCTGCTGCTGAATGGACTCGACCTGCTCCTGCACCCGCGGATCGAGAGGATTGGCGCTCTGACGGCGAATCTCATCGATGACCTGCTGGCCCTCCTGTTCAAGTTGAGCCAATTGGGCATCACTACCGGCCAGCGCACTGCTGAGCTCGCGCTCGGCGTCTTCTTTCCAACGGGGGGTGACCACCGCCCGCACGGTGATCGTGCGCTTGATCGACAGAGGGCCGGCGGTGCTCATAACCAAATCCAAACAGGTCCCAGCGTGTCAGCGGGCGTAAATGGCGTCAATGGCGCTCTGATCACGGGCCGTGATGCGATCGCGGCGCTGCTTGAGGGTCTGGGTCAGCAGGCCATTCTCGATTGAGAACGGTTCAACCAGGGCCACCCCCAGCAGGCTTTCATCGGGACGAGCGCCTGGGCGAGCCGCCAACAGACGGTTGCATTCACGCGTCAGAGCTCTGGCCAGGGCCGGTTCAAGGGCAGGTGCAGCATCAAGCTGGCCGTGACGAGGCGGCGGCAGAGCTGCGGCTGCGGCAAACGCCTCAAGCGCTTCAGGCTTCAGCACCAGCAGGGCGCCCAGCTTGCGCTGGTCCTGCCCCACCAGCATCACCTGCTCGATCAGGGGGCTCGCCACCAGGGCCTCTTCGAGCGGACCGGGTTCGATGTTTTCGCCGCTGCTCAGCACGATCGTGTCCTTGGCACGGCCGGTGAGCACCAGCGAGCCGTCGGCCAGCAGGCAGCCCAGATCGCCGGTGTCAAACCAACCATCGGCATCCAACACCTTGGCCGTCGCCTCGGGCTTGCCCAGATAGCCCGCCATGACCTGGGGCCCCTTGGCCAACACCAGCCCCCGCTCGCCGACCCCCAGGGGACGTCGGCGCTCGGGATCGACGATGCGAATCGACGTTCCCGCCAACGGCTGCCCCGAGCTGCCGCGGCGGTTGCACCAACGGCGGCGGCAGCTCAGCACCGGGCTGGTCTCGGTGAGGCCATAGCCCACCAGCAGCTCGATGCCGATGGCTTCAAAAAAGCCATCCACATGCATCGCCAGGGCACCGCCACCACTGATCGCGGTGCGCAGGCGCCCGCCCACCAACTGACTGCGCACCTTGGGCCAGATCGCCTGACTGGCCAGGGCATGGGCGGGCCAGCGCAGCAGGGCCTGGGCGGCAGCGGCCAGACGCGCCGCAGCGGGTTCGGGCGCCAGGGTCAGATCGAGAGCCCGACGGCGCGCCGCACTGAAGGCGCGGCTGTTGGCCAGGGCCCGTTCGATCAGCCGGCGGCGGGCCGCCGGCATAGCGGCCAGGGCGTCCTCAAAGCCCGAGAGCAGGGCCTCCCACAGCCGCGGCACGCTGATCAGGTAGTGGGGCCGCACCGCCTGCAGGTCGTTGCGGAGCTGTTTGAGGGTCGTGTAGGTCTGCTGGCAACCGCACGAGAACAGGAAGTACTCGGCGCTGCGTTCGTAGGCATGCCAGATCGGCAGCACGCCCAGCACCCGATCACCCGCTCGGGGGTTGACCGCCACCCCCAGGCTGCGCAGCTGATGCAGCAGGTTGGCGTGGCTCAGCGGCACGCCCTTGGGCTGACCGGTCGTGCCCGAGGTGTAGAGCATCGTGGCTGCAATGGCCGCACCACTGGGCGGGGGCGGTGCTGGTTGATGCGCAACAGCCCCAGCACCGCGCGCCAACAGCTCGCTCCAGCCGAGCAACGCCCGTGGGCTGCCTGACGCCGCTGGCGTGAGGGCGCCCAGCTCGCCTGTCAGCACCACCACAAAGCGCAGGCGTTGCCACTGCTGGGCTGAGAGCTCGAGCCGCTCCAACAGAGCAGCGGTTTCGACCACCAGCCCGGTCGCTGCGGCGTCATCGAGGATGTAGCGCAGCTCCTCGATTGGAGCGCTGGCCCCGCGCACGGCATCGGCGGCGCCGCAGCGCATGATCGCCTGGTCGGCGATCAGCCAGCGGGGGCCGTTTTCGGCAAACAGCGCCACCACCTCGCCAGCCTGCAGGCCGAGTTGGGCCAGGGCAGCCGCAGCGCTGTCGATGCGCGCGCTGAGCTCGCGGTAGCTGAAGCGCTCGGGTGGGTTGGCATGGGGAGCATCGAGCGCGATCGCCTCGCCATGGCGCTCCGCCAGCACGGGCCAGAGCTGATCGATGCGCTCCAGGGCACTCCAATCGTCACGCTGGGCCAGGGCCTGGTGGTCCTGACGGCTGCCGCTCCAGTGCACCTCGGCGGTGGTGGTGAGCAGGGGCATGCAGGCAGCCTTGGCAAAAGCGCGTTAATTGTGGCGCCTTTTGTCAGCGTGATTGGAGCGCATCGGCAGCAGGCTGATCGCACCACTGCAACGCAAAGCGCGCCGCCACCGCCGCCAGCAACAGCGGCCGCACCTGGTCGCAGCTGAGCCCGGGGATCCAGTCGAGCAACCGCCCCACCGGCCGATCGCTGATGCCACAGGGCACGATCGCGGCAAAGCCCGCCAGATCGCAGCTCACATTGAGCGCCAGGCCGTGCTGGCTGATCCAGCGGCGCGCGCCGACGCCAATGGCCGCAACCTTGCGGCCCTGCAGCCACACCCCGGTCTGCCCTGTGCTGCGCTCGCCCGGCAGATCGAGGGCGGTGAGCACATCGAGCACCACCTGCTCAAGCGTGCGCAGGTACAGATGCAGATCAGCGCCATGGCGCTGCAGGTTGAGCACCGGATAGAGCACCAGCTGGCCCGGGGCATGGTGGGTGACCTCACCGCCGCGGTCGATGCGAAACAGCGGGTGGGGCGGCGACGCGGGGTCAAAGCGCAGAAAGGCCGGATCGGCGCCGCGGCCGAGGGTGTAGCAGGGCTCATGCTGCAGCAGCAGCACCGCCTCAGGTCCGTCTGGATCGGCGAGCAGGCGCTGCTGCCAGGCGCGCTGCTGCGCCAGGGCCGCCGCAAATGGCACCAGGCCCTGTGGTTCAAGAAGGATTGCGTCGCCCGTGGTGCGATCCATGGACCCTTCCTAGCGTTGAACCAACCTGATCCCAGGAGGCCTGACGCTCTGATGAAACTGCTCATCCACGGCCGCAATCTTGACGTGACCCCGGCGATCCGGGAGTACACCGAAACCAAGCTCAGCCGCGCCATCAACCACTTTGAAGGCATGGTCAAAGAGGCCGATGTACACCTCTCGGTGGCGCGCAACCCGCGCGTGCCCCAGCAGACCGCCGAGGTGACGATGTTTGCCAACGGCACGGTGATCCGCGCCCAGGAGCGCTCGGACAACCTTTACGCCAGCATTGACCTGGTTGCCAGCAAACTCACCCGGCAACTCAACCGCTTCAGGGAGCGGCTGCACGAGCGCACGCACGGCCCCGTGCATCGTTCAGCGCGCGACGAGGAGGCCGGCGCCGCCAGCCTGCCCCCTCCCGGCGGCAGCCTGACCGATGGCAAGGAAGCGGCCACCCCCAGCCGCGGTGTGCGTCGCAAATACTTCGCGATGCCGCCGATGGATGTCGACGAGGCGCTGCATCAGCTCGAGGTGATCGACCACGACTTCTATGTCTTCAAGGACAAGGAGAGCGGTCAGATCCAGGTGGCCTACCGCCGCAACCATGGTGGCTTCGGCGTGATTCAGGCCAAGGAGTAAGCAGGATCTGACTGAGCCGATGGAGTCCCCTTGAACGCTGAGCGCCCCGATCTGGCTCCACTGATCGACCATGCCCAGCTCGACCCCCTGGCCGGCCAAGAGGCGATCGTGCGCTGCTGCGATGAGGCCCGCCACTTCGGTTTTGCCGGGGTGTGCGTGGCCTCCCGCTGGGTGAGCCTGGCGCGTGAGCGCCTGCCCCGCGCGGCCGCTGGCCCAGGCGAGGCTCCCAGGCTCATCTCGGTCATCGGCTTTCCATTTGGTGCTGTAGCAGCCGCGATCAAGCAGGCCGAAGCCGAATATGCAGCCGAGCAAGGCGCCGACGAACTCGATGTGGTGCCTGACTTCGGCGCTCTCACAGACGGCAACAGCGCCGCACTGCTGGCCGATCTGGCACCCATCGCCGAGTTGGGCCTGCCGTTCAAGGTGATCCTGGAAGCCGGCAAGCTCACGCCCGAAGCGCTGGAGCTGCTGGTGGAGGTGAGCATCGACGCGGGTGCCGCGTTTTTGAAGACAGGCTCAGGCTTTGGCCCGCCGGCCAGCGTCGAGCAGGTCAAGACCTTGCGCCAGCTGGCCCGGGGGCGCGCGGCCGTGAAAGCCTCCGGCGGCATCGCCAGCGTGGCCGGTGTCCTTGAGCTGGTTGAAGCGGGCGCAACCCGGCTGGGCACCAGCCGCGGTGTGGCGCTGATGGAGGCCCTGCGCGCCGGTGCCTGAGCAGACCCTCGAAGGGCTGGTGCTGAGCAGCAAACCCCTGGGCGAGCACGACCGCTTGTTGGTGCTGCTCAGTGACACCGGTGGGTTGCTGCGCCTGGCGGCCCCGGGGGCTCGCAAACCCCGAAGCAGCCTGGCGGCGGCGGCGGCGCTGGCGCACTTGCGCGTGCAGATCAGCGGTAGCCGCGGCCTGCGGCGCATCAGACAACTGCAGGTGCTGCACCATTTCGGCAGCCTGGGCACGCGCCTGGAGACGCTCTCAGCAGCCCAGGCCATGGCCGAGCTGGCGCTGGCGCTGGTGCCCGATGGCAGCCCAGCCCCGGAACTGCTGGCCGACCTGCTCGCCCAGCTGAACCGCCTCGAGCTGCTGGTTGACGAACGCGAGCCCCAGCTCGAAACCCTGGCGGTGCTGGTCCAGGGCTTTGTGCACCTGCTGGCCCTGGGTGGCTTTGCCCTGCCGCTGCAGAGCTGCGCCCACAGCAGCGCCCCGTTGCAGCCCCCGATCGGCGACTGGAGCTGGCGCTGCAGCCTGCTCCCTGCTGAGGGGCTGGTGATCGGCGCCCTGCCGCAGGCACCGGTGCAGCTCAACGCCTCGGAACTGGCCCTGCTGCAGCGCTTGCCGCGGCCCCATTTGCCGCGCCGACGCGATGGAGCGCTGCTGGGGCCTGAAGCAGTCTGGCTGCACCTGCTGCAGCTGCTGGAGTGCTGGTGCCGCGAACACCTGAGCAAGCGCATTCGCTCGCTGGTCCTGCTGCGCAGCTGCTACGGCAACATGACGCCCCAGAGCCCGTCGCTTCGAACACAGCAGTCTTGAGCAACCCTGCTCCCACCACTGGCCTGCGAGCCGTTCTGGCCCTCAAGGGATTCCGCCAACTGTGGATCGGTCAGATCTTCTCGCAGCTGGCTGACAAGTTCTACATCGTGTTGATGGTGTTCTTGATCGCCCAGGTGTGGGTGGGCGGAACCGAGGTCGACAACCCCGCCCTGGCCGAAGCGGCGGCCGCGATGAAGCTTGACCTCGAAACCCGCGCTCAGGTGATCACGCTGTTGGCCACAGGCATCTACGTGGCCAACACCATCCCCGCGGTGCTGCTGGGCATGGTGGCGGGGGTATGGGCCGATCGCTGGCCCAAGCGCACCGTGATGGTGGCCTCCAACGGCCTGCGGGCGCTGCTGGTGTTGTTTGCTCCCTTCTGCCTGTTGAGCGGTCCGCAGTGGCTGGGTCTGAGCTGGGGCTACTGGGGCCTGGTGGCGATGACCTTCCTGGAATCGGTGCTGACCCAGTTCTTTGCCCCGGCCGAGCAGGCGGCCATTCCGCTGCTGGTGCCCCCGCCGCTGCTGCTGGCCGCCAATTCGCTGTACCAGGCAACCAGCATGGCCGCCACGATCGTGGGTTTTGCCCTGGGCGATCCGATTTTGCGGCTGCTCAAGGGCTTGCTGGCGCGGCTCGACATTCCTGGAGGTGAATTTGTGCTGCTGCCCGTTTGCTACGGGCTAGCCGCCCTGGCGATCAGCAGCATCAAGCTGCAGGATCCACCCCGCAGTGAACGACGCATCAGCGTCTGGCAGGAAATCGGTGAAGGCGTTCAGGTGCTGCGCCAGCGCCCCAGTGTGCGCAGCGCCATGGCCCAGTTGGTGCTGCTCTACAGCCTGCTGGCGGCGCTGTACGTTCTGGCGATCAGCCTGGCCTCGCTGATCCCAGGTCTGGGTCCGACCCAGTTCGGCACCCTGCTGGCCACCTGCGGTGTAGGCCTGGCCCTCGGCGCTGTGACGGTGGCCCAGCTGGGCAGCGGCCTCAACAGGCGCCGGCTGGCGTCGGCCGGTCTCGGCACCATGGCTTGGACCCTGGTCCTGCTGGGGCAGCTGCGGGGCAGCCTGACCTTCACCCTGCTGCTGTGCGCGCTGCTTGGGGTCGGAGCGGCCCTGCTGGCGATCCCAGCCCAGACCACGATTCAGGAGGACACCCCCGAAGCCATGCGCGGCAAGGTGTTCGGCCTGCAGAACAATCTCATCAACGTGGCGCTGAGCCTGCCCCTGGTGCTGGCGGGCACCGTGGTGAGCCGCTGGGGTCTGCTGCCGGTGCTTTGGGCCTTGGCCGGCCTCACCCTGCTGGCAGCGCTGCTTGAGCGACCCTGGCAGGCCAAGGTTCGCAGTGAACGCTGTTAGCGTCACAGCGATCGCACAAGATCGGTGTCCCACATCGCCTGGCTGGGCAAGAAGTCACCCTTCTGCGGCAACGTCACCTACGGGCTGACCACGACCCACGCGCTGCGCAGTCGCGGCCACAGCATCAGCTTCATCCATTTCGACACCCCAGCGGCCAGCCTGGGGCGCTTCGCTGGCACGGAGCTGGGCAGCGCAGAGCGAGGATCGAGCAGCCCCAACCCGCCCGGGATGGCCGGCGAGGGCGAGGGCAACAATCCCGAAGTGGCTCTGCCCTATCTGGTGAAGGGGCAGGTGTACACGATCCCGTCGCTGGGGGCGCAGCGCGAGCTGCGCGCCTCACTGGAGCGGCTACGGCCTGATCTGGTGCACGCCAGCCTGACCCTCTCGCCGCTCGATTTTTTGCTGCCCGATCTGTGCCAGCAGCTGGGACTGCCCCTGGTGGCGACCTTTCACCCCGCCTTTGACGCCAGCCTGCGCAACCTCACCGCTGGCACCCAGCAGCTGACCTACCAGCTCTATGCCCCCTCGCTGGCGCGCTACGACCGGGTGATCGTGTTCTCGGACATTCAGGCCGAGGTGCTGCAGCGGCTGGGTGTGCCCGCCGACCGCCTGGCAGTAATTCCCAATGGCGTTGACACCACCCTGTGGCGCCCCAGCCACCCCAGCAGCGACAGCGCCGAGCTGGCCGCACTGCGCCGCCGCTTTGCCGGCCGGCGCGTGTTTCTGTACATGGGCAGGGTCGCCACCGAAAAGAACGTCGAGGCCCTGCTCAAGGCCTGGAAGCTGGTGCGGCCGGCGGGCTGTGTGCTGGTGATCGTCGGCGATGGCCCGGCGCGCAGCGCCTTGCAGCAAACGACCGGCGAAGACGCCGGGGTCATCTGGTGGGGCTACGAACCCAGCCTGGAGCGGCGTGTCGCCTTCCAGCAGCTGGCCGAGGTGTTCGTGCTGCCCTCATTGGTCGAGGGTCTGTCGCTGGCGCTGCTCGAAGCCATGGCCGCCGGCAGCGCCTGCATCGCCACCGACGCCGGCGCCGATGGTGAGGCCATGGAGGGCGGCGCCGGCATCGTGATCAGCACCCAGGGGGTCACCACCCAGCTGCGCACCCTGCTGCCGGTGCTGCGCGACCAACCTGTGCTGACCGCCGAGCTGGGCCGCCGGGCACGCGCCCGGGCGCTCGAGCGCTACACCCTCAAAGGCAACATCGAGGCCCTGGAGCAGCTCTACCGAGAACTGCTCAGCGGCAGGCCCAACCTGGTGGCTGCCTGAGGAGAGACAAGGAAAGGAGACGAGCGGAGAGGAACCCAGCCGAACGCAGCTCAGGTCCAGACTGAAGGGTCGCTGCAGGTGGCGATCTGCGCAAAGGGGTTGACCTCGGCCAGCAGGTCCCCGCTGATGCCGAGGCAGATCTGATCCAAGGGCAACGACAGACTGCTGGGGTCACGGTCAAACGGTCCCTCCACATAGGCACCGATGCGTTCGGCGGTGAGAAACCCCGCGAACAGGGCAATCCCGATCAGCGGTTGAGCCTCGACAAAGCAGTCGAGAAACAGCTCAAAACCGAACAGCCAGGCGATCAGCCGCACAAACGCGTCATAGGCACTCGGCAGCGGCGTGTTCCGAATCTTCTGCAGCCCACCGGCCGCATCATGAAACACCACCACCGAGCGCAGTAACGCATCGCGGCCCAGCTCGCTGAGCAGGCCCCGGGCAAACAGATCTTGGATCACACCGGACCTTGCCCTGGCCACCTGCTGCACGGTGACGGCCATGGGGAAGCCGAGCTGGGAGGCCAGCGCCAGCACCCGTTGTCGGATCGGTGCGCGGGCGACATTGCGCAACTCGAGATTCAGCAGCCAGACCGCGAGGACCTGCAACCGCAACAGCTGGATCCGTTTCTGTGCGGACACGCCACGATCCGCCAACAGTGTGAGCACGATGTCACGCCAGCTGCGGCTCTGGTTGACCAGGACACCCCAGAGACTGCGGGCCTCCCACCAACGGTTGATCGCCTGGGTGTTGCGAAAGGCCAGAAACACCGACACGGCAATGCCCAGAGTTGCCTCAACCCCCGACTGGGTGATCAGATCCCGCTTCAAGCCGGCCTGCGGCAGGCTCACCAGCAGGCAGAGCGCCAGCATCAGCAGCAGGTCAAGGCGCATGCGCCAGAGCAGTTGCGCCAGCACCAGCAGGTAGTGACGGCGGGGCATGCGCGGGGCAGCCGGGCCCGGATGCAGAACCTGATCAGCCACTGCCGGGCGCTCCTAGCTCTCGGCAACAGGCGGCAAACGCCGCAGCCGGATCCGCCGCGGCCGTGATCGGCCTGCCGATCACCAAGCGACTGGCACCGGCGGCCTGGGCCTGGGCCGGAGTCATCACCCGGGCCTGATCACCCGGCGCGCTGCCGGCCGGGCGAATGCCCGGAGTCACCAGCGCAAACGGCTCGGGATGGTCCCGCCGCAGGGCGACCAGCTCAAGCGGCGAACAGACGCAGCCAGCGATGCCCGCCTCAGCAGCCAGCCGCGCCAAGCGCGGCACGTAGGCCTCAACGGGTTCGCTGATCGCCAGCTCATTGGCAAAGCGTTGCGGCGCCCAACTCGTGAGCACAGTGACCGCCAGCAGCATGGGCGCCGGCAGACCCGCCTCGGCAGCACCCGCAAGCGCGCCCTGCTGAGCGGCGACCAGGGCTTCAAGGCCGGCACAGGCGTGCACCGTCATCAGCTCGGCCCCGAGCTTGGCGGCACTGCGGCAGGCACCCGCCATGGTGGCCGGGATGTCGTGAAACTTGAGATCGAGAAACACGCGCCTGCCCTGCTTGCGCAGCTGCTCGACCACGCCAGGGCCGCCTGCCACGAACAGCTCCAGGCCCACCTTCACCCAGCGCAGGTCGGGCAGCTCAGCCGCCAGGGCCAGTGCCCGAACGGGATCCATCCCGTCGAGCGCAACGATGATGCGATCAGCGGGTGAGGGCAGCAAGCAGCGGCGACAGAAAGGACAGCACCGAGGCTAGGGAAGGGCCAAGCGCCGGAAGGTTTTCTTACCCAGCTGCAGAACCTTGCCCTGAAGCTCCACCGCTGTCGCAAAGTCCTGGTTGGGATCGGTGAGCTTCTCGCCATCGAGCTTCACACCGCCGCCCTGAATCTGGCGGCGGGCCTCGCTGCTGCTGGCGCAGAGGCCCAGCGCACTGAGCAGGTAGAAGGCCTTGGCCGGGAAGTTCACCGCCGCCAGCGAGGCCTCCGGCACCTCAGCTGCTGCGGCACCACTGCCTGCTGCCCCGGCCACCAGGGTGGCCGCATCAGCCTGGGCCTGCGCCGCCGCGGCCGGGCCATGGCGCGCCCGTGTCACCTCCAGGGCCATCACCTTCTGGCGCTCGCGCGGGTTGGCGGGCAGTGCCGCCAGATCCAGATCGGTGAGCAGGGTGAGGTAGTCATCCACCACCGCATCGGGCACCTTCTCCAGCTTGGAATACATCGACAGCGGGTCTTCGGCCAGCCCCACG
>Ga0194126_10010274_pt1 | contig 12302 bp, 9 predicted proteins | sample TA2KigC150mmetaG_FD_148641 | JGI IMG/M metagenome (GOLD analysis project Ga0194126, IMG submission 148641) | Freshwater microbial communities from Lake Tanganyika, Tanzania - TA2015035 Kigoma Deep Cast 150m | ecosystem: Environmental > Aquatic > Freshwater > Lake | place: Tanzania: Lake...
TTGAAGTCCTTTTATAAAAACAGCATGGATTCCTACCTGCGAAGGAATGACACAATAACGAAACAGGAATGATCCTGTTCTTTTTGTTAAGAGTGACCACTTGACCGTAGGGCGAAGCCCTACACAAAATTGGGTGGTGGGTGGGAATAGATGAATGAAATTGATTACTAGAAACAAGCTGGATGATGCAACGCATGAGAAGAGTTTCTGCCTGCGCAGTAATGACACCAAGTGGTTGGTAAGGTGTAACCAATTGGTTGCAGGGCTTGTCATCACAAGCGTTCAATCACTAAAAGTAGGGATTGAATAGTTTTCCTTGACTGAAAATCAAGTTGTTATGGAATTAAACTTGCATAATTATAAGTGTATTATCTTAAATAAAGATGGATAATAATAAAACAGGAAGGTTTTGTGAAATCTACTCCGAAGTCTGTGATGATAATTGTCTTGCTGCTGGCAGCGGCAGGTCTTTTTGCCAATGCGGAAGTTACCTTCAGCATAACACCGGAAACTTTGAAACCGGGTGAAAAAGGCACAATCAAAGCTGTTTTGACTATACCCGCAAAAATGCATCAGACTTATGTTCCGGGAGAATATGACTTCTTTTATCTGACTGCAAGCGGCAGCAATCTTACCTTTGGTAAAACGGTATATCCCAAGCCCCATAAAATTGAGGAAAACAAAGAATGGACTTATGAGGACAAGGTTGCCTTGACCCTGCCTTTCACGATAAAATCCGATGCCAAAGCAGGAAACATCAGCGTTAAAGCGGAAATGGGATATAACATCTGTCTGGATACAGGCGCTTGTATGCCTCCGGAAACAGTTGAAAAGACGTTTACGCTCAAGATAACTGATGCAGAAACAATTACCGATACCCAGGAAAGCGTAGATTCAATAGCCGTTACAACTGCTGAATCAGACATTGAACCCGAGCCGGCTATCCCTGTCAAAGAAGAAAAAACTACCGGTGACGATATCTGGAAGTATCTGCTGATGGCTTTTCTGGGGGGACTGATTCTCAATGCCACACCCTGCGTCTTACCGATATTGCCTATTCGGATAATGAAAATCATCAATCAGGCACAATCCGATGAGAAAAAGGTTCTGAATCACACTTTTCTATACGCTTTGGGAGTAATGCTGTCCTTTGCCATACTGGCAGGAATATTTGTAGCCCTGAAAATGGCTGGAGAATCGGTGGGCTGGGGTATGCAGAACCAGAATCCGGGTTTCGTCATAGTCCTGATGTCCATCGTCTTTGCCTTTGCCTTATCGCTATTGGGAGTTTTTGAAATACAACTACCGGCAATGGGCAAGGTATCACAGGTCAGCGGCAAAAGCGGATATGGCGGCTCCTTTTTTGGCGGCATCTTTGCCTTTCTGATGGCAATCTCCTGCACCGGTCCCTTTCTTGGTCTGGCATTGCCTTTTGCCTTAAAGCTATCACCACTTATGATGATGGTGTTCTTTCTGATAATCGGTCTGGGATTTGCCTCGCCCTTTATCGTGATCGGCTTTTTCAGAAGCGCCATGAAACTGGTTCCCAAACCCGGTGAATGGATGGTCATTTTTAAACAACTGATGGGCTTTGTCCTGCTCTGGATTGTCTATACGCAATTGAAGACACTGCTGGCACTGACCGACGGCGAATATTTTATGAAGGTTTTCTGGTATCTGATGATATTAGGATTCGCCATCTGGCTTTACGGCAGGTTTGTCCGCTATGAACACAGCAGAGCTACTCAGTGGGTGTTTACGATAATCCCTGTTCTCTTGATAGTTGGCGCAGCGTGGTATTACCTGCCGCATAAAGAGGAAGCGCCTCAAAACCAGGAGCAGCAAGTCCTTGTAGAAGGGCTAATCCCTGCTCCCAAAACGCCTGAGGGATGGTATGTCTTTAGCGAAAAAGTCCTGAATGACGAACTTCAGAAAGGCAGGGCAGTCTTTCTGGATATCGGCGCAGAGTGGTGTAAGAACTGTAAAACAAATGAAAAAACCGTCCTCTTTACGGAATCTATGATGCAGGAGTTTAAGGACAGGGACGTCCTCCTGCTCAAAGCCGATTTTACCAAAAAAGACGCAGTAATCTTTGACTGGATACAAAAACACGACCGTATCGGAGTTCCTTTTAATGCCTTATACATACCGGGAAAAGAGCCGATAATTTTCAGTGAAATACTTACCAAAGGCGAAGTAATCAAAGCACTTAACCTAATATTGGAGTAGTTATGAAGTTTTTAAGATATCTTGTTGTCGCAGTATTCCTTTTTCTGCTGCTGTCCTGCGACAGATTTGAACACACCTTTAAACCTGCGGAGACAGTTGATATCAATGCAGAACTCTTCAATCCCTTACAGACTGCATTTGAAACAATAACAGCAACGGATGTTTCGGCAGTAATTGAGTTTTATGATGATGATTATCTGCACAACAATCAGAATAAAACGCAGCGGGAAGAGTTTTATCTCGGGCTTTTTAACACCAAATCCGTATTGAATTTCCAGATAAGTATCCTTTCCCAGCAGACAATCGGCATCAATGATACATTGTCCGCTCTGACATGGCGATTAACAGTGACAAATGCTGCAGATGAAACGGTTGCAGACAGCACTTTCACCGGAGAAAAGGTCATCAAACGCAATAACAAGTGGCTGCTCTACGGAAACAGAGACATTTGCTGCCCACCTGTAACATACAAGCAAAGAGTATTTATCGAGCACTTTACCGGCAAGTACTGCGCCAGTTGTCCGGAAGTTGCAGACGACTTGCATCAGTTGCAGGAAGCATTGCCGAATCAGGTAACTTATTTAGCCTACCATATCAGCGACCAGATGGACATCGGCAACTATGATGTTATGGAATATTACGCAATAACAAACCAACCTGCAATAGTGATTCAAGGTGAAACCAAGGTTATCGGACATAATGAGAACAACTATCAATTGTTTTACCAGAAAGCAAATCAAATTGCCAATACCAATGCCCAAATCCACCTGACTAACCTTAACTACACTATTACAGGTCAAACCATGAGCGGATCTGTCCGTCTGATTATGCTTGATCAAAATCTTGATACTAATCCATTGAAATTGAAATTCGCAATTTACGATAAAGTTTCCGCTCAGCATAGCTATTATCCCTCCGGATATCCCTGCCGTAATGTAGTCTTGGCCAAAGGCACTAAAGCACTTCAGGGAGCAGACTTTAGCCAACCTGTCAATTTTAATTTGCCATTTACCGGAACTTTGCCTGATGATAGTTATCTGGTGATTTGGGTGCAGATAACGCCAGATCCGTTTGAGAATAATGCCAAGGTTTACAATGGTCTGGAATCTTTCATCCAAACAAAACGAATTAAATAACAAACCATAGAAGGTCTATATGAAAATAATACTATTACTGCTCTGTTTGCTTGTAACTGTCAGCCTTCTTTATGCTGAGAAAATGCCGGATTTCAAGCTTCCCGATATTTCCGGCAAAGAGGTTAAACTGGAAGATTTACTTAACAAAGGTCCGGTTATTATTGACTTTTGGGCATCCTGGTGCGCTCCCTGTAAAAAAGGAATGGCAGCCTTGAACAAACTTGCAGAAAAATCCGATTCCTTAACCGTGGTTGTTGTTTCCATAGACGCTCCCAAAGATATTGCCAAAGCAAAAAGCTATCTTAAAAGCAGCGGTTATAAGTTTATTGCTCTTTTTGACAGTGACAAGAAACTGGCAAAAAGATTGAATGTAGTCAATCCACCACGAACGTATATCATCGATAAGACCGGAGAGATTGTTTTGATACATGACGGTTATGAGCCGGGGACTGAAAAAATCTATGAAGAAAAAATCAGGGAAATGATTTACTTTCCGGGGTCTGAGACAATCGAACCTGACAAAACCGAATTTGAACATTGCGGAAAGCACCAATGAAAAGACTGATTTTACTTGGATTAATAGCCCTTCTTACCTGCTCTTTGTTTGCTGTTGATGATTTGTATCTGAGCGGTTTCAATGAAGTAACATACATTTACCGGACTGCCCAAGATTCTCTGAACTCCTACTTTCGGGATGCCTTCAGTTTTTCTCTGAACTACAAGGACTTTACTATCGGTACAAAGTTTCTGGCAGAGCTTCCCAAATACTCCAATGAACAAAGCCAACTTCTGCCGGAACTGAATGCGAATAAACTCAGCACCAAATGGACAGAGCGCTATCTTGAGTTTGAAAAGGATAATCTAATTCTGCACGGAGGAACCATTTCCGAAAGTTTCAGCAGCGGCATGGTCTTTAGAGCATGGGAAGATAATGAGTTTGACCAGGACACAAGAATGGACGGATTTCTGGTAAAGTATAACAAAGAACTAAAACTCAAAGCTCTTTACGGAGCTTTACCCAACCGTAACCAACCGGCAAAATATGACCTTGTTTATGGAGCAGATACAGAATATCAGATATTTAAAGGGATAGATTTGGGCGCTTCCCTGCTCACTATGAGAACCCTTACTCTGTTAAATACTTACAATCAGCAGGATGTTTACGGTGGTAGGTTAAACTGGTCTCTGGAAGCCATAGACGGCTCATTGGAATATGCCACAACTTCGATGATGAAAAACGGAACCGCCAATTATAAAGGCAAAGGCATTTCTGCATTTACCAATGTCTATCTGAAACCGAGCTTTGTGAATTCTATAACTCTGGGCGCTGGATATAAGTATTATGATAAGTTTAATTACAGAACCCAAGACCTGAGAACTAACACCTATCACAATGAGACTCTGGCAGACAGTCAATCAACCGGTGATGACGAGGAAGGATTGCAAGGTATCGCTACAATTGTCTTTAATGATAATGTGACCGGTTATATCAATTATGCGGAAGCATGGAACTATAATAAATCCAAGCAAATGAATGACTTCTACGCCAGTATTGAATCTCTTTTGGGCAGTTCCACGCTATTGGCGGAATACGGTCATATAGAAAAGCTGGATGATAATCTGAGCAACTGGCAAAAGAACATTATCCCTGCTATCGGTATCGGAATACCATTGACCAACAGTTCTGTAAACTTCAAGGCAGAATGCGAGTATATTGAAAAGGTAGTATTTTATGAAAAGACATGGCATTATGAGCCCAAGCTGCAAACGGACTTCAGTATAGGAAAAATGGGGCTTTCCCTTGGTATGCAGACTGTCTGGAGCGAGGTTATTGATGAGAACAACGGCATTAAAGTCACCTTTCTAAACCAGAATCTTGGATATATCCCAGCATATCCATATTGGGTAAATTGCGAAGTGAAGTATCCTCTTTTTGCTCATACCGATATTACCTTGTTTGCTGGCAGAGAAGCAGGTGGAAAGGTCTGCCGCAATGGTGTCTGCAGATTCGTAGCACCGTTTCAAGGCATAAAACTGGAAGCTGTAACAAGGTTTTAGGATGACTAGATTATAAAGATAAATATAGGAGTTTAATAATGTTCAGGAGTTTGATTTTAAGTACTGTTCTGATCTTATTTGTTTCGGTCTTAACGGCATTACCGCAGTTTGTGCCTTCGACCATGCTGGCTGAAGATTTCACCGCATCATGGTGTCAATACTGTCCGGATTCCTATGCGGGATTGGATGTTCTGCACAACCAATTCCACAATGGTGAGTTTTTAAGTCTCAGATACTACTCTCAATCAGGAGAACTTAGTAATGCTGAAGTGGATAGCAGAACCGCTTATTACAATGCAACCCTATTCCCGACTGTGTTTTTTAACGGATTAAACTCCGTGACCGGTGGCGGAACTGACATTGCAGACGGAAGCACCTATCTGAACCTGTATAATCCAAAGCGCTTTATGGCATCGCCCATTAAGATTGACATACTCAGTTTTAACAGCCAGACAGGCGCAGTCAGTGCCAGAGTCAAGATGGTTGATAACGATTATGCATTGGTAAATCAGTCTTTCAGGTTTATCTTGGTTGAAAACAATGTAACCCCTTCTGCTACTCGAGTAGTGAGGAGTATAATTACCCAGCCGATATCTTTGTCCGGTGTCGGAAATCAGCTTGATTTCAACGCTTCCTTTATTATTGCTCCCACATATATTCAAGCCAATCTCTGGATATCGGCAATAGTGCAGTTAGACGACCATTCCATTATTCAGTCCGCTTCCAATTTACCTCAACCGCAATTTCAAATTAGAGCAGCAATGGAGTTTTCACAAACAATTATTGCCGGTGCTGATACAAACTATGTTTCAGAAACCATCTGGTTCTACAATTACGGAAATGACAATAGTTACACTATCAGATTATTAAAGGATAGCGGACCTAATGATTGGTATATGAATTATTGTGATGAGGATGGAATGTGTTATCCTGGGTTTGTAAGTAATCCCTTCAACCTGATATCGGGAGCGGCAAAAGGATTTCATCTGAATCTAATCGTTGGTTCTGAAGGGACATGCACCTTTCATTTTATTGTTGAATCCTCCAATCATGCACCATACATCGTGCCCTTTACATATATTACTTCAGGTTCTTCCGTCAATGATAATCTGATTGTTCCTGTGAGTTTTACGCTTATGCAGAACTACCCCAATCCCTTCAGCAATCATACTACGTTCACGTTAAATGCCAAACATCCCTCACAGGGGAATGAGATTGAAGTTTTTAACAACAAAGGTCAAAAGATCCATTCCATCAAAACCAGCGCTCTTAAAACCGGAGAAAACCATATAAACTGGGACGCCAAAGACATAAAGGGTAAGAGGTTACCTGATGGGATATATTTTTACCGCCTTAAGGAAGACATCGTATGCAAACCAAGAAAAATGCTGATTATCCATCATTAAAAGTTAGAGATTTAATGTGAAAAAGATATTCATTCTTTCAGTGTTTTGTTTAATACTGCATCTTGCTTTTGCAGCGCAAATCAGTAGTAGTGAAGCCTTTCAAATTGCTTCATCATGGTTGAGTAATGTATCTGCTGCCAATACGATTGCTGACATTACTCCCGTAACCAATCCCGATAACTCAAGCGTAACGGATTGGTATTTAGTTAGTTTTACCGAAGGCGGATTTATCCTTATCAGTGCTGAGGACAGAGCAGTTCCGATCTTGGGATTTGACCTGACAAACAGATTTAGAGTCAATGCCATACCCTCTAATATCAGTTGGTTTCTGAATCAGCTTCACGAGGAATTTACAGCTATCAGAAGTGTTCCATCCTTGTCTGTGCATCCGTCTTGGCAGGTAGTCCGCAGTGGCGACTTCACTTCTTTCCTACCCGCCAGACCGGTGTCACCTTTGATTCAGACCAATTGGGATCAGGGTTGGCCATATAATTCACTATGTCCGAGTGATAATCAGGGACCCGGTAACCGTGTTTATGCCGGCTGTGCAGCCACAACTATGGGACAGATAATGAAATACTGGCAGCATCCCGTTCAGGGTGTGGGTTCTCATACCTACACTCATTCCACCTACGGGGTACTCAGCGCTAATTTTGGCGCAACTACATACAATTATGCTTCCATGCCCAATTCCTTGTGGTTCACTGCCAATACGCACATCAGCACTCTGCTGCTTCACTGCGGAGTATCGGTGAATATGGATTATGGTCCGAATGGCTCTGGCGCATCAATATCTGCCATTCGTCCGGCTTTTATCAATTTCTTCAACTACGAAACGACAGCCCAGACTGCTTATAAGTCCGGTTATTCAGCGACTAACTGGGAAGCTCTTTTACGCACCGAGTTGGATAATGCCAGACCCATATTCTATTTCGGCACAGATACTTCCTATGGCGGTCACGCCTGGGTCTGTGACGGATATCAGGGAACCAATTATTTTCATATGAATTGGGGCTGGTCGGGATACAATAACGGGTATTTTTACCTTACCAATCTCAATCCCGGCTCATACGCTTTCAACAGTCAGCAAGGAGCTGTAATCCGTTTACAACCCGCACTCCCGGTTTCTGCGCCAACCAATCTCGCAGCAACCGTTGATGCCGGAAATAATATCTTTCTGGAGTGGCAGGCACCCGGAGGCAGGGCTCTTTTGGGTTACAAAATTTACAAGAACGGTGAGTTTTATACAACTGTAGATGGTGCGCAGATAACTTACTATTTTGATATCAATCCCACTGCCGGAACATATCAGTATTATGTTACTGGAAACTTTTCACAGGGCGAATCCAGCCCGTCAAACACCGTGTCAGTAACTGTTTATCCTGCTCCAGTGATAAACTACCAGGATAGTTTTGAAAACTTCAGCAATTTTGCCTATGATTTGACACCTTGGTTCAGTTATGATTTGGATTTATCTCCAACCCTGGAACATGACTTGTATGATTTCCCCGGTGAAGGCGCATCCATGTCTTTCATTGTCTTTAATCCTGCTCAGACAGTCCCGCCAATGACGGATATAGCTGCTTTCAATGGCAGCAAAATGCTGGCCTGCCCGCCTGCTGACGGTTCTGCCAACAATGACTGGTTCTGTTCGCTTAAATGGAATACAGGAAGCATGGCTCGTCTGCGTTTCTGGGCAAAATCCGCATTTACCGATAACGGCTTGGCAAAGTTTAGAGTCGGCATTTCCACAACGTCTCCCCAACCTGCGGCAATGACCATCTTTTCTGGTGTGGAACCTGTTTCTGTTCCGAATGTTTGGACTGAATACAACTACATCTTTTCCCAATATACATACAGCAATGTTTTCATCGGTATCAACTGCATTTCCGATAATGGCAGCATGCTCCTTCTGGACAGGGTTCAGCTCTGGTCTACCTATGTCGAAAATGAGGATGATGTTTCACCTGCGCCAATTTCTGCTGATTTTAGGATTTACCCCAATCCTTTTTCCAAACAAACAAGTATCACTTGGCGGCAAAAGTCCTTAGACAAAGTATCTGTCCGAATCTACGACATCAAAGGCAGACTGGTAAAAACTTTGGCAGAGAATTTCAAATCTGCAGGAACGCAAAACCTGAACTGGGATGGCACTGATGAGTATGGCAAACCTGTTGCTAACGGCATATATTATTGCCGTTTAGCATCTGACAGCGGATTGAAATCTTCTCAAAAACTGGTTTTGATTAAATAAGCCGTAACTTCTAAAATGTAACAAACCCTTTTGCAACCTGATGTCCTGCTGGCATCCTCCTGGGCTCACCCCAAGAGGACCCCAGGAGGATGTCAGGTTGCTTTTATGTAAGAACGACTGCACATTGAAAGAGCAATAATCTCTTTTGGGGTATTGGGCGAAGCCCCATTCATCAAGGGCGGTGGGCAGATTTAGATATCAAGTTAGCTCTTTCAATGTGTAAAGGGGAGATGAGAAATTGTCCCCAAAAGTGGCAAGATAATCAGATACGGACATCCCTGATGGTTCCGTGATTGATTTTAAGAGCCGGCTCACCATGAATCATCATAATGATGCCCAGTTCCTTCTGACACTGAGGGCAGACTGGTTTTGCAAAATTGGCATAACCTTTTAACCCGACAAAGTCAGCTTCCATTCTATTGATAAAGCACTTGATAATCCTGCCTTTACCTGCTTTGAAATAGCGGAAAAGACGATATCCGCAGCAGCACTCGATGTCAACAATTCTGCCTGTTTTCAATTCACTCTGCCTATGTTTGGTGGTGCTTCACTTTAGGATAACTCTCTTATCAGAGCAATGGGGGTGATTTTGTAAGTAGTGCGGGTAGGCAGATAAATGCTTATCCATGTTATAAATACGGCAATCAGAAGGATTGCCAGATAGTCTGCCAGACGTATATCAACGGGTAAAATCAGATTGGGCAGATTCCCCACCGGCAGTTGGACAATACCAAATTTCAATTGTATCAGAGAAATAAAAAGCGATAGTATAATACCGGCGGCAATACCGCTCGAGCCGATGATAAATCCATGTCGCATAAACAGATGAAGCAGTGCTTTATTGGTATAACCCAAAGTTTTAAGGATGCCAATCGCACGGCGTTTCTGAACGATTGTCCTGTAGATATTGCTGCTCATATTGAATGCTGCCAGCACAAAAACAAGCCCCAATACAACAAGCATCAGATACTTTTCAAAACGCATCGCCCGGTATAGACTACTGTCAAAACTGCTCCAGTTCTCTATCTTATACTCCGGAAATGCTTTTTGCAGATTTCTGGTAATCCTGAAAAGCCGTTTCTGATTGGTGGTCTTGACGACAATCTGGTCAATCATATCGCCGTAACCACTGAAATACTGCCCTGCAGACATCGGAACATAACTGTAAAGCCGGTCGTATTCAGGCATTCCGGCTATGAATATACCTGTTACTATCGCGTCTAATGTCTGCGGAAACATCCCCAAAGGCGTGGGAACTGTGCCTAAAGGTGAGACTAACTTCAAGGTGTCTCCAACTCCTGCGCCAAGGTTCTGAGCCATATCTGCGCCTATGATAATCCCGTTTTGCTCAAATCTACTTGGATTGATTTTACCGCTAACAACTCCCTGCAGCCAACTGCTTTTTCCAGAATTGAGTTCTTTGGGATCAATCGGCTGCAGAACTGGACTAACCGACATCTGCCTGGATAAATCAATACCATAGCAGGCAGTTGCGGCAATCCTGCCCTCGAAGACCAGAATAAGCTCGTTCCTTACCAGAGGGGCTGCCGCCTGAATATATGGCAGCTTTTCCAGTTGCGAGATTAATTGCTGATAATCCTCAAACGGCTTGTAGTCCGGTTTGTTTATCCTGATTTCTGCCCTTGTGCCGATAATCCGCTGCCTCATATCCTTGTCAAAGCCGTTCATCACGTTACTGACGGTTAAAAGCGCTGCCACACCCAGCGTTATGCCACAAAAAGTAAGCCAGTGCCTGCCCTTTATCCGACCGTCAGACTCAGTCAGAAAACGCCTTGCGACAAGTCCCAGACTTCTATTTGCCGGCTGTTTATTGAGGTGCTTTTTCTTCGTATCCGCCATATAAAATACATGACACAGGCAGTTGCTAATCAGTCAAGTGTTAATCAGGTAGTTCTGTCATCAGTACAGCATAATGGGGTTGACTTTTCTGTTGACATTATTGTTTGCTTTGTATCTTATGTAAATATGTGGAAGTTTATGCAGATTTTGGCTTTAGTCCTGTTGTGCGGGTGCAATATCTTCTCCCTGAGAGAAGCTGACGAACCCGATAAACCTGCAGAATGGAACTATTTCTATACCACTTTTGACAAGACGGTCAAGAATCTGGAATATATCTACGAGGATAAAAGAAATATCGTTAAATACAGTGAGTTATTTGTTCCTGAGTTCAGTTTCTACTTCTCACAACAGGACATCAATGACTATAATATTATCATGCTCTGGAACCGTGATAAAGAAAGAGATATGCTCTATAATCTGCATAATCACGCTTCAAAAGTGGAAATAACTCTGGATAAAATCACAGGACAGAACGATGATACCTTGTCCGTGCCCGTTAGAATCTACAGACAATACACGGTTAAGGTCTGGAACCAGAATAACCAGACCGAGTATAAGGGGAAAATGGAGTTACAGATGAAGCAGGTCAATGGTTTTTGGCGGATTTTCAAATGGTACGATTACCGCTCTGCCACACCAACCCTGCATCCAACCTGGGGTAAACTGAAATATGATTTATCAGTATAGAATTATCACTGTTCTTTTTATCATATCTCTGCTGTTGATGAGTTGTAAAAACCCTTTCCATCCGGCATTGAGAAACCGTGATAACGACTTAATCGAACAGGATACCCCGTTGAAACTACTCCAAAATCTGGAAAACGCCTACAAACAAAAGAACCTGGTGCTATATAGAAGCTGCCTTGCTCCGGACTTCCGTTTTGAACTGCTCAGTTCGGAAGTGAACTCTATCGGTATTGACTGGAATCATGACGGAATCAAGGATAGCTGGTGGGGCTTTGAACAAGAAGTTGAGTTTCATCGAAACCTGTTCTATGAAGGTTCCAGTGATGGTTTTTATCCTCCGCCTGATCAAATCAACCTCCGCATGCAGATTCCGCCTGAAGACAAATGGGAGTTTGATACGGAAGTCGGGCATGAAGGCTGGATTATTATCCCCTGCCTGTTTGATTTACAGTTGCTTTACACAATCTCCGGCAGTGCAATGGCTTCCAACGGAACTGCCCGGTTCTATCTGAAATCCTTTAACAATAAATGGTATATCGCTATCTGGCGTGATGAATCCAATATTTAATGGCAGAATCATCCCGTCTTTTGGCAATTGATTATGGTGAAAAACGCATCGGACTGGCTATATCCGATGCTCTGAAGATATTTGCCAAACCCTATGATACTATC